>VFQT010000229.1_pt1 | contig 90764 bp, 97 predicted proteins | sample 3512381 | NCBI WGS metagenome assembly VFQT01 (sample SAMN10412376, study PRJNA504923) | tailings metagenome | isolation source: Relicate 2 Philex TSF3 active mining site | place: Philippines: Tuba, Benguet | collected 2017-08-29
GTTGTTGTTCATGACCCGATGTACACAGATGACGAATTACGTCACGAAGGTTTTGAACCATTCCATTTTGGCGAAACCGCCGATGCTGCAATTCTTCAAGCTGATCATGCTGAATATCGAAACATGACTGCTGCAGACCTTCCTGGGGTAACCGTTGTGCTGGACGGACGAAATGTCTTACAGCACATTGGCAACATCACAGTTGTGCCGCTTGGCCGCTAGGGCTTGCCGAATAACTAGGACTTATCTGGTAACGATGCCAGTTTTTGTTGCATACGCAAGAGCGCAACGCCAAGACCTTTTAATGTAAATCGAATAGCAGCACTAGTGCTCGCTGTAGATTCACCATTTTCTCTTGGAAGTAATCCTGCAGGAATTTCTACGACTGAATATCCGGCGCGTCCTGCTGCAATCACAGCTTCATACGTATCGCCCAAATAATTAACTGCGAAGTGTTTGGCGAACTCGTCAAGAAGCGGAGTGCGAATGAGTCGGAACCCTGATGTTGAATCAGAAATCTTTTCGCGCGCTGCAGAAGTGGCGCTGTACGAGAGAAAGCGCATTACTACACGACGAATACCCGACACATCCATCTTTCCGGCGCCATCTTTAAAGCGACTACCAATGACCATGTGAGCACCCGAGGTATTGGCTGCTGTTATCAAGTTCTCAATCTCAGTCACAGGATGTTGACCATCGGCATCCACTTGGATGACTGCTTGGTATCCATGGCGAGACGCGAATTTAAAACCAGCTCGAAGTGCCCCTCCCACCCCCAGATTGATGGGCAGTTCAAGAACTTTGCTCCCAACATTCCAGGCGATATCAGCCGTACGGTCGGTGGATCCGTCACTAATCAGAAGAGAGGAAAAGCCATGTGTCTTCAATTCAGCCAAGACCGCGCCCACTGATTCCTGCTCATTGAAGGCCGGAACGAGAACGAGGACATTTGACTTATCCAGTGCCACAACTGCCTCCAATCTCTAAAAGAGTACCCGTGTTAGGGTCGCCATTCGTGAGAAGACGCCTAGATGTGCTGCTAGTAGCCATTTTTATGTCGTTGTCGTTTCTTGCCTTATATATATGGCAAGCCAACGACATGCACGAAATAACCGGGGACGAGCCTCATTATCTGGTGATTGCCGATGGGCTCCTGCCCACTTTTGAGCTTGAACAGACGGGCCCATATACGCGCGAGTTCCGAAACAGAACAATTGTGGAAAACGGCCTTGCACCCTCGGGTGCAGCACCAACACCGGCTAACACCCACGCAGAGCAAGGTCCTCGCGGGCTTTTCAATGTTCACAACATTGGTCTGCCCATCGTTCTTGCAATTCCCTACCTATTTCTTGGTGAGGTAGGCGCCCGTTTGGCAATGATTGCCATTGGTGGCCTCATTGTGTGGCTTCTCACGCAAGTGGTTTCGCTGTCGTCTCTTTCACCTCGTGCGCGTTTTGTTCTGCTACTTCCGCTAGTTGTAGGCATGCCATTACTTCCAGCAGCAACTCAGATTTATCCCGATCTTCCAGGTGGAGCGTTATGTCTCCTCGGGATGTACATGTTGTGGCGCGGGCCAAGAAATCAGTCGCAACGAACCTTAACTCTCAGTGCCATCGCCCTTGCGTTCTTGCCGTGGCTGCACATTCGTTACTCGCTGCCGATGGGAATCATCTTGTTGGCCCTTGCATATCAGAACAAGTCGATATTGCGGTTACAACAAATAATTGTTCGGTTGTGGTTGCCTGCGGCACTGTCAGTGATGCTGTTGGCTTTTTACAACTTCTACGCCTTTGGAAATGCAACTGGCCCGTACTCATCTGGCGACATCATGTTGAATCGCATCGCCATCATGCAATTCCTTGGCCTGTTCTTTGACCAGAATCAAGGATTGCTCATCCAACAACCACTCCACCTTGTCGGGTTGCTGTTCTTAGTGCGTCTATTTCGACAGAACACCATTGCAACATCAACAACATTGCTTGTCATGTTGACAACGCTTGGTCCAAATGCAACGCACTGGAACCTATACGGCGGATGGAGCTTTAGTGGTCGATTCGGGTGGACCGCAACTGTTGTACTTTTTGCACTCACAGCAATTGCGCTCACTCAACTTTGGGAACAGCAGAGAAAACTTGCAGTCACGGTCTTGGCGATTGGTGGTTCGATTCAAATTCGCTATTTGTGGGGAATCTTCATTCAGAAAATTGACTTGTTTCCGCGAATATTTGACGGATGGATTGGTACGTATGCCACATTCTGGGGACCAATTGAAGCATGGTTGCCTCAATGGCGCGATTACCGCTGGGCATATTCTTACCTTCCGAATTTCATCTTCGTCGTCATGGCGATTGTCATCATTGCCTTGGGTGCAATGTCGTCTGTTTCCGTAAAGCTTCGTCGTAACGCTCTCCTTGTGTTTTCATGTGTTGCACTCATTGCGTTGGGAACTTATGCACGATGGGGAGATTTACCATTTCCACAACAACGATGGGCAGCGTCAACACTTCCTAGTCAAGTGGGGACTATTGACAACCTGAGCAGAGTCGCAACATCTGTTGACGGTAAAGGTTTTCTCTCATACGGACCCTTTTTCAAAGTTCCTGAAGGTGACTACGAAGTTGGAATTCAATTTTCTGCCTCATCAGAAACTTCGTCTGATGTGGGACAGATCGATGTTTACATTGCAGACAAGATGATGAGCATTGAAACTCAACCACTCACTTCCACCAATGGCATGAATCGAGAGATGTTCTTCCCCATCCGAATTAATCAAGATGCTGCGGGAAAAATTGAGATTCGAACGACTTATTTGGGCCAAGGTTCAATGAGTGTTCATTGGATTCAGCTTCGTAATCTTCGGAACAACACTCCGGAATAGATCACTGTTCAGAGCGCTGAGACTCCTCGAGTTCAAGACGCAAAAACGATGCCTCTTCAGCGAGCGTTCGCACTTGTTCTTGCAAACCAGAGATACTGATTGACAACTGAACACATAACGTCACAAGTAAGGCAACAGCACCAACACCCAGAAGCGCAGCCGGGCTGAGATGCAGGCGATTCGCAAGGGGTTCGGCAAGGGGCAAGATGATGCCAGCAACTACGCCAAGCCCTCCCAAAACAAGCCAGCCAACGGTGTAACGAAAACTCAACTTTTGACGTCGACCTAAGCGATACACCGCAAGAACAAACACGATGCTCATGAGAGATGCCAAGAGTGTTTGCGTGGTTTCAGGACTCATCACGTATCAGTATTGCCTATTTCAATGACGCACATCAGAAGGTGGGCATCCACGGGGCGCTTTCCTCCCGCGGACACCCATGGTGCGCGAGGGGGGACTTGAACCCCCACGTCCTTACGAACACTGGCACCTGAAGCCAGCGCGTCTGCCATTCCGCCACTCGCGCGAGTAGTAGACGCATGACGCTATCAACTGGGCTCTAAGCGTCCAACGGGAGCTGCGTTTTGATGGAAGCAATCAGGCCAAAAGCCTGCCTACACCACCTTTACTGGCGTTGCTTCAACACCTGGCCGGACACCATCAACGCACCGCCAAGGCTCATGAACACAATGGCCAGTACCGTCCACCAACCAAAGTCGATTCCCGTGCGCACCAACTCATCAGATTCCGCAGTCACTAGCTCATCGCTTCCGCCATCAACCGTTGTGGTTGGCGACATAGCTGTTGTACTCACCACACTTGTTGTTGCACTTGCTGCAGTTGTTGTTGGTGCCACGCTGGCTGGCACAACGGTTGTCGCTGGAGCAGTCGTTGTAGTCGTGGGCGCAGCAGTTGTGGTTGTGGTGGGTGCAGCAGTGGTTGTAGTCGTGGGTGCCGCAGTCGTTGTTGGGTTTGCAGTCCACTGTGCATACAACGTGGTGCTGGATGAGAACGGATACGTTGCACCATCTGCATACGACGTTCCGCTTCCATTGGCCGCGGTGTTCCAACCCGCAAATGTGAAACCGTTGTACGTGAATGTGTTGGTAGTTAGCGCAGCACTAGACCCTGAAGTCTGTGGCGTCATAGACCCCGAACCACCATTGGCATTAAAAGTCACCGTTGCGGTTGCATTAGCTGCTACTTCTGCTGGTGTTAATGCTTGCTGATACAAACGCAGAAAACGGATGGAACCTTCTAAATCATTGTCTGCGGGAAAATTGCTTCGTCCTAGAAATGCCGATGGTCGCGATGTATTTGTGGGCAACACATAGTTAGACCCATTCGCGTTAGCGCCAGATGGACTGGTGTCTCGAGCCAGAAACGAAGTGACACGCGTAGCTAGTTCTGTTCCGTTTTTGTATATACGACACTTGTATGGCGATGTTCCATCAATTGTGACTAACCATTTATTGAATGAACGATCATTGACGGTGCCCAGCGCGGTTCCGCCGGTTGCCGTATAGCAATACCCCTGCCCGGTGCCATTTTTGAATATTTCAATGGCCAATTCATTGGTGTTTTCAAACTGGCCCACCCATACAACCTCTGCTACCTGGTTCACACCAAGTGCAAAGTCAAAGATGCGCTCCCACAAGCTGCGCACGGCACCGAATTCACCTTCAAACTCAAGAGTCATGCCAGTGGTGAAGTTGTTCATGTCGGCATTCAGCGACACGTATGCCGTGCCGTTAGAACCACCCGGAAACTGAAGGGCTTTTGTTGTGGCGTTGTAGGTGATACCACCCACCAAGGTTCCGTTGCGGTTATTACCCGACAAGTCAGTCCATGTGGTTCCCGTCCCGGGATACGACGACGAGTTCGTGGCATCTAGCCACAACATAGGTGTCGGGCCAGAAGCTGCCACCTGTCGGGTGGAGGCATCAGCAGTCAGCGCCACTATTCCGAAAAGAAAGAGTGCCAGTCCCACACGACGCAGGGTCTGCGCCGGAGTCAGCAGAGGTCGTTGATGAGGCACCCACTCACTTTATAGATATTGAACAAAAGGTCTATCTTCACGGACATGTGGCAGACCTCATAGATGTGGGGAAAGTAGCCTGTCCTCATGGCTAAAGGCGCTATCGAGCGATCATTCGAGACCTTGTTTGATGGTCTCTTCTCACGCGCCTTCAAGTCGGGGGTGAAGCCTCTTCAACTGGGCCGCAAATTGTTGCAAGTGGTGGATCAAGAGCGCACCGTTGATGCCCAGGGTCGCCGGGTGGTGCCCAACAGTTTCCTCATTCATCTGAACCCCCACGACCGTGAAGGTTTCGCCGAAATTGAGCCCACCCTGGTCATGGAACTCACTGCCGCCCTTCGCGAATACATCGGCCAAGAGGGCTACCACGTAGATGGCAAAGCCCGCGTTGCCCTGCACACCAACCCCGACCTTCGCAAAGGCAAGTTCTCCGTTGATAGTCGCAACATTGTCCAAGAATCTGCATCCACCCCGGACCCCGCACCAGAACCAGAAGCTCCTGCATTAAAAGTGGTGCCGCCTCCCCCATCAACATTCGATCATCCCCCCGCTGTGCTCACTCTTCCTGGTGGTCAGCGCATTGAACTGCACGAAGGCAACTACGTGTTGGGCCGGCATCTACAAAACGACATTGTGTTGAACGACACCAACGTCAGCCGTACCCATGCCGAGTTTGTGTCTGCTGCGGGCGAAGTCACCGTAAAGGATTTGGGATCAACCAACGGAACCAAAGTAAATGGTGTGTTGGTCACCGGCGAGCAATTGTTGCAGCACGGTGATGTCATCAACTTTGGTACCGCACAGGTGAGGTTCGAGGCCTCGTAGCCCGAACATGACTGACGCACTTCTCAACGCGCTGAAGCTGTTATTGCTTGCGCTTATTTACTTGTTCTTTGGCCGTGTGTTGTGGGCCGTGTGGAGCGAAGTGCGCACGCCTATTGCCACCAGCACCACAGACCAACCGAAACGCAAGCGTGGTGTGAAAGGTGTTCCCACATTTGTGGTGATTGAACCAAAGCAACATCGCGGGCGCACATTTACCTTGTCAAACGTCATTACCTTGGGTCGCGACGAGGACAACACCTTTGTCATCACTGACGATTCGTTTATATCGGGCCATCACGCACGCATTGAAATTCGCCCCGACAATGTGTGGGTGGTTGATTTGAAGTCCACCAATGGCACATTTGTGAACGGACAACGTATTAGTGGTGAGCGTTCCGTGCGAAAAGGCGACAGAATTCAAGTGGGCTCAACAGTGTTGGAGATGCGTTCGTGAAACTGAAATGGGGTGCAACCACTGACGTGGGAATGGTGCGCCAACAAAACGAAGACGCCTTCTTGGCCGAAGAGAACTTGTACGTAGTGGCCGACGGTATGGGCGGCCATAACGCAGGTGAAGTTGCCAGCGAGCTTGCCGTCACCACCGTGAAAGCTGGTGCGCGCAACGGCATTTTCACTACTGATCAATTCCGCGACATTGTTCAACAAGCCAACACTGCTATTTACACCGCAAGTTTGGATGACAGCACACAAAGTGGAATGGGAACAACTCTGACTGCGGTGGCCGTTGTTCCGGGCGAAGAACCACGCATTCTTATTGCAAACGTTGGTGACTCTCGTACATATCTGTATCGCCAAGGCGCATTAACGCGCTTGTCGGTGGATCACAGCTATGTGCAAGAACTGGTGAACGAGGGAATCATCACGCCAGAGGAAGCTCGCGTGCATCCGCGCCGCAACATTGTCACGCGCGCAATGGGAATTGAACGCTATGTGGCAGTCGATGTATTTAGTCATCTTGTGCGCACTGGTGACCGTCTCATCTTGTGCAGCGATGGTTTGGTGGACGAAGTATCAGATGCCGACATCAGTGCAGTGCTGTCACAACACACCGATCCGCAAGACACCGCTGAAGCATTAGTTATGGTGGCAAACGCCAATGGTGGACGCGACAACACCACTGTTGTTGTGGTGAATGTGTTGGACGACATCAGCGAACCAGTCGAGCTACCCGAATCAGACCCCACCTCAGAAATGACGGCAGTGCCATCAGCACCACCTGCTGTTCCCCTGCGCAAGAAGAAGCGCTATGTGGGGGCTGTGTTGTTCTGGAGTGTGTTAACGGCCATTGTGTTAAGTGGTGTCACCATCATTGGTGTGTATGCACGCAGTGGGTACTTTATTGGGTTTGATAACACTGACAACGTTGCGGTGTATCGCGGACGACCTGGTGGCGTGTTGTGGTTTCAACCCACAATCGACACACAAACTGAGTTAAGTGGCGACGAGCTTCCCGAAGATATCTTGCGAGATGTAGCAATGAACCTCACATTTACGTCGTCATCACAAGCGCAGAAGTACCTCAGCTTGGTGAAGATTGCCATTATTGACGCAACATCCACCACAAGCACCTCTACCACCGTTGCCAAGTAGGTCACCCCGTGAGTAGTTCTGTTGCTCGCGCTCGCAGAAGCACCGAACTTGGACTTGTGCTGTTGTCTGCACTCATCACCGCTGCGTCGTATGTGTTGGCGTCGTTGGGTGAACGGTCATCAATGCCTGCACGAATTGTGCCCTTCTTGTTGTTTGTCATTTCGCTGGTGCTCGGTGCTCATGTTGTAGTGCGGCTGTTAGCACGTGGAGCAGACCCACTTATTCTTCCCACCGCTGCGTTCTTGCACGGTATGGGATACGTCATGATTGCCCGACTCTCTGACCGTTGGGCGGGACTACAAGCAACATGGAGCTTGGTGGGAATTGTTGCGTTTGCTGCCGCATTGCTGTTGTTGGAAAAGCCAGGAGACCTACGTAGATGGCAATGGACATCGCTAGGCCTTGGTGTGTTCTTGTTATTGCTGCCGTTGGTTCCAGGTGTTGGGTTTAGTAGTGGCGGGGCACGAATCTGGGTGAGCATTGGCCCCATCAATTTTCAGCCTGGTGAGTTCGCCAAAATTCTGTTAGCCGTGTTCTTTGCTGCGTATTTGGCAGAGCGTCGTGACCTCATTACATCTGGCGACAAGAAAATTCTGGGGGTCACCATTCCCGACATTCGTCATCTTGCGCCCATTGTCATGGCGTGGGGAGTTTCCGTTGTGGTCATGGTGGGGCAACGCGACTTGGGATCATCACTGTTGTTCTTCACGTTGTTTGTGGTGATGTTGTGGGTAGCCACCGAGCGCACAAGTTTTCTGGTGTTGGGCTTAGGTCTATTTGCTGGCGGCGCAGTGGTAGCGCATCAATTGTTTTCACATGTGCAAACACGCGTTGATATTTGGTTGAACCCATGGGATCAATACACGGGCCGCGGATACCAACCCATTCAAGCGTTATTCGCCATGGCAAATGGTGGCCTCACTGGAACAGGTCTGGGTCTTGGTGCACCTGCTGCAATTCCCGCTGCGCATAACGACTTTATTTTTGCCGCTATTGGTGAAGAGCTGGGGTTGCTAGGTGCCACCGCGTTGTTGAGTGCTTTCATGTTGTTGGTGGGTGCAGGGTTACGCACTGCACTTCGCGCGCAAGGTGATTTTGAAAAGTTATTGGCCACCGGCCTCACCACCATTGCTGCAGTGCAGACGTTCATCATTGTGGGCGGAGTGTTGCGCGTTGTGCCACTCACCGGCGTCACATTGCCGTTCATGAGCTACGGCGGTTCGTCGTTAGTGGCCAACTATGTGTTGCTGGCCATACTTATTCGCATTAGCGATCACACCGCGGTGTCGTTACACGAGACACCACGCACGGCATCACCGCGGGAACGATTCATTACGTGGCGACTACAGCGAGCTGCCACATGAACCAACGCATTCGCCGCCTTACTGTTGCACTCATTGCCTTGTTCGCTGTGCTGTTTGTGCAGCTCACCACATGGCAGGTGGTGCGCCGTGACCAACTAGTGAACGACGGACGCAACAACCGCGTGAAATTGCGCGAGTTCGACAAACCACGCGGCCAAATTGTGACTGCCGACGGCAAAGTAATCGCCTTCACCGAACCTGTTAATACCGAAAAGAACCCCAACGACAAGTTCAATGTGCAACGTGTGTATCCCTATGGCGACCTGTACGCACATATCACTGGGTACTACTCACTGGGTTTTGGTTCCACACAACTAGAACGCACTATGAACACAGTGTTGGTGGGCAAAAGCCCACAACAACTTCTGGAAGCAACGGGCAATCTCTTAACCCAATCAGACACCACAGGCAAAGTGGTCACCACAATTGATAGCCGCTTGCAAGAAGCAGCAAAAAGCGCATTGGGAAAGCGCGAGGGCTCTGTGGTGGTCATGGATCCCATCACTGGTGCTGTGTTGGCCATGTACTCAAACCCATCGTTTGACCCAAACATTGCTGCGTCACACAACGGCAACACGGCCAACGATTACCTCACGCAATTGCAAGCAGACACCCGCAAGCCACTGCTAGCGAACGCATACCAAGAGCGATACATGCCTGGCTCCACCATGAAGGTGGTGACCACCGCAATTGGTTTCGATACCGGTGCACTCACACTTGATCGAATCTTTAAGAACGAACGTGCATGGGTGCCGCCCAACACCAAAAAACCCATCCGCAACTACGGCAAAAAGTTATGTGGTGGTGACATGGCAGAAGTGTTCCGCCGCAGCTGCAACATTCCGTTTGCGCAAGTTGCTGTAGAGATGGGACCTGATCAAATGGTGAACGGTGTTGCACGATTCGGTTTTGAAGAACGCGTGCCAGTCGATTTGCCCAATGCTGCAGCCAGCACGTTCGGCGGTTTAGCGAAGGACTTTGCCGACTCATTGGCATTGTTGGCCATTCACGGATTTGGTCAAGGCCAGGTGCAAATCTCTCCATTACATATGGCCATGATTTCATCAAGCGTTGCCAATGGCGGTCGCATGATGGAACCATTTGTTGTGGGGCGCACCCTCACACGCGCTGGCAATGTCATTTCGTCAACACAGCCCGAAGTGTGGAAGACCACCATGGCTCCAACCACAGCCGCCACGTTGTCGCAGTTGATGGTGGGGGTTGTGAAGAACGGAACTGCAACGTGTTGCCTTCAGTTGCGCAACGGAATATCTGTTGCTGCAAAAACAGGAACTGCACAGTTGAATCCCGAGGGAGAAAAGGAACGTTCACACGCGTGGATCACCGCCTTTGCTCCGGTGGAAGCACCGCGATACGCCATCTCGGTGTTTATCAAAGGCGTTGACGATGAAGTCAGCGCCAGCACTGGCGGTCGATTAGCTGGCCCCATTGCCAAAAAGGTTCTTGACGCCGCATTTGCCATTCCCACAACGGCTGCCCCGACCAAGTGAAGGCAGACGGGTAGCCTCTAACGGAGCCTTATGTCGAATACAGAACCCCAGGTCATTAACGACCGCTACCAACTTGTGCGCCGTTTGGGCCGCGGAGGAATGGCCGAGGTGCACCTGGCACACGACATCCTTCTGAATCGTGATGTGGCTCTGAAGTTGCTGTTCCCCGAGCACGCCATTGACCCCAATTTCGTCGAGCGCTTCCGCCGCGAAGCTCAGGCTGTGGCCGGCTTGAACCACCCCAACATTGTCAGCGTCTATGACTGGGGCCAAACAGGCAACACCTATTTCATGGCCATGGAATTGGTCGAGGGTCACACACTTGCCGATGTGTTGCGCCGTGCACCTAACAATCGCTTGGCAACCCAAGGCGCGTTGAAGGTGGGAATTGCTGTAGCCGATGCGTTGGCATATGCGCATCGCAACAATGTGGTGCACCGCGACATTAAGCCCGCAAACATTTTGGTGGGTAACAGTGGCGCCATCAAAGTGGTCGACTTTGGAATTGCGCGCGCTGTCGATGCTGCGCACGAAGAAGGCCTTACCCAAGACGGTGCTGTCATGGGAACCGCTACGTACTTCTCGCCCGAGCAAGCAAAAGGCGAAGGCGTTGACCCGCGGTCAGACATTTACTCATTAGGAATTGTTCTGTACGAAATGCTTGCAGGTGTTCCGCCGTTTAAAGGCGAGTCAGCTCTGGCAACCGCATACAAACAAGTAAATGAAAATGCCATTCCGCTACAGAAGGTTGTTCCCGATATTTCACTTGACGTGAATGCAATTGTGGGCAAGTGCATGACCAAGTACTTACCGGCGCGCTACAGCACCGCAGAACGTTTGCGTGACGACCTTCGTCGAGCACTTGACAACAAGCCGACATTTGCAGGTGATGAAGCGCGCAAGAAAATCGGCCAAGCACCTCTCAATCGCGAAAACATTGAAGAAGTCACCACAGTGATGACCCCCACCGATGTTGATCCCAACGCAACTGTGGCAATGGCTCCCACGCCACACACACAAGTCATGCCTGCCTCCATGGCGCCCGAGGAAACACTCCCCGACTACGACGAGCCCGCACCATCACGACGCAACTACATCATTGGTGGCGTTGCTGCAGCGTTGGTCATTGTGGGCGCTGTCATCTTCCTCATTGTGGGAATGGGTGGATCATCTGGTGTCACAGTTCCTGATATCAAAGGCAAAACGTGTGATGTTGCGAAAGCAGAACTTGAAGCAGCACAGTTTGTTGTTGCGTTGAACCCCGCCGACACTGTGTGTGACCCAACATCAATTGTTCAGGGGCAATCCCCCGCAGCAAATGACACAGCAAAATCAGGCGAAACTGTCACGTTGTTGTTCCCCGCTGTGGGTGTGCAAGTGCCTGCAGTGAAGGGCCTCACTGAAGACGCAGCGCGCGCCGCAATTGAAGGTGCCGGATTTGTGTTTGTGAAAGGCCCCGATGTCATCGACAAGACCTATGCGCTTGGTCAAGTTGCTGTGCAGAACCCAGAAGGTGGCACGCAACAACCAAAGGGCAGCACCATCACGGTCAACTTGTCTGGTGGAAGCGGGCAGTTGGCAATTCCTGCAGTGGTGATTGGTCAAACAACACAAGCAGCACAAGAGTTCTTGCAGGCAGATCCGTATGCATTTGTTGTCACCATTGCGGAAGAAGCAAGCGCAACCGTTGCCAAGGGAATTGTTATTCGCACCGACCCCGTAGTGGGTCAGTTGATTGACAAGGGTGCACCAGTCACGTTGTATGTGTCATCTGGTCCGCAACCAGTTGCCATGCCCAATGTCAAGGGCGACCTTGAAAAGACTGCTGTCGACAAACTGACTGCAATAGGACTGGGCGCCACCATTGAATATGTTGACCTTGCAACTGGCAACGCCAACATTGGCAAAGTGATTTCACAAGGAACCACCACGGGCACCATGGTTTCACCAGGAACAAAGATTGTTCTGACAGTGGGTCGTGACGCCGCCACAGTTCCCGCTGGCTAAGAACCACGCGCCGCACATGTGGCGAGAAGTTGCAGTTACTTGCCGCAGCGATTCAAAAAGTTGCGCAACAAGTCATGACCAGATGCGGTCAAGATGCTCTCGGGGTGAAACTGCACACCTTCAACATCAACACTCTTGTGGCGAACGCCCATGACAATGCCGTCACTTGTTTCTGCAGTAATCACAAGTTCTGCGGGCATTGTGTCTCTGTCAATCACAAGCGAGTGATAACGCGTTGCTTCTAATGGCGAGGGAACACCTTCGAACACACCTGTGTTGGTGTGTGTAATAAAAGAAGTCTTGCCATGCATTAACTGTGGTGCACGAACAACGTTGCCGCCATACACATGACCAATTGCTTGATGACCTAAACACACACCGAACACGGGAGTGTTTCCTGCGAAGGCCTGAATTGCGTCACAGATGATTCCGGCTTCTTCTGGGCGACCAGGACCAGGCGACAACAACACGCCGTCCGGTTGCAGCGCCACGGCGTCGGCAACTGTGATCTGGTCGTTGCGCACCACCACGGGTTCAGCGCCAAGCTCACCCAAATATTGGACGATGTTGTAGACGAAGCTGTCGTAGCTATCTATGACCAGGATCTTCGCCATCCCCCTAGCCTGCCCTGATTATGACCATTTCATGAAACCAATTAGCCCCGCGCGTTCTACACTTTCGTCCGTGGCAACAAAGAAGAAAAAGGGCGGTCGAGTCACCCCAAAGGGCGGACACCCCCAACCCAGCCGTATCCAGCGCTCCGATGACGATTCAGTGGAGTCCAGCAGCCGCTATACCCCACCCATTCCGGGCTACAAGAAGCAAAGCCCACAGTGGATGTTGTATCTGTTGTTCGGATTGCTGGGCTTTGGCGTCATCGTGATCTTCTTCTACTACCTCGGATTTGTGCCCGGTGGACGTAGTAATTGGTACTTGGCAGTGGGATTAGCGTCGTTGCTCGGCGGTTTATACACAGCCACGAAATATCACTAACGACTCGGTAGACCCAATACAGGGTGCACTATCACGAATGACATCGCTGTTGTTTCCCACTGGGTTATCCCCATTCTGTGGAAAACCCCAGGGTTATTCGTACAAGGGCGCGATCATGTCCATGTCTTCAAGACAATGCTTCGGCGGTGGCGGATCTTCGTCTGGAGCCATCACTACACGAAGTTCAACACCACACACACTGCATCGATAACGCACGTTGATCTTGCGCATCTCACCCGATGGAGGTGGCGGCGGCATGCTGGTGGTCATTGACTTCAACATGCCAAAGCCGAATTTCCATGTGAGACGGAAAATCAACACGCCGAAAGCGAACCACACAATGGTTCCCCATGCGGGCCACGACAACGCGAGTGTGTTGATCACAACGATGTCTTAGCCGAGGCGTTCAATGATGGTGGCGTTTGCCATGCCGCCACCTTCACACATGGTCTGCAATCCATAGCGACCATTGGTGCGCTCGAGTTCATGCAGCAGTGTGGTGAGCAAACGTGTACCGCTTGCACCGAGTGGGTGACCCAATGCAATTGCTCCGCCGTTGGGGTTGACCTTTGACATGTCGGGATGCAATTCCTTCTCCCATGCCAACACCACTGATGCAAATGCTTCGTTGATTTCAGTGATGTCCATGTCACCCATGGTGAGACCAGCTTTTGCCAATGCCTTTTGTGTTGCAGGAATTGGTGCGGTCAACATCAACTGTGGGTTGTCACCAGCAAGGCCAAAGTTCACGAAACGCGCGCGGGGTGTGAGACCAAGTGCTTTGCACTTCTCTTCGCTCATGATCAACACTGCAGATGCACCGTCGGTGATTTGGCTGGAGTTGCCAGCGGTGACGCGGCCACCTTCTTCTTCACTGCGGAATGCGGGCTTCAGTGTTTGCAGTTTTTCGAATGGAGATTCACGAATACCTTCGTCGGTGGTCATGAGGTTTCCTTCAGCATCCAACACAGGAAGGATCTCGCGCTCAAAACGACCTTCGGCTGTTGCTTGAGCAGCGAGCGCTTGTGAACGTGCACCAAAACGGTCCATGTCCTCACGGGTGATGCCCCACTTGTCAGCAATCATTTCGGCACTGATGCCTTGTGGAACCAATCCACCATCAGGTGCGTAACGAGCCGACACTTGAGGACCGAATGGGAAACCGTACTTGCCATCGGCAATTGCAGAACCCATAGGAACGCGTGTCATTACTTCAACACCAGCTGCAATAACAACGTCGTATGCACCGGCCATCACGCCTTGTGCCGCAAAGTGTGCTGCTTGCTGGCTTGAACCACACTGACGGTCAATGGTGGTGCCAGGAATTGTTTCGGGAAGACCAGCAGCAAGAACTGCGTTGCGACCAACGTTCAAGCTTTGTTCGCCCACCTGCATGACGCATCCCATGATGACGTCTTCAATGAGATGTGGATCAATGTTGTTGCGCTCAACCAGTGCCTTCAATGTGAAACCTGCAAGATCAACGGGGTGCCATTCCTTCAAACGGCCATTGCGCTTGCCAAGTGGAGTGCGGAGTGCGTCAACAATTACTGCGTTTTGCATGATGGTTCCTTTGTGGTTCCCCATCGGTTCCATGGCGGTTCCGTGGTGGGTCAAAGTCTGCCCTGTGAAGTGGCGTTGCGCCTAACTGAACGGCTGTGACCTAGTCGGCTTCTAATACTTTGGCGAAAACACGGTGTAACGCCACAACATCGGTCTCGGTCAAGGTGTTGGTAAACGCTCGGCGAACGATGCGGTAATAGGTGAAACTGGCCTCGCGCCAGACCTCGTGGCCCTTGGGTGTTAACACCACCAAAATGGCCCGACCATCGTCCAGAACAGACTTTTCGCGAGCAATCAGTTTGCGTTCTTCCAACTTGTCTAACTGCCGCGACAAGCTTGACGGGTTCACCATCACACGCTCGGCTAAGTCTGTGAACCGGAATGCACCTTCTTCGCTGGTTGCCAAGGCATCGAGCACTTCGTACCACGGCAATTGCAATCCATCTTGTTCGTCTAATGCATGCGTCAACATTTTGTCGAGCGCTGCGTGTGCAGTGCGAAACGCGCGCCACACATCAAGACGTTCAGGATCGGGAAGAGTCATGATGCGGGTGGTGGTGCTGTGACGCGAGCAAAGTGCGCCAACGCTTCGTCTCGTGAGGTGTGTGTTGACAACAACGCACGACTGGGCATGACCAACTTTGGTTGAGACACACCAAGAACAGCGGTGAGTCGGTTATTAACGCTGTAGATGGCGCACCATTTGCCGTCTGCTGGGTTACCTGCAACAACATCTACGTGTGCGTCTCCGCTTGGTCGACCCAAACACTGAATGCGCGCATCAAATTGATCACTCCAGAAAAACGGCACTGCTTCATACGGTGTCATCTCTGTGTTGTTCAACACGGCCAACAGATTTGTTGCTGCGTGTGCACCTTGTTCTGCTGCATTGGTCCAATGTTCAACACGCATGTCTGGCTCAACATCTGCAAACAATGCGTTCGGCCAACGCAACACATCTCCAGCTGCAAAAACATTCGCAGGTCCGGCACACAAGTTGGCGTCGCACACCACGCCATCACGAATGGTGAGCCCAGAGTCTTCTAACCACGCAGTTGCCGGAGACACACCAATGCCGACAATCACAACATCTGCTGGAATGTCTTCACCTGTGGTGAGAGCAACACTAGTGACGTGTTGATCGCCGCGAATCTCTGCCACCTGCACGCCGCACTTCACGGCAACACCATTACGAATATGCACATCGCCAATGGCTGAGCCCATTGCTGCTCCCATTGCGCGAATCAATGGTGCTTCCAAACCTTCCAACACAGTGACGTTTGCACCGCGCTTCTTGGCGGTTGCTGCTGCTTCAAGGCCAATGAAACCAGCGCCAATCACCACAACATTGGTGCCATCGTTAATTTCTGTGCGCAATGATGCTGCGTCATCAAGAGTGCGCAGCACATGAACACCTGCAATGTCTGGTTGTTTGGGTAGTCGTCGCACCACACCGCCAGTTGCAATGATGAGCCCGTCATACGTGATCTCTTCACCGTTCTTCAGCGTGATGGTGTTGCTGGTTGTGTTCAACGATGTCGCTTCAACCCCAAGTTTCCATGTCAAGTTCAATTCTGCGAGCGCTTCTGGTTTGCGTAATGCAACGCGCTCGTCATCCCAATCACCTGCCAAATAGTTTTTTGACAACGGTGGACGGTCGTACGGCATGTGTTGTTCTGCGCCCACCATCACAATCTCGCCTGTGAAACCACCAGAGCGAAGAGTCTCTGCGGCGCGAGTTCCAGCCAACGAGGCACCAACAATCACAATTTTTTGCACGACTACAGATTACGAACTTGGCTGATGTTGACAGGCTTGATCGCAAGTTGAACATGGTCATCGGATTTGGGCTCACTTTCGGGCTGGCAATCCTGGCGCTTCAAGTACAAATCATGCTCAGCATCGCCAGCTTGTAGAAACCTCGAGTGGCCGCCACTCGGACACCTGTACGCCCATAGAATCGCCTGCACACCTATCTGACAGGACTTGTAGTGGCTTCTCATCTCATTCCCAGCACGCACACCGGCAGCCTCCCCCGCCCCGATGACCTCATTCAGATCATGTGGGCCGTTGGGGACGGCATCCCCGTAGACAAGAAAGCTCTGGACGAGCGCGTGCAAAAAGCCATTCAAGAAGTGGTGGACAAGCAGGTCAAGGCTGGCGTCACCATCATCAACGACGGTGAAATGTCGAAGCCCTCATATGCCACCTATGTGAAGGACCGTCTCTCGGGTTTTGCTGGTGAATCAATTCAGAACTATTTCTTTGACGACCTTGTTGATTTCCCGCGCAGCGCCGAAGCTGTGGCAGGTAACCCTGGCCGTCGGAAGCGTTCAGCACCTGCGTGCACCAGTGCAATTGAAGTCATTGATCGTGAAGCTGCCGTAAAAGACATGGTTGATCTGTCTGCGGCTGCAAAGAAGGCGGGCCACGACAAAATCTTTACCAGCGCTGCATCACCTGGAGTTGTTTCGTTGTTCTTTGGCAACGAGTACTACAAAACACAAGAGGAATATGTCTTCGCGATTGCAGAAGCCATGCGTTTTGAATACGAAGCCATCGCTGCTGCCGGTGCAACTGTGCAAGTGGATTGTCCAGACCTTGCAATGGGTCGCCACTCGGCATATGCACAGATGTCATTGGAAGAATTCCGCAGCACCATTCGCATGCACATTGAGGCGTTGAACCACGCCGTGCGCAATATTCCCGCAGAGCAATTGCGTATGCATTTGTGTTGGGGAAACTACCCGGGCCCGCATCACCACGATGTTCCCATTCAAGACATCATCGACATTGTGTGGACTGCAAAGCCACAAACAGTGTTGTTTGAAGGCGCAAACCCACGTCACTCGCACGAATGGCGCGTATTGAAAGAGCTTGGCGTGCCAGAGAACAAGTTCATTTGCCCTGGCGTTATTGAGCCACAGTCCAATTACATTGAACACCCAGAGCTTGTAGCAATGCGCCTTGAACAGTGGGCACAAGTAGTGCCGCCAGATCGTTTGTTAGCTGGCGTTGACTGCGGTTTCTCCGTACATGTGGGCACTACCACCATTGACCCCGATGTTGCGTTTGCCAAATTGGCTGCGTTGTCTCAGGGTTGTGAGATTGCCTCAAAGCGCCTCTTCGCATAATTCTGTTCTGCTTCATGCACAGCAAAGAGCCCGGCTCTTTCGAACCGGGCTCTTCGTGTAGTTCTTTCGCTAATGCGAATCGACTAGTTGTTGTCCTTTGGCTGGTACAACATGCCGATCATTGCGCCATAGATGAGGTGCCAGACGAGGATGCCGAATGGCAACTTCCAACCGTCAGGTCCATCCATGAGGAAGAAGCCGTAGCCCTGCTCTGCGACGTATGCGTATGGAACGAGAACGCCTGCGCTGATGATGGTCATGATGACGCCGTAGATGACGCCCTTTGCTACGTGACCCTTCACTGGAATCTGCTTGTGAGCAAAGATGCCGAACAACATTGCGAACACAATGCCGTTCACGAAGTGAAGTGCGTTACCTGAGAAGAACAGCCAACCAGCGTTTTCGCCGACGATTTCGAACTTCTCGTTGAAGTAGCTACCCCAGCTTGGTCCGTTGATTCCCAAAGCGAGTGCACCGTTGTACATCGGCCAAGGGAGGGTTGGAAGTCCAAATGCTGGAAAGACGTAACCAAAGTAGGTTCCGAGTTGGGTGGCGATCACACCAATGACAGCAAGGCCGCCAACGGGATGCTCTTCCACCCATTTGTGCCAGCGCTGTGAGGCGCTGGGTGCAAGTGAATTGCTCATGTGTATTTCCCCCAGGAGGTAAATAGTCGGAATTGCCCGACTAGCGGACAAATTACCAATCTGCGGTCACCAGGGGGTGGATTTCGGTGTCTCGGGTCACACAGGGGGCTGATAATCGATGTTTCTGTCCACATTCATGTAGATATCGACCCCAATGGGGTGGGTTTGCTCCTCCACAATGTGGCCCAGCAGACCGGCACAGCGGGCCAACAATGCCACCCCACGCATGACTCCGAGGGGCAGACCCAGGTCGGCCAGCACGGCTCCACAAACCCCTGCTCCGTTCAAGGGCAGGTGCTTGCCCAAGACATCGGAGTGGGAACGGCCAATGGCCTCGAACAGGCTGAGGTGGGCTCCGAAGGTGCCGTTCTCGCGGGCCAGAGCCATCAGAACCGGCGTACGGGGGTCGCCCTGCTTGTGGACGGGGTGGCCAAGTCCTGGAACGAACTTGCCGATCTCTTTCTGAGAACGAACCACCTCGCGAGCCACGTTGTCCCATTCCTCTGGGGTGCGGTCGGTGAAGCCCACCCGGGTGAGCTCACGATTGAGGAACAGTGCACAGTCTTCGGTGACGCCCAAGAAGCGTGAGCCGCCACCCAACAGACCAGCGGCAAGTGCGCCCTGCAACGAGTCCGGAGCTGATGCATATGTGAGTCGAGCTGCAATTGCGGTGGGTGTGAAGCCGTGGTCAGCCAACGATGCCAACACTGCTTCGAACATCACTAGTTGACCTTTTGATGGACGTTGCTTGGCAATGAGGTAGTACGCCAATTCACCGAATGAGATTTTCCCGAGGAACTCGGAGGCGAGGTCGTGACCCAACAGCGTGATGCTGTCGGCATCCGATGTACCAAGACCGGTTCTGTAGGTGGGTTGTTGTGATGTCATGTTCTTATAGCCCTTCTAGCCATGTACGAAGTTCGTCTGAGTGCTCGCCCAAGGTTGGAGGCGGCAAGCGGTAGTCAAGTTCACCGTCACTGAACGTGATGGGGTTGCGCACCAAGGTGACTTCGCGATCACCTTCACCAACTGTGACGCGTGGACGAAGACCAAGTTTTTCTGCAAGCTCTACACCGTCACCAATTGAGTTAATTGGTCCGCATGGAACACCCACTTTGTTGAGTGCGATGAACAAGTCATCAGAGTTCCACTCTGCGAGTTTCTCTAACAAATATGGACGAAGTTCTTCACGATTCTTTGTTCGGTCAGCATTAATGGCGAAGCGCGGATCTTTTGCAACATCGTCTAGACCTAACACACCGCACAATGCGTGGAACTGCTTGTCGTTTCCTGCAGCAATGATGAGGTCGCGATCTTTCGTTGGCATTGCTTCATACGGGAACAAACTGGGGTGCGCGTTGCCCATACGGAACGGCACCACTCCAGCGGCGGTGTATGCAGCAGTCTGGTTCACCAGACCAGACATGGCAGATGACAACAGGTTGACTTCCACATGTTGACCCTTGCCCGTTTGATTGCGCTGATTCAACGCAGCCAACACACCAATGGTTCCGTGCAAACCTGCCATGACGTCAAACACTGAAATGCCAGCGCGGAATGGTGGACCATCGGGTTCGCCGGTGAGGCTCATCAGGCCTGACACTGCCTGCACAATGAGGTCATATCCAGGCAACCATGCGCCTTCAGCGGTACCAAAACCACTGATGGACAAGTACACCAACGATGGATTGTCTTTCGACACTGATTCGTAGTCGAGACCAAACTTTTTCAGCCCACCCACCTTGAAGTTTTCGAGGCAGATGTCGGCCTTGCTCACCAGCTTCTTGACCAACGCAAGATCATCTGGGTTGCCGAAGTCCAGCACGATGGACTTCTTGTTGCGGTTGATGGACATGTAATAGGTGGCAACACCGTCTTTTGTGGGTGGCACCCACGTCCGCGTGTCGTCACCGGCGGAACTTTCCACCTTGATCACTGTGGCTCCCATGTCTGCCAACAACATGGAGCAGTACGGTCCTGCCAAAACTCGCGAGAGGTCTGCAACGAGCAAACCTTCCAGCGGCTTGGCCGTATCCTGAGCAGTGTTCATGGTTGTCTCACTTTCCGTGCTGGCACGTTGAATTGAAGAATTGGGAGGCACACCGCATGGCGCGCGAAAAGAACGAGAGCGACTTTGTCGAGGCGTTGTCGCGTGGGTTAAGTGTGATTCGCGCTTTCTCAACGTCGCACTTGGCGCTTACGGTGTCTGAAGTTGCTGATGCCACCAAACTGGCGCGACCAACCGCACGCAGGTTGCTATTAACACTTGAAAACTTGGGATACGTGCGCGCTGAAGATGGTGTGTACATGTTGACACCCAAAATTCTTGAGCTGGGCATGTCATACATCAACGCACAAGGCATGTGGGATATTGCTCGCCCACACTTGGCCGCACTTGTTGCACAAACACATGAATCAAGCTCTATGTCGCAGTTAGACGGAAGCGACATTGTGTACACCGCACGTGTTCCTGTTGCAAAGATCATTGGTTTATCAGTGCACATTGGTACGCGGTTTCCGGCTGTTGCCACATCAATGGGCCAAGTGCTGTTGGCTGACTTATCAGCGAAAGAACTCGACATCGTGTTGAAGGTTCCGTCACAATCACGAGTTGTTCCACGCATTCGACCATCACGCAAAGAAATAGATACTGCATTAGACGAAGTTCGCGAACGCGGCTGGGCGTTGTCTGACGAACGATTGTCGTTTGGCATTCGATCTGTTGCAGCACCAGTACGCGATGCGCATGGCAAAGTCATTGCTGCAGTGAACGTCACCGTGAATGCAGCAGAGACATCACTCACCGAACTGAAGAAGTCACACTTGCCGTTGTTGTTGAAAACAGCCGAAGCAATTTCTACTGACTTTGCACGCATCTCGCTGTTGCCAACAACTGAACCGTTGCAACCCTGATTGTTCGTCATGTCATAACCCCACTTCAGCACGGTGGGTTTCCAGAATGAACTCGGCGGTTTCGTCTGGCGCGGAAAAGAACGGCGAGTGGTCTGTGTTGAGTTCCACTGAATGCTTCGCCCATGATGCACGAAGTCGTTGCTGATCTACTTGCACCGCGCGATCATCGGTACACACCACATAGCTACTAGGGACATTGATCCATGCCGGATTTTCCAGTGGTTCCACTGGTATTTCACTACGCATCGACCGACGTGTTTGCATGGCAAGACGCGCCAATGATGCAGGACTGCGATGGAACAAATAATCAGTTGCCGATTCTGCAAGTGAGAGTTCGCCATCATCAGCAATGTTCAGACAGCTTCGGAAATCCGGATTACCCCACTGCGGTGACAAAGCCGTTTGTGATTCACCTAACGCTGGCATACGTGCTGCAACAAACACCATGTGCTGTGCCGAGTGCGCAGCAAGGGATGCAGTAATGCCGGTGTAGCTGTGAGACACAACCGTGACTCCCGATTCACTCAATGACTGAACGGTGCGTTGCAGATGTGCGACGTCGTCAGCCAATGAGGTGAATGGGAGTTCTATTGCATGACAATCCACCCCGTGTCGAGAGATTCGCTCGATGACCGGGACCCATGTCCATCCAGAAAAAAATGATCCGTGGACAAAGAGAATGCTGGTGCCAGCCATCTCGGGGGGTGAGAGATGTCTAGCGGTAGTTGTTGTTGCTGGTGTGGTCTCCAGCAAGCCAACGCTTCAACACTTCGTGTGCATCTTCGCGACGATCTGCATTGATCTTCTCGGCGCCTGGTGCGTCTGCAGTGAATTCCAACAACATGCCGTTTGGATCTTCGGTGTACAGCGAGCGGCAGTAGCCGTGCTCGAGCACATAGGTTCCTTCTGGCTTCCAGTTGGCCTTGGTGAGACGAGCAAAGATTTCGTCTTGTGCTTCCGTGCTCACGTTCAATGCAATGTGACGGAATGGTGATGCAGGAAGTGGTGGATCGAATTCGTCTTGGTCGGACTTGTTTGCGAACTGGAAGAACGCAAGTGCACTTCCGTCTGGCATTCCGAAGAAGCAATGGCAGTACACGCGCACTGCACCGAAAAGTTCGTCTTGTTCAGACCATGTTGCAACTAGTGGAAGACCAACAAGGTCTTCGTAGAACGCGCGTGTGGCTTCCAAGTCTTTGGTGAGATACGCGGTGTGGTGAAGGCGGGTGGGTGCACTGCTCATGATGTGGATTCTCCTTTGTGGAAAATGGCCAGATGTCCGCTAGTCGGACATAGAACCGTTGTGCGTACATTATTGCCCACTTTGGCCAGCCACAACCTGCAGAGGCGGAACGTTGCTACCCGAAAACGATGGTGCGGTTTCCGAAGGTGAGAACCCGATTCTCGACATGGGCTCGAACGGCACGCGCCAATACCACGGTCTCTAAATCTCGGCCGGTGCGAGTGAGTTCGGCAACATCGTGACGGTGGCTGACGTGCGCCACGTCCTGGGCAATGATGGGGCCCTCGTCCAACACGTTGCTGACGTAGTGCGCCGTTGCTCCGATGACCTTCACCCCGCGGTCGTGCGCCTGACGATAAGGATTTGCGCCGATAAACGCCGGGAGGAATGAGTGATGGATATTGATCATGCGACCAGTCCATGGCTTCACCAGCGCAGGAGGTAACACCAACATGTACCGCGCCAACACCACCAAGTCCACATTCAGTGACTGCAACAACGCTGCCAGTTGATCTTCTTGGTCTTGACGGCCAGTTGACGTATTGGCAACGGGAAGATGATGGAAAGGGATGTTGAACGATTCAGCCAATGGTGCAGCGTCATTGTGATTGGACACCACTGCTGCAATATCAAGACCGAGGTCTCCATATGTATTGCGAGACAGAAGGTCGGCGGCGCAATGCAAATGCTTGGAACACAAAATTGCAGTACGTGGCCTCCACGGTGATGCCGTGAGTGTGAATGTCATTGACCAATTGCTGGCCACTGCCTGAAACCCGGCGGTGAGGGTGTCTAGCGATGTGGTGGATGCGTGCGTGAATTCAACGCGCTGAAAAAACATGGCGTCCGATACATCGGTGTGCTGTTCAGCATGAACAATGTTGCCGCCAACGCTGGCGATCCATGTTGCGACCGCTGCAACAATGCCTGGTTTGTCCGGGCACGAAATAAGGAGGACGGCCGTTGATTCCACAGTGGTGGAGACGATGGGAATCGAACCCACGACCTCCTGCTTGCAAAGCAGGCGCTCTACCAATTGAGCTACGTCCCCGAAGGGCAGATAAGAGACTATCGGCGCAACATGAGAACTGCCTCAGGTCCATACCCATTTGGCACGGGGTCGGAACTGACCACGAAACCCCGCTTTTCCCAGAACCCGTGAGACCCCTGTACCGAGACCAACAGGTATTCCACAATGGGGGCCGAGGTCACCGCCGCATCAAGGCATTGCAGCAGCGTGTCGACTAACCCCGTTCCGCGGAATTCGGGGTGGACTGCAAGGTCGTGGATATACACACGTTGAGCCTCGGCCATCGGCACCGCCGGAATATGCGAGGTATTGAGGTCGAGTCCCCCATGATCATGCATGAGAACTGCAACGAGATACCCCACTAACTGGTTGTTGTGCCACGCACCGAATGCGGTTAGCGGGCTCGCAGTGATTTTGGCCAGAAAACTGTCGGCGTCTTCCAAGTAGTTGCTGGCATATGCATGATGTTGCAGTTGAACAATGTGTGAGACGTCATCTGCCACGAGTGGTCGAACATCAATCGCATCACGCACGCGAGCACTGTAGTGGCGAGGTGAAGTGTGTGTGAACGCTACGAAAGGGTCGAATAATCTCCCCGTTCGCCCATAGCGGCGGGGGTACCCTTGCACTATGGCAGGCGAACTCATTTATGCATTCCGAATCTTGCGCCTGCCGTTGCTTGACGCGGGCGGCGCCGCCATTGGCCGTATTGACGACATTGTGGTGGTGCCCGGTCGCAGCGGGACTGCCCCACGTGTCACCGGTTTCGTCGCTACCAGCCAGCGCCGACGCATTTTTGTGAACGCCAATCGTGTGGGGTCGCTTGATTCTGAAGGCGCCCGTCTGCGTAGTTGGGATGTTGACCTGAATCCATTCAAGCCTCGCGATGGTGAGCGCATGTTGGCCGCCAACATCATCGACTCACGCATCAATGGTGAAACCATCAGCGACGTTGCGCTTCGTCCCACTGTTACGACGCGTGAGTCTGGTTGGGAAGTTGCAAAAGTTCGTCTGAGTCGAGGTGGGTTGTTTGGCAAGAAGAACACCTATCGATTGGTGGAGTGGAACGAAGTAGGTGCCCTATTTGCCGCCACTACGGAAATGGCAGCCGAAGCAGCGCGCTTGCGTGACATGCACCCGTCCGACGTTGCTGCGGTCGTGCGTGCTCTTCCACTTGCACAACGTCAGTTGTTGGCAAAAGAAATGGACGACGATCGTTTGGCCGACTTGTTGGAAGAGTTGCCAGAGAACGAACAGCTCGCACTTATTTCAAATCTTGATCTTGACCGCGTTATTGACGTGTTGGAAGAGATGGAGTTTGACGACCTTGCAGACTTGTTGGCAGAAATGCCCGCGCAACGTCGTGCTGAAGTGTTGGAGGCAATGGATGACGAAGACGCCGATGTTGTGCGTTCGTTGTTGTCGTACTCCCCCGGTACTGCAGGTGCGTTGATGACACCCGAAATCATTATCATGGACGCCACAGCAACAGTTGCCGAAGCACTGGCGCAAGTGCGTGACCCTGACTGGCTTGTGTCTATTGCTGCGCAAGTGTTTGTCACGCAAGCACCATTCAAAGCACCAACGGGAACATATTTGGGTGTTGTGCACTTGCAGCGCCTGTTACGTGAACCACCCAGCACTGAACTTGGTCGTTGCATCGCCAAGGAACCAACGGTGTCACCACATCTTTCTGACCGTGAGGTGGCGGAGTTTTTGGCGTCGTACAACTTGTTGGCCGTGGGCGTGTGTGATCACGCAGGTCGCTTGTTGGGCGCCATCACTGTGGACGACGTTCTTGACCGCATGTTGCCAGCCGACTGGCGCCAACGCAGACGACAGGCGACGCAATCATGAAGCGCCGGCAAGATCTTTCCACTCCACGTCACCGTCGACGTCTTGGAGTTCATTACGACCCCGATGCATTCGGCCAATTCAGCGAGACAATCGCGCGGTTTTTGGGTACTGGACGCTATTTGGTGTTGCAGACCGTGTTGGTCACTGCGTGGATTTCCGTCAACGTATTAGACATCGCTCCGTTCGATGATTATCCATTCATCTTCTTGACTCTCATCTTGTCGTTGCAGGCGTCTTACGCTGCGCCGCTCATTCTTCTCGCACAGAACCGTCAAGAAGATAGAGATAATGAACAGTTAGAGCGCGACCGTCAAATGGCTGCACGCACGCAAGCTGACACTGAATATCTTGCGCGCGAACTTGCTGGTGTGCGTCTTGCATTAGCCGATGTTGTGACTATGGAAGATTTGCGCGATCAACTAGAACGCATTAACGAAGCGTTGGACAAGTTGACGGCTAACGCGGACGACCAGTCACAACGCCAACAGCCTGACGAGTAGCGGCTGAAAATTCGCGTGGCGTCTGCATGGGTGCCAAGTGGTCGGCATCTAATGGAACAACGGTTGCATTCACAGCATTGGCAAGAGCCTGTTGTTTGTGCGGCGGAACAAGTCGATCGCGCTGGGTGAGTACAAACGCTGTAGGCACATCGATGTCTGCCGAAAACACCGTTGCATCAAATTGTGAAAGTGCACGACCAGCTTCGCTGACCATCCATTGATCGTTTCGGCGCACTTCTCCAACAATCCACGGAATGAATCTGCTGAGTTCATGACCACGCGGAATGGCCTTGCGCAAGCCAAAGCGAATAACACGTGGTGTGCTGATACGCCGTACCAATGGACTAATGGCCCGCCCAATCTTCCAACGAGCGCGTTCGCTTCGCGTTCCGTTCCATTCAAGTGCGGTTGCCTGCAGCACCATGGCATCCACAAGTTCAGGGTGTCGCTTCCATAACAACAAACTGATGGGCCCACCCATGGAATATCCCACAGTGGTGACTGACGACAACCCGACTGCGCGCACAACATCGGCGGCGTCGTCGGCGCAATCTTCCAATGAAAAAGGACGATTGGGTCGAAGACCGCGACCATGTCCGCGGTGATCAACTGTTAGCACAGAAAAATCTCTCGCGAGTTCTTCATACGCAGTGAAGAATTGTGTGTCGGCTGACGCTGTCCACCCGTGTAGCAACAACACGGTGGGGACAGTGGGATCACGATGAATGTGGTGACGCACGAAAATCTCACCACGGCCAGGAAGGTGAATGATTCTCCCTGGAAGCAACGGTGGAATTTCTAATGCTGCAGCAAGCTTCATTGACATGTGCGACACACTCCAACAACGTCAAGGCGGTGATGCACCATTGTGAAACCCGCCTTTGCCGCCACTTTGGCAAGGGCTGCATCGAGTTGATCTTCAATGGTGTCGGGAATACGAACGTCGTCCACTGCGCCGCACATACTGCACACCATGTGGTGGTGATGTCCCGTGATGTCTTCACTTAACTCAAAGCGCGCCCATTCATCCGTAGTGATTACGCGCACGACTACTCCGGCGTTTTCCAGCACCGTGAGGTTGCGATATGCCGACGACTGAGCAAGTCCCTTTGTGCTCTGGAGAATCTCTGGGATGGAGAGTGGACGTTGGGCCGATGCAAGCGCTTCCACAATCATTTTTCGGCCCGATGTGAAACGCTGGCCAATGTCCGACAGCTTGGTGGCCACATGATGCGCAATGTCGGCTGCAGCCACATGTTCGTGTGCACTATGTGATGACCCCATCAGGTCACGCTATCGAGAATGAGTGAGAATCGCTCGGGCGTGACGCTTAGGTCTGCAGGCCAACGAACTGATGCAACGTGATTCCCGATGCAACAGCAGCATCAAGAATGTCGGCGTTTGGCAACTGTTCTTGCCCCAAGTTGTACACGCCAGGCGCAAGAGGCTGATTCTGTAAGGCGTGTGCGGTATGGGCCGCAACGACACCTGCAATGGTTGCCACTTTGTCTGCAATGCCAACAATTTCTACATGGCGCTTTCCGTGGCGTACTCCGCGTACTTCAACACGAAGCGCGCCTTCCAAACCTTCGGCGTGCGGCTTGCGCAACATAGGAAGACGGCTAGTGAGTCGATCTCGGCGCGTGGCAGAGATACGCGATGTAATTCGTTGGAGCGCTGGTTCAACTCGTTGAAGCAACAGCGGATCTGGCGAAGCGAATCGATAACAATCACGTGCACCTACTGATGCAGGAAACCAACACAGTTCACGTCCGCTACCTGCGGGGCGTTGTAGCCATTCACCGTCATGCCACCCCACCGACAACCCACTGAGTGATTCATGGTGTTGACGAGCGCACATGGGGCCACCTGTTCCGTGTACTGCGGTGTGTACTTCGTCAATTGATTCAAACGCTCGCCGCATATGGCTGACTAACAAGCCAGACATGCCGGGCGAACACGCAACTCCGGCAATGACCGATGCGTTCTTGGCAACAGCTCTTTCTTGTAGGTCGATGATGCGCATGACGTCTTCCAAGTTGTCGCTTGTGGAGACAACAGAAATTCCTTGTGCCAAGAATATGGATGCCAATGCTGCATGAGGTCCGCCATGGGCCAAGATGACGACTGAACAATCAAACAATTCGGTCGCTGTGCGAACAGACGCCGCGCGCACATGTTGATGAAGGTTGTGCAACGTGTGAGCTGCGCGTGAACCCACAACGCCGTGGCCCACGATTCCGATTGTGGAAGACAATGCCGTCATAACGACTACCGCTGAGGTGTGACCTCTCGCCAACCACCCTGCTGTTGAGGAACATTGCCTTTAGTAGTGCGACGCAGGACACCGGCCACCATGCCAGCGATGGTAAGAGCGAGGAGTACTTGGCGAATGAATTTCACAACGAACCTCTCACTCAGTGTTGTCGTCGCTGAAAGTGACGAGAAGATTGGTGGGGCTAACAAGAATCGAACTTGTGACCTCATCCTTATCAGGGATGCGCTCTAACCGACTGAGCTATAGCCCCATTACGGGAATTAGAACTCTATCTGTCAGTCGGCCCAGGCTCAACCGTGCGAACCACCACTTCTTCTTCCAGAACTGTGACCCGAATGCCACCCACAAGTTCGGTAATGAGGTTGAACACCACGGCTCCGAGGACCCACAGCCCCGTCCCAGCCGCAATACCGAACAGCCCCAGAATGGCGAAGGATCGGAAAAGTTCTGCGCCCTTGAACGTGAATGACTCCCAACCGAATGATTCGAGGAATTGTTCAACGTTGTCGATCGTGCCCGTTGCTCCCGCCACATTCCATAACAACACGCCTGACACAAGCAGCACGATGTAAATGGCTGCGTGAAACACCAGGCCCACTTTGAGAACACTCCATGCATCAACATCACGAACAACTCGCGATACGCGGCGTACCCGACGACGATCAGAGCGTGCGGGCGAGGAAGAACTCATGTCACGAGACTAATGAGTCAGAGGTGGCGAACAGGTTCAACCGATGAAGTGGTGGGCAGGACGGACAACCTGCCCACCACGAAATTAGGCGCTATGACGTTGAGCCAAGGCGTCTAGTACATCGGTGTTCAATGTGTATGCCGCATGCACCTCGTCAATGAGAGCAACGGCGTCGGCGTCCGACAGATTGAGCGCATCGAGATGTGCTCGATAATTGTCCTTGTACTCGGTGAGGTCACCTAGTTCATCGAAGTTGAACCATGACATTGCATTGGCAACTGTGTCACCGAATGCACGAGCAATGGCGCGACCAATGAATTGGCCGCCTGATAGATCACCGAGATAGCGGGTGTAGTGATGCGCCAACAACAACGTTGCCGACGCATCACCCGCCTTCTGAATTGCAGTGACATACGCGTGTGTCTGCGGCAGAACATCGCTATCGCCTGGAAGGGCTGCTAGGTCTGCACGCAAATGGTCCGCGCGGTCTAGTTGGGGATCAAACAAGGAAACAAGCTGGCCGTCGGCGCGATATTTCGCGGCGAAGGCTTCTAAAACTTCATAGACCGGCAGCAACTGCACAAGAAGATCACGATATGCGTCAGCCGACACCGACCCTTGGGTCAGTGACCCAAAGAATCCACCACCCTCGGCTTGTGAATGATCTTGTGCAGTTTCGCGTCTAATGCGTGCTGCAAGAAGTTCTTGAGTTGTGTCCATTGTTGGAATGCCTCCCGAATATTCCCAACGTGATTACTTGGCCGCCACGTTCAGCGTGATGCGCTGAATGGTTGTGCGTGAGCGAGTCTTGACTGTGATGGTGATGTAGCACTTGCCGGTCTTTGCCATATAGATGCGGCGTGCGCCCTTCAACACTGAACAGACCTTGTTGGTGCCACGAACAACTGTTGACACTTTTGCGTTCTTTGACACCGACACGCCGGCAGCTTCCACCATTGCCTTTGGTGTCACCTTCATGCCCACAGTGGGGTTATGAGGATGGGCAAACACAAGCGGCAGGAACAGTTCTTGAGCTGCATTGATAGCGCCAGCGCCTGCATACACATAGATTCCCACATTGCCTGTTCCGGCAGTGGTGAACTCTGAAACTTTCATCTGAATGGTGAAGTTCCCATTTGCGTCAAGATCTGCAACGGGTCCCATGTTTGATGCAGCAACAATTGCACGGGTTGATGCCGACAACGATGTAGGAAGTGCCCATCCGAGAACTGCAGGTGCAGTTGACACAGGACGAGCTGATGAGCCTGCACCAGTTGAAGGCTTCCAGTTATCGGCGAAACGGCCGTAAACCACGTACACACCTGCTGGCTGGCCAGCGAGTGGTGGACGAGTTCCATTAGAGATATTGGTAAAACCAGTTCCCTTAATGGTGATGGTCTGTTGACCCAGATTGCTGATGCGTGTTCCGCCGACAACACTGATTGATGGACCAGTCGATGTTGCCTTTACTGCGGTGGCAGCACCCTGGGGTGTTGCTGCAGATGCTGTGGATGTCATTGCAAGTGCCGATGCGGCCATTGCGACGGACATGAAAAGACGAAGTTTCTTCATGGCTATTCCTTTTCTTGTTGGGGGGTGGTATCCGTGTTTTTCGTTCCTGTGAAGGACAGTGTCCGCACAGGGGCGATCTTGATGTCTCCGTTTGCAGCGTGCACATACACGTCGACGGGGTGTTGATACACCGCTGATAAAGCCGTGTTAGTGAGAACGTCTCGTGGTGTTCCGAACGCAACGAGTTCACCATCGGCGATGAGAGCAATCTTGTCTGCATATGCAGCAGCGGCTTCAAGGTCGTGCACCACCATGACAACAGCGCGACCGGCTTTTGCTAGCGCGCGAATTCGTTGCAGCACTTTCTCTTGATAACGAATGTCGAGTGCGGCGGTGGGTTCATCGAACAACATGATGGGAGTGTCTTGGAGAACTGTTCGTGCGAAGGCAGTACGTGCCATTTCGCCACCCGACAATGTGGTGACGTTTTGATCTGCCAACGGACCAAGGTCAACGTCATTCAATGCGGCATCAATGTTTTCATCGGTGTCTTTTTCAGTACCCAACCACGGGGTGAGTCCCATCTCGACAATTTCACGCACGCGGAACGGAAACACGACATCGTGTTTTTGCGGCATCACCGCACGAAGACGCGCAAGCTCTAACGACGGTTTATCGTGAACCGACTGACCGTCAATTGTGATGGACCCATGTGTGACGTCGAGATCCGCAGCAATTGCAGCAAGCAAGGTGCTCTTTCCGGCGCCATTTGGACCCACAAGTGCAACAACCTCACCAGAAGACACGGAGAAACTGATGTTGCGACAGATTTCTTTGTCGCGACGATGCACGGTGACATCTTGAATGTTCAGCGTGGTCATGCCATGCCTCCATACGACTGGCGCATGCGCATGAGTTGCCATACGAAGACCGGACCACCAATCACCGATGTAACAACACCGAGTGGGAGCTCTGATGGTGACACCACGTTGCGGGCAATGGTGTCAGCCACAATCAGCAGAGCTGCGCCAACAAAAATGCTGAGAAGAATTAGTGCTTTGTGGCGTGGCCCGACCAATAGGCGAACAATGTGCGGAACAATGAGTCCGACGAAGACAATGACTCCGCTCATGGCAACGGCCGCAGCAGACAAACTTGCAACCACCAACAGAACAATGAGTCGAGTTCTTTCCACATCGATTCCCACATGGCGCGCCGTGCGATCACCTAATGACATGACATCGAGACGTGATGCCAGACGGAAAGCACCCAGTACACCCAGCACCAACGCGGGCAGTAACACCAACACTTTGTTCCATGTTGCTTGGCCAACAGAGCCCAATGTCCACGATGTGAGCGAACGAATTTCTGCGTCGTCGGCAACGTAGGCCAGATAACCAATCAGTGCACCGTTCAGTGCATTCATTGCAATACCGAGCAACACCAGTGTGAGAGTTTCGGTGCGGCCTTGGTATCGCGCCGCGCGATACACGATGGACACCGAGACAAGCCCGCCGATGAATGCAGCTGCCGGAAGACTCCAACGACCAAGCGGCGTAGCGCCAGTAACAATCTGTAATGCCGACCCCACCATTGCGCCGCTAGAGACTCCAACAATTCCGGGTTCTGCAAGAGGGTTTCCGAATGCACCTTGCATTACTGCTCCCGCGCAACCGAGTGCAGCACCCACAATAAGTCCGAGTGCAATTCGGGGAAGCCGAATGTTCCACAACACATCAGTGGCAAGTGGGTCAGTTTCGGTGGACAAAAACGGAAGAGTCTTAGAACCGATGATGCGCACGACATCACCCGGCGGAATCCCGAATGCTCCCATTCCTGCAGAAATAACAGTGGTGCCCAGCACTATGCCAAGAAGAACAACCACCAACGGTGCAGGTGAAACTCGAAATGATGACGTGCTCATGAGACGAGACCCATCTTGGTGCGGAATGCCTGACGAAGTTGTGCCACCAACTCTGGAGTGCGTGGTCCCAGACTGAACAACAAACCATCTTCTACTGTGACGAACCGTTTGTTCTTTCCAGCTGGCGTTTGCGGAATGCCGGCCATTCCCAACAAACCATCTTCGCCGCCCACGGATTTCAATCCGGTTGATGTCATAAGAATGATGTCGGGCTGTGCCGATACCAATGCTTCAGGGGTGAGCGGAACGAATGTTTTATCGGCGGTCAGTGAAGAGCCGGCATCTTGTGCGCCAGTTGCTTTAATAACAACATCTGCGCCCGAACCTTTTGTGCCAATCAAATACACTCCGGCTCCACCGCGCAAATACAAGAACGCAACTTTCACGTTTTCTAATGCTGAGTCCGTGGAATCAAGTTTTCCCGACAACGCATCAGCAACTGCCGCTGCGCGCTTCTCAACGTTGAGGAGAGTTCCCAGCTTTGTTACTCGAGTCACTATTTCGTCAAGAGATTTAGGTGTGTTGACAATCTCTACTTGAATGCCAGCAGAACGTATTTGTTCAAGTGCCTCAACAGGACGTGTGTCTTGATCGGCCAACACAATTGTGGGTCGCACTTGCAGAATGGACTCGGCGCTGACGTCGTGCCCGTTGGTGACTAATGGAACACCGGCAGCATCGGCATACGTACTTGACAAGTCTTTTCCAACAACGTTGTCGCCCAAACCAAGTGCGTACACAATCTCGGTCAGTCCCGCGGTGAGCGACACGATGCGTTGTTCTGATGTGTTGTTGTCACTGGTGGCACTACTGGAACACGCGGTAGTCACCACTGCTAAAGCGACAACGAGACATGCTGACAATGTGCGCCGAAATGTCATGATGCGCTGCGCTTACGAAGAAGAAGTGTTGCTGCGCCAGCTACTGCAAGAACAGCAATGATGCTGCCAATGATGACGGGCGCATTGGACGACTGTTCGGTTTCAAGTGCCACGTTCTTCAGATCGTCAATGACGTCGTCAACACCCACTTCAAGAGTGGTGTCTTCGGTGACCGGAACGGTTGATGCAACTTGTTCGGGAGTAGTGGTGCCACTGGTGGAGTTGCCAGACGAGGACCCGCTCGAGCCCGATGATCCGGTGCTCGTGGTGGTCTTTTTGGGAAGTGTGGTGGTTGTGGTTGTGGGTGCAACGCCCTGAAACGTGACGGGAATCTGTACGTCGTATGAGCGGTCGTCTAAACGTGTGTGGTCGGTGCGAGTGACAACTGCGCATTTCACCGCACGACAATCGACCACCGAGTTCAACTCGGGGCCAACAGTAAGAGTGGTGGTGAAAGTGCCGTTATTTGGCATAGGAAAGTTTGCTTCGGGGTGAGTGCTAATCCACACGGCCGATGCAGATTCACCACGAAATCCGCCACACGGGGACGGCATTTCGCCATACGGCCGTAAGACGCAGAGAGTGACATAGATGCCAATTCCAGGGTTGTACCCCGACCCCGTCACCGTGATGGTGGTGGCACCTTCACTGAGGTTGTCTGTGGGAGTGGCGGTGAGGGTGAGTGATCCGCGAGTGACTTGAGCCGACGGGGCAGACGCCGCTTGAACCGAGCCAAATCCCAGTAACGACGTGGAAATAACGCAGACGCCACCTACCCATAACCGCATCGCGCGTTGCGATGTGATTCGGATATTAGGTATGCCTAACGCCATAATGTTAGGGTACCCTAATACGCCATGGCAGACAACGCACCACAGTGGTTTCCGCGCGAGATTCTTGATGCAGTTATTTCACACATGAACAATGATCACCTGGCTGATTCGTTGGCCATCGTGAGGGTGGTTGGCCAGACTCCTGACGCTAGTGCCGTTGTGCTCTCTGACCTCGGCGTGGACGGGGCCCATTTTGACGCCATATTGTCCGATGGCAGCACCACCTCGGTTCTGATTCCGTGGACACAGATCCCAGTGGAGCGGGCCGACATTCGTCATGAGCTAGTGGCGTGGACCGAACAATCAACATCCTCCTGAACGGGTGGCCTCGGCATCTGACACCACCCCGTTCCGTTGAACGGTGACAACTACGTGTCCATCCCTAGTGATTCGGCTGGACAGAATGGCAAAACCCAGACGTTGCGCCATGGTTTGCATGACCTCGGTTCCGTGATCACACAGTGTTAACGCTGCTGTATCTGCAAACAATTGAGCTTCGCTTCGCGCCACCACCTGATGCGATGCGCGAGCAATTGCGAAACAACCAAACGCAGACACGGCACACCACAGCACAGCAAGAACTGAAATGTTGGCGCGCACTGATTGCGTCGGTGGCTTAGTCCTCGTCGGTGGACAAGATGGGTGCAACTGAGGCAACTACGGCTCCGTCGTCAAGATTCATAAGACGCACACCTGTTGCTGCGCGTCCTTGACTGGAGATCTGCTTGACCTCGGTTCGCATGGCAACACCATTTGATGCAACTGCCACAATCTCGTCGTCGAGACCCACCATGAACGCAGCAACAACTTTGCCTTTTTTCTCGTTGATCTTGACGCCAATAACACCTTGTGTGCCACGACCCTTTCGTGGGAAGTGTGCGATTTGTGTGCGCTTTGCGTATCCGGCGTCGGACACAATGAGCAATGCGTCGTCATCGCGACCTGGATCTGCCGACACCACTTCATCGCCTGCGCGCAGTTTCATACCGCGCACACCCGCTGCTGTTCGGCCCATCGGACGAACTTCGTTTTCACTGAAACGAATCACCTGACCAGAACGGCTGATGATGAAGATGTCGTCGTCGCCGCTTGTTTCAATGACACGCACCAATTCGTCTTCGCCCTTCAGATTGAGCGCAATAAGACCATCGCGTCGGCTTGAGTTGTACGCATCGAACGCAGTCTTCTTAACTTGACCAGACTTGGTCACGAAGAACAAGAAACGCTCGCCGGGGAATTCGCGTGTGTCGATAATTGCTTGAACGGTTTCACCGGCTTGCAAGGGCAGCAAGTTAACAATGGGGATTCCCTTTGCAGTGCGCTCGCGTTCTGGAATATCTGCTGCACGCAGCTTGTAGACCTTGCCTCGATTAGAGAAGAACAACAAATAGGCATGTGCTGTGGTGAACAACACGCGGCGCACAATGTCGTCTTCTTTCAGAGTTGCACCTTTGACGCCACGGCCGCCACGTGCTTGTGCACGGAATGAACTTGCAGGCACAGCCTTGACGTATTGCGCTTGAGTCATGACTATGACAAGTTCTTTGTCGTCCACCAAGTCTTCCAACGCCATGTCGCCCGAATCGTTGATGATTTTGCACACACGGTCTGTGGCGAAGTCTTTGCGTACAACAGACAATTCGTCTTTGATAACACCGCGCAATTTTGCATCGGACGCCAAGATTGATTCGTATTCCTTGATGCGCTCTTGCACGTCGGCCAGTTCTTTTTCAAGATCGATGCGTGACAAGCGTGTGAGCTGACGAAGCTGCATATCCAAAATGTCGATTGCTTGACGCTCGGAGAATTCATATGGCTTCTTCATGAGCGCATCTTTTGCAGACGCTGCGTCTTCGCTCTCGCGAATGAGCTTGATGATTTTGTCGATGACATTGAGTGCCTTGATACGGCCCTCAAGAATGTGTCCGCGATCGCGAGCTTTGTCTAAACGGAATTGCGTTCGACGAGTGACGACTTCAATCTGATGGCGTACATAGCCATTGAGCGCATCGGCCAAGTTGACTGTGCGCGGCACACCGTCAACCAACGCAACCATGTTCACGGGGAAACTGCTTTGCAGTGATGTCATCTTGTAGAGATTGTTGAGAACAACGTTCGCGTTTGCGTCCCGCTTCAACAAAATGACAAGGCTGGTCTTGCCGCCGGATGAACCGTCGTTAACGTCTGCAATTCCTTCAAGCTCGCCACTGTCAACAAGTTCTTGAATTCGCGCAGCAATTGACGAACAACTTGTTTGATATGGCAATTCAGTGATTTGAATTTCCATACGACCATTGCGGTTTTCTTCAATGGTTGCCTTGGCGCGTGTCTTGATGCTTCCGCGGCCAGTGCGATATGCATCTTGAATTCCGGCGCGACCAAGAATGAACGCACCGGTTGGAAAGTCTGGACCTTGCACAAACTTCATGAGGTCGTCGGGTGTGGCCTCTGGGTTGTCGATGAGGTGCATGGTGGCATCGATAATTTCGCCCAAGTTGTGTGGCGGAATGCTGGTTGCCATACCAACGGCAATTCCTTGCGAACCATTGACGAGCAAGTTGGGGAAACGCGCAGGAAGAACAGATGGTTCTTCTGATGTTCCGTCGTAGTTGGGCAACATGTCGACGGTGTTTTCGTCGATGCCGGCCAACAATTGCATTGCTAACGAATGCAAACGCGATTCGGTGTAACGGGCAGCCGCAGGACCAAAGTCGGGCGAGCCGTAGTTTCCGTGGAAATCAATGAGTGGATGACGCAACGAGAATGGTTGAGCCATACGTACCAATGCGTCATAAATTGCGCTGTCGCCGTGTGGGTGATAGCGCGCCATGGTGTCACCTGTAACGCGAGCGCACTTAACAAATGGGCGATCGGGGCGGAAACCCTGTTGCTCCATGTCCCAAATAATGCGGCGGTGAACCGGCTTTAGTCCGTCGCGCACATCGGGCAGTGCGCGCGACATGATGACCGACATGGAGTAGTCGAGGAACGACCGTTCCATTTCGTCTTGCAAAGGAACCGGCTGGATCTGGTCGAACAGATTTGGATTGTCACTCATTGGTGGTACCTGCCCGAGTTAGAAGTCGAGGTTGCGCACATCGCGCGCATTTGTTGTGATGAATTTCTTGCGGCTGTCAACATCGTCGCCCATAAGAACCGACACCACTTCGTCTGCGATTGCAGCTTCTTCCACAGTGACTTGCAGCAAGGTGCGTGTCATGGAATCCATGGTGGTGCTCTTTAATTCTTCCCAGTCCATTTCGCCAAGACCCTTAAGGCGTTGGAATTCTTTTTTGTGATTGGGCTTTTCTTCAAGGAACGCAGCCTTTGCTGCATCGTCTTTGAGATACACCTTCTCTTTGCCCACTTCTGTTGAATACAACGGTGGTTGTGCAATGTAGATGTAGCCCGCTTCCACCATGGGTCGCATCTGTCGATAGAAGAACGTAAGAAGCAACGTACGAATGTGGCTGCCGTCAACGTCGGCGTCGGCCAACGCAATGATCTTGTGGTAGCGAGCCTTAGTGACATCGAACTCGTCGCCCACACCACCACCGATTGCAGTGATGAGTGCCTGAATTTCGTTGTTCTTCAACATCTTGTCGAGACGAGCGCGTTCAACGTTCAGAATTTTTCCGCGAATAGGAAGAATTGCTTGTGTGCGCGGATCGCGCGCATCGACAGCGGTTCCGCCTGCAGAGTCGCCTTCCACAATGAACAATTCGCTCTCTTCGGGCTTTCCGCTTGAGCAGTCTTTCAACTTGTCGGGCATACCAGCACCTGACAGCGCGGTCTTTCGGCGCACTGCGTTACGCGCATTTTTTGCAGCAAGTCGCGCTTGCGCTGCGGCAACAGCTTTTTTGACCACCTTGTTTGCTTCGGTGGGGTTTTCTTCAAGCCATTCAGCCAAGTACTTGTTGGTGCTCTTCTGCACAAACGAACGCATGGGAACGTTGCCTAGCTTTGCCTTCGTTTGACCTTCGAACTGCGGCTCACGCAGTTTCACCGCAATGATTGCAGTGATGCCTTCGCGAATATCTTCGCCAAGAAGGTTGTCGTCTTTTTCTTTCAACAAGTTCTTTTCGCGTGCGTACTTGTTAAGAACAGACGTAAGTGCAGTTTTGAAGCCTTCAACATGCATTCCACCCTCGGTGGTGGAAATACCGTTGGCGTATCCGTGGATACCTTCGTAATACCCGGTGTTCCACTGCATGGCGATGTCTAACTGCATGCCTTCGTCTTCATCTTCGTCTTCAAAAGCGGCGACTTTGTTGAACAGCGACTCTTTCGATTGATTGAGGTGTTTCACGAAGTCGACGATTCCGCCCTTGTATTGGAATGTGACCTGCTGTTCTTTGCCTGGCCGCTGGTCTTCGAAGACAACTTCAAGACCTTTATTGAGAAATGCCATGGTTTGTAGGCGCTCCATGACAGTGCGGGCAACGAACTCGATTCCTTCGGACGCAAAAATTGTGGGGTCTGGATAGAACGTGACCGATGTGCCGGTTTTACGTCCGCGCGCTGGGGTTTTGCCCACTTTTTGCAGTTTCTGCTTCAGCTTGCCGCCGTCGCCAAACTCCATGGTGTACTGCTCGCCGCCGCGGTCGATTTCAAGAAGAACTTTTGTAGAGAGGGCGTTCACCACGCTGACGCCCACACCATGCAATCCGCCAGACACCTTGTAGCCCTCGCCGCCGAATTTGCCGCCGGCGTGCAACACGGTGAGCACTACTTCGGCTGCGCTTTTACCCTTGTGCGGACCAGATGGGTAGGGATCGACAGGGATACCGCGGCCGTTGTCGTCAACCCGACAACCGCCATCGGCCAACAAGGTGATGCCGACACGATCACAGAAACCAGCCATTGCTTCGTCGACCGAGTTGTCGACCACTTCCCAAATGAGGTGGTGAAGCCCGGCGAGGCCAGTTGACCCGATGTACATACCGGGGCGTTTACGAACGGGGTCGAGTCCTTCGAGAACCTGAATGTCTTTTGCACCGTAGTCAGCAGACGGGTTCTTAGCGGGAGTCTTTTTAGATGAAGACATTGCGTGGACATCCTAACAATGTGGTGACCGTGTTATCGGGAACGTCGAACAGTGATGTTGAGGGAATCCACTTCGTCGCCGATGTGTTCACGCAATGTGGACAACAATTGCGATTCGAGGAACTTCAATTGTGTTGCCCATGCAGCATCAACCACTTCAACAGTAAGCACGCGTTTCTCGAGTTTCTTTGGTGTGACATTTTCCGCCACCGACGCACCAACAATGGAAGGCCAATCAGAGAACACACCTGTTGCGCGTGACTGATCGGTCATTTTCATACGTTTCAATACTTGGGCCATGACGTCTGAAAGTGCGCGTGGGGGCTTGCCGGGAGCGAAGTCGTCGTCGTTCATTCACCCTCATTATGTGATGAAGCGTCTGTCACTACTGCGCCGTTGGAAATGTGAATGATGCTGTCAGGGTGCGCTGCACTGGGTAACGCCTGAGCGGTGGTGATCACAACTTGCCCAGGGGGCATGTGTCGCAACAGGGCTTCGCATCGGAACGGGTCAAGTTCTGACAGCACGTCGTCCAACACCAATAACGGCGTTGTGCCCACAACTTCTGTGACCAAACGATGAATCGCCAATTTCAGGGCCAATGCCAATGTTCGACACTCCCCTTGTGAGGCATGCGATTTCGCTGGCATGCCTTTTACATACAAAACCACGTCGTCGCGGTGTGGACCAACCGTGGTGATCCCTCGACGAAGATCTTCATCGCGCACCTGGCGCAACGCTGATGCGAGACCAATTCTTCGCCATTCGGGTTCATACACCACATCAACTGCAGTGGGTTCGCCTGCCAATTGCTCGTAGGCCTCGCGTACGAGCGGGGTGAGTCGGGCCACCACCTTGGCGCGCGCTTCACCCAAGTACGTGCCTTTTTCAACTAGTTGTGCATCCCAGACATCGAGGGTCATTTCAATGTCGTCCGTGAGTCGTCCGTTTGATTGTTTGAGCAAACTGTTTCGTTGACGAATAATGCGATCTACTTCCACTCGCACGGAATCGTTTTTTGTTGCAAGCGCGACCAGTGCATCGTCCAACAAATCGCGTCGTGTTTCGGGGCCCTTGTACACCAGCTCTAAATCTGTTGGCGCAAAAACTGTGGTGCGTACAACACCCAACAAATCTTTCACTCGTGCAAGCTTTTGCTTGTTCACCAACACACGATTACGACCAGCGCGATTGATTTCTGCTTCAACAAGAATTTCGCGGCCGTCTGGGTGCACGATATCGGCACGTATGTACGCACTATCGGCACCAGTTCGTACCAATGCTTCGTTATTCACGCCGCGAAAACTATGAAGAGTTGACAAGTAGCTCATTGCTTCGGCAAGTGACGTTTTGCCTTGTGCATTACGGCCGATAATCGCAGTGACGCCCTCGTTTAGTTCGATACTCGCGTGTTGATACACACGAAAGTCGGTGAGTTCAATGCGCCTAATCACATCACAGGCGTTGTGGCATTAACAGGTAGAGATACTCGTCGTTGCCCACTGGACTGATGATTGCGGGCTTGTGAGGGACACTTGTAGAAATTGACACTTCTTCGGTTCCACATGCGTCAACACCATCAGACAGATATTCGGAGTTAAACGCAACGGTGATGTCTTCGCCGGAGAACTTTGCGTCGATGTCTTCCACGCTTGTTGATCCGTCGGTCAATGTGACGGTGAGGCGAACGCCTTCTTCGCTCATACGCATACGAACAGGCGCAGTCTCTGATGACAACACACGGCTACGGCGCAGAGCTGCCAAAAGTTCTTCTCTATTCACGGTGACAACATTTGTGTTGTCTTTCGGAATGATATTCATGTACGGCGGATATTCGGCGTTAATCAACTTCGTAGCAAGAGTCATTGTTTGCGATTGGAATGATGCGTCGAAGTCGTTAAAGCGAATAGTGATTTCGTTGGAAATATCCAGCAAACGCTGCAGTTCTGCAAATGCTTGTTTTGGAATGAGGAAGGAATCAGATGACAAACCGCTGGTTCCGGGAACATCGCGCATTGCTAAGCGATATCCGTCGGTTGCCACCAGACGAAGACCTTTGTCGGTTGATGTCATGAGAACTGCTGAAAGATGCAGTTTGTGTGTTTCACCACTTGCAGCAAGAACAACTTGATCGAGTGCTGCTTTGAACAACGATGAAGAAATAACAACTGGTTCACCAGTAGGTGCAGGCGTACGCGGAAATTCAATTGCGTTCATTGTGGGAATTGTGAACTGCGAACGTTGTGCGGTGACTGTTGCTGTATCACCCGCGAATTCAACGGTGATTTTTCCTGATGGCATGACGCGAATGATGTCGTTCAGGGTTCGTGCGCTGACGAGTCCTTGACCGTCGGTATCACCAGCAACGTTCACGGTGAATTGCAACGACAAATCTTGGCTTGTGCTTGATGCAACGAGAGTGTCGCCGGTGAGAATCATTTTGACGCCGGCCAGTGCAGGGGTTCCCGCATTCTTCGAGGTGGCAACGCGAGCTAACGCTGCAAGAGACTCAGAGAGAATTCCTTGTTCGCTTTTGAACTTCATGACGTGGCTTTCGTGATGGTGCGCCCAGTGTAGGTCGGCGCGATTATCGAATTTGATAGGAGGTGTATGTCTGTAATGGTTGTAATAAGTGCTGTGGATTGTGGACGAAGACCCGCAAACCGTTGTGGTTCATGAAAACTACATGTGCACGGCCGAGAGGGTGAATACACAAGTTTCATGCGTGAAACTTTTTGTGGTGTGGACGACCAGGTGTTTATCCCCGTCTGTGCACATGCCATCCCCAGTGTCGTCCCCACGAGATTCACAGCCCTTATGAGTTCTTAATGCGGCCGATGATGTCGGTCACTTGGTCAAATGTGGCTTTGTCTTCACGCATGAGGCGCTGAGTTTTGTCGACCGCGTGAATAACGGTGGTGTGGTCCCGGCCGCCGAACAGACGAGCAATGGCCGGATAGCTCAATTCGGTCATGTCGCGGAAGACATACATGGCGATCTGGCGGGCAGAGACCAAAGGACGCTGACGAGACTTGCCCTTCAGTGCTTCCACGGAAAACCCGAGGTAGCCGGCAATTTCGGTGAGCATCTCTTCGTCGGTGCGGTGCTTGGGCGCCGTGGCGGTGAGAAGGTCGGCCAGTTGTTGGGTGGCCATTTCCACCGTGGCTACCTCACGGGTGAGGTTGGCATAGGCAGTGACTCGGATGAGAGCACCTTCTAGTTCGCGGATGTTGGAGGTGATGTTGCTGGCGATGAACTCCAGAACGTCGGCTGGCAAGGGGGTGTTATCCCGCTCGGCCTTGTTGCGCAAGATGGCAAGGCGAGTTTCCATATCTGGGGGCTGAATGTCGGTGATGAGGCCCCAGCGGAAGCGACCACGGAGGCGGTCTTCCAAGGTGGGGATGGCATCTGGCATCCGGTCAGAGGAAATGACGATCTGCTTGTTGGCCCCGTGGAGGCTGTTGAAGGTGTGGAAAAACTCCTCCTGGAGACCCTCTTTGCCTTCCATGAATTGGATGTCGTCAATGAGCAAAACATCCACATCGCGATAGCGCCGTTTGAACGCAGCGGTGGTGTTTGTACGAATTGCGTCGACATATTCGTTCAAGAACGTTTCAGTAGAGACATACCGAACTTCGTAGTGCGCGTAGTGCGCGTGAACGTACCAACCGATTGCTTGGAGAAGGTGTGTCTTGCCCAGACCAGCGGAACCGTAAATGAACAACGGGTTGTATGAACGACCGGGTGTCTCGGCAACACGAAGTGCAGCAGCTAATGCGAACTGGTTCGAAGCGCCTTTGACGAAGTTGTCGAAGGTGTAACGCGGGTTCAAACCAACTGCATTTCCTTTGCCGTTATTGGAGTTTGTGACCTGTGTGGGGGCAGCCACAGGGCTCACAATTTCAACGGGTGCATCGTTCGTGATGGTGACATCAGAAATTTCGATGACAAGCTCGCGATCGCTCTCGCCAATTTCATCAAGCGCATCGATGACGAGTGGTCGGTAACGCGTGACAATGCGATCTCGTACATGCGCATTCGGAACTTGTAACCGAAGAGATTCACCGGTGCTTGCAAGAGCAACAACATCGTTGAATGTGGAGAACCACACCCCCTCGGAGACTTGTGCTTTGAGTAGTTGCGCAGTGGCATTCCATACCGCTTCGTGATTACTCATTTGGTGCCTCCCAAAGTTCGTCCACAACGAAATCCACAGGGTGTGGACAACGCCCCCAGCCAACTCAACTGGGAATCTGACCGTAGTCAGAGCCTGTGGATACTCCAAATTGACCTCCAGCAGCCGGGCTGGACGGAGGCTCGGGAGAGGCCGGCGCAGACTTTTGAGGCAACGTTGCCAGAGTGCCCTTGGGGGGCGTTAGCCTGTGGATGCTTTCGTCTCGTGCCGCTGGCACAGGAAAGCCACATAGACCGCGTGCTCCCCCGGGGGCTTGTTTCACAAATTGGAGGCGCCATGAAGCGCACCTTTCAACCCAACAATCGACGTAAGGCCCGCAAGCACGGTTTTCGTGCGCGCATGAGCACCCGTGCTGGACGAGCAATCTTGAAGTCCCGCCGCGCTAAGGGCCGCCACCGCCTCAGCGCTTGATCGGCCGTATACAGAGCCGTTCGGCCTTCCTTCAGGTCCGCCAGAAGGGAACCCATCTTCGCTCTGGCCCCTTATCGTGCACCATGTTCGCTGACCCATCTCTCTCTGTTCCCCTTGTGGGCTATGCCCTTGGGCGTTCGTACGGCTCTGCTGTGCGCCGGAACCGCCTACGACGCCAACTTCGGGAACTTGTGAAAATCCGCCATGACGCCATGACGCCAGGTGTATATGTGTTTGGTGCCTCCCCTCGCGCCGGGGCAGCAAGTTTTCAGGAGTTGGGTTCCCACCTTGATCGACTGTTGGAAAAGTGCGCAGCGGTCTCGCACTCGGAGGGTCGTCCATGACATGTGAACACCCCCACCACAACGGAGAACCACAGTTCACGGCAGTGCAGCGTGCAATGTTGCGCGCAATTCGGTTCTATCAAACCGCTCGTGATGGTCGCCCGTCCCCGTGTCGATTCTGGCCATCATGTTCGCATTACGCGGTGGAGGCCATTGAAACCCACGGGTCTGGTCGTGGATTGTGGCTGACCATTCGCCGTTTATCTCGTTGTCGTCCCTTTGGTCCATCCGGGGTCGACCCAGTTCCTGCGCCAAAAGGGCGCACCGAAGAAAGGCTGACGCATGTTTAGAGCCGCAGCATGGCTAATTGACACGTTCTATAGCTGGATCAACAACTACGCCATCGCTATTGGCATGGTGGCAATTGCCATCATGTTGTTGATTACGCCCCTCACCATCAAGAGCACCAAGGGAATGCTGGAGATGCAGCGTTTGCAGCCCGAGATGAAGAAGCTGCAGAACCAGTACAAGGGTGATCGCCAAAAACTGAACGAAGAAATGATGAAGCTCTACCAAGAGCACAAGGTGAATCCTTTGGCGTCATGTCTTCCACTGTTGGCCCAGATGCCCGTTTTCATCATCATGTTCCAAGTGCTGAACGGCCTTGGTCGCATTGGTGCAGACGGCACGTTTGATCCCAAGCACATCGCAGAAGACTCAGCTCTGTATAAGTCGCTCGACAAGTCCAGCGAAATGCTGTCCTTCGGCTTGGACTTGGCCATTACGCCAGCAAAGGCAATGAGCGGAGACATTGTGCGGGGTATCCCCTATGCACTGCTCATCGTGGGTCTTGCCGGATTGTTCTTCATTCAGCAGCGCATGGTTGCCAGCCGCACCACCAGTGCCACAATGTCGCCCACTCAGGCAAAGATCATGCAGTACTTGCCAGTGGCATTCGCACTGTTCCAAGTGGTGTTGCCCACTGGTCTTGTCATTTATTACGGAACCCAGGCCATTGTTCGCATCGTGCAGCAGGGCTACATCACCAAGCGCTTCTACGGCGAAGACGGACTGGGTCGTCAGGCCCAGGACGCCAGTGCGAAAGCACGAGAGATGAAGGACGATGACGCTACCCCTAGCAAGCAGAAGCCTGAACAATCGCAAGCACCCATCCAGAGCAAGCGTGTGACGCCGGCAAAGAATCGACCGACCCCAAGTGGTCGCCCAAGCCGACCTGTCCCACCCAGCAAGCGAAACAAATAGTCAGCGCCGCCGAGCGCACACAGAAAAGAGGATCCCATGCAATGGGTAGAAACCACCGGTGAAACATTAGAAGCGGCAAAAGAAGCAGCGCTTGATCAATTAGGCGTTGCAGAAGACGATGCTGAATTTGAAGTTCTTGAAGAGCCAAAGCAAGGCCTGTTTGGACGTACTCGCGGCGAGGCACGAGTACGCGCTCGCGTGAAGCAGTTGTCCCCACGCGGCAAGAACGAGCGCCGCCCACGTCGAGACAAGAAAGAGGGCGGAGATCGCCGTCCACGAAATGATCGCCCTCGCGAAGAACGCGCACCTCGTGAACCTCGCCCACCACGCGAAAAGGTCGACGTCGACCCCGCTGTTGTTGGTCAAGCTGCGTCTGAATTCTTGTCTGGCTTGGTCACCGCATTCGGTACCACTGGCACAGTCAGTGTGAACCGCGAGGACGACGAAATTGAAGTACGCGTGGACGGCACTGAATTGGGCCTCATGGTTGGCCCTGGTGGCGCAACCTTGTTGGCCATTCAGGACCTCACCCGTGTTGCTAGCCAGCGTCGCTTGGGTGACCAAGACACTCGCTTGCGTATCGACATCGCCGGATACCGCGAGCGTCGCCGTGAGGCGCTCAGCCGTTTCGCCACCAAAGTGGCCGACGAAGTGAAGGAAACAGGGTCAGCTCGCATGCTGGAACCAATGACCTCGGCTGATCGCAAGATTGTCCACGACACATTGGTGGAATACGAAGGTGTGTCCACACGCAGCGAAGGCGAAGAGCCACGCCGCCGTGTGGTGGTTGAACCCGCATAGTTCACATCACAATTCATTGACGAAGGGCCCGCCGCTAGGCGGGCTCTTTGCTGTACCCACTACATTTTTCAACGTGACACCGCGCCGCACAGTGACTGAAGTTCTGGAAATGGCCCAACGGGTGGGCACTCTTGGCGACCGACCCATTCCCGATGTCATCGCCCACGCTCGGCAGTTTGTGGACGCACTCACCGATGTATCTGGTCGCATTATCGACATTGGCACGGGGGCCGGAGTGCCCGGGTTGGTCATTGCCGATGACCGGCCAGATCTCGAAGTGGTACTGGCCGACCGTCGTGCAACCCGTATGGACGCCCTACGACTGGGGGTGGCGTCTTTGGGATGGGTCGACCGAGTCAGTGTGCTGACGGTCGACATCGCCGACCTCGGGCGCGACCCCGACCACGCTGGTCAATACGACGCAGTGGTGTGCCGAGGGTTTGGTCCGCCGGAGTCCACAGCCCCTCTTGCCAGACCCCTCCTAAAAAACGGAGGAAGGCTCATCGTGTCCGAACCCCCCTCCCCAGACCCCTCCCGGTGGTCAAATTCGCTTCTTTCCGAGGCCCGTTTTGGGCCTCCTGAATACCGCGCTGGCGTGGTGGTTTTGGTCGCAAACCCTTAACCATCAAGGACTCCTTGATGTTTCACGTGAAACAATCGAGGTTTCAAAATGTTTCAGATGTTTCACGTGAAACATTCATGAAGGCAGGTTGACAAAGGGAAGGTTTCACGTGAAACACTCCCCTGAATCCACCCGTTGTCCACAGGCCGCCTCTATGCTGTCGGTGTCCGCCCGCCACGCCATCACGTAGGAGACTCTGCATCATGAGCGAATCAGACACCGTTGTCCTCGCCATCTCCCTCCAAAAAGGTGGGGTGGGCAAAACCACAACGGCCATCAACCTTGGTGCCGCATTGGCCGAATTGGGGTTTCGTACCCTCATCATCGATCTTGACCCGCAAGGGAACGCATCGTCCGGGCTAGGTGTCAATATTCCCGAAGACGCACCCACCATCGCAGAGGTCCTGCGTCGCGAGGAAACGCTTGACTCCATCGTTGAGCCCACCGCCGAGAAGAATCTCTTCGTCGCCCCCGCTCCGAAAGGCCAGCAACTAGCCGAGGTGGAAGCTCAATTGGTGTCCGAGATGTTCCCCCAGCCCCGCCTGAAAGACGCCATCGACGCGTGCCGTGATGACTGGGACTACATCTTGATGGACTGCCCCCCTACCCTTGGTCGCTTGACGGTGAATGCATTCATGGCCGCCGATGCCATCTTGGCGCCGGTTCAGTGTCAGTACTTCGCACTAGAGGGCTTGCGAGATCTCAGTGACGTGGTGCGCCAGGTCAAGCAGGCTCTGAACCCGAACCTGGAGATTGCGCATTACTTGTTGACCATGTCTGAAGCAGCAAAGAAGTTGTCGCAAGAAGTGGAAAGCGAACTGCGAAACGCTTTCGGAGAACGAGTCTTCAAGACAGTCATTCCCTACAACGTGAAATTGGCCGAAGCGCCCTCCATGGAAATGTCGGTCTTGAAGCACGCATCCACATCAAAGGGCGCAAAGGCGTACCGAGCTGTTGCAAAGGAGTTGAGTCATGGCAGAACGCCGAAAGCTGGGTAAGGGGTTATCCACTCTCATCCCCACAGAACGAACCGACGCACCCGCGGCCGCATCGAACACCCCTGCTGCGCCATCGGTGACTACCGAGCTGCCTGCGTCCGCATTGCGTGATGTACCCACCAATTCCATTACGCCCAACCCCAACCAGCCTCGCGTTCACTTTGATGAGGAGTCGTTGAACGATCTTGCCAACTCCATTCGCGAGATCGGAGTTCTTCAACCACTTCTGGTGCGCGAGCTATCACCGGGGGAGTATCAACTCATTGCTGGTGAGCGCCGTTGGCGTGCAGCACAGCGAGCAAAACTGGCTGAAGTACCTGTGGTTGTTCGCGAGATCAATCAATTGGAGTCGGTCGAGCAGGCGTTGGTGGAAAATCTTCACCGTCAAGATCTCACCGCACTTGAAGAAGCGTCGGCCTATCAGCAATTGGCTGACGACTTTGGTCTCACGCACGAAAAGGTGGCCAAGCGCGTTGGCAAGAGCCGCGCCGCTGTCACCAACGCACTGCGACTTCTGAGCCTGCCGGCATCGATTCAGGGTTATTTGGCCGATGGCCGTCTATCTGCCGGACACGCAAGAGCGCTCTTGGCGTGCAAAGACCCCCAACACATGGAGAGCCTGGCGGCCTCGGCAGTTCGCGAGGACTGGTCGGTTCGACAAGTGGAAGAAGCCGTCAAGGGCAATTCACCGTCGACCGGGGGATCAACATCGGGTGGTGGTGGCGGTGGTGGCACAACGACGTCACTGAAACCAGCTGGATTGCTGGAATTAGAGAGTTTGCTGGCCGAATTCTTGGATACGAAGGTGACCGTGTCGATGAACGGGAAGCGAGGGCGAATTGGCATCGACTTTGCCGACCTCATCGACTTGGAGCGCATTTATCGTCGAATGACCGAGTCATAAGGCTCAAATTTCAACGACGTAACTTTATCCACAACAGTCACTCTCTTGTTGGGGTAGAGACTTCACGGTTTCCCACATGTGTGGATGACCTGTGGATAACTACACCTCGGCGGTGGGGTCGGCGCGCCAGGCATCAATAGCATCGGCGATTGCCGCAGAAATGGCCGACGTTTTCAGGGACACCAACGTGTTTGGTCCCACTGAACACAACACGGCAGGCATTCGGGTCTCTCTCAAGATGGGATGACGAACACCTTGTATCCGCACGGACATCTCAGGTGCTCGGTCCGCGAGTGCCACAACAATCCGACGAGCCAAATTACGACCACCCACACTGACAAACGTGGGAACTTCGTAATACGAGATGGAACACGCAGCGTCATCGGTTGTTTCACATCCCACATAAACGTCGGCACGAAAACGATTAGCGCTTTGTGCCTGTGATGACGCGTCTCCGTCGACGGTGGCGATGAGGGGATGCCGTTCGCGCGATCGTCTTGCAATTGCATGCGCGATGGGTGCGCCACCGTGGAAAAACCCAACAACAATTCGTGCATCATCATGCGAACGTTCTTCTTCAAGTTCGATGCCTTCGCGCACAACCGCAACGCCAGGACCAGAACCAGTTTGGGAACTCATTCTGTGAAGTGAGACAACAAGTTCTGGCGTACAAATTCCGTTTGGCTCTAAGCCCATGTTTGATTGAAAATCGGAGATTGCGCGAACAAGCAATGGTCCGAAAATTCCATCAACGCGACCACAATCAAAACCCAATCGATTCAACAGAGATTGCAGTTCTGCAACGTCTTCACCTCGAATGTTGGGTGAACGAAGAAACAACAATCGATCACCCAATGACCATGAGGTTTCAATAAGAGCAGACCATGTGATGTCATCGCATTCGCCAGTGGCAGCAAGGCCAAATGAATCTTGAAATGCCAACAACGCTGCGTGCGTGCGCGCACAAAAATTGGAATCTTCGGCAGAACCAGGTGCGAGAAATCCAGCAGCCGCTAAGCGACGCTGCAATTCACGAACTGCGGGGCCGCGATGGCCCGGTCCGATTAAGAAATGGGAAGAAATGGTTCAATCTCCGAGAGCATGCGGCTCTTTGGCATTGCACCGACGATCTTTGTCTTTATTTCACCTTTGTCAAACAACAACATGGTGGGAATGCTCATGACATTGAAGCGACCAGCAATGTCTCCGTGTTCGTCAACGTTCAACTTTGCAATAACAACGCGACCAGCTTTTTCGGTGGCGATTTCAGCAAGGATGGGAGCGATCTGTTTGCATGGTCCACACCACTCGGCCCAAAAGTCAACGAGGATTGGGGTGGTGGAGCTATTGACGGTTTCGTCAAATGTTGCGCTGGTGAGAGTAATGATTCCGGCAGCCATGGCGGTGTCCTTTCGTCTGGCAACACTTTACTGCCGCACTCGTCAGGATGGGGGAGGCCGCCATGCGTGAAGAGAGTCAACAACGTCGATACGCGGGCCACCGATGAGGTCGACGCAATCGGGTACAGCTGGCATGACGGCATCGAGACATTCAGCAATTGCTTTTGGGTTACCCGGAAGGTTAATGATCAGACTTGAGTGACGCGTACCAGCAAGTTGACGGCTGAGAATTGCCGTTGGAATGATGGCGTGTGAGATGCGCCGCATGAGTTCGCCAAATCCGGGAATGATGCGGTCACACACTGCTTCGGTGGCTTCGGGCGTGACATCTCGTGGCGCTGGCCCTGTTCCGCCGGTGGTGAGCACTAAGCAACAGTGTTCGTTGTCCACCAAGTCGACAATGGTGGAAGAGATCAACTCTTGTTCGTCGGCAATCAATCGATTCACACATTCGTGTGGCGTTGTGACAGTACGCGCAAGATAGTCAACAAGCGCAGGTGTTCCGCGGTCTTCATACTGACCAGATGATGCGCGATCTGAGACTGCAACAACACCGATACGAATCATTGCGTTACCGCACCATTAGTGCTGAGACTCAAGCCAGCGCTCGGCGTCAATTGCCGCCATACATCCTGAGCCAGCAGCTGTAATGGCCTGGCGATATGTGTGGTCTTGCACATCGCCACAGGCGAAAACACCAGGAACATTGGTGTAGGTGGAACCTTCTCGCGTGAGGAGGTAGCCAGACTCTTCCATGTCCAAAACATTGGTGAACAACCCAGTGTTGGGTTTGTGTCCGATGGCGATGAATAAGCCAGTGACAGCAAGCGGCCGAGTGTCATTGGTGACAGTGTCGGTGATGGTGACGCCTTCAAGCGATTGAGACCCATGCAGTTCGCTCACGCGCGAATTCCACAGAATCTCAATCTTCGGGTTGTCAAGTGCACGCTGTTGCATAATGCGTGATGCCCGCAATGCGTCACGGCGCACTACCAAGTACACCTTTGATGCGAATTTTGTGAGGAAGTTGGCTTCTTCAATGGCGCTATCGCCACCACCAACAACTGCAATTTCGTGTCCGCGGAAGAAGAACCCGTCGCATGTTGCACATGTGGAAACGCCGTGACCAATCAATTCACCTTCACGTGGAAGATCAAGCATCAACGATTGCGCACCGGTTGCAACGATGACAGAGTCGGCTGTGTATTCAGTGTCACGGACCCACACTTTGAATGGGCGAGATGAGAAATCAACCTTTGTGACCTTCTCTGTGATCATTTCTGCACCAAAACGCTGTGCTTGTGATCGGAAGTTGCCCATGAGTTCTGGACCCATGATGCCCTCTGGGAAACCAGGGAAATTCTCAATTTCTGTGGTGAGCATGAGTTGTCCGCCGGGTTGGTCGCTGGTGCTGCTGGGTTCGCCTTCAATCACTAATGGTTCAAGCGATGCGCGGGCGGTGTAAATGGCTGCGGTGAGTCCAGCTGGACCACTTCCGATGATGATGACTTTGCGTGCGTTGCTCATTTAGAGATCTTCTTTCGGGGTATAGCGCTTGCGCATGAGGACAATTCCAATAACAAGGAACAAAGCGCTGAGAATGAAATATGACAACCACACCGAGACCTCATGGCTGACAACGGCATCGAGTGCTGCTTGCAATCCGCGGACAAGACCAATCAGGAACAACACAAGGCCCGTGACGATGCCGAATGAGGCAAGCAGCCCAAAGACGATTCCGCGTGCCGTGGTGACAAGAGGCTGAGTGGTGTACTTGCGGATAGTGCTGACCACACGGTCGATGAAATCAACCGACTTCTCGGCCCATTCGGGGTCTGTCAGTGGATTCGACACCATGGGTTCAGCCTAACGGCGCACATCTTGTGCACCCTGAATCACGGTCTAGGGAAGCGTGGGAAAGTTCAGCGAGGCAATATCGGTATCACAGCGATCGGCGAAACGAACCGACACTGAGTCGTCGGCTTGAAGAGCCACTAGTTGGTACTTCTCTCCCGCTGCATCGGTGGAGAAGGAATGAAGTATCGATTCGGTGGAACAGTCAATTGATTCGGTCGAGCCGCTTTCGGCTGCGCGTGCCACTAGGGCGTCATCGTATTCAAGGGTTCCCACAAGCGAGCACGGTGTGGTGGAGAAATACATGTCGATGGCGCCATCTCGAAACATGAGGGCGTATGTCTGCTTGTTGTGTGTGATCTCTTGGCTGTATGAGACATTGCTCATGAGTTCAGAGAAGGCCTCAGTGCATGTGGTGCCCGTCTTTGGTGGCAAGGTGCTGGACACATTGGTGGCCATATTGGGCGCATCTACTCCATCTCGCAAGACGGCTACTCCGCCAAGAGCAAGAACAAATGCCGCGGCAATGCCTCCCACAATGCGAAACCGTGCGCCTGAATTGCGTTGTGTCACAGAAATCTCGGACAGTGCGGCGGAAATGTGGGCGTCTTTCAGTGACGCCGAGGCGGGAGGGACATCTCTGAGCGCCCGAAGGATGTCGGGGTCAAGTTCTTCGTTATCACTCACGACCAACCTCCGGTTCTTCTGTCTGACGTGGGTTGGGGGATGAGGGGTTCCCCAACAGCATGGATAATTGTGATCGTCCTCGGGACAAACGTGATCTCACGGTTCCCACTGGAATATCAAGAATGACGGCAATCTCGTCATATTCCAAGTCAGCAATATGGCGCAGTACCAGCACCACCCGAAATTCTTCGGGAACATTGTTGAGTGCGGCCGAAACATCCATTTGGGCATCAACTGCCTGTGTGCCGTCTTGGGAGGCCAACGAAGAGAATGTGGCGTCGTCGTGAGGAATTGCCCGCCGTCGAATTCTGCGTACTTCATCAAGTGCGGCGTTTGTGGCAATGCGATATATCCACGTAGAAAACTTGGAGCGTCCATCAAATGACGGCAATGCGCGCACAATTGCAATCAATGCCATCTGAGTTGCATCATCTGCGTCATCGGAATTGATGATGATGCGATGACACACGGCACGAACGGTGTCGTAATGCTGCCTGAGGAGGGCGTCGACGGATTTTTGATCTCCGCGTTGAGCGCGACGAACGAGCAGTTCGTCGTGTGTCACTTCGCCGACGCGAAAGTCATTTCAGACATGCGTGTCTGATACGGATTCTTGTTGCTGCAGTCTGGACTTCTGCCCATTTCTCGGAAGTACAGAAGAACATGTCGTGCAGGAGTCTTTACATCGAACTTGCCGATGCCGGCATTGTTTGATGCTGCGGATCCAACGCGAAGACCCCATTGGGGCAACGTGGGAGGAATTTGTTCTGCAGTTGAGACATAAATTTCCGCATTCCACGGGCCGTTAGCAAAATTTGCAGTCAAGGTGCCTATGCCAACGCCGGATAACTGCATCACAATTCCAAGTCCTGCCTTTGAACCGAAATATTTACTGCCGTAACACACCGATGTCCACAACGTTGTGGGGTTGTTGTCCAACAAGAAGGGAATCAGCGAATCATTTTCCGTTTGGTCGTCACCGCCTGGGTCAAAGGTTCGTAATCCCAATACAGACACGGGTCCCACTTCAATGTTGTCAACAACGGTGCTTGTTGACTGCGTGTCTTGTAGGCCACGCCACAACATGACAGACAACACCATTGCCGCTACAAGTAAAAATGCAACCGGAATGTAGTTTCGCCGCGTTGATGTTCGCTGTGACGCCGGCAACGCTCGAGATGAACGCTGAGTTCCACGAGGGGTGACATCACGACGAGGCCGTTCTTCGGCTGACGGCGTCTGCGGTGGCGGCACCACAGTTAATGTTCGCGGCTGCTTGGGAGTCATTAGCGGATCAATGGATTCGGCACGAACGCGCGGAGCTGCTTGTGCAAAACCAGTTGCAGGGGTAATTGCATCGTGCAGGTGATTCATTGCGTCGTCTAGTGCTTGCACAACTTCCGCACATGTCTTGTAACGCGACTCTGGCTTGCGTCGCAACATGCGATGAATAACTTGAATGACCGTGCTGGGAACATCTGTGCGAATTCCATCAAGTGGAGTGGGGTCACGTTCTAGTCGAGCAATTGCAGTTGCCTGATTGTTCTCTTCATGAAATGGAACTTCGCCTGCAAGACACTCATACAGAACGATTCCCAATGAATAGATATCTGCGCGTTCGTCTAATTCTCGACCCTGCACTTGTTCGGGCGACAAGTATTTGACCGTACCCATCATGATGTCTGCACGAGTGAGATCTGTTCCATCGTCTTCGCTGCTACGCAATGGCTTTGCAATTCCAAAGTCGGTGAGCAAAATTTCACCATTCTTAGTAATCAGAATGTTCCCTGGCTTGATGTCGCGATGAAGAATGTTTGTTGCGTGCGCCTTTGCTAAGGCTGCTGCAATTGATCGACCAATGTGCACTGTGAGATATGCGCTGAGTCGACCGGGACGTCCGTGTGTTCCTGCACCATCAAGCATTTGACGAAGAGAGTTTCCACGAATGAGTCGCATCACAAGAGCGACTTGTCCGTCATCTTCTTCAATGCAGTCGTACACGGGAACAATGTTTGGATGAGTGAGTTGTGCAAGCGCGCGTGCTTCACGGCGAAAACGTTCAGCAACGGTTGGGTCGTCCGCAACACTTGATCGCAACAACTTCACTGCAACTTCACGACGCAATTGCATGTCGGTGGCAAGCCATACGTCAGCCATGCCACCTGAAGCAATCGTGCTCTCTAAGCGGTACCTACCGCCAATGAGGTCGTCGGATCGTCGTGAAGCAGCCATTACTGGGTGTTCACGCTAGTTGTGGATAACCCCTCGATGGGGCGATACCCCTTACGCCGACTGGCGAAACACGATGCCGATGGTTCCTTCACCAGCGTGAGTGCCGATGACGGCACCGATGTCACCCACGATGATCTCACCGGTGTAGACGGTCTTCACCATGTCAACAAATGCATCGATGTCGGAACACTGCGCGTGCAAAATTCCGACGCGCTCGATGGAGCCTTGGTGCTTTTTCAGTTCATCAACAAGGAACGCCAGCGCTTTTGAACGAGTGCGCTGCTTTCCCGCTTCTTCAACCAGGCCATTACGAATCTCGATGAGCGGCTTAATGGACAACGCGCTGGCCAACATGGCCTTGGCACCACCGATACGGCCGCCTTTCTTCAAGTTCTCCAAAGTGTCGAGGGCTCCGAAGAGGTAGGTGCGCGGGATGAGCGATTGGGCAAGTGCAACGACTTCTTCCACGGATGCGCCATTCATAGCTTTTTCGGCGCAGTCCAACACGGTGAGACCAAGACCCATTGATGCGTTACGGCTATCGATGACGCGAACGTCAATTTCGCCGGCTACCGCCTTGGCAGCAAGCTCTGCGCTTTGCATCGTGGCCGACAACGACGACGACAACGCAATCACAACTACGGCAGTAGCGCCCTCATTTTTTAAGTTGCGATATGCCTGTTCGAACTGCCCAGGTGATGGAGCTGCAGTCTCTGGCAACACTGGGGATTGAGAGCATTTCGACCAAAACTCAGACGTGGTGATGTCTGTGCGGTCGATGTATTCGGTGTCGCCGAAACGAACACTGAGTGGAACGATGGTGATCTTGCGATCATCGGCCATGTGCTGTGGGAGGTCACATGACGAGTCGGTAACGATTCGTACTGTCATTGGTCTGAAACCGTAGTCGCATCTGCTGCTGTTGTGCGTGAGCGACGCCAATGAGACCACCACCACGCCAGGATGATGAGCAATAGGGAAATGCTGAGCAGCTGACCAAGCCCAGCGATGGCATTTACGCGGGCGGTGATGGTGATGTAGGGCACTACCTCTAGGGCGTTATCGGGAGTGGTAATCCGCACAGTGATGGGAAACCGGCCGTTAGTGCGGGTTTCGGCATCCACCTTGACCTCTGTGGTGCTGCCCGCAGCCAAGGTGACGACCTGGACGGGATTGGCCAAGGTCAATTTGGCACTGGACAGGCGAACTCGGACCGACAGTGGGTTGGTGGAGTCATTTCGAAGCTGAAAGCGAATGACGCTCTTGCGATCAGACAACGTGATGGACCCAGGTGTGGTCACCGAAATGGCGCCGCGGGTAGCGGTGAGTTGTGTCCGTAGTCCGGCGATGTATTCGTTTGGTTCGGTGACACCTGTGGACTCGCCCAATGCAAGCAACGAGGCCCACACATCACGACGAGGGTCGGCATCAGCGGTCATTGATTGAGTCGCTGTTAACTCACGGCGGGCAACTGCGATTCCGGCAGCTCGTTGTAGTCCACCGTGTTGAGTGGCGGCCGGAAAGCTCATGGATGGTGTGCTGGTGGTAACGGTGTCAGGAGTAGATGCATCACGTAGTTGACGAGCACTCAGCAAGCGAGTGGCAATACGGAGTGCACCAGCATTGTCAATTGTTGCGGTGGGTGTTGACACGACAATTCGCAAGGACGACATGTCGAGGCCCGCAGCTTTTCGGTCCTCATGTTCCATGAGTACTTCAGCAACTGCTCGATAGGCGGAGGCGGAGTGCGACCCTTGTGTCAGAGTCTGTGCGATGCCTGCGTCAACAGATACAACGGACATGAATTGGTTGTCTTTGCCATCTGGCTTACTTAATACGGTGAGTGGCGCGGTGCTCGTGGTTTCGCGTTGTGCTGCTGGCAACAATACAACTGAGACAATTCCTGCAGTTCGCAACAATGCAACACCATCAGCACTCAGTGGATGCGTTGCCCACCATGTTCCTCTCTGCAAACGCACGCCCGATAGGTATTTGTTCAGAACAGATTCACCAAATCGAACTTGTTCAATGAATTCTTCACCACGGTCAATTGCGGCAAACATTGAAGGGTCAAGCGCGACGAACGCTGTCATTGCTATTGATCGTGACGCAAGTTGTGATTTCAGTTGAGTAAGCAGTGTTCCGTCGCGAGGGTCCGTAGAAGTGGCGAGTGCAGCTATCACTTCGGGCTGAATTGACACACTGATAGGCGAGGGGAACTCTGATAAATACGCGATGAATTCCTCAATGTCTGCGCGTGTTTTGTCTGAAATCACAACGGTTCCATCGGGCGTCATTGAAATAGAAGGAGCAAGCCGAACTGCCACTGCAAGCGCAGACCACACTGGCTGTGTATTCGTTGAAGTGTGATGAACAAAAGTCAAAGTGCGAGCAAGCGACTCCGTGTTCTGTGTTGAACGAAGTACAAGCGAGACGGGGTAGACGCCGTCAAATGGAATTCGCAATGAACGTGTTGAATCGATTGTTGATGTGATGGGAACAGTGACGCGGTAGGCGCCATTAGCTGTTGCGGATGCATTAGTGATCGATTGTGTGAATGTGTCGATAATTGCAGCCTGTGCTTCTTCTGCGGCCAACGTACGAAACGCTGAACGCGTGGATACTCGTCTGTGCACATTTACGTCAACAAGAACATTGCGAGAAATTGCAACTGAGGGTGGAAGAACAAATGTGAACTGTGCCTGTGAGTTGTTCTGTAACCAGAAGGAATGAGACACAATTTGTAATTCCGAGGAAGCCTCTGCAATGCGGTGTGCAGAAACCGGTGTGTGAACCGCTACACATCCCAACGCGAATATTGCGAGCCCCAGGAAATATTGGCGCATTCCTCGCATCATGTTGCGCACTCCATCACCACTAATCCATCAGCATGTGCAACAAATCCCAATGCGGCGTAGAGACGAAGTGCTGCAGTGTTGGTGGTTTCGGTATTCACCACTGTGGTTCTGCACCCTTTTTTGAATGACCACTCAATGGCACGCGCAACGAGCCGAAGTCCAACTCCGGTGCGGCGCGCAGAGGGTCGCACCGCGAGACGTTGGATGTAACCGGTGGAATCGGTGGTTCCCACTAGGACAAATCCATCGATGCGACCACGATGTCTCGAGACAAAGAGTCGTGAGGAGGCGGTGGCGTTCATGGCGTCTGAGAATGTGTTGTGGTCGAGGTTCCACGGAGCATCAAACGATTCGTGGTCAATGTCCAAAATTGTGCGGATCAGCCGCGATGACCGCAACACGGTCCATCGGGCAACGGAGCGGGGAGCTACGTCACGGGGGAGTCCAAAAGCTGGCCGCTCGGAATGTGCAACAGACAACAAGGTGAGATGTTGCACGGGCGTGAAGCCCGCGCTTTGAAAAAGGGCGCCAGTAGTAGTGGGAAGGGCACTGGTGCGGACACGCTCATACCCCCACTGACCAGCAGTTGCAGCCCATTCAGTCACAAGCGAAGCCGATGGAATATCGACTCGGTCATACGATCCGCTGAGTACTAAGTGAGCCGTGCGGGGGTCGTGTGGCCAGGGGCGAAGGCGAGCATTGGTCGCACCCGACCAGATCACTCCCTCTCGGGGTGCTTGCTCTGCCACTTTCATCTCTCAGACGGTAGTGCCCACCTTGTGGTCAGGGGTGGGGTTCAGATGTCTCCGCCTCAGACCCCCTCCAGATGCCTAGCCTTGGGGTGCCTGTTCGACTTACCGGACAGCACCCACCAGGCCACACCATGATTCCTCCCCGCTTTGCACCAATTCTTCAGGAAATGGAACCCCTTGCCGCACTGTTTCGTGCTGCGGGGCATCGCCTGTACCTGGTGGGGGGTACGGTCCGCGACCTACTTCTGGGGGAGTCGGCTCTTGACGTGGCGGCCATGGACTTCGATGCCACCACCACGGCTCGCCCAGAGGACATCAAGCGCATCGTTAGTGGAATTGCCGACGCGGTCTGGACCCAGGGTGAGCGATTCGGCACGATTGGTTTGAAGGTGGGTGAGCGCATCTACGAAATCACCACACATCGTGCCGAGGCGTATTCACCCGACTCACGCAAACCAGAAGTTGTCTTTGCTGATGACATTGAACAGGACTTGTCGCGTCGAGATTTCACCATTAACGCCTTGGCTCTAGAAGTAACAAGTGAGACGCCCACACTGGTGGATCCATTTGGTGGTGCAGCAGACCTCATGACACGCACGTTGCGCACTCCGTTGTCTCCCGAAGAATCATTTAGTGACGATCCCTTGCGCATGTTGCGCGCAGCTCGATTCATTTCGCAGTTAGGCGTTACACCTGATCCTGCCATCACCAATGCAGTGACTGCGATGGCTGAACGATTGTCAATTGTTTCTGCAGAACGCATTCGGGTTGAGTTCGACAAATTGATGACAACAAATTCCCCAAGTGCGGGTCTGTGGTTTTTGGTTGATACATGCCTTGTCGATTACTTCTTGCCTGAGTTGCGCTTGATGCGTTTAGAACAAGACCCAATTCATCGACACAAAGATGTGCTCACGCACACGCTTGCTGTTGTTGAAAACGTTCGTCCGGATGCACGCGACAATTTCAATTTTCGTATCACGCGTTTGGCAGCGCTGTATCACGACATTGGCAAACCACGCACACGCGGATTCAAAGAAGGCAAGGGCGTCACGTTTCATCACCATGAAGCAGTTGGTGCGCGCATGACGCGTGAGCGCATGAAGCAGATGAAGTATCCGAATGATGACATTGCAGCAGTATCTGAGCTAGTCGCAATTAGTGGGCGCTTTCACACATATCAGATGGGCTGGACCGATGCCGCAGTGCGTCGATACGTTCGCGATGCTGGTCCGTATTTGTCTGAACTCAATGTTCTTGTTCGATGTGACTGCACCACGCGAAATGAAAAGAAAGCGCGATTGCTTGCACGACGCATGGACGAAATGGAAGAGCGCATTGCTGAAGTAATGGAGCGCGAAGAACTCGCAAGTTTGCGCCCAGAAATTGATGGTCAACAAGTGATGGAACTACTTGGCGTACCAGCGGGACCAATAGTTGGTGCTGCTTTGGAATTCCTCATGGATATTCGATTAGAAGAAGGCCTGTTGGGCGAGGAAGTTGTTGTTCAGCGACTGCGTGAGTGGTGGGCGCAGAACGAATCGCGTGCATCGTCGCTACGACCAACGCGTCGCATCAACTTGGGTTAGTTACGAACCAAGTTTGCGTGCACGCACAACAAGCGTGGAAGGCACTACTGCATGTGGTTGATGCAATGGTGTGAGTTCATGCATGACATCTATGGTGAAGTTGGCGCGCTGCAACGCCATGGTGAGATCACCAATGGTGGGTGATGCGTCACCGTATCGACGTCTTGCTGTTGCATCGTTGCCGTCGAAAATTGTTGACACGGGGTGCGGAATGGCGAACACAAAGCCGGCCTCTGGGCGTAACACTCGATGTACTTGGCGAAACAGTCGGGCGATGTCCGTGTTGAGGTCAATGTGGTGGACACATAACGCAAGATCGACCGCGGCGTTCATGAGGAATCCGAGATCGGCAAGTTCACCCTCGTGAAACTCGACAGCCACCTCAACGTTTCGTGCTGCTTGGCGAGCTCGCTGCACTTTTTCTCGAGATGGGTCGATGGCGATGCTTCGCGCCCCACGTTGTGCCACGGTGACGCAGTTGGGCACGGTGCCAAACAACCCAAGCTCGAGTACTCGCTTGCCACGGACATCGCCGCAGACACGTAATTCATCATCGTTAAAGACAGATGCGCCGTAGGAAATGGCTCGGCCGTCTGTGACAACTGATGCTGGGTCTGACATGACCGAATCTTATGACTATCTTGTGGCGTCATGGGTTTCTCCGTCGACATGTTGAGAGGTGACGTTGGCGTTGTCGACCATCAGCTCTCTCGTCGAGCACTCATTAATGAAGTGAAGCGGGGTCGTGTGAGTCGCGAGTCCGTGTGCGATGCACATCCCGAACTCATACGTGCGGCAAAACATTTGGGCGAACCATCAAAGACGGTGTGTCCCATTTGTGAAGAGGTGAATGTTGTGTTGGTCACCTACGTGTTCGGTCATGGTTTACCTAAGCACGGCAAATGTGTGACTGATCGCAAAGACATCGAGAAACTGCAACGCACATCGCACGAATACGCCGCGTACGTGGTGGAAGCCTGCCCAGAATGTCGATGGCACCATTTATTACGGGTCTTGCCCATTGCTGGTCGTGGTCGCCGTCGAGCCGCCCAGTCATAAATTTCTCGCCACCACGGCTTCCGAACCACTGCGGGGAATCTCCACATTCCCTTGATGAATAAGGGTTTCGCGAACATGGCTCACCCCTGTGGGATGGTGACCACCAGCAGATACGATTTCGGGGTCATATTCACCCTGCTCCATACGTGGGGCCCCGAGGTCGTAACTCGGGTCCGAAGGGAGGTCACACGCAATGCGTGCTTACGAACTCATGGTCATCATCAGCGGCAAGCTCGAAGAGAGCAACGCCCACTCATGGTTAAAGACCATCACTCAATCCGTCACATCTGTTGGCGGTTCGGTCCATGGCAATCCTGAATGGTGGGGCAAGCGTCGCCTTGCATATCCCATCCAAAAGCAGGATGACGGCTATTACGCGGTGTTCAACATTGTTGCGCCCGGTGGTGCACTCGACGAAGTGGAGCGCGGTTTCCGTCTCTCCGACGACGTCCTTCGCCACAAACTCCTTCGTCTTCCCGACGACGAAGCAGCCCGTCGTGGAATGGTGTCGGCGGCGTAGTCCGTCCCTTTCGAGCTCTCTGCTCTCACTCACATTTATTTCGGAAGGAACCATTCATGGCCGATAACTCAGTCACTCTTGTTGGAAATCTCACCAAAGATCCCGAACTGCGCTTCACCACAGGTGGACGCGGCGTTGCATCGTTTGGTTTGGCAGTGAACCGTCGCTACCAAGTCAATGGTGAATGGCAAGACCAAACCTCGTACTTCAACATCGTCGCCTGGGGTCAACTTGGCGAAAACGCCGCATCTTCTCTCACCAAGGGAATGCGCGTTGTGGTGTCAGGTCGTCTCGAACAGCGCGAGTACCAAAACCGCGAGGGCGAGAAGCGCACCGCAATCGAGATCAACGCCGACGAGATCGGACCCAGCTTGCGTTGGGCCACCGCATCAGTCGAGCGCAACCCTCGTGGCGAAGGCGGACAAGGCAACTACGGCGGAAACCGTGGCGGCAACTCCGGCAACGCTGGTAACTCAGGCGAAGGCGGCGGTGGATACTTCCCCTCCGACGAAGAGCCCTTTTAATTCGTAATTTTCCCTCTCACTTCCCTCATACAAGGAACACATAATGACAAGCAAGAAGAACAAAGCGCGTAACGCTCGCGAGTTGAATCGCAAGTTCAAGAAGAAGGCCAATCAGTTGGCCGCCGAAAAGGTTGTTTTCATCGACTACAAGGACGTCAGCCTGCTGCAGCGCTTCATGACTGATCGCTCAAAGATTCGTGGTCAGCGCATGAGCGGCACCAACGTGCAGCAACAGCGTGAATTGGCTACTGCAATCAAGAACGCTCGCGAAATGGCTTTGTTGCCATACACCAAGCGCACCGTGTCAACGCGCGCTCCACGTCCTGGCAAGGAAGGCCGCGAAGACGAGAGCACACTGGAAATGCCAGAGCAGCCCATCACCTCTGAATATGCCAACTTGGCCGAGGACGATGAAGTCACCACCGACGAAGCAGTGGAAGCTGCTGTTGAGACAACGGAAGAGGCGTAATCATGAATGTCATTCTTCGTGAAGATATTGCAGGCGTCGGACGACGCGGAGACATTGTCACCGTGGCAGACGGACATGCGCGCAACTACCTGTTGCCCCGTGGCCTCGCATTGGTTGCCACCGATGGTGCTGTGAACCAAGCCAACGCAATGCGTCGTGCACGCGATTTGCGTGAAGCTGCTGACCGTGACTCAGCTCGTACCGTGGCCGAAGCTCTCACCGCAAAGACATTTACTGTGAAGGCAAAGTCTGGCAACGAAGGCCGTTTGTTCGGTTCAGTGACCACTGCAGACATTGCGTCGGCCTTGGCAGCACAAGCTGGTGTTTCACTTGACCGCAAGAAGATTGTGGCTCAGCCCATTCGTACCACCGGTTCACACACCGTCACTGTTCGTCTGCACGCCGATGTTGAGTGCAGCGTAAAGATTTCTGTGGTGCCTGGCTGATCGCCAGTCATCCACAGTTATCCACAGAGTGCCATCACTATCCCCAGCAGAATCCACAAGGATTTCGCAGGGTTGTCCACTAGCAATCCACAGGGATTCGCGGGCAAGGTAGAGGTCTTCTATGTCAGATTTCAACGACCGGTCAGACCGCGCCCCAGCGCGAGCCAAGCAGCAGTCCGATAGTCGTACGCCCCCACACAACCTCGATGCTGAAGCATCGTTGCTGGGCGCCATGTTGCTTGATGAAGCACCGGTGGGTCTTGCCATTGAAATGTCGCTTGACCCCAGCGATTTCTATAAGCCCGCACACGGACATGTCTTTGCCGCAATTCGTTCGTTGTCTGGTCAAGGCGAGGCAATTGACGCCGTCACGGTGTCTGAAGAATTGCGTCGGAGCAACTTGCTCGACGACATGGGTGGTCTCAACTTTCTGAATGAACTGCAGAACGCAACTCCGTCCATCAGTAGTGCAAGCCGTTACATCAGCATTGTTCGCGACACTGCAACATTGCGGCGTCTTATTAAAGGCGCCAGCGACATTGCAGACATCGGATATTCGGCGCCAGCAGATATTCGAGTTGCTATCGACAAAGCCGAACAAATTGTGTTCGATCTGGGAGACGAGCAACTCACCGATTCACTGCAGAAATTGAACGATCTCACTCTTGCGGTCACGTCAATTCTTGAAGCGCGCTACGACTCGGGTACCGATATCACGGGTATTCGCACGGGCTACACAAAGTTGGACAAACTTCTGTCGGGTATGCAGCCAGGAACGCTCAACATTGTTGGTGCACGTCCTGCAATGGGTAAGTCGGCCTTTGCACTGGGCATGGCTGTTAGCGCAGCGCGCACCACTAATCGTCCAGTGTTGTTCTTCTCTCTAGAAATGTCCGGTACCGAGTTAACGCAACGTATTTTGTCGGCCGAAGCTCAAGTGGATTCCGATCGCATGCGTAGCGGACGTTTGCAAGATGCCGACTGGACAAAAATTACTCATGCCATGAATCGATTGAATGTGCCGTTGTACATCGATGACACGCCACAAATCACGGTCATGCAAATTCGTCAGAAACTGCGTCGCGTCAAGGTGTCTGATGCACCGCCTGCAATGGTCATCATTGACTATTTGCAGCTCATGGGTGGCGGCAATCACGAAACACGTCAATTGGAAGTTGCGGAAATTTCTCGTGGTCTCAAGATGTTGTCACGTGAATTCAGCATTCCTGTAGTGGCTCTTAGCCAGTTAAGTCGTGGAATTGAACAACGCACCGACCGTCGCCCTGTCATGTCTGACCTTCGTGAATCGGGAGCATTGGAACAAGACGCCGACGTTGTCATGTTCTTGTATCGAGAAGAAGCAGCAAATACCGAAGTGCGACCCAATGAACGTGGCTTTGCCGACGTCATTGTTGCAAAGCATCGTTCAGGCCCTACCGACACCATTCGCCTTATCTTCAACAAGGCCTACACACAGTTTGTTGATGAACCCGAATAATCAGTGTGCGGTGTTGTGTACTCACGACGCATCTAGTCTGAAGACATGTTCTTAGGCGACAATCTCATCGTGTATCTGGTGCTTGCACTTGGAGGTGCACTTGCAGTGGGAAATATCGCGGCACTTGTTCGACCACCACAACCAAAGCCACAGCGTCCAACCACGTCCACTACATCAGATGACGACAACGCCGACAACAGCAGCACCGACTTGGCCAAAGCCCCGGTTGCACGCAGCCTTGTGATGGCAATCATTGGCGCCACTGCTGCTATTTGGGCTATCGCAAGTTTGATTGGCGGATAGCGAACGACCCCTTCGCTACGTTCACACCATGGCATTCGGACAACCATCAGGCCCACCAGCAACGGCAAAACAATTGAAAGAGTTGTTGCAGTTGCTCAACGCGGCTGGCCACACCGATTTTCGTGACGCACGCGGTCCCATGGGGTTCACGCAGCGTCAAGCAGGTGGCAAGTTCACACGCGACGAAGCCGATGCTTTTATTGCTTCGCTTCGTGAATGGGCAGAAATTGCTGAAGCCGCCGACGCTGTTCCCGAGCCAGCACAACCCAGTGCTCCGCAACCAAAGAAGACAGCAGCAGAAAAGTCCTTGAAGAATGTGCCCACCGAAGTACTGGCAGCAGAACTACAAAAACGTGGCTGGGTTGTCTTAGAGCCGTAAGGCAATCAGGAAATTGTCAACGCAACGTTGCGGTGCGGCAGGCCTCATCACAACGAAGTGGACGACCCACTAACGGATTGATGGGGCAGATACCCAAGACGCCGGTGAGAGGCGGAAGGAAACCGAAGACAACAAGTGCCGTTCCTACTCCTCCACCAATTGCAAGACCAATGCCAATGATGACGGCACCCATCACTACGCGCAACACGCGACCAATAGGTGTGCTCATGAACGAGAGAAACTTCATCGGACAGCCTCAGCATTCTGCGAATCTTCTGACATTTCGTCATCTGCGCATTGGCAGATTTGGTCGGCGGAATATCCGGCCAGAGCTTGCTCGATATGCATGCCACAGCCAGCCCAGGTGACTTTCTGGCAGATGGGGCATCGGACGGTTGAACACATGGTGATCTCCTTTGTTTCTGAATTGAGAATATACCCTAGGGGGTATGGTATAGTGAATACTTATGAAAGTACCACCACCCCAAGGCCCTCTCGCCAGCATCGCGAGATTCTCAGTGGCCAAAAAGAAAACAGTGATGCTCCTTTGGCTCATTCTCACGGTTGCCGCAGCGCCATTGGCCATCTCTCTGACAAGTGCATTGTCCGGAGCCGGATGGGATGCGCAGGGTTCAGAAGCTCAGTTAGTGCGCAATGAATTACGTACTCAGTTCCCACAGGTGGGAGCCGAGGCCGCAATGATTGTTGTGCAACAAGACGCTCCAGTCACCGAAGCACCCGAGACAGTGCAAAAACTTGCACAAGGAGCACAGACGGCTCCTGGAAGCGCGGGAGCAATGAATCCGCTCGAGCTTCCAAAAGAGTCCGGTCTCATTTCTATGGACGGCAGAACCATCATCATCCCTGTGATGTTGGAAGGTAAGGAAGACGCAGATCTTCCGATCTCGGCCGGACATGTCATGGAGTGGTTAGAGGAACAAGAACTTCCAGAAGGCGCCATTGCAAACGCCACGGGCGAATGGGCAATGTGGGAAGACTTCAACAAGGAAAACGAAAAAGCGCTTCACAAAGCAGAGCTGTTATCGGGTCTCCCAACATTGATTCTTTTGTTCATTGCATTTGGATCAGCAATTGCCGCAGGTGTGCCACTCATTCTTGCCATCGCAGGTATCGCAGTGGGATTCGCCATCTTGAACTTGGCGAGTGCAATTACACCGTTGTCGGTGTGGTCCATGAACTTCTCAATGATGATTGGACTTGCTGTTGGTATTGACTACAGCCTCTTTATCGTGTCGCGTTATCGCGAAGAACGTGAAGATGGAAAAGTTCTTCCTGAAGCAATGGCAGGCGCACTAGAAACTGCAGGTAAAGCAGTGTTCTTGTCGGCACTCACCGTTGTTCTTTCGCTTGCCGCGTTGTTCTTTGTTCCCATCATGGTTTTCCGCGCCATGGCATTCGGCATGATTGTGTCTGTCATCGCGGTTGCTGCCGCTTCTTTAACTCTGTTACCTGCCGTTCTTGCCGGTCTTGGTGACAAAGTATTGGTGAATCGCGCGAAGGAAGATCCAGATCGTGCAGCCGAAGGACGTTGGGCACGTTGGACATCAAAGGCATTGTGGAAGCCACGCCGCACATTGATCGTTGGCCTCGTTCTTATGGTCGCGTTGGCAGCCCCCGCAGTTTCGATGCGACTCGGAATGCCTGACGCAACAGTTGTTGACAAGGGAGCACAAAGTCGCGATGGAAACGACGCAGTTGTTGCAGCATTCGGTGACGGTGCCGTTGCACCGTTCTACATCACCACACCAGTTTCCGATATGGAGAAGGTATTGAAGGTGGTGTCGGCAGATGAAAACACCATGATGGCTGCCCCCATGGGAGTCACATCGTCAGAGAATCGCACCATTGTGCGCGCATTCGCAAAGACCGGCGGAAGTTCGGAAGAGACACAAGACATGACTGGTCGTTTGCGCGACGCAGTGTCTGAAGTATCACCAACAACATTGGTCGGTGGTCCTGGATCACAAAACCATGACCTCACTGAGGCCTTGTTGGCCAGTGCGCCACTTGCAGTGGGACTCATCATGTTGGTGGCGTTCTTGTTGCTGCTGATTGTGTTCCGCAGTCTCACTATTGCAGTGGCATCAATTGTGTTGAACCTCATTGGTGTGGCGGCAAGCTTTGGCTTCGCCACGTTGGTCTTCCAGCACGGATTTGGAGCCAGCCTCATTGGTATTGAACATCAGGGATTCATTAATGCATGGGCTCCGCTGTTCTTCTTCGCTCTTCTCTTTGGATTGTCCATGGATTATCAACTCTTCTTGCTGGCATCCATTAAGGAACACCACGAGAAGTCGGGAGATACACAAATTGCGGTGCGTGAGGGAATTTCCCGTACGGGTCGACCCATCACCAACGCAGCCCTCATCATGATTGTGGTGTTCGTTGCATTTGGTGTCACCGGACCAATTCCGCCCACGGAACTGGGAATCACCCTGGCTGTGGCGGTCTTGTTGGACGCAACCGTCATTCGAATGATGCTGGTACCCGCACTTCTTGGTCTGCTGGACAAGAAGGCGTGGTACATCCCCAAGTGGATGGCAAAGGTGCTTCCAGAGATTTCCTTCACGCACTAAGGAATCTGGACTCTTGCGTAAATGCCCCCCTCATCTGAGGGGGGCATTTCGCTAGGGTTTCATCCGTGATTCTTTCCGACAGAGACCTCCGTGCAGACCTGGCAGCAGGGCGCATCATTATTGAGCCCTTCGATGAGAGCTGCATTCAGCCCAGCAGCATTGACGTGAAGGTCTCCCACTTATTCCGAGTCTTCCGAAATCACACGGCAGCAGTCCTTGACGTGAAGCAAGACCTCACTGGTCTGACTGAATTGGTCGAAGTGCAAGAGGGCGAAGCCTTTATGTTGCACCCAGGCGAGTTTGCGTTGGGTTCCACACTCGAGCGAGTTGCTGTCCCCAATGATCTTGTTGCGCGCGTTGAAGGCAAGAGCTCGCTTGGACGTCTGGGCCTGGTCATTCACTCCACTGCAGGCTTTATTGACGCTGGATTTGATGGTCATGTCACTTTGGAATTGGCCAACCTTGCCAACTTGCCCATCACGCTCTATCCCGGAATGAAGATTGGCCAAATCAGCTTTATCAAGATGACCTCGCCTGCAGAGAAGCCATATGGTTCAGGCGCACAAGGTTCGAAGTACCAGGGTCAACGCGGGCCGACACCCAGCCGCTATTTCGAGAACTTCAAATAATTATGCCCAACGAAATCCATCAGTCGCACAAACTTGAGGATGTTCTGTATGACATCCGTGGTCCCGTTCTGGTGGAAGCGAAACGTCTGGAAGAACAAGGTCACCGCATTACCAAGTTGAACATTGGTAATCCTGCGCCATTTGGATTTGAAGCACCGCCCGAAATTTTGGTGGATGTTGTGCGCCACCTCAATGAATCACAGGGCTATTCCGATTCGCAAGGTATTCGCTCTGCACGCACTGCAATTGTGCAGCATTATCAATTGCAAGGCATCGACATCACCGATCCGGACGACATCTGGTTGGGCAATGGTGTGAGCGAGTTGATTCAAATTGCGATGAATGCATTGCTTGATGAGGGCGATGAAGTTCTTATTCCTGCACCTGACTATCCATTGTGGACAGCATCAACAAGTCTTGCTGGTGGATCACCCGTTCATTATTTGTGCGATGAAGAAGACGATTGGAATCCAAGCTTGGATGACATTCGCTCCAAGATCACCCCACGTACGCGTGCAATTGTTGTCATTAATCCAAACAATCCCACTGGTGCTGTCTACAGCAAGAAGATTCTGCGCGATATTGCCGACCTTGCGTTAGAGCACAATCTTGTTGTCTTTGCAGACGAGATTTACGACAAGATTTTGTATGACGACGCGGTGCACCACACATTTTCTTCCGTTGCGCCCGAAGTGTTGGCTTTTACATTCAACGGCATTTCAAAGGCATATCGCTTAGCCGGTTTCCGTGCCGGCTGGATGATGGTGACCGGACCACGTAAACACGCCGAAAGTTACATTGAGGGCATCAACATGTTGACCAACATGCGTTTGTGCCCCAATGTTCCCGCGCAGCATGCAATTCAAACGGCTCTTGGTGGACGTCAGAGCATTAATGATTTGGTGTTGCCCGGCGGTCGCTTACTTGCTCAACGCGACGCAGCCGTGAAAGCACTTGAAGAAATTCCAGGTGTTTCATGCGTTACACCAAAAGGCGCGTTGTACGTCTTCCCGAAACTGGATCGCGAGATGTATCCCATTGAAGACGATCGCCGCTTTGTGTTGGATTTCTTGCGTGCAGAACATGTGTTGTTGGTGCAGGGAACAGGTTTCAACTGGCCCACACCAGATCATCTTCGTATCGTCACGTTGCCGTGGGCGAAAGATCTCACCGAAGCAATCGGTCGACTTGGTCGTTTCTTGTCCACGTGGACTCCACCAAAGGATTAGTTCGCTTACCACTGCGGTAAGTCACTTCTTCACAATGGGCTCTACGCTCACAGCATGTCTGATACTGAAGTCATCTTGACGGGAACTGGCGTTCCACATGCCGCACCAGGTCGTGCTGGTGCAGGTGCAATGGTGAAATACAAGAACACTGTCTTGCAGTTTGACGCTGGTCGCGCCACCGTGTTGCGCATTATTGAGGCGGGTGTTCACCCCACTGATGTCACGGCTGTCTTCATCACTCACTATCACAGTGATCACGTCATTGATCTCCCAGATGTGGTGATCACACACTGGGTGCAACAGCAGGTGAAGAAGTCGGCACCAATACAAATTGTTGCGCCTGCTGGTCCCGCGTCCCGGTTTGTCCACCGAATGCTTGACGCATTTGATGACGATATTCATGTGCGACGTGAACACACAGGTGCTCCAGACCCACGTTTTGACGCCATTTCTTTTGACGCGCCACAGACACCAACGGAAGTGTGGCGGTCAGCTGATGGTGACGTGAAAGTGGAAGCCGTTGCTGTGCATCATGAACCTGTTGAGGCTGCAGTGGCCTACCGCGTCACTACTCCTGATGGTGTTGTGGTGATTTCGGGAGACACTCGTGCATGCGACGAAGTATTTTCAATGGCGCAAGGGTGTGATGTGTTGGTGCACGAAACATGCCGCCAACGATCCATGGCCAAAAATATTAAGGGCACGGTCTTTGAAAACATTTTTGATTACCACGCAGATTCGGTCACCGTGGGTGAACTGGCACAGAAGTACGGCGTGAAGCACTTGGTATTAACGCATCTCATTCCACAGCCACGCACAGACGAAGAGGCGCAGAAGTTTGAGAACGATGCGCGCGCCGGTGGATATACCGGTCGCGTCACCGTTGGAAAAGATTTATTGCGAGTTGCTATTCCCCAGGGCTAGCAGCAAGCGGAGCATCCGCTGCTGCAAGTGACTTCTCGCCGTTTTCCAGTGCTTCGAGCACGTGAATGGCAATGTCGGCCACTTTGACCTGATCTTCTTCAGCTCCTGCAGCCTTCACGCCGTCATCCAACATGATGTAGCAGAACGGACATGCGGTTGCCACGCGACCAGCACCAGTGCTGATGGCTTCTACTGCACGCTCGTCATTGACTTTGACGCCGATGGACTCTTCCATCCACATACGAGCACCACCTGCACCACAGCACATTCCCTTGGTGCCGTTACGTGGCATTTCAACAACTTGTAGACCCTTGATGGATCCGACAACTTTTCGTGGTGCCATGTACACGTCATTGTGGCGACCGAGGTAGCACGAGTCGTGATACACAATTCGATCTTCCAAAGATGCTGTGCGCATGTCGAGTTGGCCAGTCTCGATGAGGTGTTCCAAGAACTCGCTGTGGTGGACAACTTCATAGTGTCCACCCAACTGCGGGTACTCGTTCTTCAACGTGTTGAAACAGTGTGGGCACTGCGTGATGATTTTCTTCACGCCCATTCCGTTCATCATTTCAATGTTGGGAATCGCCAGCATCTGGAATAAGTACTCGTTACCTGAACGACGAGCTGAGTCACCGGTGCACATTTCGCTTGGTCCAAGAATTGCTACGTCAACGCCTGCACGTTCGAGCAATTTGGCCATGGCTTGGGTGACCTTCTTGTTCTTGTCATCGAATGAACCAGCACAACCCACCCAGTAGAGGTACTCGTGGTTGAAGGCTGCGCCTGGGTCAACAACATCAACGTTGAGGTCTTTGGCCCAATCGGCGCGATCGTTTTGGTTCATGCCCCATGGGTTTCCTTGGTTTTCCATGGCACGGTATGCGTTGCCGAGTTCTGCAGGGAAGTTGGATTCCATGAGCGACAAGTAGCGACGCATGTCGAGAATCTTGTCGAGGATTTCAATGTTGACCGGACAAATCTCGTCGCATGCCTTACAGGTAGTGCATGACCACACTTCTTCAGCACTGATGCGTTCGAACAACGAGTTAGCACCAATGGTGATTTCTGAGTCCACAGACAATGGTGGTGACACGGTTCCACCAGGTGCATGTGATGCGGTTGCGGCCATGACTTCGCCAGTCTTCAACACGATTTCGCGTGGGTCGAGTGGCTTGCCTGTTGCGTGTGCGGGGCACACGCTGGTGCAACGACCACACATGGTGCATGCATCGGTATCCAACAATTGCTTCCATGTGAAGTCTTCCACCACTGAAGCACCAAACGACTCGAGTGATGTTTCTGTGAGGTTTGGCATTGCACGCATTGCACCCTTTGGACGATCACGGTCCTTCAAGTACATGTTGAGTGGTGACGTGAAAATGTGACGCAACATGGTGATGGGCAAGATGGCGAGGAACACGATGAACGAGACAACGTGTGCAATCCACCAGCCTTGGTGCCAGTTTTCAAGTGCGCCCAGTGACATACCGTTCACTGCTTGCGCCAGTGGGTAGCCAACAAATGACCAGACTTCGAAGTCCATGTTCTTGCCTGCAGCTTCAGATGAGGCAATGCGGAACATTTCTGCACCAAAGCCGGTGACACCAATTGCTAATAGCACACCCAGGATGACACCGTGCTCTGCTTTGGTCTTGATGCGAATGCGATATGGCTGCTGGATATAGCGGCGAACAATTGCCCACAACACACCGAGTGTGAACACAAGTCCGGCGAGGTCACCGATGAAGGCATAAGCCTGATACACACCGCCGTGCAAGAACTTCAATGATTCGGGCAACTGGTGGTCGATTTCCAACGTTGTGGTGACACCCAGCAACACAAGGAAACCGAAATAGATCATGGAGTGCATGAGGCCAGCAGCACCGTCACGCAAGAGCGTGCGCATATAGACACCAGCGCGATAATCAGCAAGTCGACGCTTTGCATTCTTTGGTGTGGTCTTGCGACGGTCTGGTGCACCACGTTCCCAGTTGCGCATGCGATCAGCGAAACGGAATGAACCCCACACCAACATGACGGGGATCACGGTGTAGAAGGCGACTTTCAGAGCACTCGGAATGCCGCCAAACACTTCGCGGTGAATCTCGGAGGTGCTGTGCCAACCGGTGAAGTTGGGGACAATGCCAGAGATCAGTGTGAACGTACCCATACCAATGCCGATGGCGATGGAGATTTGGTACGGGCGAAGGCGCTTGGGAGCCTTCTCTGTGGCAGGTGCTGCGTTCGTGCTCATAACGGACACAACGCTAGTGCCGACAGGGGTCTATGCCCTGCTTGGCGGTGGGTTTTGAGGGGTAATCAGCCGTAGTGAGCGCGGTCGAGTTCACGCACTCGGGTGGCAAGAGCCTTGAGCAGTTTGCGAGAAATTGCGGGGATGTTGTCAATGGCGCCCTTCAAAGCGCGCTCTGACACCACAAGTAAGCGAACATCGGTGTCTGCGATGACGGCGGCGGTGCGTGGACCGTGGTCGAGCAAAGAAAGTTCACCAATGACAGCGCCGCTCTTTGCGGTGCCAATCTTTTTTCCGTTGCGCTTAACAGTGGCGGAACCTTCGAGGATGACGTACGCCTCGCGACCTGTTTGACCCTGGTCCATGATGACGGTGCCGGCTTTGAGAACGCGTTCTGAAGAGTTCTTCACGACGAGACCAAGTTCTTTGGTGGAGCACTCAGAGAAGAGAGCAATCTTGCGGAGATGATCGACGGTGGACTTTGTTGCTGCCATGTGCATAAGTGTAATGCAGCCAGAGCAACACAAATTCACAATTAGGTGTAATGCTCAGAAAGAGGCGTCACATGTGACACAGAACAACGATGACGAACTACTTGGCCTTGGCTTGATTGGCCACACCTTCAATTGCGGCACGAATTTTTTCCTGGTCGCCGAGGTATTCAACCTTTTCCACTTCAAGCGAATCAGTCAATGAATACAGGCGTGGAACGCCTGTGGGGATGTTCAACTCAGCAATGTCTGCTTCGGCAATTCCTTCAAGTGACATCACCAAAGCACGCAATGAATTGCCGTGCGCAGCAACAAGGACATTCATTCCTTGACGCAGTTGGGGCACCACTGTTTCCATGAAGTGAGGGACAACTCGTGCCACCACGTCTTTCAAACATTCGGTGGCAGGAAGGAGATCGGGTGATACAAACCGATATCGGGGGTCATTCACAGGATGTTCTGGACTAGTGGTATCCACTGGTGGTGGGGGAATGTCGTAGCTGCGACGCCACGCAGTGGTCTGTGCTTCACCGTGCTTTTCGGTGGTGGCCTTCTTGTCCAAGCCTTGGAGCGCTCCGTAGTGGCGTTCGTTCCATTTCCAATGTCGCTGAACGGGAAGCCAGACCTGACCCATTTCGTTGAGGGCCAGGTGACAGGTCATGCAGGCTCGCGTTAATAAAGAGGAATGGGCAACATCGAAGACCAGCCCGGCGTCTTTCATGACCCGGCCTGCTTCGGCGGCTTCCTTCTCGCCTTGGGCCGATAACGGCACGTCGTGCCAGCCAGTAAAGAGGTTCAGTTCATTCCACGTGCTTTGGCCGTGGCGCAGGAGGACAAGTTTTCCGAGCACAACTCCATCGTAGGACTGAGGCACCTGACGAACGAACTGTGACCCGAGGACAGAAGTTGAGTCACTCCGTATCAAGTTTTCTGTCACAAAGGTTGTAACTAGTCATGAAGGCCTTTATTCTGACCACATCTATCACCGCCGTCCTTCGGCAGACAGAGGAGAACCCCCATGGCAAAAGCAGTCGGAATCGACCTTGGTACCACCAACTCAGTTGTTGCAGTCCTTGAAGCAGGCGACCCAGTCGTCATCCCCAACTCAGAGGGTGCGCGCACCACTCCCTCCATCGTGGCCTTCTCGAAGACGGGCGAGGTTTTGGTGGGTGAAGTTGCCAAGCGCCAGGCCATCACCAACCCCGATCGCACATTCCGCAGCATCAAGCGCGAAATGGGTACCACATGGACATCAGATGACATTGATGGCAAGAAGTACACACCACAAGAAATCAGCGCACGCACCCTCATGAAGTTGAAGCGTGATGCCGAGGCGTACTTGGGTGACACAGTCACCGACGCGGTCATCACCGTTCCTGCATATTTCGACGACGCACAGCGCACTGCAACAAAAGAAGCCGGCGCAATCGCTGGCTTGAACGTGTTGCGCATCATTAACGAGCCCACCGCTGCAGCTTTGGCATATGGTCTCGACAAATCAGCACAAGACGAAACGATTTTGGTATTCGACTTGGGTGGCGGCACGTTCGACGTTTCCGTACTTGAAATTGGCGATGGCGTTTTCGAAGTGAAGAGCACACACGGTGACACACACCTTGGTGGAGACGATTGGGACCAACGCATCATCGATTGGTTGGTGCAACAGTTCAAAGCTGCGCATGGTGTTGATCTGTCGCAAGATCGTATGGCACTGCAGCGTCTGAAGGAAGCGGCAGAAAAAGCAAAGATTGAACTGTCGCAAACCCAACAGACACAAATCAACTTGCCATTCATCACTGCAACCGCAGAAGGTCCATTGCACCTTGATGAATCACTTTCGCGCTCAAAGTTCCAAGAAATGACCGCAGATTTGGTGGAGCGTTGTCGCGTTGCATTCGACAAGGCATTGAAAGATGCTGGTCTTACGAAGAGCCAGGTCAATCACGTCATCTTGGTGGGTGGATCAACTCGTATGCCCGCAGTACAAGAACTTGTGATGTCCATCACCGGTAAGGAACCCAACAAGACCGTTAACCCTGACGAAGTTGTTGCAGTTGGTGCCGCAGTGCAAGCAGGTGTGTTGAAGGGCGATGTGAAAGACGTTCTCTTGCTTGACGTCACTCCGTTGTCATTGGGAATTGAAACCAAGGGTGGCGTCATGACCAAGCTCATCGAGCGCAACACCACCATTCCAACACGTCGTACTGAAGTATTCACAACAGCTGACGACAACCAGCCATCGGTAGAAATCAACGTGTTGCAAGGTGAGCGTGAAATGGCCAGCTACAACACATCACTGGGCAAGTTCCAATTGGTAGACCTGCCACCAGCACCCCGTGGAGTTCCACAGATTGAAGTCACTTTCGACATTGACGCAAACGGCATTGTGCATGTGTCTGCAAAAGACCGCGCAACAAACAAAGAGCAGTCAATGACAGTCACTAATTCAACGTCGCTCAGCAAAGACAAGATTGAAGAGATGATTCGTGACGCCGAAGCACACGCCGAAGAAGATCGTCGTCGCCGTGATGAAGCAGAAGTGCGTAACAATGCTGATTCGCTTGTGTATCAAACCGAGAAAGTTCTGCGTGAACAAGGCGACAAAGTGTCGGCTGACGAGAAGGAAGCAGTGGAAGGTCCTCTCGCTGCACTGAAGGCAGCAATTGCCGGAAACGACCTTGAACAAATCAAGTCGGCAACCGAGACATTGATGGGTGCTAGCCAGGCATTTAGTCAGAAGCTGTATGAAGCTGCTGCACGTGATAGCGGAGCTGCAGGCTCATCTGCATCTGGTGCAACTGCCGCATCAGACGATGACATTGTCGATGCTGAAATCGTGGACGAACAGTAAGAGTCATGTCAGAGAACGACAATGTTGAACAGCCGATAGACGAAGCAGCAATTGATGCTGAACTCGTCGCGGACCAGGTGGAAGTAGAGCACGATATTTCTGCTCTTCTCGCTGAGCGCGACGAGTTCAAAGACATTGCGTTGCGTTTACAAGCAGACTTCGAGAACTACAAGAAGCGCGTTGCGCAAGTTCAAATTGACGAGGTTGATCGAGCAACTGGTCGTTTGGCCGAAGCTCTTCTTCCGGTTCTCGATGCATGCGAAGCGGCATTTGCTCACGGTGCAGACGGAGTTGAACCTGTTTGGAAAGCATTGCTCAGCGCACTAGATAAGCAAGGGCTCAAGGCCTACGACTTGCTCGACAAACCATTCGACCCTGAAACTGCTGAAGCAGTCATGCATGAACCTGGTGATGGCGGCGATCCCATTGTCGTGGAAGTGTTGCGCACCGGATACGAATGGAAAGGTCGCGTGTTGCGTGCCGCCATGGTGAAGGTGAGGGGGTAGGTCTTGACTGCCCAACGCGAGTGGTTCGAAAAGGACTACTACGCCGTTCTCGGCGTGTCGAAAGACGCGTCCGATAAAGACATCACCAAGGCCTATCGACGTCTCGCGCGTCAGTATCACCCGGATGCCAATCCAGGTAACGCACAAGCGGAAGAAAAATTCAAAGAGATTTCTGCGGCGTATGACGTCATTGGTGATTCATCAAAGCGTGCTGAATATGACGAGGTACGTCGGATGGGTCCCATGGGCGGATTCGGTCCGGGTGGAAACGGAAGTTTCAACTTCGACATGGGTGGTGACGGACTCGGCGACATTCTGGGTCAGATGTTTGGCGGACGAGGCCGACGCACCGGCGGTGCTGGTGTAGGGCCACAACGCGGACGAGACATTGAATCGGCGCTGACATTGTCATTTGAAGACGCAGCCCATGGTCTCACCACAACGTTGCATCTCACTGCAGATGCCACATGTACGTCGTGCACGGGTAGTGGAGCACGACCAGGAACTTCACCGAAGATGTGTAGCGCTTGCGGTGGACGTGGATCAGTTGCAGACAACCAGGGCTTCTTTGCAATGTCATCACCGTGTCGATCATGTGGCGGCAATGGCACCATCATTGAACACCCATGTTCCACATGTAGAGGTACTGGCATTGAACGTCGGCCACGCGAGGTAAACGTTCGTATTCCAGCTGGTGTCAGTGATGGTCAACGTATTCGCTTGAAGGGACGTGGTACACCAGGTCGAAATGGTGGACCAGCTGGTGACTTGTTCGTCGAATGCCGGGTCACGCCACACCCTGTATTTCAACGTGAGGGACTCAACTTGCTCGTGCGTGTTCCTGTGTCATTCACAGAAGCAACATTGGGCTCAGTCATTTCAGTGCCAACGCTTGATCATGCCGATGTCACATTGAGATTAAAGCCTGGTACTCAATCAGGATCACGGCATCGCGTGAAAGGAAAAGGCATTGCAACGCCGAAAAGCACGGGTGACCTCATTGTCACTGTTGATGTTGTCGTTCCCACCACTTTGTCCGATGAAGAAAAGAGTGCAGTAGAGGCATTACACAAGGTGCTGTCCTCACCGCGTACAAAGGAATCGCGATGAGTCGTCCGCACCATCAAGCCGTGTATGTCATCTCGGTGGCGGCCGAACTTGCAGGAATGCATCCACAGACCTTGCGCATTTACGAACGTCGTGGATTACTCACCCCTGCACGAACATCGGGTGGAAATCGTCGATACAGCGATGCAGACATTGCTCGACTGAAGCGCATAGCTGAACTTGCGTCAAGCGGAATGAATCTTGAAGGCATTCGCCACGTCATGTCTTTAGAAGAAGAAGTGGTGCGACTGCGTCACGAGGTCGCAGAACTTCGTCAAGCACTCATCGAGGCTGTGAATGCTCTCGAACACAATTCTCGCGGAGCCCTTGTTCCGCTTCGTCAGGCCGTCACGCTCTTTGGTGAGCGTCCCAGCATCTTTCATCCCCAACGCTAAGGAGGGTCACCGCTATGGCAATTGATCCAAAAAAGTGGACAACAAAAACGAATGAAGCAATCGGTGCAGCGGGTGACCTTGCGCGTCGATACGGCAATCCTGAAGTCACACCCGACCACCTCATGGTCGCGCTCACATCACAAGAGGACACAATCGTTCCCGCGTTTCTGCAGAAGCTTGGTGTTGCATCTGGAATGTTGCGCTCTACAGCCGAAGAAAAAGTGGCGTCACTACCGCGTGCCCAAGGTGGAGCCGAAGCGCGGATGAACCGCGAACTTGGCAATGTGCTGGAAAACGCAGACAGCGCACGCAAAGAACTGCACGACGATTACTTATCTGTTGAACACCTCATGTTGGCCATGAATCAACGTGTGGGAATTGGTAGTGAAGAAATGTTGCAGGCGTTGCGCGAAGTTCGCGGTTCGCATCGCGTCACCACGCCCGACCCAGAATCACAGTTTGCAGCGTTAGAGAAATACGGCCAAGACCTCACTGCTCGTGCTCGTGCTGGAAAGATCGACCCTGTCATTGGACGTGATGAAGAAATTCGTCGAGTCATTCAAGTGTTGTCACGTCGCACCAAGAACAATCCTGTTCTTATTGGTGAACCCGGCGTGGGTAAAACCGCCATTGTTGAGGGCTTAGCGCGTCGTATTGCAGACGGCGATGTGCCCGAAGGTTTGAAGAACAAGCGGCTGGTATCTCTCGACCTTGCCTCAATGTTGGCGGGTGCCAAGTATCGCGGAGAGTTCGAAGAGCGACTCAAAGCAGTCTTGAAAGAAATCACCGATGCTGAAGGTGAAATCATCACCTTTGTTGACGAGATGCACACACTTGTTGGTGCAGGTGGCGCCGAGGGTGCGATGGATGCCGGCAACATGATTAAGCCCATGCTGGCCCGTGGTGAACTTCGCATGGTGGGCGCTACAACACTTGATGAGTTCCGCAAATACGTTGAGAAAGATCCAGCGTTAGAGCGTCGCTTCCAACAGGTGTATGTGGGTGAGCCAACAGTTCCCGACACCATCGCAATTCTGCGCGGACTGAAAGAACGGTACGAAGTGCACCATGGTGTGCGTATTCAAGACTCAGCATTGGTCAGCGCCGCAGTGTTGTCTAATCGCTATCTCACCAATCGCTTCCTGCCAGATAAGGCGATTGACCTTGTCGATGAGGCTGCAAGCAAGCTGCGAATTGAGATTGACTCATTGCCCACCGAAATTGACATTGTGCAGCGTCGCATTCTGCAGCTGGAAATTGAGAAGGTGGCTCTAGAAAAAGAAACTGACACCGCATCACGCGAACGTATCGGTGCACTTGACACCGAACTTGAAGACTTACAAGCACAAGTCAACACAATGAAGGCGCATTGGGAGGCGGAGCGCGAAGCTATCTCTGCAATTCGAACGCTGAAAGAAGAATTGGAAGCACTTCGTATTGCTGTTGAACGCGAAGTAGATCTTGAGCGTGCCGCAGAAATGCGATACGGACGCATTCCAGAACTTGAGCGGCGTATCGATGCCGCAACAGCGCATCTTGATGTACTGCAAAAAGACAACCGCATGCTGAAAGAGGAAGTTGACGCCGAAGACATTGCAGAGGTGGTGTCAAAGTGGACAGGCGTTCCCATCAGCAAACTGCTTGAGAGCGAGATGCAAAAATTGGTGCATCTTGAAGTGTTGTTGCATCAACGAGTTGTTGGGCAAGACGCTGCTGTATCTGCGGTTGCCAATGCAATTCGTCGCAGTCGCGCTGGGCTGAGCGATCCCAACCGCCCTATCGGATCATTCATGTTTTTGGGACCTACAGGTGTGGGCAAAACAGAATTGGCGCGGGCTCTTGCGGAGTATTTGTTTGACGACGAAAAGGCCATGGTGCGTATTGATATGGCCGAGTACATGGAGAAGTATTCCGTCAGTCGTCTCATTGGTGCACCACCGGGATACGTGGGCTATGACGAAGGGGGCCAGTTAACAGAAGCTGTTCGTCGTCGTCCGTACAGCGTTGTCTTGTTGGACGAAGTGGAAAAGGCTCACCCCGATGTCTTCAACGTGTTGTTGCAGGTGTTGGACGATGGTCGTCTCACAGACGGACAAGGGCGCACCGTTGACTTCTCGAATGTTGTGCTCATTATGACCAGCAATCTGCCTGGCGAACCCATTGAGTATTTCCGCCCAGAATTTGTGAACCGTATCGACGAGATTGTGCGGTTTCGATCGCTCACTCACGAAGATCTCGCGCAAATTGTTGAGATTCAGTTGGAGCACCTTGTTCAACGACTTGCTGACCGACGCATTGTTCTTCAGGTCACGCCAGCGGCCCGATTGGCGTTGGCCGAGCAAGGTTTCGATGAATCATTCGGTGCTCGTCCACTGAAGCGCCTCATTCAACGAGAAATTGCTGACAAAGCCGCGCTGCTCATTCTTGAGGGAGTCGTTGGCGAAGATGGCGCCGTGCGTGTCGACGCAGTCGAAGGTCAACTCACGGTGTCCGCCGCTTCATAGATGACCTAGTCTTTCTGGCAGTTGCACTGCAACACAGGGGGACATAATGCGAACACCTATCTATGTGCTTGGTGGATATCAAACCGACTTTGCGCGCAGTTATGCACGCGAAGGAATGGATATCTCCGACATGATGCGCGAGGCAATTGAAGGTGCATTAACGAACAGTGGCGTCGATGTTGATGACATTGACACAGTGCATGTGGGGAATGCGTTCTCAGAACTGCAACGCCAGCAAGGTCATCTGGGGGCGATGGCATCACAAGTGGTTCCTGGTCTGTGGGGCAAACCCGCCATGCGTCACGAAGGTGCGTGTGCGTCGTCATCGCTTGCCGTGCTCGCCGCAATGGCTGAACTAGAAGCCGGACGATACGACTGCGCACTAGTTGTTGGTGTTGAGGAACAAAAGGCTTTGCCGGGCGATCAGTCATCCATTGCTCAAAATGCAGCGTCGTGGCAGGGACACGAGGGAATTTCGTGCACATTCATGTGGCCAGCAGTGTTCGGATTACTGGGTGAGGAATATGCGTATAGATACGGACTTGATCGTCAGTACCTCAATCGCATTTCAGAGATCAACTACACAAATGCAAAATCAAATCCCCGAGCGCAAACTCGTGCATGGAAGTTCACAGAACTCAGCTTCACTGACGACGACATCGCCAATCCAATGATTGAACCGGGAACGCGACGTCAAGATTGTGGTCAAATCACCGATGGTGCAACTGCGGTGGTCTTGGTGTCGCAGCGATTTATTGATGCTCAAGCCGCGAAGAGAAACATTCACACATCGCGAACTGCGCAGATTCTGGGATGGGGACATCGCAATGCGGGCATCAAGTTTTTGGACAAACTAGAGCGAAGCAAAAACGATGCGTACGTTTTTCCTCACGTTCAACAAACAATCAGTGATGCATTCACGCGCGCAGGAATCACAGACGTCTTTCAATTAGATGGAATTGAAACTCACGACTGCTTCACAACCACGGAGTACATGGCCATTGATCACTTTGGAATCACTGCACCCGGCGAATCGTGGAAAGCAGTTGAAGATGGCACTATCGAGAAGTCCGGTCGTTTGCCCATTAATCCCAGTGGCGGATTGATTGGCGGCGGTCACCCCGTTGGCGCAACTGGTGCTCGCATGATTTTTGATGCATGCAAACAGGTCACCGATCAAGCCGAGGACACGCAGATAGATGGCGCCAAGACATTTGCAACTTTGAATATCGGTGGTTCGTTGTCAACAGTGGCAAGTTTTGTTGTTGGAGTTCGCGACTAAGGAAACCTTCGCTGAGATCCAGTGGCAGTGATTGCTCCTAGTATGTGGACATGGCAGGGGTAGGCACACGCAAGGGCGGTCCGCGTTTCAAAGCAGAGTGGAACGACGGAGCGCCATACGAAAGAATTTCGTTTCATCGGTACACACCAAATGTTGGTGTAGTCATTGAAGATATTGACCTTGCAAACATCGACGATGACACAATTGATGAAATTCGACGAGCAGTGTCTGAACATTGCGTTGTGTTTTTTCGCGATCAACACCTCACTGTTGAACAACACATTGAATTTGGCCGTCGCTTCGGACTGTTAGATGTTCATCCTGCTGCGGCAAACGCAACTGGGCATGCAGAGATTCTTGTTATTTCTGCCGATGAAAATTCTGATCGCGCAAATGGTGAGGCGTGGCATTCAGATGTGTCATGCCAGACAGAACCTCCCATGGGAAGCATCTTGTATATCCACGAAGTTCCTCCCAGTGGCGGAGACACCATGTTCGCCAACATGTATGCCGCCTACGACGCATTGAGCGACAAGATGAAGCAATACCTCGATGGTTTAGTTGCTGTACACGACGGTGAACATGTGTATCGCGGCCTGTACACAGGCGTGGCCGACAAACCCACGTATCCACGCGCGAAGCATCCGGTGGTGCGTACACATCCTGAAACTGGCAAGAAATGCCTGTTTGTCAATAGAGCGTTCACCACACACATTGTGGGCTTACCCCGTGATGAGAGCGATGCAATCTTGCAGTTCTTGTACAACCACATGGAACACCCCAATTTTCAGTGCCGATTCCGCTGGGAACCAATGTCAATTGCATTCTGGGACAACCGGTGTGCACAACACCGTGCCATTTGGGACTATTGGCCACATCGTCGATACGGCCATCGTGTCACCGTGATGGGTGACGCTCCTTACTGAACAGGCTTATCCTCGTCGAATCAGTCCACCTTGCACAACATGCGTGATTGATGTTTCGTGCTGGGCAAAGCCAACAATGTCTTCAAGCGGGTTTATGCGAGAGATGACAAGGTCTCCGTACGCACCGGGAGCAATGACACCGATCATTCCTTCCATTCGAAGCAGTCGCGGATTGACTTGCCACATTGATGCAAGAACTTCACGCGCTGGTTGAACTTCTGAACGAATTACTAGTTCGTGGTTTTGCATGGTCTGAGTTTCACCAATGAGATCTGTTCCAAAGCCCATAGTCACGCCGGCATGTGCTGCAAGTTCAAGCGACTTCAAGCCCGCTTCTAGAACTCGTTTGTTCTTTTCCAAATTTGAGCGAGGGAAATTGTGTTGCTGACCAAACTGATCCATGGCTTCATATGTGACGAGGGTCGGAACCAGAACCGCCTTCTTCTCCGTCATCATTGAGGCGGTCTCAGCATCAATAAGGTTGCCGTGCTCAATAGTGTGAATTCCAGCATTCAGGGCTAATTGAATTGCGTCAGGTATGTAGGCATGCGCAGCAACGTATGTATGGCGATGCTCGGCCTCAACAACAGCTGCTCGCAGTTCATCATGCGTGTATTGAACAGAATCAATGGGATCAGAAGGTGATGCAACACCGCCTGAGACATGCACCTTTAGAAAATCGCTTCCGTCTCGCAGAAGATGACGAGCCGCTTTACGCACGGCATCAGCCCCGTCAGCAACTATTCCAAAAGCCGTGTGTCGCATTTGGCAGGCGCAATCAGGCACTTCACGTTCCGATGCATCAGCATCACCGTGGCCACCGGTTTGTGTGAGCATGAGTCCAGCACGAACTATGCGTGGGCCAGTGGTGCCCCCTGATTTGATTGCATTCATCAGACCCGACACGTCGCCGCCAAGATCACGAACGGATGTGAATCCTCGTTGCACGGTGTTTGCCGCGAGACGTGCCATGTGAATTCCAAATTCAACTTCTGAGTAAGCAGTCAGTGCTCGAAAGTTCAAGGTGGCAAGTCGAAAGTGAACGTGAGCATCAATTAGTCCAGGAAGCACGTAGGAATCTTTTGCATCGATGACAATGTCTGCATCGCCGGTGTATCCGTTAAGAACATCGATGATTCGCGAATCTTCAATGACAACATCTGACACTCCCGTGAATGAGAGTGTGGCGGTATCGAAGACGTTGCCGTTTTTTATGACTGTGCGCATTGACCCACAGTAGTAAAAAGGAATTAGCCGAAGCGGCGACGGATTGCGTTGCCGTGAGCCGAGAAACCTTCATGGTCAGATAATGCAACGATGCTGCTGGACATGCGACGCAGTGCAGACTCGGTCGCTTTTGCAACTGCAGTTCGCTTCAAGAATGCATCAACGGTGATTCCTGATGACACGTGTGCAAATCCGCTTGTGGGCAATGATGCTGGACATCCGATGACAAAGTTGCCTGCGCTAAATGGAGTGTGTTGACCGACAAGGATTTCGCCCGCATTCACGATGAGGTCGATCATGTCTTCTTCGTATTGCTCGGATACCGCTAATTGAAGGTGCTCTGGTGCGTACATGTTCGCAATATCGGCGGCTTCATTGAGGTTGTTCACCAATACCGCACCGCCGTTTGGACCCAATGATGCGCGCGCAGCTGTGGCGCGAATTTCGGGCATGTCGCCAAGTTGAATCTGCAATTCTGCATCCACGGCATCAATCAGTTCGGACGATGTGGCCACCAAAACAACTGAAGAGTCTGTTCCGTGTTCGGCTTCAATCAGCAGGTCGGCAGCAAGTCGTCCAACGTGGGCGTTGCTGTCGGCGATGACCATGCTTTCTGTGGGGCCCAACAACATCATGGTGGCGAGGCCATGACGTTGCATTTCCACTTGAGCAAGGGTGACGGCGGGACTGCCCGGCCCCACTACTTTGCGGACGCGAGGAATTGTTTCGGTGCCAAATCCAAGTGCAGCAATTCCGGATGGACCATTCACTCGAAACACGTTGGTGATGCCAAGCAGTCGACACACCACCAATACTGCGGGATCAACCTCGCCCTGTCCGCCTGGGATGGGAGGAACGATAAGAGAAATATAAGGAACACCAGCCACGACCGCAGGGACGCCAAGTTGATATGCAACAGAGGGATAACTGGCTTTGCCACTGGGAACAAACAGACCCACGCTGGAGATGGGGGTGATTTTCTCACCGGCGGTCAGTCCGTGTTCTATTTCTATGGTCCAGTCACTGGCGCGTTCCAATAGTTGGTCGTTGAAGGCGCGCAAGTGCGAGATGGCATCGATGATTCCGTTTTCGACGGCAGGGTCAATCTGAGCCGAAGCAATTTCTTCTTCTGATACTCGTAATTGATGGGGCTCGAGGTGAACACCGTCGTAGGTGGCCAAGGCATCGCAGAGAGCGCGGTCACCACGAACTCGAACGTCCTCAATAAGTTCGCCAATAGATATGCGCAGGCTCGGGCTGAAAATGTCGTTGATTCCGCGATGGCACAGCGCCGATCGGTCGGCGGGAGTCATGTCAGACCAAACCTGGCGGCGGAGAACGGAAGTCACCTCAAAAAATCTACCTGTGACTGCCTCATCAGGAGTCGGGGATTATGAGGAGCGAGTAGAGTTTCTTCACGTTCCGAAAGGGGAGCGTTCATGTCCGTCACCGTAGTTGTTGGTACCCAGTGGGGTGACGAAGGCAAAGCCAAAGTCATCGACTTGTTGGCAGCCTCACATTCCATCGTTGCTCGTTATCAAGGCGGGCACAATGCTGGCCATACGGTGGTGATTGGTGATCAGAAGTACGCGCTGCAATTAACTCCGAGCGGAGTGTTTTACGACTCCGTCACGCCGGTGATTGGTAACGGCGTGGTGGTTGATCTCCCCACACTGTTCAAAGAAATTGATTCTCTTGAGTCGCGCGGCATTTCCACCGCACGGTTGAAAGTGTCGAGCTTGGCTCACCTCATCTTCCCGTGGCATCAAGCGATTGACGCAGCCTTGGAGGCAGCACGCGGTGATTCAAAAATTGGCACCACGCTGAAGGGAATTGGTCCTGCATACGTTGACAAAGTGAAACGCGCAGGAATTCGTGTTGGCGAAGTTCTCAACTCTGCTGAATTCGAAAGAAAAGTTCGTGATCGCGCCATTGCTGCTCGTCGTGAAGTCAGCGACATTGGTGGAGACACATTTGATGTTGAACAAGTAGTCAGTGAATTCATTGCGTATGGGCAACGGCTTGCACCGTATGTGGCTGACACCGTCAATCTGTTGCACGATGGTCGCGAGCGCGGAGAGAACATTTTGTTGGAAGGCGCGCAAGCAACATTCTTGGATGTTGATCACGGTACGTATCCATTCGTTACATCATCAAACCCCATTTCTGGCGGCGCAGCTGTCGGCACTGGGCTTGGACCTCGTCACATTGATCGTGTTGTAGGAATTGCAAAGGCCTATACGACACGTGTGGGTATGGGTCCATTCCCCAGCGAACTCACCGACGAACTGGGTGACAAGCTTGTTGACATTGGGCGCGAGTTTGGCACCGTGACGGGTCGTCGTCGTCGCACTGGTTGGTTGGACACAGTGATGCTTCGGCATGCAATGCGAGTCAACTCACTCACAGAAATTGCACTCACAAAACTTGATGTTTTAGATACCTTCGAAGAAGTGAAAGTCTGCGTCGCATACAAAATCAATGGCGAAGTGATTCGCAATTATCCAGACACCGTTGAGCGCTTGGCCCAAGTAGAACCGGTCTACGAGACTTTGTCTGGTTGGCAGTGCAGCACCGAAGGAATCACAGATTTCTCTCAACTGCCCAATACCGCGCAAGAACTTGTGAAGATTGTTGAACGAGAAACAGGAATTCCGGTGTCTATGGTTGGTACGGGTCCTGCGCGTGACTCCATGGTGGTGCGCTAATGATTTCTCGTTATTCCACAAAAGAGACAGATGAACTCTTCTCCGAGCAATCGAAGATGGCTCGTTGGTTGGAAATTGAACTCTGTGTTGTGGAAGCGATGGCTGACGCTGGCATTGTGCCCCGTGAATCAGCTGAAGCATGTCGACGAAATGCTCCAGTCATTGACGATGCATTCGTACAACGCGTGCAAGATCGCGAAGCGATTACTCATCACGACGTAGCGGCATTTGTTGATGTGGTGCAACAGTCCATAGGTGCGCCACACGGAACCTGGATTCACTACGGCCTCACCAGCACCGATGTTGTGGATACTGGATTGTGCTGGGCAATGCGGGACGCGTGCTATCTCATAGAACGCGAACTCACAGAAGTCACCAACATGTTGCTGAAAGGTGCATACGCGTATGACCACACGCCAATGATTGGTCGCACGCACGGTATTCACGCAGAGCCCACCACATTTGGAATGAAGTCCGCGCTCTTTGGTCTGCAAGTTGCGCGCGACCGAGAGCGTCTGCGACATGCGTATCGCAATGTGGCTGTGTGCAAATTGTCCGGTGCGGTGGGCACGTATTCAAATATCAATCCAGACATTGAAGAATCCGTTGCCCAAAAACTTGGGTTACATGCAGTACCTGCCACACAAGTAATTTCCCGTGACCGCCACGCAGAGTTCTTGTACGTGTGTGCATCCATCGGATCAACACTTGAATCAATTGCAGTGGAATTGCGTCACTTACAACGCACCGAAGTGAACGAAGTTCGCGAGGGCTTTGCAGATGGACAAAAAGGTTCTAGTGCAATGCCACATAAACGCAATCCGATTTCGGCAGAAACAATCACCGGACTATCACGCGTTTTGCGTGGTCACTTGCAAACAGCGTTTCAAGATATTCCACTGTGGCATGAACGAGACATCTCGCATTCGTCTGCAGAGCGCATCATTATTCCTGACGCAGTGTCACTGGTTGTGTACATGTTGCGTCGTATGGCGAAGCTTCTGATGTATCTCGAAGTTGACGCCGACCAGATGCTTCGCAACTTGAATTCACTGCACGGCGTTGTCTTTTCGCAGTCTGTATTGCTTGCCATGGTGAACAGCGGAATGGAGCGAGACGCGGCCTATCGCATTGTTCAATCGGCAGCTCGCACCGCAATTGAAACTGCTACTCCCTTACGGACAATTCTGGAAAATGACTTATCAGTGAAGTTGACGGCGCAACAGCTTGATGACGCTTTTGATCTCCACCGTGTGTTGCAGCATGCAGATCGCGCTAGGGATGAACTCAGTCGAGTGACGTCTGAGTATCAATACCTTGGCTAATCGTTAGTGATTCCAGCGCGCTTCAGTACAGCTGGAGTGACACCAAATTCGCGCCACGCGTCAAACGTAATGTCGTTTCGTTGACTGAACGACTTTGCCACTTTGACAAAGCGAGCCTCTGCGGCAGCAATTTCTGCTTTTGTTTTCATGCTTGCGAGTTCTGTGCGCAAGTTCAATCGTTCTTGAATGAGACGAACTTTGGTGACTGGGTCTGCGCTCTTGAGCTCGGCAGCAATCACTGATAAACGCTTTGTAATGGATTCTGCGGTGCGACGTCGACCACGCTTCGGTTTTGTTGCTTCAACAATCTCTAGATACTCGCGAATGATGCGCCCTTCATTGCGACCGTTGGCCAGGGCTTTTTTGTGAGCATTGCTCATGGATGTGTTTCGCGATGGTGAAGTCTTCTGTGGCATTTCTGATCTGTGTGTGAAAATAGTCGGGGTTTCCTATTCTTATCGGTCGGGGCCTAGTTCGTAGTGTCAGAAAACCGACTTTTTCCCAGGACTTTCTTACTGATGAGTAGAACTCACTCACTAATGTCGCACTGTGCCTCCTTTATACGAACACACTCCACTCGGATTACCTGAACTTTCACCCGTTCTTGCTGTGTTGCGAGACCATGTCTTTCAGCACTCATTGAAAACAGGGGATTTCACGTTGAAGTCCGGACGGAAGAGCTCGTGGTTTCTTGATACCAAGCAAACAATGTGTCGACCCGACGGTGTGTTGGCTGTTGCTGACGCGGCATTGGCAATCATTCCGCCAGATGCGACTGCAATTGGTGGTCTCACTATGGGAGCAGACCCTGTTGCATTTGGAATAGCTGCAGTGGGAGCGACAAGAGGACGAAATCTGCGTAGTTTCAGCGTTCGGAAAGAGGCAAAAGATCACGGAGTGAAAGGCCGAATAGCCGGCGCCTTGCAACCGGGAGACAAGGTGGTGATCACTGAAGACACCGTCACGCGTGGCACCAGCATTTTCGAAGCTGTGGAAGCCGTACGAGAGTTTGGCGCGGATCCAATATTGATCACCGTCATTGTTGACCGCGGCGGTACGTGTGCAGCAATGGCGAGTGAGGCAGGGATTCCATATCTGCCGCTGTTGACCGCACCTGATCTTGGATTTGAGTTTGGTTCATGAGGAAAGTTTTCGTCATCGCCGCCACTGTTGTTCTGGTGAGTTGTGGTTCATCGAATTCATCAAGTGGCACCACTGCGTCAACTGCAAGCACAGTTACAGACACGGTTGCAGACTCGGTACCAGAATCACCGACACAGAATCTCACTCTTACGGTTGGGCTCAACACTGGCGCCAACGTGATTCTTGAAGTTGAACAGAACGCAACTGTTGTCTTGACAGCAATGAATCCGAGCAGCCACGACGAAATTCATCTGCACGGATACGACCTTACGACAGGAAGTATTGAAAGAGGTCAAGAGGCCATCATTACGTTCACCGCAATTACTACTGGCGACTTTGAAATTGAGAGTCATGAAACAGGTCAATTGTTGGCCACGTTACGAGTTATTGCACCATGAGTCTTGAGAAGTTATTTGAATTGTCACAACACGGCACCGATGTGATGGTGGGTGAAGGATTTCCGTATCCATGGGGTGGCCTGTACGGCGGGCACATTGTTGCGCAATCGTTGCGTGCGGCGTCCACAACAGTGGAAGAAGGGTTTCTTCCGCACTCTGTTCGCGCGTACTTCATTCGTCGTGGCGACAACAGTGAAACTGTGCGTTACGAAATTGATCGAATTCGTAATGGCCGCAGTTTCTGCACGCGGCGCGTAGTTGCGCGCCAATCAAATGGTGCAATTTTGAATCTGGAAGCCAGTTACCAATTGCCCGAACAGTCGCCTGAAATCTCTTCGGTGTCTCTCCCAACGGACATTCCGCGACCAGATGAATTGCCCGCTGCTGAAACATGGTCACCGTTTATTGAACAACGTGATGTGCCGCGTGAATTCCAATCTGCAGATGGTCGCGATGGCTCAGGACGTTTAATGGGTTGGTATCGCACAACCGAGAACTTCGGTGGTGATCAATTACTGAATCGTTGCGCCCTTGCATATTTGTCAGATGACTTGCCAACAGGCGCCGTCATTCGTGGTGTTCCCGAACTACGTGAAAAATGGAACGTAGAGAACGCATTCTTCTCGGCGAGCCTTGATCACACCGTGTGGTTTCATCGCGACGTTGATGCAAGCGCGTGGCACTTGTACGACATGAATTGTCATGCCTACATCAACGGACGTGGTTTGGCATTTGGGTATGTGTTTCACGAAGATGGCACACATGTTGCAACCGTTGCACAAGAAACTTTGGTGCGACTCCGCGATACCGAATAAACACAAATATCAGACAAACAAAAACGACGACCCGAAGGTCGTCGTAGATGGTGGTCGAGACCGGCGTCGATCCGGTGACCCCACGCTTTTCAGGCGTGTGCTCTGCCAACTGAGCTACTCGACCG
>VFQT010000230.1_pt1 | contig 89648 bp, 78 predicted proteins | sample 3512381 | NCBI WGS metagenome assembly VFQT01 (sample SAMN10412376, study PRJNA504923) | tailings metagenome | isolation source: Relicate 2 Philex TSF3 active mining site | place: Philippines: Tuba, Benguet | collected 2017-08-29
CCGCACGTACCGCGCCTCCAAGCTGCCGAGCGTGTCGGCGTGGCGCTCTTGCAGAAGTTGCCAGTTCAGCCGCAACGCATCCAGCGACGGTCCGCGCGACAGGCCGAGCCCTAGCGACCGGCCGGAGACGGACGCCGCCTCTTTTGCATCGCTCTGTGCCGTCTTGATCGACGCGGTCTCCCAGCTCGATGACGTCGCGGGTGCCGGAGCCTCTTGGCTCTTGGCCTGTTTGGCGGGAGCCGCGCTGCTCGATGCGGGTTGTTGCGCTTGTGCGACGGACGGCTCGGGCTTCGCAGCATCGGCCAGGGCGGTGATGCGCGATTCAACGGCCGCGAGCCGTGTTTCGAGCGTGGCGATGCGGCGATCACGATCCACGAGTGCCGCACGCGAGTCGGCGAGGTCCTGCTCGACCCTGGCCAAGGTGGTTCGCGTGCGGGTCAACTCGGTCACGAGCGTGGGAATCGTATGCCGCCCATCGCTGCGCTGCTGCGCCAGATACTGCGGATCGGTGCCGAACAGGGAGGCGATGAGGTCCGGCCGCGTGGAAAGAAGCGTCAGATAGCCGAGTGCCGTCACGGCCAACAGGCACCACAGCCCGACATAGACCGCGAAGAAAGGCCGGCGTGCCGGCTCCTGTTGTGTCGAGATCGTCTCCAACTTGCTCGCCCGATGGATATAACGCCGTTCACAAAGCGTACCGACTCAAAAGGCGACTCATTGCAATCAACGTCGTCCGCATGACCGGCTCGGTCAACCCAGCCATTTCCCCGAACGCAATCAATGCTGTGGATGGATTGATAGCGGCGCGCCTTTTTGCCCCCTTGCAGCCGAATGCGTCTCCTCGTCGTTAACGAGACTTGACAGAGATCGGAGTTTCAACAAAAAGAACGAACATTCGTTTTGACGTGTGGCGGTAACACGATCCGCCGTCCCATGAGGGCGGCCGACACACGGTTGGAAGTGCCATGCCGAAGTTGAAACCGGATACGCAGCGCGCCCGCCGGGAACACATTCTCGACGCGGCTGAGGTGTGTTTCGCCCACGCGGGCTTTCACCGCACGACCATGCAGGACATCTGCAAGGCGGCAGGGATCAGCCCTGGCGCGCTCTATCTCTACTTCAGCAGCAAGGAAGACCTCATCGCGGGCATTGCCGAGCGCGACAGGGCCGAGTTCGCCACGCGTTTCGCGGCGCTGGCTGCCGCCCCGGATTTCATGGCCGCGCTCTCCCAGCTCGGTGAGCAGTATTTCGTCGAAGAACCCGCGCACAAGCGGTTGATGTGCGTGGAAATCGGTATTGAGGCGACGCGGAATCCCCGCGTTGGCGAAATCCATGGCTCCGTCGACAGATATGTGCGCCAGAGCTTCCAGGATCTTTTCCAACGCATGCGTTCGGAAGGGCGCATCGATCCTGTTCTCGACATTCCGACGTTAGCCGAAACGTTCGCCACGCTAGGCGACGGGCTGTTCTGGCGGCGTGCGATCGACCCGGATTTCGACGCCCGCGCCGTGCTCCCGGCCATCATCACGGCCTTCGGCTCCCTGCTGCGTCCGGTGGGGACCCCCCAGACAACGACAGATGAAAAGAAAATCGAGGTTCGATCATGAGAGTAGGAAAGGCAGCCCTTGGTGGGCTGGCACTCGCCGGTGCCGTGGTCGCTGGCCTCGCTGCGACGGGCCATCTCCCGGCCTCGTTGCAGAGCAAGTTGTCGTCCGCACAGCCCCACGCTCGGACCGAGGTTGCTCATAAGCCGGAGGTGGCGCTCCCCATCGCCGTGACCGCGGTGCGCGCGCACCAGTCACAGTTCGTCGAGACGGCGCTGGTGACCGGTACCCTGGTGCCTCGGGAGGAGATCATCGTCGGACCCGAGGTCGAGGGCTTGCGCGTCGTGGACGTGCTGGCCGACGAGGGCGACCGGGTGCGCAAGGGGCAAGTGCTGGCACGCCTCGTCAGCGATACGCTGGAAGCTCAACTCGCGCAGAATGATGCCGCCCTGGCCCGCGCGACGGCGGCGATCGCCCAGGCGAGAGCTACTATCGCGTCGGCGGAGGCGCGGCTGACCGAGGCGCGCAACGCCTATTCGCGCGGGATGCCACTCGCCAAGACCGGCGTCATCTCGGAGAGCGGGATGGACCAGCGCGAGGCTTCGGCAAAGACGTCCGAGGCCGCGGTCGTATCGGCCCGGCAGGGCCTGACGCTCGCCGAGGCGGAGAAGAACCAGATCGAGGCGCAGCGCCGCGAGCTGGTCTGGCGGCGCGGCCGCACCGACATCACTGCGCCGGCCGACGGCGTCGTGAGCCGGCGGAACGTGCGGATCGGCGGTTTCGCCACGGGAGCGGGTGAGCCGATGTTCCGGATCATCGCACGCGGTGAGATCGAGCTGGAAGGCGAGGCGTCGGAGCTGCAACTGCCGCGGATCCGTGAGGGGCAACCGGCCGTCGTCTCGACGGCGGGCGCCGACATGGTGAAGGGGCGCGTACGCCTCGTTTCGCCCGAGATCGATCGCAATACGCGGCTCGGACGTCTGCGCATCTTCCTCGGCGACGTCGCGGGGCTGCGCATCGGAGCCTTCGCACGCGGTCGCATCGAAACCGCGCGCAGCGACGGCCTCGCCATTCCCGCCTCCGCTGTTCTGTACGGCAGCGACGGCCCCACCGTCCAACTCGTCGTCGACGGCCTCGTGCGCACGCGACGCATCAAGCTCGGTCTCGCGCAGGGCGATCTCGTGGAGGTGCGCGAGGGCTTGGCGCCTGGCGATGTCGTCGTGGCGCGTTCCGGGACATTCCTGCGGGATGGAGACGCGGTCCGCCCGGTTGTCGAGGGCACGGCCCGCGTGACCAACGCCGGGTGATCCGCTGCCGGAGCGGCGTTACGCGGTCGGCAGGCCGAATTCTATTGATGCGCACTTGAACCGAGGCGCGATGCAGGTGGCTGGCCCGCGGACGTTGCGGTAGCCGCCGGGCTGGAGAACGGAACGATGAATTTGAACATTTCCGCCTGGGCGATACGGCGCCCCGTGCCGTCGCTCGTGTTGTTCATGGTGCTGATGGCGCTGGGCCTCTTCAGCTTCCGGCAACTGCCGATCACGCGTTTCCCCAACATCGACGTGCCGATCGTCCAGGTGCGCATCTACCAGTCCGGTGCTGCGCCGTCGGAGCTTGAAACGCAGGTCAGCAAGAAGATCGAGGACGCGGTCGCCGGCGTCAGTGGCGTCAAGCACATCACCTCGACAGTCACGGAAGGGGCGTCCACGACGGTCATCGAGTTCCGGCTCGAAACCAATCAGGATCGCGCCCTCAACGATGTGAAGGATGCCATCGCCCGCGTCCGCACGGACCTGCCGCGCACGATCGAAGAGCCGATTGTGCAGCGCCTCGAGATCGAAGGCCTGCCGATCCTCACCTACGCCGCCAAGGCGCCCGCCATGACGCTGGAGGAGCTGTCATGGTTCGTGGACGACGTGATCGTTCGCGCCGTCCAGGGCGTGAAGGGCGTCAGCCAGATCCAGCGCATCGGTGGCGTCGAGCGCGAGATCCGCGTCGCCCTCGATCCTGACCGGTTGCTCGCGCACGGCATTACGGCGGGAGACGTCAACCGCCAGCTTCGCGCGACGAACGTCGATCTGGCGGGTGGGCGCAGCGAGATCGCGGGACGCGAGCAGGCCATTCGCACGCTGGCGGGCAAGGGATCGGCGGCGGAGCTGGCCGCCACGTCCATCGCCCTGCCCAGAGGCCAGAAGGTGCGCCTCGACGAACTCGGCACTGTCACCGACACGCACGCCGAGCGCCGCACGTTCGCCACCAACAACGGCGAGCCCGTCGTTGCGTTTGCCATTTCGCGCGGCAAGGGCGCCAGCGATACGGTCGTGCACAAGGATGTCGACGAAGCACTTGCCAAGGTCAGGCAGGCCCATCCCGGCATCGAACTCTCGCTCATCGACACGACGACGAGCTACGCCAAGGGCTCCTATGATTCGACGATGAAGACGCTGATCGAAGGGGCGATCCTCGCGATCCTCGTCATCGTGGTCTTCCTGCGCGACCTGCGCGCGACGGTGATCGCCGCCATCGCCCTGCCGCTGTCGATCATCCCCACCTTCTGGGCGATGGACGCCATGGGCTTCTCGCTCAACCTCGTGAGCCTGCTCGCCATCACGATCGTGACCGGCATCCTGGTCGACGACGCGATCGTGGAAATCGAGAACATCGTGCGGCACATGCACATGGGCAAGTCGGCCTATCGCGCCGCGTTGGAGGCGGCCGACGAGATCGGTCTCGCGGTCATTGCCATTACGTTCACGATCGTGGCGGTCTTCACGCCGGTGAGCTTCATGGGTGGCATCGCCGGCCAGTACTTCAAGCAGTTCGGCTTGGTGGTGGCCGCCGCCGTCGTCTTCTCGCTGCTGGTGGCGCGTCTGATAACACCGCTGCTCGCCGCCTACTTCTTGCGCGCCACCGATCACGACGAGAGCGAAGGGGCATCGATACGGGCCTACGGCCGTCTCGTCTCGTGGACAGTCCGGCACGCCAAGCTGTCGGTTCTGATGGGCCTCATGATCTTCGCCTTGTCGATCGGCTCGTTCTTCCTGCTGCCGTCGGGCTTCTTGCCGCCCGAGGACTCCGGCCGCATGCTGCTTGCCATCGAGCTGCCGCCCGGTTCGCGCGTGGACGACACGCGCGCCGTCTCCGACAAGGTCACGGCCATTGTTCGCAAGCGCCCGGAGGTGCTGACCGTTTTCGTCAACGGCGGAACCGTCCTCGGATCGGGCGCGGAAGCCCGCAAGGCCACGCTGACGATCAACATGGTGCCGAAGGATCAGCGCAAACTCACCCAGGCGCAGTTGAAGGAGATGCTGAGCCGCGAACTGGCGGATGTGCCCGACATGCGCTTCTGGTTCCTGCAGGATAACGGCCAGCGCCAGTTCCAGCTCGTCGTCTCGGGGCGTGACGGGGCCGTCGTCAGCAAGGTGGCCGCGGATCTGACGAGCCAAGCCAAGCGTGTCACCTCCAAGAAGGGCGTGCCGCTGCTCAACAACGTCGTCTCGACGGCGGAACTCGATCGCCCGGAGCTGCTGATCAAGCCACGCACGGATGTCGCCGCCGACCTCGGTGTCTCGACCGACGCCATTTCCGAGGCCATTCGCATCGCCACCATCGGAGACGTCGGGGCCAATCTCGCCAAGCTCGACATCGGTGACCGCCAGATCCCCATTCGCGTGCAGCTGGACGAAAACGCGCGCGGCAAGCGGCAATTGCTCGAGCAGCTCAAGGTCGCGACGGCTAAGGGTGGCTCGGTGCCTCTCAGCACCGTTGCGACATTCGAGATGAGCCAGGGTCCGACATCGATCGACCGCTATGATCGCCTCCGCCGCGTGCTCATCGGCGCCGACCTCATCGGAACGACGCCTTTGGGCGACGCGATCGCGGCCGTGATGAAGCAGCCCGCCGCCCAGAACCTGCCGGCGGGCGTGGAAATCCGCCAGTTCGGCGACGCGGAGATCATGAAGGAGGTATTCGAGAGCTTCGCCAAGGCCATGGGCGCCGGTCTGATGATGGTGTTCGCGCTGCTGGTGCTTCTCTTCGGGTCGTTCCTGCAGCCGATCACGATCCTGTTCTCGCTGCCGCTGTCCATCGGCGGCGCCATCGTCGCGCTTGCCGTCACGGGCAATCCCATCAGCCTGCCGGTGGTCATCGGTATCCTCATGCTGATGGGCATCGTGACGAAGAACGCGATCATGCTGGTCGATTTCGCGGTGGAGGCGATCCACAAGGGCACCCCGCGCCTCGATGCGATCGTGGAAGCCGGCAAGAAGCGAGCGCGGCCGATCGTGATGACCACCATCGCCATGGTCGGCGGTATGCTGCCCTCGGCTATGGGGCTGGGTTCGGGCGGTGAGTTCCGCGCGCCGATGGCTATCGCGGTTATCGGCGGCCTGCTGTCTTCGACCCTGCTGTCTCTCGTTTTCGTGCCTGCGGTCTTCATCGTCGTGGACGATTTCGGCCGCCTCGTTTGGCGTATCTTCGGCCGTTTCGTCGGCGAGACGGACGAAGGGCACGGCCACGGGGCACCTGCTGAGTAGGGGCTGCACGTCGTCCGCCTTGACGCTTGCCTGATCTGCTGATCGACTGACGCCAAATCAGCAGATCAGGGAGTAACCTCCATGGCGGGCTCACGCCGCTCGGCACTCGTCACCGGCTCGAACAAGAACATCGGTCGCGCCTGCGTCATGCAGCTCGCGCAGGCCGGCTGCAACGTCGTCGTCAATGGCGCGCACGACAAGGTCGCCGCCGAGGCCGTGGCAGCCGAGGCGCGCAAGCTCGGCGTCGAGGCGATCGTCGCGATGGGAGACGTCGGCGATCGAACCGACCTCGACGCCATGGTGGCGGCTGCGACGAAGGCCTTCGGCGGCATCGATATTCTCGTGAACAATGCGGCGATCCGTGTCGACGGCAAGTTCCTGGAGATGTCGGAGGACGATTGGCGCTATGCCATGGCGGTCAACTTCGACGCGGCCTATGTGCTCGCGCGTGCATTCCTCCCGCGTATGATCGAGAAGGGCTGGGGCCGCATCATCAACTTCGCTGGCATGAACGCGATCCACGGCTATAACGGCCGCGCGCACGTCTCCGCGTCCAAGCACGCCGCCTGGGGCCTGACCAAGGCTTTGGCCAAGGAGTTCGGTCCGAAGGGCATCACGACCAACATCGTCTCCCCCGGGCCGATCATGGGCGAGGCGCAGGACGCGGTGCAGGCCGCTCACATCAAGCCGATGGCCGCGCGCGTGCCCGTCGGGCGTCTGGGTACGCCGGACGAGGTGGCCTGCGTCGTGGCCCTGCTCGCGTCCGACGCGGGTGCCTACATCAACGGCCAGATGATCCAAGTGAACGGCGGCGCCGAGACTTGAGTCCGGCAGCAGGGGGGATGAGGCGTCATGCGCGGTAAGCCGGTCACGCCGCTACTGACGGTCGACTGCGTCGCGGTCGACCCAAAGGGGCGCGTGCTCCTCATCAGGCGCGGGCATCCGCCGTTCCAAGGTCATTACGCGCTGCCCGGCGGCTTCGTCGACGTCGGCGAGACGGTTGAAGACGCCTGCCGCCGGGAGTTGATGGAGGAAACGGGCGTCGCAGCGCGCAAGCTGATGCTGATCGGCGTCTATTCCGACCCCAAGCGCGACCCGCGCGGACATTCTGTGGCCGCTGCCTTCCTCGCCCGCATCCGCGGCGCCAAGCCGCAAGCGGGAGATGATGCGGCAGCCGCGGAATGGGTCGACAATTGGCGTCGGCTCGATCTCGCATTCGACCACAAGGATATCCTGCGGGACGCCTTCAAACTGATCGCCGCGCGCGAAAAAGGCTGACGAACGCGGCGCTCGCCGGGGCTTCCCGCTCCAAGAACGACGCGCGCGCATCGCACGCGGGCGGACGGCACGGGAGGCCACTCCATGACCACGCAACGCTCACCCCTTCTCGACGATCGCGGGTACGCTTGGCATCCGACCGAGGAGGTCAAGCGCGCAAGCAACTGGCAGGCCTTTCTGGCCTCCGAGAACCTCGCCGATTACGCGATGTTGGAGCGCAAGGCCGCGCACGACCCCGAGTGGTTCTGGAACGCTCTCATCCGCCATCTCGACATCCGCTTCATGAAGCCCTACGAGCGCGTGCTCGACCTGTCGGAGGGCATCGCTTGGCCTCGGTGGTGCGTCGGTGGCACGATGAACATCACCGAAAGTCTGCTCGACCGGCATCTGGCGGCCGGTCGTGGCGGCAGCTGCGCGATAAGCTGGGAAGGCGAGCGCGGTGAGCGGCGGCAACTCACCTACGCCGAGGTCGCACGCGAGGTGAACCGCGCGGCGGCGGGGCTTCGCGATCTGGGCCTGAAGCCCGGCGATGCCGTCGGCCTCTACATGCCCATGGTGCCCGAAGTTGTCGTGGCCTATCTCGCGCTGGCGCGGCTCGGCTGTATCATCCTGCCGCTGTTCTCGGGCTTCGGGCAGGCGGCTATCGCGACACGTCTCAACGATGGGGCGGCTGTCGCGGTCGTCACGGCCGATGGTTGCCTCAGGCGTGGCAGGACCGTCGAGATGAAGACGGTCGTCGATGCCGCCCTCGTGGACGTGCCTACGGTGCGTCACGTCGTGGTCGTGCCGCGTCTCGGCCTCGACGTACCGATGGTCTCGGGCCGAGACGTCACGTGGGGTGATGTTCGCGGGCGCGACGTCACCGAATTTGCCGCCGTCGAGGTTCCGGCGGAGCATCCCCTGATGATCGTCTACACCTCGGGAACGACGGGCAAGCCGAAGGGCACCGTCCACACTCACCTCGGGTTTGCCGCCAAGACGGGCCAGGACTTTCTGCTCTCTTTCGATCTGAAGCCAACCGACCGCATGCTCTGGATGAGCGACTTCGGCTGGCTCGTCGGGCCGTTGCTCGTGGTTTCCACGTTCCTTGCCGGCGCCACGTGCGTGCTGGCCGAAGGCACGCCCGATTATCCCGAGACGAGCCGGCTGTGGCGCATCATCCAGGAACACGAAGTGTCGTTCCTGGGCTGCGGGCCGACCCTCGCCCGCATGATGATGCGGCACGGCACCGAGGAGATGCAGCGCTTCGATCTCTCGTCGCTGCGTCTCGCGGCCTCAACGGGCGAACCGTGGGACAACGATAGCTGGCTCTGGCTGTTCGAGCATGCGTTGGGTAAGCGCGCGCCGCTGATGAATTTTTCCGGCGGGACGGAGATGGGCGGCATCGTCGTCACGAATATCCTGTTCCCGCTCAAGCCCGGTAGCTTCTCCGGCCCCGCCATCGGCACCGGGGGCGACATCGTCGATCCCGACGGCAACAGCGTCGGCCCGGGTGAGGTCGGCGAACTCGTCATGCGTCAGGCCTGCATCGGCACCACGCGCGGGCTTTGGAAGGACCCAGACCGCTACATCGACAGCTACTGGTCGCGTATTCCAGGCCTATGGGTGCACGGCGACTGGGCCTCGCGCGACGTCGATGGATCCTGGTTCATCCACGGACGTTCGGACGACACGATCAAGATCTCGGGCAAGCGCACCGGACCAGCCGAAATCGAGGCGCTGCTGCTGGCGACGCACAAGGTCGCCGACGCGGCGGCGGTCTCCGTGCCCGATCCGGTCAAGGGAGCGGCCGTCGTGTGCGCGGTCATTCCGGCCCCCGATTCCAGCCCCTCGGAGGCGTTGGCCGCCGAATTGTCGGCTGCCGTAGTGGCCGGCCTCGGCACGTCCTTCAGGCCGAAGTCGGTACTGTTCGTGGCCGACTTGCCGCGTACGCGGAACATGAAGATCATGCGCCGCGCCATCCGCGCGACTTTGCTCGGCGAGGCACCGGGCGACCTCTCGACACTCGTCAATCCTGAGGCGCTGGACGAGCTGAAAATGGTGGCGGGCGGAAGCTGAACGGTCCCGCCCGCAGGTCGTGACGCCGTGAGCGGTCGAGGCGCGGGAGTGCCTCAGAAAGCGGCGTCCTGGTAGATGTTGTTGATGTTCCGGCCCCACGACTTCTCGTAGGCCTCGAGCATGTCTTCCGCTGCAGTGCGGCCTGATTCCACGATCTGTTGCGCATACTCGAGGTGAATGCGTTCGTCGGCCCCCTTGCGGTCGAGCTGCGCGCGCGCCTTGAGGCCTTCTGCACTCATGGCCATCACTTCGCGCGCGATATCCAAGAGCGTGTACTTGCGAAAGCGCGCCTTGAGCGCGCCTTTCGGCACGTCTGCGCGCAACGTATCGCGCTCCTCGGCCGTCCAGTCCTTCACGAGATCCCAAGCGGCATCGAGCGACGACTGACTGTAGAGCAGCCCCACCCAGAACGCCGGCAGGGCACAGATCGCTCCGAAGCGTCCGCCGTCGGCCCCGCGCATCTCGAGAAAACGCTTCATGCGCACCTCGGGGAAGATGGTGGTGAGGTGGTCCGACCAGTCGTCGATCGTCGGCACAAGGGCCTTCAACTCCGGGCGGTCCAGTTTCTCGGCCAGACGTCCCCCCAGGTAGTCGCGGAACGACGCGCCGGCCACGTCGATGTATTGGCCTTCGCGATAGATAAAATACATGGGCACATCGAGCGCATATTCCACGTAGCGCTCGAAACTCATGCCGCTCTCGAACACGAACGGCAGCAGTCCCGTGCGGTTACGGTCGGTGTCGCGCCAGACCTCGCCGCGCATCGACAGATAACCGTTGGGTTTGCCCTCGGTGAACGGCGAGGCGGCGAAGATCGCGGTGGCCAGAGGCTGCAAGGCCAGCGAGACGCGCAATTTCTGCACCATGTCCGCTTCGGAGGCGAAGTCGAGGTTCACCTGGATCGTCGCGGTCCGGTACATCATGTCGAGGCCGCGCGAACCGACTTGCGGCATATACCGCGTCATGACGCCATAGCGCCGCTTCGGCATCTTCGGCGTTTCTGCGAGCGTCCAGGATGGCGAGAAGCCGAGCCCGAGAAACCCGATCTTCAGATCCTCGCCGATGGCCCGCACCTGATCGAGATGCGTCCGCGTTTCATCGGCCACTTCGTGCATGGTCGTGAGCGGCGCCCCCGACAACTCGAATTGCCCGCCGGGTTCGAGAGACACGGTCGCCATCGGCTCGCTGTCCGGTCGCCTCAGTGCGATGATGTTGTCGCCCTCGGTGATGGGAAGCCAGCCGTAGCGGTCCATCAACTGTTCCATCAGAGCACGGATGCCGCGCGCGCCGTCGTAGGGGACGGGACGCAGATCGTCCGTCCGGAACCCGATCTTCTCGTGCTCGGTCCCGATGCGCCATTCGCTTGCCGGCTTGCAGCCGACCGAGAACCACGCGATCAGTTCGTCGTGCGAGCTGATCGGGGGTGATGGCTCGCCATCCTGCCTGGTCGACATACCTGCTCCTCGGTGCTGCGCGCGGCCGACGGTGTGGGGTCGGATTGGCGCCATGGGACGCACTCTTATGGCGGCAGGCAAGCCGGTGCACAAGCCCCGGCCACACGGTCGCCATCCGCCATCCCAATGGCTGGTTCGCGCAGCAAGCACACATGAGATTTTCTTGTGCGTCGGTTGAGCCGGCCCAATTTCCTGGGTGATGACAAGAATGAATTCAGCGCCAGTCGCCCAACACCGCGTTGACGAGTGCCAGGGCGGCGACCGCAGCAGTATCCGCGCGCATGATGCGTGGCCCCAGCGAAATGCGCAGGATGCCCGGGCATGCCAACAGCAAGTGCCGCTCCGCTTCGTCGAAGCCGCCTTCGGGCCCGACGAGAACGGCCATTGGTCCCGGTGGCAAGCTGGACAATGCCGCAACCGGGTTGGCGATCGGCGCTCCCTCGTCGCAGAAAATCAGCGCACGGCTCTCGTCCCGGACGCCGAGCGCCGCTTTGAGCGTCATCGGCGGGCGCACGTCCGGCACGCGCAGAACGCCGCACTGCTCGGCCGCCTCGATCACATTGGCTCGCATACGGTCGAGGTTGACGCGCTCGGCGACGGTGCGCGCGGTGAGTACCGGCTGCAGGGTGGCCACGCCCAACTCGGTCGCCTTCTGCACCATGTAGTCGAGTCGCGCCCGCTTCAATGGTGCGAAGAGATAGACGATGTCCGGTCCCGCGACTTGCGGGCGGCTCTGGCTTCGTATTTCGAGGCTCGCATCGCGCCGGCCCGTGCGCACCAGCCTCGCGCGCCATTCCCCGTCACGCCCGTTGAAGACAAGGATCTGCTCGCCCTCGCCGAGCCGCATCACGTTGACGAGATAGTTCGTCTGCTCGCGTGTCAGGGCGACGGCGGCGCCCGCGCTCAAGTCCGCCTCGAGAAACAGGCGTGGTGCGCGGAAATCCTCGATCGCGGCGTCGTCGGTCACCATGTCGGGCTCATGCCGTCGCGGTAGCGGTGGCGGGCGCTACGGCGATGTCGAGCCAGCCGTGCTCGGTGACACGCGCGCCGTCGCCTTCGCCGACGAGAACGGTGGTGGTGACACCCTCGACGAGCGCCGGTCCCGGAATCTCCTGGCTGCATGCCAGTGTCTCGAAGCTGAAGACGGGCACCTCCAGCCACCGTCCCAGATGCACGCGCTGGTGGCGGATGGGCGCGGTGGCCCGCTCCGCGGACAGCGTCGGTTCCTGTGGTAGCGCCGGTAACTCGCCGATCACCGCTGCGCGCGCGTTGACCAGGACCACCTCGTTGCCGCGCTGGGAATACGTATAGAGTTCCTCGTGCCGCTCGTGGAAACGGTTGGCGATGGCCTCGACCAGTTTGGGGCTCGACCAGTCGATGGTGTCGAGCGGTACGTTGATCTCGAAGATCTGCTCGCCATAGCGCATGTCCGCGCTGCGCGACACACGCACCGGTCCCGCGAAGGTCGCGCCCAGCCGCTTGCGCCCTTCGTCCTCCATATCGGCGTAGAGGCCGCGGAGGCCCTCGGCCTCCAGTGCGGCTTCATCGCCGATGTGGGTGCGCGAGATCTCGTAGCGGATGTCGCTCGCCAGCATACCCCATGCGGACAGAACGGAGGCGACGCGCGGTATGATCACGCGCCGCATGGACAGCAGCCGCGCCACGTCCACGGCATGCAGGCCCGCCGCCCCCCCGAACGAGAGCAACGCGAAGCCCGTCGGATCGATGCCCCGCCGCACGGACACGAGGCGGATGCCCTCGGCCATGCGGCCGTTGACGATGCGCACGACACCGGAGGCGGCGGAAACCGCATCAAGTCCCAACTGCGCGCCGAGTGTCGTCAGCGCGCGCTCCGCCGCCGCTCGGTCGAGGGGCATGCGTCCACCCAGCATGCCCGTGGCGTCGAGCAGACCGAGTGTCAGGTTCGCGTCGGTGACGGTGGCAAGCGTGCCGCCCCGGCCGTAGCAGGCGGGCCCCGGCTCCGCGCCGGCGCTCTCCGGTCCTACATGCAACACCCCCGCCGCATCGACCTTCGCGATCGAGCCGCCGCCCGCCCCCAGCGTCACGATGTCGAGGCTGGGGAGCGCGATCCTCTGCCCAGCGATGCCGCGATCCACGGAGACCCCTGGCGTGCTCGCGCGGATCAGCGAGATGTCCGTGGACGTACCGCCCATGTCGAACGGCACGAGATTGGCCGCGCCGGTCAGCCGCGAGGCGTAACGGCTGCCCGCGACGCCGCCGGCTGGCCCCGAAAGCACGGTCGCGGCCGCGAGCCGCACGGCCTCCTCCACCGGGGCCACGCCACCGTGCGACAACATGATGAGCAGCGGCCCGGTGTACTCTGCGTCAGCCAGCCGCACGCGCAGACGCTGCATGTAACGGTCGACGACGGGACCGACGTAGGCGTTCACGATCGTCGTCGAGACGCGCTCGTATTCCTTGATCTGCGGATATACGTCGGAGGAGGTGGTTACGAAGCACTCCGGCAAAGCCGCGCGGACAGCGGCCTCCGCCGCGCGCTCGTGCGCCGGGTTTTTCCATGCGTGCAGGAAGCAAATGGCCACCGCATCCACGCGAGCGGCCTGCAAGGCAGCGATGGCCGCGCCCAGCGAGGCGGGATCGAGCGGATGTAGCACCTCGCCATTGGCGCGCATGCGTTCCTTGACGCCGAGCCGCAGGGCGCGCGGCACCAGCGGTTCGGGCGGGGTCATGCGCAGATTGTAGCGTTCCTCCGGCTTCAGGCCTTCGCGCATTTCCAGCACGTCGCGATGCCCTGCCGTTGTGATCAGCCCGACCTTCGAGCCTTTCCGCTCGAGCAGCGCGTTCGTGGCGACCGTCGTGCCGTGCACGATGCGCTCGGTCTGTTGCAGCAGGCTGCGCCTGTCGCAACCCACTGCCTCGGCGAGGCGCGACAACCCATCCATGACGCCGATGGATTGGTCCTGCGGTGTGGAGGGCGATTTCGCCATGACACAGCGTCCGCCGTCGTCGATGGCAACGAGATCCGTGAACGTCCCTCCGACGTCGATACCGATGCGAAACATCAAGTCGCTCCCCGTGAGCCCGTGTCGATGGGTCTCAAGCCCGCTTCGTGACGATGCCGTTTTCCATGTCGCGCGCAATGGCGCGGGCGTCCCGCTTCTCCGCTGGCCCCCAGCCGCCGCCGCCGCCGGAATGCACGACGAGCGTGTCGCCGGGAAGGATCTCGATGCCGACTTCCTTCGTCTGCAGCACCCGCTCGTGCCCGTTGGCCGAGCGCAACAGGTAGTGATGCGGTGCGCCGTCTTGGCCACCAAGCATGCCGCGGGCGCCATGCCGCACGCCGTCCCCGGCCGTGTTGCCGACGGCCGCTTTCGCCGTTTCTATGACCATCTCGAGATCGGCACCCGTGCCGCCGCGATGCTGACCCGCGCCACCTGAATCGGGCCGGTACTCGTGATGCAGGAACAGGAAGGGGAAGCGTACTTCTGCCACTTCGATGGAACCGAACTTGATACCGCCCGCCGAGTGCCACTCGCCGATGGCGTTGTAGCCGTCGCCGGCGATGGAGCCGCCGCCACCGGGACGCGCCTGGAACAGGTGCCAGATGAAGCCCTTGCCCGTTCTCGGGTCTTCCCCCTTTATCGCGATGCGGAACCTGCGGCCCCAGCCGCCCATCGCGCGCTCCGGGCAAGCTTGCGAGAGAGCCACGACGATCGCTTCCACGATTTCGTTCGAGCAGTGGCTGGTGCACAGCGTCACCGGTGCCCCGTCGTCGGCCCACACGATGGTGCCGGCCCGCGCCTTGACCGTGAGGGGGCGGAGCGAGCCGTCGTTCTTGGGGACGTCCGGGTCGATCAGGTAGAAGAACGCCATCGCGCAGGCCGACTGCATGTTGGCGTGCGAGGAATTGACGAAGCTCGTCGCTTGCGCGTCCGAGGCGGAAAGGTCCACCTCGACGTCGCTGCCGCGAACCGTGACCTTGGCACGAATGGCGACGTCCGTGCGCCCGCGTCCGTCATCGTCGAGAAAAGCCTCGCCGTGATAGACGCCGTCCTTCCATGCCGCGACGATGGCGCGCGTCTGTTGCTCGGCGCCGTCGAGCATCGCTTCGATGGCGCCCACGAGCCTGTCCGGCCCCAGTTCCGCGACGAGCTCGTCCAGCCGCCGCTCGCACAGCTTCGCCGAGCCGATCATAGCGGCGAGATCCCCTCGGAAATCGCGGGAATGGCGGACGTTGGTGGCGACCATGCGCAAGAGATCTTCGCGCGGGCGCCCCTTGTCGTGAATGCGCAGCGGCGTGATCCGGATGCCTTCCTGATAGATCTCGGTCGCGCCGGGATTATAGGCGCCGTGCGTCGAGCCGCCGATGTCGCTCATGTGCGCGCGGTTGATCGACCAGAACAGGAGCCGCTCGCCAGCGAAAACCGGAACGAACACCGTTACGTCCGGCAGATGGTTGCCCCCGTGATACGGATCGTTCAGCAGGAACACATCGCCTTTGTGAATGTCGCCCGAGAAGGCCTCGCCGACAGACCGGGCGGCGAACGGCAGGGCACCCACGTGAACCGGCACGTGCTCGGCCTGGGCCACGAGACGCCCCGTGCCATCGCAAATGCCCGTCGAGAAGTCGCGGCTCGAGTTGAGGATCTGCGAATAGGACGTGCGCAGCATCGCCTCGCCCATTTCTTCCACGATCGAGTGCAGCCGATGCCGCACGACCGAGACGGTGATGGGATCGACGGTGGCGGCGTGCTGATCGTGCGCCGGGCGCGCGGCCGAGGTCATGCGGCTCTCCAGGACGGCAGGCTCATTTCTCGCCAGAGCATGCCGACAAGCCGCACCCGCCGTCAACATGAGCGGGCGTCGTGTCGCGTTTCAGGGCACGCGCCGGATCTCGGGCATGCTGTCGACGAGATTGGCGAGCGCGCCGAAGCGCCGCGACAACCGCTCACCTTCGAGCGCCCAATGCTTCTGCGGGATGGACAGGACGAGGCGTCCGTTCTCGTAGCTCAGCGGCGTATTCGGGATGATCCCGGACCGGCCGATGGAAAGCATATGAGCGGCGCGCACGGCCGCGCCGAGGATGCGGGCCCGTTTCAGCACGCGCTTTGATACGACGGATCGCAGGCGGTCCGACAGCTGCACCATCGAACCGTTGTCGTCCGAGCCGACGTGCCTGTAGTAGACCGTGAGCGCCAGGAAAATGCGTCCTTCGTGGTCGATACCGCCGAGGGCGGCATGTGCGATGACGTTGAGGCTCTGCTCCCCGCGATAGTCGGGATGCGCGCGCCAGCCGATATCGGACAGCAGGCAGGCGGCATAACGTTGCCGCCTCTCCTCGTCCGTCTCGCGGGGACCGGGACCCGTGAACAGGGTATCCGTCCAGCGGCACAATTCCTGCGCATGCTCCGCCGATCGCGAGCGGAGCCTCGAATAATCGGCCGCAAACGACAGCAGCGGGTCCTTCTGACGCTCGTCTTCGGAAAGCTGGTCGTAGACGAGACCCTCGCGAATGCCGAAGACGGAGAAGACGACCTCTCTGGGCTTCATGCGTCGCAGAAGGCGCTCCAGCACGAGCGCCCCGAGCGGCAGCACCTCGCGCCGGGCCTTGGAGATGCTTGCGGCCCCTTTAAGGTCGGTCAGCTTGCGTGCCTTTCGCACCGCCTCGCAGAACTCGATCGCCTCGCGGGTCGCGATTCGATAGCCGTGGGTCACGCGCAGCGGATAGTCGTGCATTTCCATGTGCAGCTTGGCGAGCGCGCGCCACGTGCCGCCGACTGGATAGAACACCCGGCCTTCACCCTTCGCGATCCAGGGCACGGACGCCAGATGCTGGTCTGCGGCGTCGAGCGCGCGGTCTAGTCTGCCGCCGGACGTATCGAGCAGCCGCAACCCGCCGAGTGGCAGCGTCGTGGATTGCCGGCGCTGCCGCCCCGCGATGTCGATCAGCTCGAGGCTGCCGCCGCCCAGATCCCCCGCGATGCCGTCCGGTGCGACGAATCCCATCAGAATGCCGAACGCTGCGAGTTCCGCCTCGCGCTCACCCGACAGGATGTCGATGCGAACGCCCGCAGCCGCTTCGGCGCGGGCGATGAATTCCGGCCCGTCCTCCGCCTCGCGTACGGCCGCCGTCGCGATGGCGCGGACATTGCGAACCTCGAGCAGCTCGCAGATGGCACGGAACCGCCTCAGCGCGGCAAGCGCCCGATCCACGCTCTCGTTGCCGAGATGATGGGTGCTGGCTACGTTCCGGCCCAGGCCGCACAGCACCTTCTCGTTGAAGAGGGGCGTGGGGCTGCGTAGCGCGCCCTCGTAGACCACCAGTCGAACCGAGTTCGAGCCGATGTCAATAACGCCGATCGGCTCGCTCGCTTTGGCCGCCGTTCCGTTCACATCCTTGCTTGCGCTGATGCTCAAGCCTTCTTCCCTCGTTTGCGATCGCCGACGCTGACCTTGGGCGGCGGATTCTCCTTCAACGATCCGCCACGCCCGGACAGGCTAGGGTTCGTCATGAAGTAGCGATGCGCGTTGAATGCCTGTTGGCCGCTCTTCACGGCAACCCGACTAGATGTCCCATCCGGATTTATCAACCAGCTTTGCTCGTTGTCCTTCAGATTGGCGACCATGATCTGGTCGAGGATCTGCTGGTGAACGGTCGCGTTGCGGATCGGCACCATGGCCTCCACCCGTCGATCGAGATTTCGCGGCATCATGTCGGCGGAGCTGATGTAGACCAGCGCCTTGGGGTGCGGCAACCCATGGCCCGCGCCGAAGCAATAGATCCGTCCGTGTTCCAGGAACCGGCCCACGATGCTCTTGACGCGGATGTTCTCCGAGAGGCCCGCCACGCCGGGGCGCAGGCAGCAAATGCCGCGCACGACGAGGTCGATCCGCACTCCGGCCTGGCTCGCCGCATAGAGCGCATCGATGATCTGCCCGTCGACGAGCGAGTTCATCTTGAACCATATCGCCGCTGGCCGGCCAGCCTTGGCGTGGACGATCTCCTCCTCGATTTGGGCGAGCATGCGCTGGCGAATACCCTTCGGGCTCGCAGCCATCACCTCAAGTTCTGCGGGTTCCGCATAGCCCGTCACGAAATTGAAGATACGCGAAACGTCCCGGCCGATGTCGGGGGCCGCCGTGAAGTACGAGAGATCCGTATAGATGCGCGCCGTCTGCGGATGGTAGTTGCCCGTGCCGATGTGGCAGTAGGTGGCGAGTTCCGCGCCCTCCTTGCGCACGATGAGCCCGAGCTTGGCATGCGTCTTCAGCTCGATGAAACCGTAGACGACGTGCACCCCGGCACTCTCCAGATCGCGGGCCCAGCGGATATTGGCCGCTTCGTCGAAGCGCGCCTTCAGCTCAACGATCGCGGTTACGGACTTGCCGAGTTCGGCCGCTTCCTTGAGCGCCCGCACGATCGGGCTGTCGGTCGATGTGCGATAGAGCGTCCATTTGATCGCCATCACATCCGGATCATGGGCTGCCTGTCGCAGAAACTGCAGCACCACGTCGAAAGATTCGTAAGGGTGGTGGACGACGATGTCCTTGGCGCGGATAGCTGCGAAGCAATCACCGTTGAACTCGCGGATCCGCTCGGGAAAGCGGATGTTGAATGGCTTGAACAACAGGTCGGGCCGATCGCTGGCGATGAGCTGACTGGTGTCGGTGAGCCCGAGCAGGCCCTCCTGCACGTGGATGCTCTCATCGGGTACGCGCAGTTGGTCGACGACGAAGGAACGCAGTTCCAGCGGCATCGTCGCATCGATCTCGAGCCGGATGACCGAACCGCGACGCCGCCGTTTCAGAGCGCTTTCGAAGAAGCGGACCAGATCCTCTGCCTCTTCCTCCACCTCGATGTCGCTGTCGCGCAGCAGCCGGAAAGCGCCTTGGCGTGTCACGTGGTAGCCCGAGAACAGCCGCGCGGCAAAAAGACCGATCAGCGTCTCGATGCGGATGAAGCGGATCGGCGCACCCGCGACGTCGCCCTGCAGTGGCGAGGGGAGGCGGATGAAACGGTTGAGCTGCGCCGGGATCGGCATCAGCGCATGCATCATCTCCTTGCCGCCGTCCCGCTCGAGCTCCAGGCCGATCGTGAAGCCGCGGTTTGGAATGAACGGGAAAGGGTGGGCCGGATCGACCGCGATCGGCGTCAGGACGGGAAAGATATGGGCGAGGAAGTGCCCCTCGAGCCACAGGCGCTCGTCGTCCGACAGATCGTGCGGATCGACGATCGTGATGCCGGCCGTGGCGAGCAAAGTCCGCAGATGCGACCAGCAGGCCTGTTGCTCGGCGGACAGGCGCGCCACGAACTTGTTGATCGCGTCGAGTTGCTGCTCCGGCGTCAGCCCGTCCTGGCTCACCGTGGCGACCTTGTTGAGCACCTGACCGTGAAGACCGGCCACGCGCACCATGTAGAACTCGTCTAGGTTGGAGGCCGAGATCGACAGGAAGCGCAGCCGCTCGAGCAGCGGATGCCGCTCGTTTTGCGCTTCTTCGAGAACCCGGTGATTGAACTGCAGCCACGACAGCTCGCGGTTGTAGAACCGGCGTACGCCGGAAAACGGCTGCGGACTGCCGCTGTCCACGGCTGGTTTCTCCTTGATCGGAGACGGAAGTTCGTTCGTCTTGCTCACGCGGATGGCTCCCTCGCACAGCAACGCTCGTTCGTGCAGCCGGTCATAAAAGTAGCTTATCGCGACACGCGCATGACTGTCCGGCAGTTTTGTCGCGGTTTGGCTGACGGCGGTGGCAGGGCGAGGAGCGCCGGCCTAGGCGGGTGCCATCCCGCCCAGAACTTCGGCCGCCAGCGCCCGCGTCACCTTGCGCCGGGCAGCGAGCGCGCGATGGTCGATCTCTTCCACGATCCGCGCCGCGGCCTCCGTAGACCGTTCCATGTGCAAGGCGAGGTAGGCGATGACGTGTGGCTCGACCGTGAGTTGCCGGTCGGCGAACAGCTTGACCAGCAGCGCCCGCAGGAGTTCCTCGTCTGGCGCCTCGATCTGGACGACTGGCAGCGCCCGCAGCCGCGATCGCAGATCCGGCAGGCGAACCTGCAGGTCTCCAGGGGCAACGGCTGACGTCAGGAGTACGAACTGCCGATGCTCACGCGCCAGATTCAGGATGTGGAAGAGCGCTTTTTCGTCGCCGATGCCGGCGTCGAGATCTTCTACGACCAAGCTTCCGCGCAGCGAAAGGCGCCCGATCGCCGTTTCGTCGAGCGTGGCCGCTTGGACGATCTCTGCGCAGGTCCGGTGGCACCAGACGTGTGCCAGATGGGTCTTGCCCGACCGCGCCGGCCCGACGACGAGGGCGCTGGCGACCGGCCAGTCCGGCCAGCGGTCGACCAGGTCCGTCGCGGCGGCATTGGAGCGGCTCACCAGAAAATCCTCCTCGCCGAACGCCGGCCGATGTGGAAGTTCCAGCACGAGCTGTCGAGGCATGCTTTCAGTCGACGTCATCAGGTGTCCCCTGCGGGATGACGGGCAAGCGCGCCCTGTCCCGCGCCTCCACGATACAATGGACTAGCCACGTAGATGCCGAGCGCGTGACGCACCAGCACGCCGACGGCCGCAGCCACCGGCACGGCGACCAGCAAGCCGACGAACCCGAACAGATAGCTGAACGAGAACAGCGCGAAGATCAGCCAAACCGGGTGCAAGCCGATCTTGTGACCGACGATCTTGGGCGAAAGAACGGCAGAATCGACGGCCATCCCGGCCGCGAAGATCCCCACCACCTTGGCGAGGGGAACCAGGTCCTGCGGATTGTGTACGAGCGCGATCGTCGCTGCGCCGAGCAGTCCGAGCGCCCAGCCCACGTAAGGTATGAACGCAAGTAGACCCGTCGCAAACCCAATGAGTACGCCATAGCGGATGCCCGCCAGCGAGAGCGCTGCGCCATAGAAGATGCCGAGGATCAGACAGACGATGCCTTGACCGCGCACGAAGGCCGCTACTGCGTCGTTCACGTCGCAAGCAAGCCTGCGAATGCTCATGACGTGATCGCGCGGGATGCAGGCATCCAGGCGGTCGATCATCCGGTGCCAATCCACCAGCACGTAGAACACGACCACGGGTGTCACGAGCAGCAGCGACAGGAAATTGACGATCGCGAGCCCTTGGCTCCACAGCGAGCCCACGATGGTGCCGAGCGACGACGACCACCCGGCTGACAACTGGTCCAGCGCCCGCTCCAAGCTGGCTTTGAAGGCGGGGAAGCGGTGACCCAGCCTGTCGGCCGCCCACGTTTCCAGCATGTGCCGAAACCGCTCGATCTCTCCCGGCATGGTGTCGAGCAGTTGCCGGATCTGTCCTGAGAGAAGCGGATAGAGCAGTACGAGGGCGACGATCAATGTGAGCGCCGCCAGCACCACGATCATGGCTGCCGCAAACGGACGATTGAAGCCCACCGCTTCCAGCCGGTCGGCGACCGGGTTGAGGAAATACGCGACGATGACACCGGTCACGAACGGAAGCAGAACGGGCCGAAGAAGCGCAATGATGCCGAGAAAGCACAGTCCGACAGCCATCCAGAAAACGAGCTGCCTTTGCATCGGTGTCAGCATGCGCGCGCTCCCCTGGTGCCACGACTGCAGGTCACCCGGAGACGGTAGCCCCAAGCGCTGCGCTCGTCAGCCCCCGGAGTTTGCCGAGGGACCCGACATATGTGCTAACCAGGTTCTGAGGTAGTCGGCGAGAGAGGCGACCGTAAGGATCCCCGTGATCCACACCAGCCCAAACCGCAGCGTGGGAACGTCGAGCGAGAAGCCCTCCGCTGCAAGCACCGTGGCCGCGAGCGCGATCTGGAACGCCGTGTTGGTCTTGCTCAGCATGCTGGGCTCGATGACGACCGGGTTTCCGATGAACCAAGCGAGCATCACGGCCAGAACGATCAGGATGTCCCGCGACACCACCGCGATCGCGAGCCAGGACGGCAGGTGGGAGGCGACCCCGAGCGCCACATAGATGCTGACGATCAACAGCTTGTCCGCAATCGGATCGAGATAGGCGCCGAGCTGCGTCTGCCAGTTGAAGCGCTTGGCCAGGAACCCGTCGATCGCGTCGCTGACGCCGGCCGCCAGGAACGCGATGAACGCGGCCTGCTTGTTGCCGCTGATGAGCAGCCAGAAGATCACCGGCACGAGGATGATCCGTGCCAGCGTGACCATGTTGGGCAGATTGAGGCTGTTGAGGCTCAAAGTAGCTCGCGGGATTCAAAGAAGGCGGGCGGTACCATGCGGCACGCGACCCCGGCATGCAAGCGTCGCAATGCCTCGCCCGGGATCATGGCCGGTCAGCGCTTCTTACGGTTTGGTTTGGGCAGCGACGCGTAGTACGCCGCCAGGGCTTTCACCTGATCGTCGTCCAGAGTTTGTGCCACGGATTCCATCACCTGATTGTTCCGCGCGCCGCTCTTGTAGAAGCCGATGGTCTGGACGAATTCGGAAATGTCCCATCCCGTGATCGAGGGGATGCCGTTGTCCATGCCGTCGATCCGGTGGCAGGTCGTGCATTCGCTGGCCAAATGTCGTCCGTATGCGAGAAGCTTGGCATCGTCGGCCAGAGCCACGGCGGCCGCGCCCGAGGCGAACAGCATGCCGGCCGTCAGTGAGGCACACCATGGCCACGTGCGAGGTCGTCGGACGACGTTTTTCATCTGTTGCGTTACCTCCGAGTGTCAGTTTTGGCTTTTGTTCTGACTTTGAAACGAAAATACCGGGCATGCTGAGCTATTTCAATCGGGATGGCCACGCCCCTCCCGCGAGGCTGCCGGGCGAAATTTCTGGAACAAACGATAAACGTTTGCGGTTTTTGTCGGTCGAATGCAGCATTCCGTTCGCCACATGAAACTGTCGTAAACCCCTTGTGCACGATATTGTCGGCATTTGCGATGTTGCGGCCTTTCCGAAGGACCTCCCTGCGGCTTTCCCCCTAGGGGCGGCCGGATCAGCCCTTCTTCGCGGCGGCCGCATGCGGGAGATCGACGTTCATGCTGCAAATGGCGTTCTTCGTCGCCTTCATCGTGGTGCTCTTCGCGCTGGCCATGCGGCAGGCTCCACTCTGGGCTTGGGCTCTCTTCGCCGGCATCGCCACGCTCGCCATGCGGACCGGATTGGCCTGTGGCTCGTTCGGATATCAGTCCTGGGGGCTCTTCGGCGAGTTGGTCTGGCTTCCCTTCGCCCTGTTGGCGCTGTTGTCGGTGCCCGCGCTTCGTCGCAAAGTGCTGATCGAACCGGTCTACGACACCATTCGTCGCGTCTTGCCGAAAGTCTCCGACACCGAGGCGCAGGCGCTGGAGGCGGGAACCATCGGCTTCGATGCCGAACTGTTCTCCGGTCGTCCGAATTGGGATCGGCTTCGCGCCGTGCCGGGAATCGTTCTGACAGCCGAGGAGCGCGCCTTTCTCGACGGGCTGACCGAAGAGTTGTGCCGGATGATCGACGACTGGCAGGTGCGGCACATGGAAAAAGAAGTGCCCGAGGCCATCTGGGACTTCGTGAAGACGCACGGGTTCCTCGGCATGCTCATTTCCAAGGAGCATGGCGGCCTCGGCTTTTCGGCGCAGGCCCAGTCGCTGATCTTGGGCAAGATCGCCTCGCGCTCGCCCGATGTCGTCACGATCGTCATGGTGCCCAATTCTCTTGGGCCGGGCGAGTTGATCGAAAAATACGGGACCGACGCCCAGAAGCATCATTACCTGCCACGCCTCGCGAAGGGCCTCGAGGTGCCCTGCTTCTCGCTGACCGGACCGACGTCGGGGTCCGACGCGGCCACGATGCGCGACGTCGGCTATGTCACGAAGGGCCTGCACGATGGCAGGGAAACGCTCGGCATCCGCGTTTCCTGGGACAAACGCTACATTACCCTTGGCCCCAAGGCGACGCTCGTCGGCTTGGCCTTCTATCTGTTCGATCCCGACAAACTCCTCGGTAAGGGCGAGGAGATCGGCATCACCCTCGCGCTGATCCCCGCCGATCATCCCGGCGTCAACATCGGTCGGCGTCACCTGCCGTCGGGTGCCGCGTTCCCGAATGGTCCCAATTGGGGCAAGGACGTCTTCATTCCCGTCGATTGGATCATCGGTGGTCCGTCGATGGCCGGCAACGGCTGGCGCATGCTGATGGAATGCCTCGCCGCCGGCCGCGCCATCTCGTTGCCCTCGTCAGGCGCCGCCGGTGCCAAGGTGATGCTGCGCTTCGCCTCCGCCTACGGCCGCATCCGCCGCCAGTTCGGCCTACCGATCGCCCGCATGGAAGGCCTTGAAGAGCCGCTGGCGCGCCTCGTCGAGACGGCCTACGTCAACGAGGCCGGCCGCGCCGTTACAGCCGCCATGGTCGCTAGCGGAGAGAAGCCCTCCGTCATCTCCGCGATCATGAAGTATCAGTCGACCGAGCGTTTGCGCCGCGCCGTCAACGACGCGATGGATCTCCACGGCGGACGCGGCATATGCGACGGTCCGTCGAACTATCTGCAATCCGCCTACCAGATGGTGCCGGTCGGCATCACGGTGGAGGGCGCCAACATCCTCACACGCTCGCTGATCACGTTTGCGCAGGGCGCGCTCCGGTCGCATCCCTTCCTCTATCGCGAGATCCAGGCTTGCCAGGATGCGGATCGCGCGCGAGGCTTGGCGGCTTTCGACGCGGCTTTCGGAGGACATGTGGCTTACGCGGTGTCGAATGCCTTCGGCGCCTTCTTCCACAACGTTACGGGTGGCCGCTTCGGCAGGGCGCCGCCGAACGCCTACGCCACCGAGGAATGGTATCGCCAGCTCTGGCGATGCTCGCGCAATTTTGCTCTGGTCGCGGACCTCATGGTCGCGATGCTGGGCGGTGGCCTCAAGACCAGGCAGAAGCTCACGGGGCGCATGGCGGACGCCCTATCAGAGCTCTACCTGCTGGCCTGCGTGCTGAAGCGCTATGAGGACGACGGTCGCCCGGCCAAGGATCGGTACGTCGTCGAGTTGTGCGCCCGCAATGGACTTTGGCGTTTCCAGGAAGCGCTGGGCGGTGCCATCGACAACTTCCCTAACGCGTTCGTTCGCATGAAGCTGCGCGCGATCGTTTTTCCGCTGGGCCGCCGCTATCGCCCGGCGCCGGACCGTCTCGGCTCCACGTGCGCGCGCATGGTCGTCGAGCCGGGCGAGGTACGCGATCGTCTGACGCGCGACATCTACGTCTCTCGCGATCCCGCCGATCCGACGGGACTGCTCGAAGTGACGCTCGAGAAGGTGGTCGCAGCCGAGGCAGCCGAGCGCAAGCTCGAGCGCGCCATCCGCGACGGCACGGTGCGCCGCCACCATGGCAACGATTGGATTGCAGAGGCCGTGGCGAAAGGCGTGCTGAGCGAGGCCGAAGGCGCGCAACTGACGGAAGTCGAGACGCTGACGGCGCGCGTCATCGCCGTGGATCATTTCGATCCCGCCGAGGTCAAACCGCACTACATGACATCCGGGCACAACGCGCGGACTGCGGGCGCAACCACGACTTGAGATGGCGCGTTCGACGGTCGGCCACGGCCCGTGCCGAGGAAGGGAGTATAGAGTATGGCGAGCGTGCCTGACCTGAAGGATTGGCGCTTCTCTATCGACGAGCAGGGCATCGCGTGGGCGATTTTCGATCGCGAGGCTCAGTCGCAGAACGCGCTCGGCCGCCGGCCGCTGGAAGAGCTGGGCGCTATCGTCACCGCGGTTGCAGCCGGTGCGCAAGATAAGTCGGTCCGCGGCTTTGCCATCCTCTCCGGCAAGGAGAAGGGGTTCATCGTCGGGGCTGACGTGCGCGAGTTCGAGCAGTTCAAGACCGCCACCGAGGTCGAGGCGGCCATCGCGCCTGTCCTCGGCATGTTGGACGCCATAGAATCGCTGCCGATCCCCGTCGTATGCGGCATTCACGGCTTCTGCCTGGGGGGCGGCTTGGAACTCGCGCTGGCGTGCCATTGGCGTATCGCCACCCGCGACGACGCCACCCGGCTGGGCTTCCCTGAAGTCCGGCTCGGCATCTTCCCAGGCTTCAACGGCACGGCGCGTGCGATCCGCCAATCGGGCGCACTGGCCGCCATGCCGATCATGCTTTCCGGTTCGATGGTGCGTGCCTCCGCAGCGCGCGGCATGGGGCTGGTCGATGAATTGGTGGATTCTCCGCTGCAACTGCCATGGGCGGCCCGCAAGGCGATCGAGCGCAAGCGGCGCTCAAAGCCTGCCGGTGGTTGGAAGACGTTGCTGCGGCTATGGCCGTTGCGCTCTCCTGTTGCCAACCGCATGCGTGGGGAGACCGCGAAGAAGGTGCGTGAGGCGCATTATCCCGCCCCGTTCCGCCTCATCGATCTCTTCGAGCGTCACGGCGGCGACTTGAAGCGCATGAAGCTCGAGGAGACGAAGGTCTTTGCGCCGCTAATGGTTTCCGACACGTCGCGTAACCTGCGTCGGGTGTTCCATCTGATGGAGATGCTGAAGGCGCAGGCACCCAAAGACATAGCGTTCAAACCCATGCGCGTGCACGTGATCGGCGCGGGTGTCATGGGCGCCGATATCGCAGGGTGGTGCGTCGCCTCCGGTATGGAGGTCTCGTTGCAGGATCTCTCCGCCGAGCAGATCGCCAAGGGTATTGCCGCGCAGGAGAAGGTGTTCAAGCGCAAGTTCCGCACCAAGGCGCAGCGCGATGCCGCAAAGGCGCGCTTCATCGCCGATGCGGCGGGCGACAACATCGGCCGGGCCGACGTGGTGATCGAAGCCATCGTCGAGAAGCTCGAGGTCAAGCAGAACCTGTTCAAGGGGTTGGAGCCGAAGTTGAAGCCCGGGGCGATCCTGGCGACGAACACGTCGTCTTTGATGATCGAAGACATCGCCGCACCGCTCGCCGATCCCGGCCGCCTCGTCGGGATCCATTTCTTCAATCCGGTCGCGCAAATGCCGCTGGTGGAAGTGATCCGAGGCGCATCGAGCCGCGAGGACGAGGTGCGCAAGGCCTGCGCCTTCGCGGCCGCGCTCGACAAGCTTCCACTCATCGTGAAGAGCTGCCCGGGTTTCCTCGTCAACCGTGTGCTGGCGCCCTACATGATGAGCGCCATGCAGCGCCTCGAAAAAGGCGAGAAGGCCGAACGCATCGATGAAGCTGCCCGCGTCTTCGGCATGCCCATGGGGCCGATCGAGCTCGCCGACACGGTCGGCCTCGACGTCTGCGCGCACGTCGGCAAGATCTTGAAGCTCCCAGCCGAGGGTTCCAAGCTCGCGCAGATGGTAGCGGACGGAAAGCTCGGCAAGAAATCCGGCCAAGGTTTCTATGCCTGGAAGAACGACAAGCCTGTGAAAGAGCCGGTCACCGCCGACAAGGCCGCGCTCGAAGCGCTCGGCCGGGAGCTGGTCGCGCCCCTGGTCGAGGAGTGCGAGCGCTGCCGCGACGAATCTGTCGTGGAGAGCGCCGATCTCGTCGATGCGGGGGTCATTTTCGGCACGGGCTTCGCACCGTTTCGCGGGGGGCCGCTGCATTATCTCCAGAACCTCGGCCGTGCGGCGCTGCACGCAGCCGATGCACCCAAGGCTTGAGGAGGAGCGACCATGACGGATCAGTTGCGTCGCGTAGTCGTGGTGGGTGGCGTGCGCATCCCCTTCTGCCGTTCCAACACGCTATATGCCGATCTTTCGAACCTCGACATGATGACCGCCACGTTGTGCGGCCTCGTCGAGCGCTACGGCCTGGAGGGCGTTCATGTCGACGAAGTGGTCGGCGGAGCGGTCGTCACGCACGCGAAGGATTGGAACCTTGCGCGCGAGGCCGTGCTCGGCACCAAACTGGCGCGCTCCACACCTGGGATCACGCTGATCCAGGCGTGCGGTACGAGCCTGCAGGCCGCCATGGGCATCGCCGCCAAAATCGCCATCGGCCAGATCGAGTGCGGCATCGCCTGCGGCTCCGACACGACCTCCGATCCGCCGATCGTCTTCTCGAAGCGTTTCTCGGGCCGCCTCGTCAAGGCCCAGCAGGCACGCTCGGTGGGTCAGCGGCTGGCGGCCTTCAAGGGTATGTCGCTGCGCGAACTGGCGCCGCAGCCGCCGTCGGTGTCCGAGCCGCGAACGGGGCTTTCGATGGGGCAGCACTGCGAACTGATGGCGCAGCATTGGGGGATCACGCGCGAGGATCAGGATCAGCTCGCGCTCGAAAGCCATCGCAAGGCGGCAGCCGCCTACGCCTCCGGTTACATGGACGATCTGGTCGTACCGTGCGCGGGCGTGTTTCGCGACAACAACATCCGCCCCGAGATCACGATGGAGCGGCTGGCCGGCCTCAAGACGGCCTTCGACAAATCCGAGCGCGGCACGCTCACTGCCGGCAATTCGACCCCGCTGACGGATGGCGCAGCCGCGGTACTCCTCGCCTCGGAGGACTGGGCCCGCCGGCGCGGTCTGCCGATCCTCGCTTATCTCAGCCATGCCCAGACATCGGCCAATGATTTCGTGGCGGGCGAGGGGCTGCTGATGGCGCCGACCATCGCGGTATCGCGGCTGTTGGACCGCGCGGGGCTCACGCTGCAGGATTTCGATTTCTACGAGATCCATGAGGCGTTCGCGGCTCAGGTGCTGGCGACCCTGAAAGCGTGGGAGGATCCTGCCTACTGCAAGTCTCGCCTGGGCAAGGATGCTCCGCTGGGCAGCATCGACCGTGCGAAGATGAACGTGAGGGGCTCCAGTCTCGCCGTGGGGCATCCCTTTGCCGCGACCGGCGCCCGCATCGTCGGCAATCTGGCCAAGCTGCTGGGTCAGCGGAGTGGACGCGGCCTCGTTTCGATCTGCACCGCAGGCGGCATGGGGGTTGCGGCGATCCTGGAATCGGTCGACGCGCGCCGGACCGTGTGAGCGGGAGACGGCATCTCAGGGAGCCCAACGCACCATGCCAGCGCTGCCGACGTCGAGCCCACCGAGTTCCCGCGCGCGGGCATCGAAGGCTGGGGAGCGCAGCAAGGCGAGTAATCGTTGCAGCGGCGGCCGGTAGCTGTCGCGCTGGCGCATCACGAGATCGAAGTGTTCCGTCATCAGCGCGACGAAGTCGAGGCCGGCGGCCGTCGCGACGGCGCGCGTGGCAACGCCGTAATCGGCGTGTCCCGCCCGGATGGCCTGTGCGATGTCGGGACCGGTCGGTGCGATCAGCGCGGGCACCAGGGCCGTGTTGGGGATGCCGGCCTTGCGCATGAGCGCTTCCAGCAATTGTTGCGCGCCGGCGCCTTTCGGGCGCGCCGCAAGCCGCACCCCGCGTTTCGCAGCGACTTCGAGACTGGTGATGCCGAGGGGGTTGCCGCGCGCCACGATCATGCCCTGCTCGCGCTTGGCGAAGCCGATCAGCACCGCGTCGTAGAGTGTCGGCTCCTGAGATACGATGCGCACGTTGGCATCGGCCGCCGGATCGTCGAGATCGTGGAAATGGACAGCGGCCGCGACCACGCCACCGCCCAGAAAGCGCTGATAGCCCGCTTCGCTGCCCTCGGGGAGGCTCGCGAGCCCGGCGCGGCTCTCGGCCAATGCCCACTGCAGCAGGGGATCATGGCTGCCGCCGACGATCGCCGGCGGCTCGGCCGGCACGACACCGACCGGTCGCGCCATGCCCGCCAGCAGCCATCTGTCGAGATCGGCGCGGGGAAACAGCCACTTGCCCGTCACTTTCGTGCAGGGAATGCCGCCCTCCGAGACCAACTCGTAGAGCTTCCGCTCCTTGATACGCAAATAGTCGGCGGCTTCCGCGGTGGTAAGAAGGCTAAGACCTGCGCTCATGTGCGTATTTATGTTCTAATTTTTTCGATTGACCAGTTCGAAGAAAACACCAACAAAAGCGGAAGGTCAATCGCCGTCTCCTGCCGAAATGAGGTTTTGGCACTTGGAAGGTTTGAGCGCTTTCGAACTGATCCTGACCGGCGACCCTGCGCTGTTCGCGATCGTGAAGCTGTCGCTTGCCGTCACCGTCACGGCAACGCTGCTCGCGGCCGCGATCGGAATGCCGCTCGGTGCCCTCATCGCACTGACGCAATTTCCCGGTCGCACGTCGCTGATCGTCGCCTTGAACGCCATGATGGGCCTGCCGCCGGTCGTGGTCGGTCTCGTCGTCTATCTCGGCCTCTCGCGCTCGGGGCCATTCGGCAACCTCGGCGTGCTTTTCACGCCCGTCGCGATGATCATTGCCCAGACCATACTCATCACGCCGATCGTCGCCGCGCTCACCCGTCAGACGGTCGAAGATCTATGGGCCGAATACCGGGATGAGCTGGTCGCCATGGGAGTTGGTCCTCTCGAGCGCGTACGCGCATTGCTCTGGGACGCGCGCTTCTCGCTGGCGACGATCTTGCTGGCCGGTTTCGGACGGGCTGCCGCGGAGGTCGGCGCAGTGATGATCGTCGGCGGCAACATCGACGGTTTCACGCGCGTGATGACCACCACGATCGCGCTCGAGACGTCGAAGGGCAATCTGGCACTCGCCATTGGTCTCGGGGTCGTGCTGATCACCATCATCGTCGTCGTCAACGCCGCGGCCTGGGGCCTCAGGGCCTGGGGGGTGCGGCATGCTGGATGGGACGTCGGAACCCGTGTCGGCCGGTCAGGCCTTGCGCTTGCTCGGCGTCACCGTCGTCGCAGGCAAGACCAGCATCTTGTCCGACGTATCGCTCGTACTCGATCGCGGCCGGCCGACCGTGCTGCTGGGTCCCAACGGGTCGGGAAAGACGACCTTGCTCAAGGTTGCCATGGGGCTCGTCGCCCCGACGCGCGGCGGTGTGCTGATGCCGGGCAACCGGGAGGTCCCGCGCCTCGCCATCGTTCTCCAGCGTCCCGTCATGCTGCGGCGCACTGTTTCCGCCAACATAGCCTTCGCGCTCAACGTCGCTGGCCGGCGAACGGACGCGGCAGAGATCGCCAGGCTGCTCGACATCGTCGGACTCGGCCATCTCGTCGAGCGTCCCGCGCGCCGTCTTTCGGGCGGTGAGCAGCAGCGGCTCGCCCTGGCGCGCGCGCTCGCCCGCAATCCCGAGCTCCTGTTCCTCGACGAACCGACCGCCAGCCTCGATCCGGCGCAGACGAAGGTCGTGGAGGACATCGTCGAGAATATCGCGGGTATGGGCGTGAAGATCGTCATGGCGACGCACGACATCGGTCAGGCCCGAAGGCTGGCCGGCGGCGTCGTGCTGATGGTTGCGGGGCGCATCGTCGAGCACACGCCAGCCGACCAGTTTTTTGCATCGCCCATGAGCGAGGAGGGGCGTCGCTTCCTCGCCGGTGATCTCGTTTTGTAGCTGTACACGAAAAAGGGAAAGGGAACCCCATGCGAATCCGTTCGGGCATTCTGGGACTGGCCATGATCGTCTGGTTGGCGTCCCCTGCGGCGGCGCAGGATAAGTCCATCGTCGTGGCCTCGACGACGTCGACCCAGGACTCCGGCCTCTTCAAGCACTTGCTGCCGATGTTCAAGACCAAGTCGGGTATCGAGGTGAAGGTCGTCGCCCAGGGAACAGGTCAGGCGCTCGAGACCGGCCGGCGCGGTGACGCCGACGTGCTCTTCGTGCACGCGAAGGCGCAGGAGGAAAAATTCGTCGCCGACGGGTTCGGCGTGAAGCGTTTCGACGTGATGTACAACGATTTCGTTCTCATCGGCCCGAAGAACGATCCGGCCGGCATCGCGGGCGGCAATGACATCATGGCCGCTCTGAAGAAGATCCACGACAAGGGGGCCGGATTCGTCTCGCGCGGAGACAAATCGGGCACGCACGCGGCGGAGCTGCGGTTGTGGAAGGCGGCGAACCTCGATCCGAACGGCACCAAGCCGACTTGGTATCGCGCGATCGGCCAGGGTATGGGCGCGGCGTTGAACACCGCGAGCGGCATGGGGGCCTATCTGCTCGCCGACCGCGGCACCTGGATCTCCTTCAAGAACAAGGACGCACTGAAGATCGTGGTCGAGGGCGACAAGCGCCTGTTCAATCAATACGGCATCATGCTGGTGAATCCTGCAAAGCACCCCAATGTGAAAAAGGAACTTGGCCAGAAGTTCATCGATTGGATCATTTCCACCGAGGGGCAGAACGCGATCCGCGACTACAAGATCCAGGGTCAGCAGCTCTTCTTCCCCAACGCGGCTCCCGCGAGTTGATCAGAGCCAAGGCGCCGTTCCAGCGCGAAATCAAGCGTTTCCGGGCTGTCGCACCGGAAACGCCAAGAGGTTTGCGGCTCATATGCCCTGTGACTGAGCCGCAAACCGGTCCGGTCTCGCCTTGCTGGCGACCTGCGCGACGCGATCCCTCAACCATCTGTTCGCAGGGTTTTCCTGATGTCGTCGGTGCCAATACAGACACCAATCGAATGTCTTCGGCGCAAATGGCAATTCGCGAATGACCAGAGATTTGTCATCAAGCGCGGCGGCAAAAGCGCCGGGCATGACTGCGACGTAATCGGTTTTTTTGAGAATATGCGGCACGAGCAGCCAATGGGGTACGTTCAGCGCCACATCCCGCTGCGTGTCTGATTTCGACAGAACGTCGTCGGCAAAGCGGATATCGGTCGGCGCCATGGAAACCTTCAAGTGCCGCGATGCTAGAAACCGCTCTAGCGTCAGTCGGCCGGTCGCCAAGGGGTGACCGCGACGAATGGCCGAGACCATCCGATCGGTGAAGAGGACCTCGCGGTTGATGGTTCCCGTGTGCTCGAGACCCATGCTGATGGCGATGTCGAGTTCGTCCTTCTCGAGGGCGTCGATCGTTTGCTGGGGCGACAGGTGTTTGACGTCCAGGCTGATCTGCGGCGCGACCTCGGCCAGTTCGGCCATCAGACTGGGTAAGAACAGATAACTCAGCAGGTCGGAGAGCCGGATGGCAAATCGTCGTTGCGATCCGGACGCGTCAAATTCCCGATCGCTTTCGAGCATACGCTCGATCTGTCCGATGGCCTGCCGCACAGGTTCGATCAAAGTCTCGGCACGCGGCGTCGGTTGCATGCCCGTGGCCGATCTGACCAGAAGTTCGTCCTTGAATACTTTGCGCAACCTTGCGAGTGCGCTGCTCATCGCGGGTTGAGAGAGCCCGACCAACTGGGCCGCTCGCGTCACATGCCGCTCGCGCAGCAGCGCGTCCAGGACAACGAGGAGATTGAGATCGACGCCGCGAAGGTTGGCCATGAGCAATCCTTGCTACGTTGCGAGATCCGTACAGGACGCGCTGCCACCATTATTCATGTGATGAATATGGCCATACAATCAATCGATTTGAAAGATTGTCGACCTTCTGCCAAGAGTGCCCGCCGAACATGACAGGAGCTGCCTCATGGAACGTCCCGAGATCCTCAAGCGCGAAACGAAGGCCCTGGTCTTCGATCAGTACGGCACCATTGTCGATATGCAGCAGGGTCTCACCGACATCGCCGGTCCGTTCTTGAAGCGGAAGGGGTGCGACGTGGAGGCTCACCGCTTCGTCACTTGGTGGCGCCGAACGCACTACGAGAACTCGATGATCGATGCGCTGTGCGATCGTGGCCACACGCCCTATCGTCAGATCGGCCATCGCGCCGTGTCCTACGTGATGGACCGCTGCGGCATCACCTACACACAGGACGAGGTGGCCTGGCTCGTCTCCGAGATCGAGAAGCTGAAGCCCTTTCCCGATGTGATCGCGGCTCTGACGAAACTGCGTGCGGCCGGCTACAAGCTCGTCATCCTCTCGAACGGCGACCGTGATATGCTGAAAGCGGCGGGTCCCCACATCGGCTTTCCCTTCGACCTCGTCATCTCCGTTCAGGAGGCGGGGTACTTCAAGCCGCACTGGAAGACTTATGCGAAGGCCGAGGAGTTGATCGGTCTCGACCGCTCGAGCTGCCTGTTCGTCGCCAACCACGCCTTCGATTGTATCGGCGCCAAGTCCTACGGCATGCGCACCGCCTTCATCGACAGGCGCAAACGGCCATTCGGAGAGACGCCGCATCAGGCCGACCTGATCGTCGCGGATTTCGCCGAGTTGGCGGCCACGCTCTGCTGAGGGCCAGCGTTTGGCCGGCCATCCGGCCACGCGCGATCCGAAGCCGGCGGCCAAGACGAAGCTGCCCGGCCTCGACCGCGTCGACATAAGCATGCCCGTGGGCGTGCCGCTCGGCATGTGGCTCGAGCAGCACGAGCGTCTGGCCGAGGACGTGATGCCCGCCTTCGGAATCAGGAACTGATCGCGCCCGCATTGTGGAACGAAAAAGGCGGCACCGAGGTGCCGCCTTTCTTTCGATGGCTGACGCCGTGATGCGCCTCAGTTCGCCGGGCGCAGCGTCTTCACCACGCTGTCGGGTGGCAGATGACGCTCGCCCGGCTCATAGCGCCAGTCGACCATCACGCCTTTGCCGTCCTTGACCGCAATCCGGCCGACATAGGCGCCCATCGTCGATTGATTGTCGATCGTGCGATAGACGATCGGTCCAAAGGGGGTCGTCACGTCCAGGCCGGACATGGCACCCACGAGTTGCTCGGTGGTGGCATTCTTGCCGGCCTTCTTCAGTGCGGCCGCCACCGACTTCATCGCGCCATACCCGACCACGGAGCCCAGACGCGGATAATCGTTCCACCGCGCCTGATAGGCATCACGGAACGCCTTGTGCTCGGGGGTGTCGATCTGGTCCCACGGGTAGCCCGTCACGTACCAGCCGGCTGGAGCCTCGTCCTTGAGTGGGTCGAGATACTCGGGCTCGCCCCCCAGCAGCGAGAACACGGCGACATCCTTGAAGACGCCGCGCGTCGTACCTTCGCGCACCAGCTTTTGCAGATCCGTGCCGAACGTGACGTTGAAGATGGCGTCCGGCTTGGCGTCGGCCAGCGCTTGCGCCACGGCGCCCGCGTCGATCTTGTTGAGCGGGGGCGCCTGCTCGGCGACGAACTCCACGTCGGGCTGGCGTGCCTTCATCATCTCCTTGAACGAGGCGATGGCGGATTGGCCATACTCGTAGTTCGGATAGACCAGCGCCCACCGCTTCTTCTTGAGCTTCACGGCGTCGGCGACGAGCATGGACGTCTGCATGTAGGTCGAGGCGCGCAGGCGGTAAGTGTAGCGGTTACCCGACTGCCAGACGATCTTGTCAGTCAGCGGTTCCGCGGCCAGGAACAGCACTTTGCGCTGTTTGGCGAAGTCGGCGACCGCCAGACCGATGTGCGAGAGAAAGCCGCCGGTCAGCATGACCACGCCTTCGCGGCTCACCAGCTCTTCCGCCACGCGCACCGCGTCGCCGGGATTGGCATTGTCGTCACGCGAGATCACCTCGAGCTGACGGCCATGGATACCGCCCGCCTTGTTGATCTCCTCCAGCGCCAGCATCCAACCTTTCTTGTAGGGTTCCAGGAAGGCCGGGATCGCCTTGTAGCTGTTGAACTCCCCGATCTTGATCGTGTTCTGCGCGAACGCGTGATCGAAGGCACCCGTTAGCATCAGCAGGCCGAGTGCAGCTTTCCGTAGGCTCGTCATCGGATGACGGTTCCTTGTCGTTGTCGGTTGAAACGTCGCGCGCCCGCCGCAGGTCCTCGGGCCGAACCCGAGTTGGCGAACGCTGTGAGCAGGCTCTTGCCAAGCGCCGGCAGAACCGTGCCGCAGCGCTGCCGGCGTCCGGCAGGCGAGACACGCATCGTTGGCGATTTTCGGGGGCGGCGGTCCCGACCAAGCTAAGCCGGCGCCCCAGGGCCCTTGATCACGTCACCGATGCGTCCGGCAATCAAAACCGGATGGCGCGGATCGGCGGCGACCGCTATCAGTGGCGGTGCTCCGATAAATCTGGATCATGAGATGCCCGCCGACAACCCCCAAATGCGACAGACTGCCATTCCCGCCGACACATACCGCCTCCGGCTGCCCGGGCCGATCCCCGCGCCCGAGCGCGTGCGGTTGGCCATCGGCCGGCCGGTACTCAGCCATCGCGGACCCGAATTCCGGGAGATCTGGGCTCGCACCGTCGCCAAGCTCCAGCCGATCGTCGGGACCAAGCAGCCGGTCCATATCTTCGCGTGTTCCGGCACCGGTATGATGGAGGCCGCGCTTCTCAACATCGTGACGCCTGGCGACCGGCTGCTCATCGTCTGCAACGGACAGTGGGGCGAGCGGTTCTCGACCATCGCAAAGACCATGGGGGCGATCGTCGATCCGATCGACGTCCCCTGGGGAGAGACGGTCGATCCGGCAGTCGTCGAAACGCGACTGAGGCAGCACGATTATCGCGCCCTCGTTCTCGTGCACAATGAAAGCTCGACCGGTGTGCTGGGCGACATGGCCACGGCGGGCAAGTTCGTGCGCGACAGCAAGACCCTGCTGGTCACCGACAGTGTTTCGGGGCTTGCAGGAATGGACTTCCAGATGGATGCCTGGGGCGTCGACATCGTGGTTGCAGGCTCGCAGAAGGCGCTGATGTGCCCGCCGGGCCTCGGCGTGCTGTCCGCCAGCGAGAAGGCCTGGGAAGTCATTCGCCGCGACAACGGCCTGCCGCGCTTCTATTTCGATCTCCGCCGCGCGCGCGACAGCTACGACAAGGGTGAGTCGACCTTCACGCCGGCAGTCTCGCTGGTGCAGGGCCTCGACGCTGCCACCGACATGATCCACGAGGAAGGGCTCGCCAGCGTGCTCGCGCGCCATGCACGCCTGTCGCGTGGGCTCAAGGCCGGTGCGGCCGCCATGGGCCTCGAGAACTTTGCCACGGCCCAGATGCAATCGAACACCGTCGCCTGTTTCCATGTGCCCGAGGGCATCGACGGTGTTCGCCTCATCCGCCGCCTCTACGAGAAGCACCGCACGATCATCGCCGGTGCACGCAACCGCTTGCAGGGCAAGATGATCCGGCTCGGCACCATGGGGGCGATCACGGAGGCCGATATCCTCACCGACCTCATGCACATCGAGGATGTGCTGACGGAATTCGGCCACGATCTGGAGCGTGGCGCTGCCGTCGCGGCGGCGGCCCGCGCCTTCTGAGACCGCCGAGGTCGGCTTACTTGCCCTTGCGCGGCTTGCCGCGCCGGGGCGTTGCCACGAGTGCGGTGGCCGGGAGCTGAAACACTTCCCCGCTGCTTTCTGCCGTATCGAGCCACAGGAACCGCAGGTCCGGCCGGCTCTCTTCCAGCGTCTCCCGCTCCTGTCCGATCTCGACCACGAGCGTGCCGTCCGGTGTCAGATGGCGACCCGCCTCTTCGAGAATGCGGCGTACCAGGTCGAGCCCGTCGCCGCCGCCGGCATGTGCCATGCGCGGCTCGGCCTTGTACTCGGGCGGAAAGGCATCGACCGCAGCATCGCGCACATACGGCGGATTGGACAGGATCAACTCGTACGTCTTCGCACCGAGCGCGGCGAACAGGTCCGAGTGCACCAGGGTGATGCGGTCCTCCAGACCATAGTCAGACACGTTGTGTGCTGCGACCGCCAGCGCGTCGGCGCTCAGGTCCACGGCGTCGACGTGTGCGTCTGGAAAAGCGAGCGCGGCCAGAATTGCCAGCGACCCGCCTCCCGTGCACAGGTCCAGCACGGTCTGAGGGGCCGGGTTATCCAAGGCCAGCGGTGACACCACGTCGTCGCCCGCGATCTCCGCGCACAACAGTTCACCGATGAACGAGCGCGGCACGATCGTCCGTTCGTCCACGTAGAAGCGATGGCCTCCGATGTAGGCGGAGTTGGTGAGATAAGGCGCGGGCTTGCGTGTGTCCACGCGCGCATCGACGACCGCGGCCAACCGCTCCCGCTCCTCACGCGTCAGCCGCGCATCGAGCCACGGCTCGAGTTGATCGATGGGCAAGTGCAACGTCGTGAGAATCAAGAAAGCCGCCTCGTCGAGCGCGGTCGAGGTGCCATGGCCGTAGACGAGCTTGGCCGCATTGAAACGGCTGACGGCATGGCGCAGCCAGTCGCGCACCGTCAACAACGCATCGCATCGGTCGTCCGGGCCGTGTTTCGTCACGGGCAGTCCTTTCGCGAAGGGGCGGGTCTGCAGCAAATCTCACATCCCCGCTGCTTCTGGCAAGCAGACCGCGATCCACAGGTTTTCGGCAGCCGCGCCTATCGGGAAACGCGAGAATCTGGTCCTCCGGTAAAGCAGGTACAACGGCGCCCGCGCGGGTTCCGGACGCGACGGACTATCAGGAGGGGGCGTACATGGCCAATTTCTCGACGCACATCGGAGTTGGGGCCGTTGCCAGTGGTCTCCTGGGCACGCTGACGCTGGCGGCCGACGTGGTGGCTCCGGAGAACGTCATCGCGGTGACGTTGGCAGGCGTGCTCGGCAGCATCCTCCCCGACATCGATCTCAAGGATTCGCGCCCGAGCCGCGCCATGTTCTCGGGCCTAGCCTTCTTCTTCGCCTTTGTGTCGCTGTTCATATTGGTCGACCAGTATTCGATCGCCGAGCTTTGGCTGATCGCGCTCGGTGTGTTCTTGTTCGTACGCTACTTGGTGTTCTCCATATTTCACCGTATGTCCTACCATCGCGGCATCTACCATTCGATCCTCGCTGCCGTTTTCTTCGCCTTCGTCACGGCAGCCGCCTACAAATATCTTTTGAAGCGGCCGGACGGCGTCGCCTGGCTCGCGGCGACGTTCATGTTCATCGGTTATCTCGTGCATCTGACACTGGATGAAATCTACAGTGTCGACGTCATGGACACGCGACTGAAGGCGTCGTTCGGCACGGCGCTGAAACTGATCGACGGCAAGCACCCCGGTCATTCGCTGGCGATGGCGATTGCGGTGGCGGCCGCGTTCATGCTCACGCCGCCCACGCGGATGTTCGTCGACGGCATGTCCTCGCGGCCGCTGTGGTCCAGCCTCGAGCAGAGGCTTCTGCCCAAGAATGGATGGTTCGGCATCGACATGCCGCTGAGCCGGATCGTGGGCGACAGGTTCACGAAGGGGCCCTCGGTCGCAACACCCCCTGCCAGTGACGTTCCGGGCGCCTCGAAGATCGAGACCGGTACGCTGCCGCAGCAGCCCAAGTCCGACAAGTGAAGGGCGTTGTTTTCAACGGCGCTCGGCGCGCCGTTTGATCGTTTGCACTGCCGCCTCCAGGGCCTGAAGAAAACGGGATCGGTCGTTCCGCGTGAACGCGGCATTGCCCCCGCTGATGGCACCTGTCTCGCGCAGATCGCGCATCAAATCCCGCATGGCGAGCGCCATGCCGATGCTCGCGTTCGTGAATGGTTTTCCCGTTGGCCCGATGGCTTGCGCCCCAGCCTTTAGACACCGCGACGCGAGGGGGATGTCGGCGGTGATCGCAATGTCCTCCGGGCCGATCCGCTCGGCGATCCAGTCGTCGGCGGCATCGGGCCCGTCCTGCACCAGAACGCGTTCCACGAGCGGGCCCTCAGGCAGCCGCATCCAGGCGTTCGCGACGAATACCACGGGCAAGCCGTGCCGCTCGGCGACGCGCACGACCTCCTCCTTCACCGGGCAGGCGTCGGCATCGACGAAAATGCGGATCTCGCGCGTTTTCTGGTTCATCGCAGCGGATGCAGAGGTGGTCCCGCGACGATCTCGTTCGACAGCGTGCCCAGGATGTCCACGCTGATCGAGACGTTGTCTCCGGGAACCAGCCACGGGAACGCGTCCTCGCCGTGCGTCAGCGAAAGTTCCGAGATGCAGCCGGTGCCGCACGTCCCGGAGCCCAGGATATCGCCGGGGAGCAGGTTCGTGCCGCGCGAAGCGAACGACAGCATCTCCTCGAACGACCAGTAGATGTCCGCGAAGTTGGCGCGCGTGTACGTGCGTCCGTTGACGGTCGCCGTGATGCCGAGATCGAACGCCTTGTCCTTGCGGCGTGGCGCCAACTCGTCGGCCGTGACGAGGCATGGCCCCATGCTCGTCGCGAAATCCTTACCCTTGGCTGGTCCCAACCCGACGAGCATTTCCTTTCGCTGCAGGTCGCGTGCGCTCCAGTCGTTCATGATCGTGTAACCAACGATGTAGGATCCGGCCTCGCCGACCGTGACGTTCGAGCAGCGCCGGCCGACGACCGCCGCGATCTCGACCTCGAAGTCCATCTTGGCGCATCCGGGCGGGATGGCGACGGCATCGCCATGGCCCGATAGCGAGGATGGGTTCGTGAAATAGAAGACCGGGATCTCGTACCACTCCGGAACCATCTCCAGGCCACGGCTGCGTCGGCCAGCCTTCACGTGCTGCTCGAAGGCGTAGAAATCGCGGATCGTCGGTGGCTGCGGGACGGGCGGGCGCAGGCTGACCGCCTCGATCGCGAGGATGCGATCGGGATCGCGTTCGGCTTCCTCGCCGGCACGTGCCAAATGCTCGCCATCGTCGCCGAGCAGGGATTGTAGCGAAGCCACATCGCGTAGCGCATGCACATTGTCGCCGATCAGACGGCCGACGCCGCAGGTGCCGGCCTTATCCACGAACGTCACGAACCGCATGCCGCCAATTCCCTCCCCGCGTCTCGGTCGTCAGTTGGCCGCACCTTCGGTGCTCGTCTCTGCGTCTGTCGGCGTCGGCTCGGTGAACCCGCCTTCCGCGACGAGCCGAGCGAACAATCCGCCCTGCGCGACGAGCTCACGGAAGCGTCCGCGCTCGATGATCCGGCCCTGGTCGAGAACCAGGATCTGGTCGGCGTTCGCCACAGTCGAGAGCCGGTGGGCGATGATGAAGGTGGTCCGCCCTCTGCGCAAGGTGTCCAGTGCGCGCTTGATCTTGGCCTCCGTCTCGCTGTCGAGCGCGCTCGTCGCCTCGTCCAGGATCAGAATGGGCGCGTCTTTCAGAATGGCGCGCGCAATGGCGATTCGCTGCCGCTCGCCACCCGACAGCGCCAAGCCGCGCTCGCCGATCATGAAGCCGTATCCGCCGGGCTTGCGCATGATGAAGTCGTGCGCTTCCGCCAGCCGCGCCGCGCGCTCCACGTCGGCATCCGTCGCGTCGGGGCGACCGATGCGGATGTTCTCCGCGATCGTGCGGTTGAACAGTCCCGCATCCTGGAAGACCACCGCGATGGAGTGCCTGAGGGAGTTGAGCGTCACGTCCGCGATATCCGTGCCGTCGACGAGGATGCGTCCGCCGTCCGGCTGCCGCATCCGTTGCAGCAGAGCCAGGGTGGTCGTCTTGCCCGACCCCGTGGGGCCGACGAGGGCGATGGTCTGTCCAGGACGCGCCATCAGTTCGACATCGAAGACCCCCTGCGCCCCTGGCCCGTATCGGAACGTGACCTGATCGTAGATTACCTCTCCCCGGACATTCTCGATCGGCTTGGCGTTCGGCTTCTCCTCGACCAACCCCTTGGCGTCGAGCAGATCGAAGAACGTGCGCAGCGTCGGGGCCTGCTGGTTGATGCGCACGAAGAACCCGGAAAGCTGGTCCAGCTTGCCGATGAGAAGGTTGGCGAAGCCCACGAACGCCACGATGGAACCGACCGTGATTTCACCGCGCTGTGCCAGAATCGCGCCGACGGCGAACACCATCACCATGGTGATCGTGGCCGCCGAGCGGGTCAGCACCGTGAGCAGCCCCCACCACGTCAGCACGGGATATTGTGCCGCGAGCAGCTGGTGCATGATGTCCTTCATCGCCTGCAACTCGGCGGAGAGCCGCGTGAAGCTCTGCACGACCGTGACGTTACCCAGCACGTCACCGACCCGGCCGTAGACGTTGCTGTGATGCTGCTCGACGGCTTCCTGTCCCTCGCTCGTCCGCCGCACCACCATCATGTTGAGGAACAGATAGATGATGGCCAGCACGCCCAGGATCGAGGCCATCCGCCAGTCCATCGCGATCGCCGTCGGCACGAGAAACGCGATGCCCACGATGGCGGTGAGCTGCTCGCGCAGGAACGATAGCCAGTTCCAGAAGAGAGAGTCCGTGCCCGATAGGATTGCGCGCACCACCGCGCCCGAACCCTTTTCAGCGTGATAGCTGATCGGCAGCGTGATTGCGCGCTCGAAGGTCGCGCCGATGGCAACGAGGCGCTGGCGATGGGCCATGCGGTCGGCGGCCACCGACACGACCACGCTGGCAACGATCCCGATCAGGCCGAGCACCGCCCAAAGACCGATGTAGGGGAACGCGCCTTGTCCCTGGGCCAGGGCGTCGACCACCCAGCCGAGCAGCTTCTGCTCCATCACCTGGATGACGGCAATGACCATTCCGGCGACGACGAGGGCCGCGGCGAGATACCCTTCGGAGCGGAGCATCATCAACGCGCGACGATAGGTTTGCCACGGGGTCATGCGGAGTAGGCTCCCGAAGAGTTGGCCGCCACGGCCGTTGCAGTATGCCACGCAAGCGAGATGCGCCGTGCCGGGGCAACGGCGCATCTTGCCGGATGTCTAACGTGTCAGCCCGCCCGCTTCCGTTTGCTCAGCCGGTCCTGTAGCGTCAGCCAAGCGAACACGGCCGGCATGAAGTAGGGCGTGCCGGTGTAGAGCGGCACGGCACGCGGCGGCCGGAAGTCGAGCGCTGTCCGGCCGTCGTCGGCGCCCAGCACCTGAAGCGCCGCCTTCTGGCCGGCCCAGCGGGCCCAGACCACGCCCGAGCCGCAGTAGCCGGTCGCGTAGCGCACGCCGTCGCGCGTGAATATGCGCGGGATCATGTCGCGGTTCATCGCCACGTGCCCGAACCAGCTGTGCGTGATCTCCACGTCGTCGAGCACGGGAAAGATGTCGACGAGCGCCCGGCGCAGACTCTCGGTCGGCCACTGCGGATCTCCCGCGATCGTGCCGTCGCGCCCGCCGAACAGGACCCGGCGCCCGTCCGGCGACGGGCGGTAGTAGTAGTGCAGCTTGCGTGTCTCGGAGAGCATATACCGCTTGGGCATCAGCTCGTTCATCAGGTTGTCGGAAAGTGGCGCCGTGGCGATGATACGGCTGCGCACGGGCACCATGCGGCGGCGCAGCCAGGTATCGGCCTTGTCGATGTAGCCGTTGGTTCCCATGATGACGTGCGTCGCACGCACGACGCCGCGTGCCGTGGCGACCTCGTATTCCGCGCCGTCGCGGCGAACGCCCGTCACTCCGGTCATGCCGTGAACGAGCGCGCCCGCCTCGAGCGTGCGTGCCAGCATGCCCGCGTGAAGTTTCGCCGGATGCAGCCCGCCGATGTCGTGGCGGACCATGCCTCCGTAATAGAAGTCGGTGCCCAGGTGCGCCCGCTGCTCGCTACGCGGAACGGCGGCCGCATCGACGCCGAGTGTCCGGCTCAAGTGGTCCGCCTCGCGCGCGAGATTCTCGTAATCCCGCGCATTGGAGGCGCCAGTGAAGCGGCCCACGAGCTTGAAGTCGCAATCGATCTTCTCGGCCGCGATGAACTGCGCCAGATCCTCGCGCGCCAGCTTGCCTTCGAGCCCGATTCCATCGGCGCGGTCCTTGCCGAACGATTTGGTCAGTTCGGCGTGTGACGGGCGCAGGTTGCCGCTCGCGATGCCGCCGTTGCGCGTCGAAGCGCCCTCGCCCGGCCGCATGCGATCGAAAATCTGCACGCTGCGCCCTGCGCGCGCCAGCGTCAATCCGGCGGACAGCCCCGTGTATCCCGCACCGACGATGACGACATCGCAACGGGGCAGAACTTCGCACTGCGGCAGAATGGTCGGGGGAGCGGCCTCCCACCAATAGGGCTGGTTGTTGATCATCGAGAACGATCCGACTGTGGCTTTCGCCGGTTAGGGGGCACTGACGAACAGCATAGCGGGCGGCGATGCCCGCTCCAATGCGCATTTGGACGGGGGCTCGGCCGGCTTGCCGGAATGGCGACGGCAGGTCAGTGCTTCGTTGCGGGCGACGGGGGGGCGGCCGACCGGAACATGCGCAGAACCATGTCGGGAGAGGAGGAGTTGTGCCGTGAGATCGTCGTTCGTCCCGCCCAGACGTCCGTCGCCATAGCGCCCTTGAACCCCATGATCGGCTCCTCCCGCCAACCTTTCGCACCCTTCTCCCGGACGGCGATGCGCGCGACGTCGTTGTTGTACTCGGTGATGTACATCGAGCGCACGGCCGCGAACGGCACATCGGCAACAGGCTTGTCGAAGGTAACGTCGAGCGCGTGCTGCTGCTGATCGATCTTGGCGAGGTCGACCGTGGCACTGCCCCCCCGCGTGAACGAAAGCGTGAACCGACGCGCCTTCGGATCGAATGCGATTTCTCTGATCTTCACGATCGGCCGGCCTTCCACCTCGACGGGGCCGACGAGGAACGACGAGCCGAACGCGGTCGGAGCGGCACCCTGCGGAGCCATCGGGCGCAGGCGCCAATAGCCGTCCTGGGGGTAGAGCACCAGGATCTCTTCCCCGCCCATGGGGCGGATGCGCCATAGCTGCAGAAGATGCAGGCCGCTCGTCACCGTTTCGCCGACCCGCACCGTCGCCGTCGCCGGCCGCCAGTACGTCGGCATCGTCCAGCCGACGAGCCAGAACTCCGGCTCCTCGTAGAGTGTTTTCCGCGTGGGCGCTTTCACGGCGGACGCGTGTGACGGATCTCCTGACATGTCACAGGCCGTCCAGTCGGCCTCGAAGCTGTCGCGATGCAGGCTGGTGATGTAGGCAGGGTGAGCCGCTTCGATGCGGAAGCTGCGAACCTCCGGCGAGCGGAAGTTGAGCGTTACGTTGTCCTTCTCGGCACACAGGACGGGCTCGCTCGCGCCCTGGACCTCGACTGCGATGCCGTCGAGCGATGCCGCCGACGCGCCCGCGGCACCGAATGTCGCGCAAAGGCCGGCGACCGCGGCCAGCATGCGGCGCCGGAAGCCGGCTCGGGAACGTGGGGACGTAGATGACATTGCGGGACCTGACAGTAGGGATTGTAGTGGCGGACTGTTCTAGTCCGGCCGTGGGGCGCTGGGAACCTCGTCATCCATTGCGCGGTTTTCAAGGCGCTGATGCCGGCGCGACGGCTTCCGCGGAAGATGTTGCTGCAACAGTGGCTCGGCCGAGTGCCCCGAACACGCATTGGGCGCCCTATTAGCCAGATTTCGACACGTGAGCGGCCCAATGCAGCCAGATGCCGCCCGTAGTTTCCACGTCGTCAAGGTTAACGGCTTCGAAAGCGGTTTCTGGTTAGATTATCCGGATGCGTATTGGTCGTAGCGTACAGATTGTCTGGCTGATCGGAGCCGTGCTCGCCTTGTGGGGGTGCAGCAGGGCGCCGGAATTCGTCGCCAAGCCGGAACCCTGGCGGGCCGAAGAGGAGAGCCGTTGCCTCCACTCGAGCCTCGCGACGAAATCGCCGTTCGTACGAGAGCGCTCCGCTCTGGGAGGCCCCAGCCTGTGCGGCGCCCGCTATCCCTTCGAGATGTCGGCCGCCGCCGACGGGCGCGTCAAGCTCCAGCCGGTCGCACTCTTGCGTTGCCCCATGCTCCCCGCCGTCGACCGGTGGGTGCGGGAGGTCGTTTCACCCGCGGCTCGCCGTCACTTCGGAATTCCCGTCATAGAGCTGAAGGTTGCCGCGTCTTATGGCTGCCGCCCGATGAACCACGTGCGTGGGGCGCGCCTGTCAGAGCATGGTTACGCCAATGCACTTGACGTTTCCGCGTTCCAACTCGCTGACGGCCGCTGGATCTCGGTGAAGCGGGATTGGTGGGGCGGACCGCGTGAGCGCGGTTTCCTGCGCCATGTGCACCAGGGGGCCTGCGACACCTTCACGACGGTGCTGGGTCCCAACTACGACGCCAATCATCGCGACCACTTCCACATGGATCTGGCGCGGCACGGCCGCAACGGCCAGATGCGCATCTGCAAGTAGCAACCCGGCCCGCCACCTCGTGCCGTTGCATGGCCTCCCCGCGTATTGGCGGCTCGACACGGCGCACGGCCCGCGTTAGCCAGTTGGTCGACGCAAACCCGCCAGATGCAAGGCCGACGTGACCGACGCTCGATCGCCATCCCACACGCGCCCGATCATGGCGCTCGAGATCGCAGCGCTGCTGTTCGTGGGCTTCCTGTGGGGCGCCCAGTTCGGCTTCAACAAGATCCAGCTCGAGACGATACCGCCCTTTACCGGCGTGTCCTGGCGGCTGATCATCGCCTCGGCCTTGCTCTGGCTGCTCGTTTGGCTTCGCGCAGATCCCTTTCCGCGCACGTTCGCGGCTTGGCGCGACTTCACGGTCCAGGGCCTGCTGACGAGCGGCGGCCCCGGCGTCATGGTCATGTGGGGGCAGCAGTTCATCGCCAGTGCGCTGGCCGCCATCCTGAACTCGACGACGCCGATCTTCGCCACACTGGTCACGTTGCTCGTGACGCGTCACGAGCGCATCGGCCGCCAGAAGGTGCTCGGCCTTTTCATCGGGCTGGGCGGCGTCGTGCTCATCGTCGGTATCGATGCGCTGCGCGGCATCGACAAAGGCCTGATCGGTCAGATCGTCGTGATGGCTTCGGCGCTGGGCTATGGCAGTGCCGCCGTCTTCGGCCGCCGCTTCCGCACCATCTCGCCGGTCGTCGCCGCTGCCGGCGCCAACACATGCTCCGCGGTCGTGTTGACGGCAGTCGCCTTCGCCATCGAGGATCCGTTGCGGACCATTCCCTCCATGCGGTCCCTGGCCGCGCTCGTCGTCAGCGCGCTCCTGTGCAACGGGATAGCGGTCATCCTCTACTATCGGCTGATCGCCACGCTGGGCTCCATCGGCGCCTCCAGCCTGGGATATCTCAAGGCGGCTTTCGGTGTCCTCGTCGGCTGCTTCATCCTCGGCGAGCCGGTGACGGCGACCATCCTGATCGGCTTCACGGCGGTGATGCTGGGCGTCGCGGCGATCAACGAGCAGTTGCCTTTCTGGCGCGCGCGCAAGGAGAGCCCCTCGTGACGCAGAGCGCCGCCGCCGAAACGCATCACACGGTTCCCGTTCGAACGGTCATGCTGCTCGCCTTCGCGGCCTTTTCCAGTTCGATCAATATCCGTGCCTGCGATCCACTCCTCCCGCAGATCGCGGGGGGCTTCGACGCGTCGGTCGGCTCGGCCGCCTCGATCATAACGGCATTCGCCGTCGGTTATGGCATGACGCAACTCTTGTTCGGCCCTGTCGGCGATCGTTACGGCAAGTACCTCGTCGTGGCGCTCACCGCGATTGCCGCAGGTTTTGCGACTGCTCTGAGCGCCGTCATGCCGTCGCTCGACGCCCTCATATTTGCCCGCTTCGTCGCCGGCGGCTTTGCGGCCGCCGCCATCCCGCTCGCGTTCGCCTGGATCGGTGACGCCGTGCCCTTCGACCGGCGCCAGGGCGTTCTCGCGCGCTTCCTGTCGGCGCAGATGACGGGCATCATCCTGGGGCAGGCGGCCGGCGGCACACTCGGCGATCTCTTCGGATGGCGCTCTGTGTTCTGGATCATAGGTTTCCTGCACGTGGTCGCGGGTGCGGCGATGCTCGTCGAGCTGAAGCTGAACCCGGCCGCTCAGCCACCTGGCGCTGCATCCCGGTTGGGCTTCGCGTCCCTGGCGACCGGAATTCTCGATATCCTCCGCCGTCCGTGGGTCCGGGTGATGCTGGCGGCGGTGTTCGTGGAGGCGTTCGCCTTCTACGGCGCCTTCGCCTATATCGGCGCCGACCTCCATCACCGTTTCGGGCTGAGCTTCACGAGTGTCGGTCTCGTCATGTCCGTCTATGGCGGTGGCGCCATCGTCTACTCGCTCTCCGCCAAAAGGCTCCTCGCCGCCCTCGGTGAGCGCGGTCTGGTGCTGGCCGGCGGCGTTGTCATGGCGCTGGGCTATGTCGCGTTGGCCTTCGCCCCGAACGTCCTGGCCGTCCCGCCCGTCATGGTGCTGCAAGGGCTGGCCTTCTACATGATGCACAACACGCTGCAGACGAACGCAACCCAGATGGCCCCCGAGGCTCGCGGCCTGGGCGTCTCGATCTTCGCATTGGCGTTGTTCAGCGGACAGTCGCTCGGGGTCGCGCTTGCCGCGCCGATCATGGATCGCTGGGGTGCGGCCCCGATCTTCCTCGCCGCCGCGGCGATTCTGCCGCTCGCCGCCCTCTGGTTCCGCGCACGGCTGGCGATACGACCGGCCCCATGATGACTATCCATGACGGCGCGGTTGCAAGTATAGGGAATTTAGGAGAGTTTAGCCTTCCAGACGCTAACTTCGATAACTTTCCCTAGGGTTGCTATAGATGGACCCCGGACTCGCTGCGCCAGTCCAGAGCGTTGCTCCGACGCGAAACAATCTCATCAAGAAGGGTATGATCTATAGCCCGCAGTATGGCGACACGGCGTTCACCGTGCCGCTCTTCGACGCCTTTCTGAAGCGTCAACTTCCCGACTTCAGCTCAGCTCTTTGATCTTGAAGTAGAGGCCGCCTTTGGGTGTCAACGTGACCGTGGCGTTGATGCCGGCGGGATTGGGGCCGACGTATTCCGGCCGGAACCGGCGCAGCAGGATCGACAGCGCCAACGTGTTCTCCACCTGGCTCATGGCGCCACCGATGCAAGACCGCTTGCCGCCGCCGAAGGGGATGTAGGTGTAGGGCTTCCGCTTCTTGGCGGCATCGCCCATGAAGCGCTCCGGACGGTACTCCTCCGGCTCCTCCCAGTACTTCTTGGAGTGGTGCGCACCGTAGCCGAACAGAACGATGCGGTCGCCGACCTTGATCTCCTTGCCGTCGATGACGTCCGGCTTGGCAGCCACCCGGATGAGGCCCCAGACCGGCGGGTACATCCGCATGGTTTCCTGAATGACCGCGCGGGTATAGGCGAGTGCGGAGTAGTCGGCCGCCGTGGGATCGCGACCGGCGTTGCCGTACACCTCTTCACTCTCGCGGCGGATGCGCTCGGCCACTTCGGGCCGGCGCGAGCATTCGTAGAGCGCCCAGGCGAGCGTCAGCGCCGTGGTCTCGGTGCCGGCCCACAGGTATTGTTTGATCTCGTCGATGGCCTGCTGCTGGTCGAACTCCGGAATGCTCGGATCGGCGACCGCCGCCTGGATCATCTTGAGCAGCGTGCGCTCGCGTTCCTCGATCGGGTCGGCCTTGATGACGGCCTCGGGCACGGAAGCCCAGGTCTCGATGGCCTTCGCCGTCGACTCCTCGGTGATCTCGAATTCTTCGCCGGATACTTTCTTGAGGCGCACCGACTTGTGGTTCATCACATCCGTGTACGTCTTCACGCACTTGAACACGAAATGCGGATTGAACGGCATCTCGCGGTCGAACAACGCCTTGCAGATCATGTCTGCCGCGAGCGTCCAGGTCTGCTCGACCATCTCCACCGTCTCGCCGGATTGGGCAAGCTTCGACCAGGTGTCGAGCTTTGTGCGGATGGCGGTCAGGAAATAGGGGATGTATTCCGCGAACATGTCCGGGTGGAATGCCGGCTGCTGCGGCATTCGTATCTTCTGCCACAACGCGCCGTCGTGCGTGATCATGGCTTTGCCGAAGATCGGTTTCAGACCATCGAAATACTTGATGTAGTCGTCGGCCTTGGTCACCAGCACGCGCTTGAAATGCTCGGGCTCGGAAAGGAAGACGACACGCTGGTTACCCATGTTGACGGGGATCACGCCGCCATAGCGCTCTGCCATTTGCATGAGCACCGTCATAGGGTTGTGGGCATCGCCGCGATGCAGCGCCGAGAGCTTGAACCAGATGCTTTCCTGCTCGCCCAGTGAGGACGTGTAATCTTGCTGCGTTGCGCTCATGTCTCAGCTCCAGGTCGCTCTTGCGCTCAACGCTCTTCGTGCCCTTTTTGCGCCGCGGCAATGACATTGCTCAAGCCGCACAGGCAAAAAGTGCACACACGCTGTGCTAACACCGGTCGCGCGTGAGGTCCACGCGCGCACCAGCGCAGCGGCGTCGAGCCGCGTCGTCGTTCATGCCGCAAGACTTAGGCCGCTTGCCGCAATCGGGCGATTGTGTGGCACCGTGGTGGTTAACGTTGTGTCTCAAGCGCAGGCCGGGTCAGCGCGGGGACGATCAAGGGGGCGGGGTGCGTTACGGGTGCGTCGAATACGGCCGTCTCGTTGATCACGCGCACCTGTCCCGACGCCACCAGCCTCAGTGCCAGCGGATAGATGCGATGCTCGGCCTCCAGGACACGGGCCGCGAGTGTATCCGCGGTATCCCCCGGCAAGACGGCGACGGCCGCCTGCGCGACGATCGGCCCGGAATCCATCTCCAGTCGCACGAAATGAACGGTGCAGCCTGTGATCAGCGCCCCTGAATCGAGCACCCGTTGATGGGTGTCCAGGCCCGGAAAAGCCGGCAGCAGCGAGGGGTGGATATTGAGCTGCCGGTCGCGCCAGCGGTCGACGAAGCCACCGGTCAGCAGCCGCATGAACCCGGCGTTGCAGATCAGTTCCGTCCCGTGATCGAGCAATGCCTGATGCATCTTGGCCTCGAAGGCCATGCGCGTTGCGAACTCGCGGTGATCGATGGCCACCACCGGCACGCCCTGCTCGCTCGCCCACGACAGTCCGAGCGCCTCGGGGCGGTTCGAGATGACGACGGCGGGCTCGGCCGGAAAATCCGGCTCGCGCATCGCATTGATCAGCGATTGCATGTTCGAGCCGCGGCCGGAGATCAGAATGGCGGTGCGTTTCTTAGGGTGCGTCATGACGCTTCCATAGCATGCTTGGTCGCGTCGGCGCATCCGACCTTCGGCAGGAAGTTTCGATCGGTAGGTCTTGATCCCGCGCAAACGTCGGGTCCGTGGTCTGTGCGATCAGTGGCCCGCCGGGAAATGCAATGGAGCCTTCCACGTATGAACCATCGTCACCGCAAGACCCTCCACGCCATCTTCGCTCACCCCGTGAGCGGCAACATCGATTTCAAGGAGGTCGTGCACGTTCTCGAGAACCTCGGCGCCGAGGTGGAGAACAAGGCTGGCAACCGCATAGGCGTCTCGCTGAACGGGCACACGGCCGCGTTCGTGCACGCCCATCACGATCTGCCCAAGGAAGAGGTCATGCAGATCAAGAAGTTCCTTGTGACGTGCGGGATCGATCCTGCCTCCTATCCGGTTTGACGACACGCCCGCCTGTGGCGCATCGTGCAGCCGAGATCCGGACGTCGAGGGGGAAAATGTTGATCGGACGCGGCATCAAGATCGCAGTGGCGGCGGCATTCGTGCTGGCTGGGAGCCTCGGTGCGGCCGTGGCTCAAGAGCCCGAGAAGCGCGGCTTCGACTACTGGCAACCCGATTGGATGGTGCGTGAGCTATGGGGCCCGGGCCGCATGCCCAAAAGCATGATGGTCCGGTTGCTCCGCCACACGACATTCATGCATTTCGGCGTGCCGAAGGAGTACGAGAACGCCAAATCGACCGTCGCCAAGAGCCAGGAGACGATCGCGGCAGGTGGAAAACTGTTCGAGCAACACTGCGCCACCTGCCATGGCAAGGACGGCTTGGGCAGCGGTGATCCCGGCAGGGCCGTGTCGCCGTCGCCGGCACTTCTCGCCTACATGGTTCAGCGACCGATCGCCGTCGACGAGTACCTGCTCTGGACGATCGCCGATGGCGGCAAGCAGTTCGATTCGCAGATGCCCGCTTACAAGAACACACTGAAGCAGGACGATATCTGGCGGATCATCGCGTTCATGCGGGCCGGTTTTCCGGTCGGCGACGCCAAGAAGTAGCCGATCCGGGGCTCATCGCCCCGGAGACGGAGGCGCGAGGTATTGCGGGCCGTCCGGCTTGAGGCTGTCGATGTACGCGAGCAGAGCGCGTGTGTCGTCCAAGCCCAGATCGAACATCGGCATCTCGTCGTGACCAGATAAGACACCGGTCCCGAGCGCGTTCGCCAGCATTTCGATAGGGAAATCCTCGTGCAACGTGCGGAGCGGCGGCACGATCGGCTGTGGGCTGGTACCGGTCGGGCCGATCGCGTGGCATGTGGCGCAGCGCGCCGCGGCGATCTCCTCTCCGCGCCGTACGAGCGCCGGATCGGCCAATGCAGCCGAGAATTGTAAAAGCAGGGCTCCGATCGCCGGGGCCGATCCCCTCAGCAATGGCGGGCGTCGAGCTGCACTACCGGGCCGGCTTCGCATGGCCATGGCCGCCTCAGATCGCCAGTTTGCCCGTATAGCGCACGGCCGCAGCGGTGCCCTTGCCCTTGGCCTGAGTCATCTCGGTGCCGCCTGGCTCGACGTTGCCGATGAAGCGCGGGCTCTCGCCGGCGGCCTGTAGCGCCTGCGTCACCTCGTCAGCACGCCGGGCCGACACGATGACGACGAGGCCGATACCGCAGTTGAACGTCCGCAGCATCTCCGCGTCGTCCAATCGCCCCGCCTGACGGAGCCAGCCGAAAACCGGCGGCACGTCGAAGCTGTCGAGCGCGATGTGCGCCGCCAGCCCATCGGGCATCACTCGCGGCAGGTTCTCGGACAGGCCGCCACCCGTGATGTGCGATAAGCCCTTCACCGCGCCACCGGCCCCGCTGCCGCCCGTTGCGCGGATGGCGGCCAGTACCGGCTTCACATAGATCCTGGTGGGGGTCAGCAGGCTCTCGGCCATGCTCTTTCCCGATGCGAACGGCGCCGGCGCATGCCAGTCGAGCCCTTCCGAGGCGACGAGCTTGCGCACCAGCGAGTAGCCGTTCGAATGCACGCCGGAGGAGGGTAAGCCGATCAAAACGTCGCCGGCAGCGATGTCGCCACGTGGCAGAATTTCATCGCGCTCCACCGCGCCCACGGAGAAGCCCGCGAGATCGTAGTCCTTGCCTGCGTACATGCCGGGCATCTCGGCCGTCTCGCCGCCGATCAGCGCGCAGCCCGCGTCCCGGCAGCCGTCCGCGATCCCCGCGACGACACGTCGGGCGATATCCACCTCGAGCCGGCCGGTCGCCAGATAATCCAAGAAAAACAGGGGCTCGGCGCCCTGCACAACGAGGTCGTTGACGCACATGGCGACTAGGTCGATGCCGATGGTGTCGTGCAGTCCGGTATCGATGGCGATCTTGAGCTTGGTCCCCACGCCGTCGTTGGCGGCGACGAGTACCGGATCGCGGAATCCGGCCGCCTTCAGATCGAAGAGGCCGCCGAACCCGCCCAGGTCCGCATCCGCGCCCGGACGGCGCGTGGACCGGGCCAGCGGCTTGATGGCTTGAACGAGGGCATTGCCGGCATCGATGTCGACGCCGGAATCGCGGTAGGTGACGGGCTTGCCGGTCGGGCTCTGTGGATCGCTCATATTATCCCGTGTGTCGCGTTGCCGTTGAGGCGTCAAGCTCGAAGGTTGCACGGGCAGGATAGACCAGACGCGGGGCCCGGCGGGAATCCGGTCTGGCGTCGCGGCTGGGGAAAAACCGCACTTTCGCCCCAAAGCGACACTGTTTATGGGAGGCTGCAGGCGTCGTGGCTCGAGCAAGTCGAGCGCATGACGCGCGGGCGTCCGTGTGGCGCATGGCCAAGGGAGCACGAGAGCATGATGGGTGCTGGAACGTCACGAGGGTCGGGGCGACTGACCAAGTGGCTGGCGGGCGCCTGCCTTTCGGTGGTGGCCATGCTGCCGGCCGCGGGAGCCGCGTGGGCGGCCGCGACCCAGGATCGCGCGTTCACGATCGGCAACTATCCCGTCGAGGCCCGTGCCGACGATGCCGTGACCGCGAAACAGCGTGCCATCGCCGATGCCCAGCAGGCGGCGTTCCGGTCGTTGCTGCGGCGGATTGTCCCGGTCACTGCCTACAACCGGTTGTCGAGCCTACGCGCGGTCAAGGCTGGTGAGTTGATCGACGGGTTCACGGTGCGCTCCGAGCGCAATTCGCAGACAGAGTACATCGCGTCCTACGATTTCAATTTCCAGGCAGAGGCCGTGCGCCGGGTGCTCGATCGCGCCGGTATCCCGTTCCTCGACCGGCAAGCCCCCGGCATCGTGGTCGTGCCGATCTACCGTGCCCCGCCCGCCGGGGCGCCGCAGGTGTTCAGCGAAGTTCGCGGGTCCGATAGCTGGCTCTACGCGTGGCGTGGACTCGATCTTGTCAATTCTCTGGCGCCGGTCGATCTACAACCTTTGAAATCGACTGTTCCGGCACAAGCCGTGAAGGCACTGGGCGACGGCGACCTGTCTGCTGTCGAAGCAATCGCGCGGGAGTATCAGACGCAAGCTGTCGTACTGGCCATTCTCCAGCCCGACTTGTCCCAGAAGCGCGTCAAGGTGACGGTGGCTGGCCGCGATGCGGTCGCGCCATTCATCCTGCACCGCATCTACCGGCTCGATGGTCCCGACCTCGCCTACACGGCCGAGCTGGCCGCCGTTCGTGCGCTTGGCGTTCTCGAAGGCCGCTGGAAGGCGATCAACGTACGCGCCACGTCTTTCGCGCGCCAGGATGTGCCATCCGCCCCGCAGCCGTCAACTTACGGGTCTGGGCAGGGTAATGGTGGCACGCTGCCCGCACCTGCGGCCGCGGGCAACGATCCCGTGCGCATCCTCGTCCAGTTCAAAAGCATGGCGGAATGGCAATCGATCAGCCGCCAGCTCACGCAGACCGCCGCGATCCGCGACCTGGACGTGCTGGGGCTCTCCGCCCGCGGCGCGCGGATCTCGCTGCGCTATCCCGGCGGCTCGGCCGCTCTGGCCGTGGCGTTGTCGCAGCACGGCCTGATCCTGAGCCAGGACGCCAACGGCCTCGTCCTGCGCATGCGATGACCTCGCTGCACTCTGCGGCGCGCGCTCGGGCCTTGCCCCACCGCATGGTGCCTTGTAGGGAGTAATCTGTGGCTCCTGCCAATGGTTCGGCAGGGCAAAACCTTCAATTCCGGTGGCCGGTCGCTCATGTCCGAACTTCTTCTCGAGCTGTTTTCCGAGGAAATCCCTGCGCGTATGCAGGGCCGCGCCGCCGATGACCTCAAGAAGATGATGGTCGAGGGCCTGAAAGCGCGCGGCCTGATGGTCGGTCCCGCGATGGCGTTCGCCACGCCGCGCCGCCTGGCGCTGGTGATCGAGGGCGTGCCGGAGATGTCCCCGGCGGTCTGTGACGAGCGCAAGGGGCCGCGTGTCGGTGCCCCCGACGCAGCCATCCAGGGATTCCTCAAGGGGGCGGGCCTCGCCACCATCGATCAGGCCGAGGTGGTCAAGGACCCCAAGAAGGGCGATTTCTACATTGCCAAGATCGAGCGCCCCGGTCAGCCCGCGTCCGTCATCGTCGCCGATGTCGTGAAGGACACGCTGGCCAAGTTCCCCTGGCCGAAATCGCAGCGCTGGGGTGCAGGCACGTTCACCTGGGTGCGCCCGCTCCACGGCATCGTGTGTCTGCTCGCCGGTAAGGTCGTCCATTTCGAGGCCGGCGGCGTCGAGAGCGGCAACGTCACGCGCGGTCACCGTTTCCACGGCAACGAGCCGATCGCGGTCGCGAGCTTCCGCGACTACGGTGAGAAGTTGAAGAAGGCCAAGGTGTTGCTGCCCGCCTCCGAGCGCGTTGAGATGATTCGTGAGCAGGCTCAGGCCATCGCCCGCAAGGCCAAGCTCGAACTGGTCGAGGACGAAGCGCTTCTGGCCGAGGACGCCGGCCTCACGGAGTGGCCGGTGGTCCTGATGGGCACCTTCGACGAGAGCTTTCTCGCCGTTCCTGGCGAATGCCTCACCACGTCGATGAAAAACCACCAGAAGTGCTTCTCCCTCAAGGATCCGAAGACCGGCAAGCTCGCCAACCGCTTCCTGATGGTCTCGAACCTGACCGCTCCGGACGGTGGCGCCGAGATCGTCAAGGGCAACGAGCGCGTCATCCGCGCCCGCCTGTCGGACGCCAAGTTTTTCTGGGAGCAGGACTTGAAGCGCAAGCTCGAGCCCATGCACTTCGAGCTGAAGGGTATCACCTTCCACGAGAAGCTCGGCACCCAGTGGGACCGCATGGAGCGCATCACGGAGCTCAGCCGTCAGATCGCGGGTGCCGTCGATGCCGAACCCGAGCTCGCAGGGCGTGCCGCCCAGCTGGCCAAGGCCGATCTCGTTTCCGGCATGGTGGGCGAGTTCCCCGAGCTGCAGGGCCTCATGGGGCGCTATTACGCCGAGGCCGAGCACATGAACCCCAAGATCGCGGCGGCGATCGAGGAGCACTACAAGCCGCGTGGCGCTGCCGACACCGTGCCGACCGCACCCGTTTCGGTCGCTGTCGCGCTCGCCGACAAGCTCGACACGCTGGTCGGCTTCTGGTCGATCGGCGAGAAGCCGACGGGCTCCGGCGACCCCTATCAGCTTCGCCGCGCCGCGCTGGGTGTCATCCGCATCGTGCTGGAGAACGACCTGCGGGTGTCGCTGCGCAAGGTGCTGTCGGAGCATCTGCTCTTCGCCACGCGTCACCGCGAAAAGCGCCGGATCGCAGAGGCGCAAGAGGAACTCGGCCACCTCGGTCGTGACGCCGCCGCGTCCAAGCGCCGCGACGCCTTGCAGGATGTGATCAAGGACGCCGAACTGCGCATGGCCGCTGTCAGCGAGGAGGAGGCCGAGGTCGTCGCGGATCTCATCGGTTTCTTCGCGGATCGCCTGAAGGTGCACCTGCGCGAGAAGGGCGCCCGTCATGATCTCATCGACGCGGTCTTCTCGTTGGGCGGTCAGGATGACATCGCACTGGTCGTGCGTCGCGTCGAGGCGCTGTCCGCCTTCCTCGCCACCGACGACGGCGCCAACCTTCTGGCGGGCGTCAAGCGTGCCTCCAACATCCTTTCGATCGAAGAGAAAAAGGATAAGTGCAGTTACGATGGCCCCTACGACATCAAGCTGCTGGCCGAGACGGAGGAGACGGCACTCGCCGCTGCCATCGAAAGCGTGAAGCAGGACACGGTCGCCGCGATCAACGTGGAGAACTTCAAGGGGGCCATGAACGCATTGGCCGAGCTGCGCGCGCCCGTCGACGCCTTCTTCGAGAAGGTGACGGTGAACGCGCCGGACAAGGCGCTGCGTGACAACCGTCTGCGGTTGCTGTCCGAAATCCGCGCGGCAACTCTCTCGGTCGCCGATTTCTCCAAGATCGCGGGCTAACGAGAGTGCGAGGCGCCGGGGCGCTCCTGGGGGGGGCGCGCTGAAACCTGTTGCTGCGCGAGATCGACGGAAAATCCGCTTCCGATCCACGCAATGGGGCGTTGCCGATCGGCCCGCGATGATCCGGAAGTGGAGCCGCTGCGTATCGTGATCTTGAAAGGATCACGCTATGCATCGTCGAAAATCCATCGCCGTCATCGGGAGCGGAATTGCCGGACTGTCCGCGGCATGGCTGCTTTCGCGCGCGCATGACGTAACGGTGATCGAGGCAGACGACCGGCTCGGCGGGCACAGCAATACGGTCGACGCCTCCGGCGAGCCTGTAGACACCGGCTTCATCGTTTTCAATCCGGCGAGTTATCCCAACCTCGTAGGCCTGTTCGCTCACTTGGGCGTTCCCGTGCAGGACGCCCCGATGGGCTTCGCCGTGTCGCTCGATGGGGGAGCGAGTGAGTATTCCGGCGCGGGCCTCGGTTCGCTCATAGGTCATCCGCGTAATCTGGCCGATCCCGGGCATTGGCGGATGATGGCGGATCTGGCGCGCTTTTTCCGTCAGGCCCCGCATTGGGCCAGCTCCATGGCCGACGAGACCGTGGCACTCGCCGACTTTCTGAAACAGGAAGGCTTCTCGGATGCCTTCCTGACCCGTCATATCCTTCCTATGGCGGCCGCCATATGGTCGACACCGTCGGCTGAGGTCATGAGCTTTCCGGCGGCCGCCTTTTTCCGGTTTTTCGCCAATCATGGGCTTCTCGAGGTCCGTCAGCGGCCTCAATGGAAAACAGTGACGGGCGGTAGTCGCGTCTACGTGCAAAAGCTCGCGCGTGAATTTGGCGGAGCCATTCGGCTCGCCGACCCCATCGCGGCGGTCACGCGACATCCCGGCGGAGTGGAGGTGCGGTCTGCCGGTTCGTCGTCCCGTTTCGACGCCTGTGTCATTGCAACCCATGCGGATCAGGCTCTGGGGCTTTTGACAGACGCGACCGAACGGGAGCGCCAGCTTCTCGGCGCCTTCTCCTACGCCAAGAACCGGGCGGTGCTCCATCGCGACGCCGCGCTGATGCCCCGCCGTCGCAAACTATGGTCGAGCTGGAATTATCTCTCGAGCCGGAACAGCGCCGGCGAGCGCGAGTTATCCGTGACCTACTGGATGTCGGAACTGCAGAGCCTCGCTGATCGGAATCTCTTCGTGACGCTCAACCCGCAGCGCGAGGTCCATGACGGTTCGGTTCTCGCCACCTTCGATTATGCCCATCCGGTTTTCGACCGCCGTGCCATGGACGCGCAGAAGGACCTCTGGTCGCTGCAAGGCCTTCGCAATACCTGGTTCTGCGGCAGTTACTTCGGCTACGGCTTCCACGAGGATGGGCTGCAGGCGGGCCTCGCCGTTGCCGAGCAACTCGGCGGCGTGGCGCGTCCTTGGACGGCCGACAATGCCAGCGCGCGAATTCACGTGCGCCCCGTCGAGCGGATGGCGGAGGTGGCATGATGACTACGTTCCGATCTGCGCTCTACAGGGGCGAGGTCGTTCATGCGCGATTGCGGCCCGTAACGCACAAGTTTCGTTACCGGGTGTTTGCCCTGGCGCTGGATGTCGATGAAATCGACGCCGTAGCGCGCGCCATTCCCCTGTTCTCGCGCAATCGCGTCAACGTTCTCTCGTTCTTCGACAGCGACGTTGGCGCGCCCGGAGACACGCCGGTGGCAAACAAGATTCGCGCACTACTCGCAGACGTCGGTCTTTCGGAATGCGGAGCGCGGATCGCCCTACTGACGTACCCGCGGCTTTGGGGATACGTCTTCAATCCGCTCAGCGTGTACTTCTGTTACGACGCGTCGTCGCGGCTCGGGGCGACGGTCTACGAGGTCACCAATACGTTTCGCGAGCGGCACGCCTACATCCTGAAAGCCGGCATGCCGCAGACGTGCCGCAAGGATCTCTACGTGTCGCCGTTCACTGAGACCCCGGCGAACTATGCGTTTCACACGGAGGCGCCAGACGAGCGCGTCGTCGTCGGCGTTGCGCTGCGCGAGCCTGCGGGACCGGTCCTGCGAACGCACTTTGCCGCAACGCGCAAGTCCCTCACGAGCGCGTCGGTCGCCGCCGCGGTGGCCACGCATCCCCTGATGACGATGAAAGTCATCGGCGCCATTCACTTCGAAGCCGCCCGCCTCTGGCGCAAGGGCGTACCGATCGTGAAGCGCTACGCTAGCCCGGCTTATTCCTACAGCCTCATCGACCCCAGTCCCGGAGCGCACGCCCATGCCTCGTGACGCGGCCCGAGCCGTCGCAGACATTGCCCCCGAAATTGCCCTCGACAGACACAGGCGCGATCCTTTGGGTCGAGTGCTGTTGGCACTCGTCGACAGAGTGGCGCGACGCGCGCGTCTCGGCCGGATCGATATCGAACTCCCGTCTGGCGCGCGCAGAACGATCGGTGATGCGGCAGGCGCCGTGCCCGTCGTCCGCTTCGAGCGCTGGAGTGCTGTCCGCGACGTTCTCCGCCGCGGCGCTCTCGGATTTGCGGACGCCTATATCGATGGACGTATCACCGTCGCCGACCTCGACGCCCTGTTCGAATACGTCCTCGACAACGAGCTTGCGCTGCTGGGCTTCGTGCCTCGTCTGTACAAGGCCTCGCGTGAGGTGCGCCGGTATCACGGCAAGCGTGCCAACACGCGTGAGGGCAGCCGCGAGAACATCGCCGCGCACTATGATCTCGGTAATGCGTTCTATGCGGCTTGGCTCGATCCGACCATGCTCTACTCGAGCGGCATCTATCGTCACCCCGCCGATACGCTCGAGATGGCGCAGCGCGAAAAGATCGAGCGGATCTTCGCCGCATTGGATGTTTCGAGAGGTCAGTCATTGCTCGAGATCGGCTGTGGGTGGGGGCAGATCGCCATCGAGGGTGCCCGTCGCGGGGCTCGCGTGAAGGCGGTGACGATTTCAAATGCGCAGAAGGCAATCGCACAAGCCCGCATTGCCGACGCCGGCCTGAGCGACAGGGCCGAAATCGCCTTCGAGGACTATCGCGATCTGGAGGGGGCCTACGATCGCATCGTATCCGTGGAGATGATCGAAGCGGTCGGAGAAGAAAACTGGCCGGCCTATTTTGCGACCCTCGCGGCACGCCTGAAACCGGGCGGAGCCGCGGTGCTTCAGGCTATCACCATCGACGAGGCGCTGTTCGAGCATTATCGGGCGAACCCCGATTTCATCCAACGCTACATCTTCCCTGGCGGCATGCTGCCGTCGGTACCGCGCATGCAGGCGCACGCGCGCGCGGCTGGCTTGACGTTCGAGAGCGTGGAGAATTTCGGCCTGTCCTATGCCCGGACGCTTGCCGACTGGCGCACGCGCTTCGAGGCCGCATGGCCCACGATCAGCGCTGCGGAAGGCTTCGACGAGCGCTTCCGGCGCATGTGGCTCTATTATCTCGTCTATTGCGAGGTGGGTTTCAGGCGCGGCTTCATCGACGTGGGTCTTTATCGTCTCGCGAGGGTCGATCGATGAACGCCGAACCGCCGCGCGCCTTCGTTCCCGACCCGATGCGCTCCAGTCAGCCGTTCGATTTCATGCGCTTTTTCGAAGGGCGCGCGCGAGCGGTTGGCGTCTTCGAGGATCGTTTCGGTCGTTTGCGCATGAGGTTTCATGTCGAGATGGCAGGGAGTTGGCAGGGGGAGATCTTCGAACTCGACGAGGTCTTCACCTACGAAACCGGCGAAAGGGAAAGGCGTCGGTGGACGCTGTATCCCGGCGATGGAGGTACGTTTCGCGCGACCTGCCGCGATGCAGCCAGCGATGCCCAGGGCCGCGCGCTCCCTGGCATGGTAGAAATGACATACAAGTATCGGCTTCCTGTATCCGGTCGCTCCATCTGTTTCGATTTTCTCGATCGCCTTTACGATATGGGCGACGGCAAGGCTATCAATCGCGTGCGCGTATCGAAGTGGGGAATAAGGGTCGGCGAGATGACACTGTGCTTTCAGCGGGCCGACGCAAAGGCGGATTAAAGCCGCCTGCCGATATGCAGGAATAGCTTGTTCGGCATGGCGCGCAGCGCTTTCATGATGAAGGCCATTTGCCAAGGAAACGCGATCTCGTATTTGCCGCGTGAGAGCCCGCGCAGAATGATGCGTGAGGCCGCGTCGACGCCGATCTTGAACGGCATGGGGAATGTATTCACCGCCGTCATCGGCGTCTCGACGAAACCGGGATTGACGATGCTGACCGTCAAGCCATGGCGAGGCAACTCGAGAGCGAGCGATTCCGCCAAGGCGATCGCGGCGGCCTTCGAAGGGGCATAGGCGGCTGCCAAAGGTAGCCCGCGGTAGCCGGCGACCGACGCGACGAGCGCGATATGGCCAGCCTTGCGCGCGATCATGGCAGGCAGAAGTGCTTCGATCGGATATGCGAGCCCCAGATAGTTGACCGCCATCGAATGGGAACTCTTCTCCGCATCGAAGTCCTTGGCCGTCATAGGATGCCAGACGCCGGCATTGAGGATGACGAGATCGGGCGTCCCCACGTCCGCGCTCATACGAGCGACGACGTCGTGCACGGCCTGACGGTCCGCCACGTCGAGCGGGTAGGCCTTGATCCTGGGATATGTCTCCGACAACTGCGCAAGCGCATCGCCCGACCGTGCGGACGCCACCACCGTTACGCCGGCACTGGCGAGGTCGATGGCCAGTTGCCGCCCAATTCCGGAGCTGGCGCCCGTGATCCAGGCGGTCCGCCAGGGAAGAGCCCCCGTCATTACATGCCCGTCCACAGTTGCGACAGTCGGCCCGTCATCGTTGTGAAGCGGGCGGGCGCGACACTGGCAACCAGACAGATGCACTCGGCATCGGGCGTCACGCGCGGTTGATGCTCGATATCGCCGTCGACGTCCTGCACGTCCCCGCGCCGATAGGTTCCCGTCGCATCGGCGAAGGCGCCGGACAGCACGAGTGTCAACTCCGTGCCACCGTGACCATGCTCGGGCACCGCGGTGCCCGCTGCGATTTTCATCAGCCGCAAATCGCCCCCGTGCTGACCTGTCGCAATCCGGCAGTGCCGAACCCCTAGGCCGAGCGGCTTCCAAGGAATCCCATTTCCGAGCCCGAAAGCTTCCAGGGCCGCCCGGGGCAGGACTTCGAGGTGATCGGCTGTTGCCGTCGCCTCGGTCGCCCGCGCCGACGGCACCGGTGCGGGCGGTAATGCGCCGCGATGTTCGCCGCGGCCGCCGAGCAATGCACCGCCGACGGCCTCGAGAGCCCTGACGCCCTTGCGGCACTGCGGGCAAAGCAGCAGGTGCGTGGCAACCACCGCAGCCAGCGACGGCGCAAGCGCTCCCGTCGCATAGTCGACGAGAGTGACGGCATCGGGGTGATGAGAAATGCTCGACGTCATGCCAGATCTTCCAAAGACGATCGCAGCTTTGCGTAGGCAAGGCGCATGCGGGATTTTACGGTGCCCAAAGGCAAATTCAGCCGGGTGGCGATTTCGGGATGAGCGAGCCCCTCGACGAATGCGAGACGGATCACGTCCGCCTGGTCTTGTGGGAGCTCGGCGATGGCCGCGTTGACGCGCTCAGCCGCTTGGCTCTGCGCGACGTTGTCGAACAAATCGTCCCGGTCGGTGGCAACTTCCGGCGGGTCGATCGCTAGCGTCATGGCCTGGAAGGACTTCTGACGGCGTACGCGATCAATGTGGAGGTTCCGCGCGATCGCGTAAATCCACCCCGCCTCGTCGCCGCGCGCGGGATCGTAATGCTGCGCCTTCCTCCAGACCGAAAGGAAGGTCTCCTGCATCAGTTCGTCCGCCAGAGCGGCATCTGCACCGCGACGTACCATGAATCGCCTGATCCTCTGCCCGTAGAGCTCGTAAAGCTCTTTGAACGCCTCGGCGTCTCCGAGCCGGGCTATTCGTGTCAAAAGATCCGTCATGCCGTCTGGGCCATTTCTTCAGGGGCGCCCGGTGGAGGGCATCACGGTGGCAGATATACGCGGGGGGCTATTGCTCGGATCACACGGCGATGCCTGCTCGCGAGTGATCCGCGCTCTACCTCCAGTCGTAACCGATGAACAAAAGCTCATCAACACCACGCGGTCTTTCGAACCCGGCCGCTGGCAGCATCCTACCGCACTGTCGCACTGTGCACCTCATCGGTCTTCATGGCCCCGGAAAGGACCGCGATGTCGGCGACTTGTTCATCGTTCGCGCGTGCCGCGCTCGGCGCCGCCGTGACGTTTGTGCTGCTCGATGCCGTATGGATCGTAACGGTCGCTGGACCTCTTTTCCGATCCACGATGGGGGCTGCGATGCTCGACGTCCCGCGCGCTGTCCCAGCCATCGCGTTCTACATTTTGTACCCCTTGGGGCTGGCTCTGTTGGCCGTATGTCCGGCGCTGCGGCAGGAAAGCTTTGCCGCGGCACTCCTTCTCGGTGCCGCCACCGGAGCGCTCGCCTACGGGACGTTCGACCTCACCAATCTCGCGCTGCTCGAAGCCTACGCGACACACCTCGCGCTGATAGATTGGGCTTGGGGAACTCTGGTGTCGTCCCTGGCGGCCGCCGGTGGGTTTCTATTTGCGCGGCGCAATGCGGCAGGCGGGGTGAGCCCATGACGGCACCTCGGCTCAGCCCGCTATTCGTCGTCGTGGGTTTCGATCTGGCCTGGATCGCCTCGGCCTACGGCGGCGCCAGTAGTGGCGCCGGCTGGCCCGGCATCGTCGCCGTCGCCCTCTACCTCGCGGCACTCGTCATCACCGGTCTCGTCGGCGGGCGCGACGTTTCACTTTTGCCGGCCTGGGCGCTCGTGGGCCTCGCGGTCGAGGCGGCGTTCGTTGCTGGCGGCTTTATCGCCTACCCGGCGACGGGCTTCGCGCTACTCGACGTCCCGGTTTGGGTGATCGGCCTGTGGGTGGCCCTCGGCGGAGCGTTTCTCGCGTTATGGCGTCCCGCCGTGCCGTCGCCTGGAGTGCTGCTGGCCTTTTCGCTGGCAGCGCCGCTGGCCTACCTGGCCGGTGATCATTTTGGCGCCCTCGTGTTGCAGCCGCTGTCGGCGGGAAGCTGGCTGCTTCTCTCTCTTGCCTACCTCTTCGCCGTCGCAGGACTCACGCTGCTTTCGACTCTCGTTACGCCGTCCTCCTTCTCACAGCGGATCTCATCCACATGACAAAAAGTCCGACTTCGATCGCCATTGCTCGCTACGAAAACAAGGTTCCTGTCAGCGAAAGGATCCGTGCGCGGCTGATGAAGGCCGGCGCGTCATTCAATGCCAACGACAACATCGCCGACTTCGTCGAGCCTGGAGAACTCGAGGAGTTGGCGGGCGAGGTGGAAGCTCGCATGGACGACGTGCTGCGCGCGCTCGTCATCGATACGCATGGCGACCACAACACGCGCGATACCGCGCGTCGTGTGGCCAAGATGTATCTCCAGGAGGTGTTCCGCGGTCGCTATCAATCCGCTCCGCCGGCGACCGACTTCCCCAATGTCACGAATCTGCAGGAGCTGATGGCGGTGGGCCCCATCACCATCCGCAGCGCATGCAGCCATCATCTGTGCCCCATCATGGGCAAGCTCTGGGTCGGTGTCATGCCGAACGCCCAGTCGAAACTCATCGGTCTGTCGAAGTATGCGCGCCTGGCGGATTGGGTGATGTCCCGGCCGCAGATCCAGGAGGAGGCGATCTCCCAGCTTGCCGATGTCCTGGAGAAAGTCGTGAAGCCGGATGGCCTCGCGGTCGTGATCGAGGCCGATCATTTCTGCATGCATTGGCGTGGCGTGAAGGATACCGGAGCGCACATGCTCAATTCGGTGATGCGCGGGGTCTTCCTTTCCAATCCGAGCCTTCGTTCGGAATTCCTGTCGCTCATCAGACGATCGGCCTGAAGGCGATCGCCGCTCGGTCCCGTCGTCTCGGCGACGGGACCCTTGACGCAGCGAACCACGAAATGGATCCCCACCCGGAAATGCGGGCCGGTCGCTCGTCTCGCCGGCTCGTTCTTGTGTTGGGAGACCAGCTGTCGCCCGGCATTGCCGCGCTGAGTGCGGCGGACCCTCGTCGTGACGTCGTGCTGATGTGCGAGGTCGTCAGCGAGGCGACATATGTCCGTCACCATAAGAAGAAGATCGCATTCGTCTTTGCCTGCATGCGCCACTTTGCCGACGAGTTGCGCGCGGCCGGCTGGACCGTGGATTATCGAACGCTCGATCTGACGGGGGCTGCGGGAAATCTGACGGCCGAAATCGAGCACGCTCTCGCCCGCCATCGGCCGGGCAGCATCGTGCTGACTGCGCCCGGCGAGTGGCGGTTGATGGAGGAATTCCGCGGTTGGCAGGCGAAGTTCGGCCTCCCTGTCGAAATCCTCGACGACGACCGCTTCATCTGCACCGCCACCGAATTCGCCACCTGGGCCAATGGCCGAAAGCAATTGCGGATGGAGTACTTCTATCGCGAGATGCGGCGGAAGACCGGCCTCCTCATGGATGGCGCGAAGCCCGTGGGGGGCGTGTGGAACTTCGACAAGGAGAATCGCAAGGCTGCGCATGCCGATCTCTTCATGCCGCGGCCATTGGACTTTTCACCGGATCCGATCACGCGCGATGTGCTGGCGCTCGTTGCGGAGCGTTTTCCTGATCACTTCGGAGACCTCACGCCGTTCTGGTTCGCGGTGACGCGCGCGCAGGCCGAAGCCGCGCTCGAGCACTTCTGCCGAACGACGCTCGCCCGCTTCGGTGATTTCCAGGACGCGATGCTGGATGGGGAACCATTCCTGTATCACTCCGTCCTGTCGGTCTATTTGAACGTGGGGCTCCTCGATCCGATGGATGTTTGCCGCAGGGCCGAGGCCGAATATCGGGCAGGTCGCGCACCTCTCAACTCCGTGGAAGGTTTCATCCGCCAGATCATCGGCTGGCGCGAGTTCGTGCGTGGCATCTACTGGCGCGGGATGCCCGCTTACGCGTCCGGCAACTATTTCTCGCATTCGCGTCCGGTGCCCGAGTTCTATTGGACGGGCGATACGGACATGAAGTGCATGAGCGCCGCGATCGGGCAGACGCGACGGGAGGCCTACGCGCATCACATCCAAAGGCTCATGCTGACCGGGAATTTCGCGCTGTTGGTCGGCGTTTCGCCCCAGGCGCTGCATGAGTGGTACCTGATGGTCTATGCCGATGCGTTCGAGTGGGTGGAGTTGCCCAACACGCTCGGCATGAGCCAATTCAGCGACGGCGGCCTGCTCGCCTCCAAGCCTTATGTGGCCTCTGGCGCCTACATCGACCGGATGTCCAACTATTGTAAAGGCTGTCGCTACGACGTGCGTCAGACGCAAGGGCCGAAGGCATGTCCTTTCAACCCGCTCTATTGGGCGTTTCTCGTTCGTCATCGCGACAAGCTTGCGGCGAACCCGCGCGTATCGAATGCCTACCGGCTTTGGGACAAGTTTTCGGACGAGCGCCAACGCGGCATTCTCGAAAGCGCTGACGCTGTCCTCGCGGCTCTCGACGGCATTGCGGGAGAGCCCGCCGGAACGACACGGTCTTGATCAGATCGTCGACGATCGCGTGTCCGATGGTGCCCACCGGGCGAACGCACCTGTCCGCGACGGATGGCCTCGACGGTGCGCCTTGCGCGGAAGAAGCGCCGGCCGGTGCCCCGAGATGCCGACGTCACGCGGCGAACGGCACGCTTGCGACCCCGTGCGGAGGCGCTACCCTCTGCGCAATGGAATGGACACGGGGGAGCGGCATGACCGGCACGGCCAATCAGTCCTTCGATGCAGTGACGTTGGAGATCTTGTGGCGCCGCATGATCTCGGCCGTGGACGAGGCAGCGAAGGCGCTGCGCCGCACCTCGTTCTCCACGCTCGTCAACGAGTCGAACGACTTCGCCCTCGTGGTGACGGATGCCAAAGGCCAGAGTCTCGTCCAGAACACCGAGAGCATCCCCTCCTTCATCGGCACGTTGCCCGTCACCGTGAAGGAGTTCATCCGCCAGATCGGCCTGGACGACATGCGACCGGGCGATGTGCTCGTCACCAACACGCCCTGGATCGCGACGGGGCATTTGAACGACATAACCGTCGCCAAGCCCGTCTTTCGAAACGGCCGTATCGTTGCCTTCGCGGCATCGACGGCCCACGCGCCCGACATTGGCGGCAAGGTGCGCTCGGCCGAGGCCCGCGAGATCTTCGAGGAAGGCTTCCACATCCCCGTGATGAAGCTCGTCAACGAAGGTCGCATGGACGAGACGTTCATCCGCCTCCTGCGCGCCCAGGTGCGGACGCCCGACCAGACCGAGGGCGACCTGTGGGCGCAGCTCACCGGCCTCGACCTGCTGGAAAGACGGCTGGGAGATCTGATGGGCGAGTACGGCCTCGACAGTCTCGATGGCTTCGCTGCGGAGATCCTGTCGCGCTGCGAGACGGCCATGCGCGCCGCCATCCGCGCGTTGCCGGACGGTACCTACCCCTATGTTTTCCAGACCGATGGTCTGGCCGAGCCGTTCCACTACCAGGTGGCGGTCACAGTCGCTGGCGACAGCGTCTCGGTCGACTGGGCCGGCACCGGGCCGCAGGTCGACCGCGCCATCAATTGCCCGATCACCTACACCTACGCGATGACGGCCTACGCGCTGAAATGCGCGCTGCTCCCCAACCTGCCCAACAACGAGGGAATTTTCCGCTGCATCGACGTGGCGGCGCCCGAGGGCAGCCTCGTCAATCCGCGCTATCCCGCTTCCGTCGGCGGACGCATGGCGACGGGACACTACATCCCCGTGGCGATCTTCGGCGCCCTGCAATCCGTGCTGGGCGATGCCGTCCTCGCCGCGTCCGGATCGCCGCTGTGGAGCGTCATTCAGACGGGCGTCAGGCCCAACGGGCAGACCTATGCCAACGTGCTGTTCTTCAATGGCGGCATGGGCGCGACCGGATCGGGCGACGGACAGAGCACCTACGCCTGGCCTTCGAACGTCTCGAACGTTCCCGTAGAGCTCATCGAGCGCAACGCGCCCATGCTGGTCCATAAGAAGGAGATGCGGGCGGACAGCGGTGGGCCCGGCAAGCATCGCGGCGGTCTCGGTCAGGAGATCGTTTTCGAGGTGACGTCCGAGACGCCGGTCGGCATGATCTTCATGGCCGAGCGCTGCCGTTTCGCCGCCCCGGGCGTTGCCGGGGGGGGAGACGGGGCGCTGGGCGAACTGACCATAGACGGCCGCGAGATCGACCATCGTCAGAACGTTGTTCTGAAAAAGGGACAAGTCGTGCGGCTCGCGACACCGGGCGGCGGCGGGTTCGGACCGCGCACGGAGCGCGATCCGTCCGCCATCGCCCAGGATCGCAAACTGGGCCTGACGCGCAGCTGAGAAACCCGCGCCGGGCCCGTATGTCCCAATGATCGCCATTGCGCGCGACGACGGCCTCGGGATAGAAGCCAGCCATGCCCACGAAACCTGAAAAATCCAAGGTCCGCCAGAAGGCTCCGCCGAGCCCGAAGGTGCGCCGTGCCGCCGCCAAGGCGAAGAGTGCCGCGCCCAAGGTCGGCATCGTCTCGCTCGGCTGCCCCAAGGCGCTCGTCGACAGCGAGCGCATCATCACGCGCCTGCGCGCGGAAGGCTATGAGCTGACCGGCGACTACAAGGGTGCCGACGTGGTCGTGGTCAACACCTGCGGCTTCCTCAATTCTGCAAAGCAGGAGAGTCTCGACGCCATCGGCGAGGCGATGGCCGAGAATGGCCGCGTCATCGTGACGGGCTGCTTCGGCGTCGAGGATCAGCGAATCCGCGAAGAGCACCCGGACGTGCTTGCCATCACAGGTCCGCACCAATACGAGGCGGTGATGGAGGCCGTGCACAAGGCGGTGCCGCCGCTGCACGATCCTTTCGTCGATCTGGTACCGCCCGAAGGGCTGCATCTGACCCCGCGCCACTACGCTTATTTGAAGATTTCCGAAGGCTGCAACAACCGCTGCACGTTCTGCATCATCCCCTCGTTGCGCGGTGATCTCATCAGCCGGCCGGCCGCCCACGTGATGACGGAGGCGGAACGGCTGGTGAAAGCCGGCGTGAAAGAGTTGCTGGTCATTTCCCAGGATACGAGCGCCTACGGCCTCGACCTGAAGTATGCCGAGAGCCAGTGGAAGGGCGCGCCGATGAAGGCCCGCTTCCTCGACCTTGCCAAGGCGCTGGGCGATCTGGGAGCCTGGATCCGCCTGCACTATGTCTACCCCTATCCGCACGTCGACGACATCATGCCCTTGATGGCGGAGGGCAAGATCCTGCCTTACCTCGACATCCCCTTCCAGCATGCGGCTCCGTCCGTTTTGAAGGCGATGCGCCGGCCCGCGCACGGTGAGAAGACGCTGAAGAGGATAGCCGCCTGGCGGCGCGCCGTGCCCGATCTCGCCATTCGCTCCACCTTCATCGTGGGCTTCCCCGGCGAAACCGAGGAAGACTTCCGACAATTGCTCGACTTCCTGCGCGAAGCGAAGCTGCAACGCGTCGGCTGCTTCAAGTACGAGGCCGTGGACGGTGCAGTGGCCAACGATCTTCCCGGCGCCGTCCCGGAGGAGATCAAGGAAGAGCGCTGGCATCGCTTCATGGAGGCGCAGAAGGAGGTCTCCGAGGAGATCATGAAGGCACGTGTGGGCCGCACCATCGACGTGCTGATCGACGAAGTCGACGAAGCCGGCGCCATCGGACGCTCCGCCTGGGACGCACCGGAGATCGACGGCTCCGTATTCCTCAACGACGTCACGGACGTGAAGCCCGGCGACATCGTCAAGGCCTCGATCTTCGAGGCCGACGAGTACGACCTTTGGGGCGAGAAGGTCTGACGCCGCCGCGCTGTTACCGTGCGCGGATGTTGGGATCGAATGGCGGCGTACTCGGCTCTTCGGGTTGCCATGCCGGGATCAGGTCGGTGATGACGCCAGCCTTGGCGTGCATGAACAGCTCGTGGCCGCTCAGCCAGTAGCGGCCGGGCCGTTCGAACACGCCCGTGCTCGCAAGATCGCACAAGAAGTCATTGGCGATACCCGCGTCGCGTAGCATCCGGACATAGCGGTAAGTTGCGGCACTACCGGGGACATTCGTATGTGCGGGACACGCCCCGTGCAGCATCCACACACTGGCGCCCCCTGCGATCCGCTTGACGCCTTGCATGAAGATCGGAATGCACGCGGACAGGCACTTCGCTCCATGCCGGACACGCGTCTCCAAACGTACCCGGCCGCGCAGATCCTGCAGCACGGCGATGACACGCTCCGTGACGTCCAGCTCGCCGCCCTCGCTATCGAGATCGAGAAGTACCGCATTTACCGAATTGGGCAGGCCACGCGCCATTTCCCTCAGGTTCTCCGCGATCGGAAATGCGATCGGACCACGATAGTAGAGGCCTACCGCCCCTGCGGGAATGCTTGCGTCGTCCGCCGGCGTCACGAGCTGGAAGCCGACGTGCGCGTCTTGAGCGCCGGTCGGCCGCGACAAGGCGAGATCCGCGCCGAACGCCAGCATGAGGGCCAGCATGGCCAGACGACTGCGGCGTGGTCGGCGAGGACTCATGGGCAAATCGTTTTCTTCCTGCGTATGGCGCGTTGGCGCGGTCAGCATGTCGTCATGATGCAAGTTCGCACTTGATCGCGATCAGGCCAACTCTCGGTTCAATCCGCGACACACTTGCGACATACTCCGTCCCCGAACAGCCGATTCACCGAAGGGAGCCCCCCATGAAGACACGCGCCGCCGTCGCGTTCGAGAAGGCCAAGCCTCTCCAGATCGTCGAGGTCGATCTGGAAGGCCCCAAGGCCGGAGAGGTTCTGATCGAGGTGAAAGCCACGGGTATTTGCCATACCGACGAGTTCACGCTGTCGGGCGCCGACCCGGAGGGTCTCTTCCCCGCCATTCTGGGCCATGAAGGCGCCGGCGTCGTCGTCGATGTCGGTCCTGGCGTCACTACGGTGAAGAAGGGCGATCATGTCATCCCGCTCTACACGCCCGAGTGCCGGTCCTGCCCGTCCTGCCTCTCGCGCAAGACGAACTTGTGCACCGCCATCCGCGCGACGCAGGGCCAGGGCCTGATGCCAGACGGCAGCTCCCGGTTCTCGCTCGATGGCAAGCCCATCTTCCATTACATGGGTTGCTCGACGTTTTCGAACTTCACGGTGCTGCCGGAGATCGCCATAGCGAAGGTGCGCGAGGACGCCCCCTTCGACAAGATCTGCTACATCGGCTGCGGCGTGACGACCGGCGTCGGCGCCGTGATCAATACGGCAAAGGCTGGTCCCGGCTGCACGGCGATCGTGTTCGGTCTGGGCGGTATCGGCCTGAACGTGATCCAGGGCCTCCGTCTCGTGGGCGCGGACATGATCATCGGCGTCGATGTCAACGACGCGAAGAAGGCGTGGGGCGAGAAGTTCGGCATGACCCACTTCGTCAACCCGAAGGAGGTCGGCGGCGATCTCGTCGCCCATCTGGTCAACATGACCAAGCGCGGCGCGGACCAGATCGGCGGCGCCGACTATACGTTCGATTGCACGGGCAACGTCGAGGTGATGCGCACCGCGCTCGAGAGCTGCCATCGCGGCTGGGGCGAGTCGATCATCATCGGCGTCGCGGGGGCCGGCCAGGAGATCAAGACGCGTCCGTTCCAGCTTGTCACGGGACGCGTGTGGAAGGGCACGGCCTTCGGCGGCGCCAGAGGCCGTACCGACGTGCCGAAGATCGTCGACTGGTATATGGACGGCAAGATCTCGATCGACCCGATGATCACGCACACGTTGAAGCTCGAGGACATCAACAAGGGCTTCGACCTCATGCACGCCGGCGAGTCGATCCGCAGCGTCGTGGTGTTCTGAGGGAGCGCCGCCAAACCATAGAAATGCGAAGGGCCTGCCGCACGGCAGGCCCTTTGTCGTAGAGGTATGCGATATCGTTGCGGTCTGAGGGACTGCGGCGGCAGCTTTCAATTAAATGCGATCAGCCGCGCCTTGTCGTTGAGCACGAACAAGCGGCCGCCGGCGACGACGGGGGCGATGTAGGTGGGGGCTCCGAGCGATAGCTTAGTATCGGCCTTGCCCGTGCTCGCCTCCACGCCCACGAGCTCGCCCTTGTTGGAGGTGAGCCAAAGCTTGTTGCCTGCCAGCACCGGCCCCGACCAGGTCGTCGCGTTCGGAAGCTTCGTCGTCCAGACGACCTTGCCGTCACGACGCGTGATCGCCATCAGCTGGCCGGCGGTATCGACAACATAAACCATGTCGCCCGCCACGGCCGGCGGCTGGATGCCTGGAACGTTCAGCGACCAGAGCCGCTCGCCTGTCGCGAGGGCGGTGGCCACCATCCGGCCCGAATGGCCGGCGGCGAAAACCGTTCCTCCGTCGATCACGGGACGACCCGCATCCGTCAACGATCCCAGCGATGACGTCGAGCGCATGCGCGCGAGCGAGTCGTTCCACTTGGGCTGGCCGCTGTTGACGTCGAGCGCGATGATGTCACCCGAAGGATAGGGCACCACGACCGTATTGCCGTCCACCGCCGGACTCGCGTTGGAGAGCAGCGCGGCACGCTCGGGGAGACCTTGGTGTTGCCACAACTCCTGGCCGTCCGCCGTAGAGAGCGCGTGCATGTTGCCGTCGTTTGTCAGCACGAACAGGCGGCCGTCGGCCACTGTCGGTGAGGCCCGGACCGGCGCACCGAGATTCTTCTCCCACAAACGTTTTCCGCTCTGCAGGTCCATCGCGTAGGCATAACCGAAGCCGGTCGTCGCGTAGAGTTTGCCATCGTCGGCGGCAAGTCCTCCGCCGTATCCCTGCGTCGATTTCTCGTTGTCGGGGATGAGCGAGGCACGCCAAGCAACGCCGCCAGACGGCGCAAAGGCCGTCACCTGTGCGTTCGCATCGAGTGTGATGACGCGGCCGCCGGCCACGATCGGGCTCGCCGTCAACCGTCCCTTGGAGCCGGAGCCCTGCCCGGCGCTGGCACTCCAGGCTTGGCGCAATGTGGCCCCGAGCAGAAGGTGCCCGGGCGAATTACTTGCAAACCCTCCCGGCTGCGGCCACGAATCGTTCTGACGCGGTGGCGGCAAAGCGATAGGTTTGTCGATCGAGGAGACCACCAGCCCCGCCTTGCGCTCCGCGATCTCGATCGGGATGCGCTTGCCGGGGAGCGGTTGCTCTTTTTCGGCGAAGGGGTTCATATCCGACAGACGTGGCAATTGCGGCCCGCCTGCGCAGCCGCTCACGCCACCGGCAGCGAGCAACGCCAGCACGAAGGTCAGCCTCAATCGGCCTGCCATGATCCCCATCCCCTCAGTTCTTCTTAGGCTCCGGCGCGCCAGCGTTGCCGGGCTTGGCGTCCCCGCTCGCTGCGGCCGGCGTGTCTCCGCCGGAAGTCTTCTTGTCGCCAGCCTTGGCGGCTTCGGTGTCGGTCAACAGAGACAGCATCACTTGCGCGCGCTGCTGTAGTGACACCGGAACCGACGGGTCACCGATGATCTGTCCGAAATATTTTTGGGCCTCCGCGGTCTTGCCGGCCTTGTAGGCGCCGAGCCCCAGGGCTTCGCGCGCCAGCGCGCGGAACGGGGCCGTGTCGGCTGCCAATGGACCGATCTGCGCTTCGAGGTCGGACCAAGGCATGCTGTCGAGGCGCAGCATCGCCGCTTTCAGAACGGCGAGGTCGCGTGCCAGCGGATCGACATCCGTTTCCTTGGCGATTGCATCGAGTACGGCCAAGGCCTCCGCGTTGCGGCCGGCTTTCTCGTGCACGGTGGCGATCTGCAGGCGCGAGAGCGTCTGGTAGGCCGCCGGTGCATCCTTGGCGATGGCCTGGAATGCCTTCAACGCCTCGTCGGACTTGCTATCGTCGACGAGCCGCAAGGCTTGCTCGAATTTGACGCTCGCGGCCTGTCTGGCGGCGAGGTTGCGGCTCTCCATGTATTTGTAGCCGCCCACACCGATCAGAGCGAGCACGAAGAGGATCACGATGACAATGCCGTAGCGGTCCCAGATCTGTCTGACCTGCTCCCGCCGCAGTTCCTCGTCCACCTCTTGGATGAAACTGTCGTTACGATCGACCATACGCTCCAAGCATCTCCCTTATGCCGCGCCTGGGCTGCGGCAAACGAACTCCAGAGCCACCTATAGCCGTTCGAGAGCGCGAGTGAAACGCGTTCATGTTTCACTCCACTATTCAGAATCGACGCCGACCCGATGCCGACCTGCGTGCCCAATTCGGCGTTTTCGTGGCTTGGGCGCCGCGCGGCATCGTCACGGTATGACCTTCACGCCGATCAGCGCCGGGTGCCCCCATTTCGCGAAAACGGCATAGGCGACGAGCCCGCCTAAGACCGCGATAACGTCGTTGCGCACCGGACCCGACTTGATGGTAATCAGCCCGGCCGCCTCCCGCCGTTTGAGGGAAATGCGATCGAAGACGGCCCAGGCCAACAAGCCGCCGAACAGCAGGAGAGATGCCGCGTCGCCCCGCACCAGGAGATGCGCAAGCGCCCACACCTTTACCGCCAGTACCATCGGGTGCCGCACGGACGCCGAGATGCGCCCTGGGAGGTAGGCAGCGAACAGGAGTGGAAAAACGAACAGCATCAACAACATCGTGATGTGTCTGGTCCACAGCGGCGGTGACCAGAGAATGGGGTTCTTACCCGGATGCAATTGAGCCTTGTGGTAGCCCATCACGATGACCGCGAACCCGGCTAAAGCGACCAGCGAGAAGAACGCCTTATAGGCCCCCTCGCCCGAGCGCGCGGCGATGCCGCGCCGCAGATCGGGTTGCGTCGGCAGCAGATGGATGCCGACGAAGATCAGAAGTCCGACGACCAGCAAAAGCATGAAGCTCCATCCCCCGGCGGCGGCCAGCGTTGCCTGCGCACAGTGACGCGGGGATTTCGCCAATGCAACACAAGCGCCGCAATCGTCTGTTGATGAATGTTGTTGGCTCGAACGCCAGTTCGGTTAGAATGCCGAAACGTTTTGTTCGCGTTAACTATTTCCGTTCTGGGAGGGCTGAACGGAAAGTGCATCCGGACCGTCGGAGAGGCGTGTGGCCTCGTACGGTCCAACCCGGCACGAGCGCCTCGCGAAGCGCGGGATGAGGCGAGCGTGCGGGGCATCGCGTTATTTGTGTGAGGCGTATGTTCGATGTCCCGCTCTGAAGTTTCCGAAGCCGAGCCGAAGTCTGTGGCCACTGCGCAGCCGTGGCAGGCGCCGCGATTTCTCACGCCCCGGGAAGGTCCGCCCCCGGATCAGCCCGATATCTACAGCCGTACGCTTCAGCGCCTCAATGGACTGCTGGTGTCCGTACCGGTACACCACCGTCGCGGAATTGCGCTGGGGTTCGGCATCGGTTGCCTCGTGACCCTGCCGCTGGCCGTATTCGCATCGGGGCGGCTGTCCCACTCCACCGTCATGGCCGCGTCCGTCCCGCGGATCACGGTCGTAGCGACGCGAGCCGTATCGCCGGTGGCCGCACAACCGGTTGCCGCCTCCAAGCCGGCCAAGGCCGTATGGCGCGACGGCATCCTCCCGACACTCGAGATCGCACCCGGCGACAGCTCCGATCCGGTCGCGAGCGAGAGAATACGCCGCGCGCGCGATCTTCTGCACAGCGGCAAGGTGGGCGAGGCGCGCGCGCTCCTGTCGGATACCGATCTCGAGGCCACGCCGGAAGGCGCCTTCGCGCTCGCCGAAACCTTCGATCCCAACGTGCTGGCCTCACTCAATCTGTCGCATGCCCAGGCCGAGGTGGAGCGCGCGCGCCGCCTTTATGCGCAAGCGCTGGTCGGCGGGCTGGAACATGCGCGCCAGCGCCTTGATGGCTTGCGCTGATACGCGCCGCTCCGGCTGGGCGGCCCGGTGTGGACAAACCCGGGCTGGTGCCGCCCCGCGACACGACTCGTCCTAAACTCCACCGCATACGCCACAACCCCTGTCGAGGCGCGCGATGCGGCTTGCAACCTATAACGTCGAGAACCTTTTTACGCGGGCTCGGGTGCTCAACCTCGCCACCTGGGGAGACGGGCGCCCTGTGCTGGAGGCATACGCGGAGATCAACGGCCTGTTCGAGGAGGCCGAGTACACTGAGGATATCAAGAACCGCATCCTCGTCCTTCTTCAGAAGCTCGGGCTCGACAAGCGCAACGAGGCACGCTTCGCGACGCTACGCGAGAATCGTGGCCGTCTCATCAAGCGCACGGTCGTCGGCGCTCCAAAGATCGTGGCGAACGGCCGCACCGATTGGATCGGAAACGTCGAACTGCGTACCGAAGTCGTCGACGAGGTCGCCACGCAGAACACGGCGCGCGTCGTGCGCGATATCGATGCGGACGTGATCGGCATCATCGAGTGCGAAGGCCGTTCCGCACTCATGGAATTCTCCTATGGCCTGCTGCCCGGCGTCAAAGGCCGCGCCTACGATCAGGTAATGCTCATCGACGGCAACGACGATTGCGGCATCGACGTCGGTTTGATGGCGCGTGGCGCCTACCGGATCGGCTGGATGCGCAGCCACGTCGACGACGTCTCCAGCCAGGGCGGTCGGATCTTCAGCCGGGATTGCCCGGAATTCGCGATCTGGACGCCATCCGGTGAGACGGTTTGGGTTCTGGTCAATCATTTCAAGAGCAAGGGCTACGGCGCACAGAAGGATTCCGACGCCAAGCGCTGGCTGCAGGCGGAGGCGGTGCGTCGCATCTACGAGCGCCTCAAGGCTGAAGGGGCCTCCCTCATCGCCGTGATGGGCGATCTCAACGATACCCCGGAGCGCGACATGTTGGCCCCTCTGCTGCGCGAATGCGACTTACGGGACGTGGCGACGCATCCCGCCTTCGATGACGGCGGTCGTCCCGGAACGCACGGCAATTGCACCGCGCGTGAGCGCTTGGACTACGTCCTGTTGTCGCCGGCGCTGTTCGACCGCATGCAGCGCGGCGGCATCTGGCGACGCGGCGTCTGGGGTGGCACGCACGGCAATCTCTGGGAGATATACCCGGAGATGACGACGGCTCACCACGCTGCCTCCGATCACGCCGCGGTCTGGTGCGAGCTCGCCGTCTAGCCGCGATGAGCCTACTGGGCTCTATGCCTTGCGTGGCTTGGGCCAGCGGCGCGCCACTTCGGGCAATACCGTCTCGATGAAGCGTGCCGTCTGTGCCAGCAACTGCTCGTCGCCGATCCCCACCGGTCGTAAAATGAACTTGTAGACTCCGGCATCGACGTAGGCCGCGACGCGCTCCAGGATCTCGTCCTTGCCGCCGATGGCAAACAGCGGCGACGCATCGCGCCCTGTGCGGCGTTTGTAAGCTTCGAGCATCCGGGCCGGTGCCGGATCGGTGGGATTGCCGAAGTAGAATGGGAAGGCCGCGCCGTAATGATCCTCGTCGATCGTGCGTCCGGCCTCGGCCGCGGCCACTTTGATCGCGGCGACGATCTTGCGTGCTTCCTCCGGCGTCTCGGGCCCGGCCTGCCATCCCGTGCCGTATTTCGCCGTCCGCCGGACGGCCGCCTCCGATCCGCCTCCGATCCACATCGGTAATTCGGCCTGCACCGGCTTCGGCGCGATCGTAGCGCCCGTCAGTTTGAAGTGACGGCCTTCGAAATCGACCTTGTCCTCGCGCCACAGTCGGCCGATGATTTCCAAAGCCTCGTCCGTTTTGGCGCCTCGCGTCTTCGTGTCGACGTTCAGGGTCTTCCACTCGGGCGCCATCGGGCTGCCGATGCCGAATGCCGGCAGCAGGCGCCCTTCCGAGAGCATGTCCACCGTCGCACACTGTTTGGCGAGCAGCACCGGATCGCGTAGCGCGAGCGACACCACGTTCATGCCGAACTTGATGCGCCGCGTACGGCCCGCGATCGCCGCCATCGTGGTGATGCTTTCGAGGATCGGCTCACGAGAGACGATCCGGTCGGTCTGCCAGAGAGAATCGACGCCCCCGGCCTCGCACATGTCCACCCATCGCCAGAAGGCCGGGGCCCCCGAGAACGGCATCTCCATCAGACCGAGACCGACGGCGACTCTCATGGCAAGGGCTCCGATTGGCGTTGCGAAGGTGGGAAACTCAGGCTGCCGCAAGCGGGGCGATCTTGTCGAGATGGCGCAGGATTTCGTCACGCGACAGATCGGGAATCTCGAGGAGCGCACGATAGATGCCCGCATCCCGATACTGCGCGAGCTTTGCCGCGTCCGCCGGCGAGCGGAAAACCGTGATCGACAGCGTGGCGAAGTCGCGCCCCGAGGTCGACGCCATCTGCCGCAGTCGCCCGACGGCCTCCTTGGGATCGAAACCCGGTGTCGCGCGCGGGAACCAGCCGTCGCAGAATTCCACGACACGTTTCAAGGTCCAGTCGGTTTCGCCACCGTGCAGGATGGGCGGGTGCGGGTTCTGCACGGGCTTCGGCCAGCTCCAGATCCGGTCGAACGACACGAAATCGCCTGAAAAACTGGCCTCCTCCTGGGTCCAAATCTCTTTCATCGCCTTGAGACGCTCACGCATCAGTTTGAAGCGCGTCTCATACTTTGCGCCGTGGTTTTCCATCTCCTCTACGTTCCAACCACCGCCGACGCCGAATTCGAAGCGACCGCCGGACAGCCGGTCGAGGCTTGCCACGCACTTCGCGGTCACGATCGGATCGCGTTGCGGAACGAGGCAGATGCCCGTGCCCAAACGCAGGGTCTTGGTCGCCGCTGCCGCGAATGCGAGCGCGACGAACGGGTCATGGGTGTGGGAATAGCGCTTCGGCAACTCTCCCCCGCCCGGGAAAGGAGAAATGCGCGAAGCGGGAATGTGCGTGTGCTCGCAAACGAAAAGCGACTCGAACCCACGGTCCTCCAGCTCGCGTGCCAGCTCGCCAGGCTCGATGCCGTAGTCCGTCGGAAAATAGAAAACACCGATCCGCATGTCGCGCCGCCCTCCACCGTGGGATGTCGTTGGATCTCCGTCCACAACGTACGCCCACACGGCGACCGCCCGCAACCCGCACCAGGACCTTGGAGGCAGGTGTCGCGGGGTGGCCCGGGATCAGGTCTTGGGCGAGCCGTTCTTGCCCTGAACGGTGCTCGCGAGTTCGACGCGTAGCGCCTTCTCGACGATGCGCGGCATGTTGGCATCGAGCCATTCGCGCAGCATGGGCCGCAGCAGTTCTGCGACCGTGTCCTCGAGCGTGCGCACCGCCGGCTCCACGCGGGGGGCGACGGTGTCGGCTGTTACGATTGTCGAAATCGCACGTGCCGTCGGGGCGGGCGCCGTTGTCTCCGTGCTCACCGGCAGGCCCGGCGCGGCATCCGTCACTACTGGCTTGGCGATGGCAGCGTCGGCGGTCCGCGTCGGTGGAACCGTGTCGAGCTTCGCAGATTGTGCCGGAGCCTCCGCCGCCGAGTCGCCGATGGCATGCTCCGGCTCAGGCAGTGTCTTCAGCGGGCGCTGGAATGTCTCGGCCCGCGCCGTCGCCGACGTGGCTGCTTCCGGAGAAGCCGCTTCCGGTTCCCGACGCAGCCTCGCGGATGGCGTGGTGTCTGCAACCGGCGCCTCCCGGTCCCGCGCCCGCGGCGATTCGGGCTGCGAGCTGGGCCGCTGAGGCGAGCCGCCGACTCCCAGAGCCGAAAGCCGATCGAAAATGCTCGCTGGGTTGCGGACGGGCTTTTCGGCGGGGGTGGCAGCAGCCGACGGACTCGCGCGCACGGGCGCTGCAAACGGGTCGCTGGTCTCCGGAGCCTCGCTGGGCGCCGGCCGCGCCGACGGCAGTTCGTGCGGCAGTGGCTCGAGGCGTGACAATTCGAAATTCGGAGATGGACCGAAAGTCGGCTCGGAAGACGGCTTGGCCGCCGGTGGATCGAATGTGGGCATCGCACCGTCGCGCCGCTGACCACGTGGGCCAGGCACGAACGAGCCGAGATCCTTCGACGTTTCCCCGGACTTGGGCGTTGACCCAGATGCCTGTTCGGCTGCCGTCGGGGCCGACGTAACAGGCGGCCTCTCGCTGGCCGACGGCCTCTCGGAGGCATCGGCCGAAGGCGGAGCAATTTCAGCAGAGCCGCTGGGCCGTGACAATGGATCCGAGACCGGAGCGGGGGGCTTGCTCAGTGCGTCCGCGCTGCTCCGCGGAAACAGCCAGGACGGCACGGACCGTGATGGTACCGAAGCTGCCACGTACGGCGGGCGTTGTGGCGCGGGTTGAACCTGCGGCGGGGGCTCGTCTTCGTCCGCGAGCCCGAGCACGTCGTCGATATTCTCAAGATCCGGCTGCGCGTCGGCCGGCGTCGTGGCTGGGCGCGCGGGCAACCGCGGCTCCGGGCGCATTCCCGAAAGTGATGGGCCCGACAGTGAAGGGCTCGACTGTGGCGGGCCCAGCGTGGGGGCGGTTGGTACTGGGCCGGGTTGAGCAGGCTCTTCGGCGATGATCTTGCGGATGGAGGCCAGGATCTCCTCCATGCTCGGTTCGCCTAGTTTCTCTGCCTTCGACATCCCCGCCTCCCGCATAACGCGACGCCCCCTCGTGCCGCGCACAGTGCGCGTGACACCACGGATTTCGTACTATGAACGGCACGTGCCTTCAATTCGGCATGGGCGAGGATAACCACACCCTCGAATGATACGACCGCCAGCGTATTTCGGCTTTCACCGTTCGATACTACGTAGAATGCTCGAAATCATGGCGATGCCACGGCAAGTGCGATGCGATCGAGCGCTGCAAAGGCTAAGCAATCGTCAGCGCAACGAGCGCGACGTCTCGAGAGTAAATTGTGGAAAAGCTGTGGGCCTTCCGGGAAGACCCGCGCAAGCACGCGGCGCCGAAGGCACCGCGTCATCACTTCATCGGATAATTCTTGCCGTGGCTTTCCCACAGATCGTGGTGTTCGCGGTGACCGTCATGCCGCGTGATGTCTATGCCCCACCACTTCCTTCGCACTTCGCGGTAGTGCACTTCCGGGTCGTAGACAGTCGCTGAAGCGCCGATTTCGGCAACGTTCAGGCGGCCCATAGTCGCGAGCAGATTGTAGCCCGCCACGACGAGATTGCGCTCGGTGGTGACGATCTGCACCTGCGCGTTCAAGGCTTCCTGTTCGGCGTTGAGGACATCGAGAAGCGTACGCTGACCGACGCGCTCTTCTTCACGCACGCCAGCCAAGGCGGTCTGCGTGGCCCGCACCTGAACCTGGTCGGACTGAAGCTGGGCGCGAGCGGCCACGAGTTGAGACCACGCCGACGTGATGGCAGCCTGCACCTCGGTCCGGTTCTGCTCGATCTCCTGCAGACGGCTCACATGGGTATGTTTCGCTTGACGCACGCGAGCGCGCACCTCGCCGCCTTCGTAGAGCGGGACATTGACGCGGCCTGTGACCGTGGTCGACTCCTGCTCGTCGGTGATGCGAGACGGATCGTAGCGGTGCGAGTAGTTGGCTTCGAGTTGGACCGTCGGCAACAACTCACCCCAGGTCTTGTCGACATTGTGCCGCGCAGCTTGCTCCCTATAGAGCGCGGCCACCAAGGCTGGATGTTCTTTCTGTCCGATGCCCAGAGCAGACTGGAGCGACCGCGGCAGCAGCTTTTCCGGCAGCTTCTGGTCGCGCAGGTGGCTGGGAGGATGGCCGACCACACGTTCGAAGGTCGCACGGCTGGTCTTCAGATTGGACTGTGCGAGATCGAGAGCTGACACGGACGCAGCCCGGCGAGCTTCGGCCTGGGCGACGTCGGTGCGGGTGACTTCACCCACGGAAAACCGATCCTGCGTTGCCTTCAACTCACGCGTCAGAACCCGAACGTTGTTCTCGCGCAGTTTCAGAATGGCTTGATCACGAACAACGTCCATATAGGCGGTCACGGCTTCGAGCAGAACGGACTGCTCGACGGAGCGCAGCGTTTCGCGGCCGACACGAACCAGTGCTTCCGCCTCACGCACCGCGTTCATTGTCCGAAAGCCCCGAAAGATCGGCTGCGTCATGTTGACGGCGTAACCTTTCGGGTAGTTGTCGCCGTCGTTGACGGACGGCGGCTTGGTCTCGGTGTGCTGATAGTTGACGTCGGCCGAACCGCTGATCACCGGACGGTAACCGGAGTTGGCTCGCGCCACCTCCTCGTCCGTTGCGCGCAGCCGTGCCCGCTCTGCATCGAGCCGCGGGTTGTATTTGTAGGCGGAATTGAGCGCGTCGCGGAGCGACTCCGCGAGAGCGGGCGTTGGCGTCGCCAGTGCGGCCAAGCCCATGAGGCTCACGGCCGTCAAACCGGAGATCGCAATTTTGACGAGTAGCCTGTGTGGAGGCACTCCCGGCAATTTCGTCATGTCACCGCCGTTGATGCGCTTGTACGCTCGAGCACGAACTTGGCAGCCTAGGCCGCCTTATGACTCAGGAGCACTCCACTACGCACGCTGGTGCAGGCACTGCGCCTCGCAACCAGAATTTGCACAAACACAAAATTTGCCCCAACTCGTTTCAGGTATCTGATTCCAATCTGTTTCAGGTCGAAGCGCAAAGCACTTCTCCACAGGACTGTTAAGCCATTGGTAACCATTGGTGCGATGGAAAACGTTGTTAACTCGATGATTTGCGTTGCGATGTTGTTATTTGAGCACAAAATGCCCCGCCGTTGCCTCGGCGGAGGCTGCGGCGGGGCTTATGGCCGTGTCTTGTGGGGGAGGCGGCGCTAGGGCTGGGTGCGCCTAGTCCTCGATGATCCACTCGGGGTCGCTGTCGAGCGTCACGTCCATGCGCTCGGTGCGGCCGTTGGGCCGCGTGATGTCCAGCCCGAACCATTTGTTGCGCACTTCCTCGTAATGCGCGTTCGGGTCGTAAGCGTCGGCGGCGAGCCCCAGGTCGACCGCGTTGAGCCGTCCGACTTGAGCAATGAGGCCGTATGCGGCGACGACGAGGTCGCGCTGCGTGCTGGAAAGTTGCACCTGGGCGTCGAGCAGTTCCTGCTCGGCATTGAGGACATCGAGCAGCGTGCGCTGACCCACCCGTTCTTCCTCGCGCACGCCCTGAAGGGCGGTGCGGTTCGCCTCGACCTGAATCCGATCGGAGCGCAATTGCGCGCGCGCGGCGCTGTAGCGTGACCATGCCTGGGCGACGGCCGCTTGCACCTCGGAGCGCGCCTGTTCGATCTCTTGCAGCCGGCTGACGTGGGTATGTTTGGCCTGGCGAACGCGCGCATACGTCTCTCCGCCCTCGTAGAGCGGGATGGAAACGCGACCGGAGATCTGTCCCACTTCTTGCGCGTCGACGCCCACCGAGGGATCGAAGCGCTTGCCGTAGCTGCCTTCGAGCCGCACCTCCGGCAGTAGTTCGCCGCGGATGCGATCGATGCCGAAGCGTGCGGCTTGCTCGCGATAGAGAGCGGAAACGACGTTCGGGCTTTCGCGCTCGCCGATTGCGGTGGCCTCCTCGAGCGAGCGCGGGAGCTGCTTCTTCGGCGGAGATGGCGGGGTCAGGGAGCGCGGCGGCAGGCGGACGACACGCTCATAGGTGGCGCGGCTGGCCTTGAGATTGGCCTTGGCAAGGTCGAGTTGGGAGATCGCCTTGGCGCGCCTGGCCTGAGCCTGCGCGACGTCCGTGCGTGTCACCTCCCTGACGGCACGGCGCGCTTCCGTCGCCGCCAGTTCTTGCGACAGGACGCTGACGTTGTGTTCGCGCAGCCGCACGATGGCCTGATCGCGCACGACGTCACAATAGGCCGTCGCCGCCTCGAGAAGCACCTGTTGTTCGACATTGCGCAGTTGCTCGCGCCCGGCTCGGACGTTGGCTTCTGCCTCGCTGACCGCCGCAACCGTGCGGAAACCGCGGAAGACGGGCTGCGTGAAATTGATTCCGTAACCCCAGGGGTTCGAGGTGCCGTTCGAGCCCTGATCGGGCCTGGCCGTGGTGCGCTGGTGCCCGCTGTCAGCCTCGCCGGTGATTCGGGGGCGGTAGCCGGCTTGCGCGCGCGGCACCTCCTCGTCCGTCGCCCGCAGGCGCGCCCGCTCGGCATCTAGCCGGGGATTGTTGCGATAGGCGTTGGCGAGTGTCTGGCGCAGGGTTTCTGCGGCGCACGGCGCTGAGGAGGCGAATAGCAGGGCGGCGAGGCATGCTGCGACGCTGCTCCCGCATCCCGGATCGCGCTTTCGGCCAGCCATGGGCAACTTCTCTCCACCGAGCAAAAATGGGGCTCGCACGCACCCTGTCGTGCCAAGGCGCTCCGCGGATGGACCGCGAGTCGTGCCCCCAATTGGCGCCCGAAACGGTGAAGGAAACGTAAACGGATGTTTCGAGATGGGGCATCCACCCGGGGGCTGTGGCGCTTGTGCCGATGTGCGGCCCGGCCCGGCTCTGTTTGATCCCGAGGGGGAGGCACATATGGTTCGGTCGAGCCGCCCCGCGCCGCACGGCTACGCGCCCGGGTGTGGATCGTGCGGGATGTCTCCTCGTGTGTTGTGCCGGCGCGTACTCCAGCCGCGCCTTCCAGCGCTGGGTCTCCTGGCGGCGCGAACGCGATGCCAGTGTAGCGCCTCCTGGCTTTGATGATCGCTCGCGGCGTGTCGTCACCACGCGCCGGATGCAAAAGCTAGGCTCGGAGTGCGGAGTTGTCGGTGTTCCTTTTCCTTCGGACATCCGCTCCGGGTCGCGCCGCGCCCGGAGGTCGGGGTGGGAACCGGAAGGTTCTAGGCGGCCAGGAGCTTGTCGATCTCCTGCACGAGATCGCGCAGATGGAACGGTTTGGAGAGAACGCGCGCGTCCTTCGGCTTGTTCTCGTTGTTCAGTGTCACCGCCGCGAAGCCCGTGATGAACATGATCTTCAAGTCCGGGTCTAGACTGCTTGCCTTGCGCGCCAATTCGATGCCATCCATGCGCGGCATGACGATATCGGTCAGCAGGAGCGTGAACGGCTCGTCCTTAAGGCGCTCGAATGCGTCGGCACCGTTATCCACCGCGACGACGGCATAGCCCGCCTTCTCGAGTGCACGCTCGAGGAAGCCGCGCATCGAATCGTCGTCTTCGGCCAACAGGATACGCCGGTAGGGGTGCGCAGATGCCTTTGCTGTCATTTTGCCCGCTTCTACTGAACAGATGGGATGCGCCGGGGAGAGACGCACTGTGAACGATGCGTCGTGATCACGGCAAGTTTGAGCAACCTTGGTAAAGAGTCGATGAAGCCTTGATCCGTATGGATCTTGTTGCCGTCGTGCGACGCCGCGGTATCTATGGCTTTATCGCGTGGACTCGTGGACCTCGAAGCGGCACAATTGGATTTGCCGCCGATAACCTTTCGTCCGCGGTGTCACATGTCTTGGGTCGAGTGGAATGGCTGGGAGCAACGGACCGGCGATGCGCAGTGCTGGCGATTGGGGCATCGACGCGGAATTGTCGCCTCCGTTTGATATTCATGCACCTCCCGTGGTGCTGTCTCCCTACGTTTTCTGCTCGCCACATTCGGGCAGGGTGTATCCGGCTGCGTTCGTGGCCGCATCGCAGTTGAGCCCGCACGCGCTGCGCAAATCCGAGGACTGCTACGTCGACGAGTTGTTTTCCGACGTCGCGGCGCTTGGTGCGCCGCTTCTGTCCGCCCGGTTTCCGCGCGCCTATATCGATGTCAATCGAGAGCCCTACGAACTCGACCCCGACCTCTTCAACGAGCCATTGCCTCCGTTCGCCAACACGCAGTCCGTTCGTGTCGTCGGCGGTTTGGGAACGATCGCGCGCATCGTGGCGGATGCCGAGGAGATCTACCGCGAGCGTCTCTCGGTGGCCGAGGGGCTCGAACGGATCGAGCGGCTCTACAAGCCGTTCCACGCGGCGCTTGCCGGGTTGCTGGAGCAGGCGCGGCGCAACTGCGGCGTGGCAATTCTCGTCGATTGCCACTCCATGCCGTCCACCACGGCGAACCTCGGTCATGGCGGCCGTCCGGACTTCGTACTGGGGGACCGGTTCGGCGTATCTTGCGATCAGAAGCTTGTCCGCCGCTTGCGCGAGTTGCTGACGGAGGCAGGGTACACTGTTCACCTCAACCGGCCCTATGCCGGTGGCTTCATCACCGAGCACTACGGCAAGCCGGCGCGCGGCTTCCATGCGGTGCAGATCGAGATCAATCGCGGGCTCTACATGAACGAGCTCACGTTCCAGCGTTCGCCCGGCTTTTCGAGGCTGCGTGAGGACCTTGCCTGCGTCATGGCGCGGTTGATGTCGGATTTGCCGGGAGTAGCCGGCCGTCAGGCTGCTGCCGAATAGGTCCCGCGCGGGTGCGCTTCGCGGTGGTCGCGTGACGCGACCGAAGGTTTTTGCGTGCCCGGAAAAGAAAAGGGGCCGCCGGTTGCCCGTGCGGCCCAAGTCTAGGGAGGAAACGCCCAAAGGAGGGCTGTGAGGCTCGCGAGCAGCGCCCGCTCACCGCACGAGACGAACATAGGCAGGACCCTCCTCAGTCTCAAGGGGGGAAATTGTGCGGCGCGACATAATTCTTGGCTGTTTTTTGAGCAAAGCCAGCTTGTGGGTATGTAAAACGTTGTTATGAATTGATAAAAAAACGAAGGACGCAATGCCGCACCGCAGAGAAAACATGGAGCCTTGCGCTTTGTGCATGGCTTTAGAGGGCCTTGAACTCGAATAGGCTCGCACGGAGGGGGGGACTCCCCCTGGAAACATCGTCTTCGGCGATGCCGCACACTGATTTCCGCGGCGAATCGCACTCGAGAAAGGTAGGCGCATGGCTGCGGTTGCCCAGGATCGGCTGTAAGCGGGACGGGAAACACGTTAAAGCAGGCACCTGACGCCGTGCCGGTCGCGGCGTCGAGATACCGTCGAGGCTCAACCATGAGGGGATCGGGAGACGTGACGACGCTGAGCGCGCGAGAGATCAAGACGCTTCTGGCCACCGCGCATGAGTTGGCCGATCTGTCGGCAGCACCGATCCTAAAATTCTTCCGGAAGCCACTTGATGTCGAGAACAAGGCATCGGGTCGGGGCTTCGATCCTGTCACGGCGGCCGACAAGGCGGCCGAGCGGGTCATTCGCAAGCGGCTGCTGCAGCAGTGTCCGGACCACGGCATCCTCGGCGAGGAATATGGGGCGCTCGAATCCGATTCGCCCTTCACCTGGGTCATCGATCCCATCGACGGCACAAAGGCCTTCATCACGGGAACGCCGCTCTGGGGCACGCTGGTGGGGCTCGCTCATCACGGACGCGCAGTTCTGGGCGTCATGAACCAGCCGTTTACGGGCGAGCGCGTCTGGGCAGGCGGCGGGGGCAGCTTCTGGCGTACGGCGGATGGCCGTCAGCGCCGCAATCGTACCCGCCAGTGCTCGCGTGTCGAAGATGCCATGCTGGCGACGACGAGCCCCGATCTCCTGCAAGGGCCGGGGGAACTCGACGCCTTTCTGGAGATCAAGGCGCGCGCCCGTCTCACGCGCTACGGTGGCGATTGCTACGCCTATTGCCTCCTGGCTGCCGGCCACGTGGATCTCGTGATCGAGACCGGGCTGAAGCCGCACGACGTCATGGCGCTCATTCCCATCATCGAGCAGGCAGGTGGCCGCATGACGAACTGGGAGGGTGGTCCGGCAGAGCCGGGTGGTCGCATCGTCGCCGCCGGCGATCCGAAGCTGCACGAATTGGTGCTGCGTCGCCTGCAGCGCGCCATGAAGAAGTAGAGGCGTTCGCCGCCGCGTTTTCGCTCAGGCTGCGGCGGCGTTGACGCCGAGATACGCATCGAAGGCCGCCCAGAAGCGCTGGCGGATCTCGTCGCGCTCCTGCAGGATCTCGTGCCGCGACCCCGCGATCGAAACGCGTGCGCCAATCTTCATGAAGCCCGCCAACGTATCGATGGCGGCAGAGGAGACGACCCGATCGTTTCCCGCTGCCACCAAGAGAACCGGCACCTGTACGCCCAGTGCGAACTCCGGTCGCATGAGGCTTCGGCAAGAGCGCAATGCCGCCCGCAACCACGCAATCGTCGGTGCGCCGAGAGCAAGGTGTGGCGCGACCTCGATCAGTTGCTGGGTTCGCCGGAACCGCTCCACGTCGGTGGTCAGCGGATTGTTCTCGAAGCCACGCAACTCTTCGGGGCGATCCGAGCCGCCGCGGACGTAGAGCCGTCCGAAGGGCCCCCAGCCCAGAAGTTCTGCATAGAATCGCACCAGCGGCAGCGGCGCGCCGAGCTTCTCGTCGGCGATCGCGATCATCGGCGCTGTCAGCACCATCCTGTCGAACCAGGAGTCGGACGCTGTCGCGTTATGCAGCAGCACGTTGCCGCCCATGGAATGCGCGAGTGCGATGTAGGGTGGTGGACAATTCGGCAGCACGACGTCCCGCATGAAGCGCGTCAGGTCGGCGCCGTAGTCGGCGAAGCTGCGCACGTAGCCCTTGCGCGGATTGGCGAGGGCCCGCGCGGAGCCGCCTTGACCGCGCCAGTCGTGCATTGCGACGGCGAACCCGCGCCGCCGCAGGTCCGAAACCACCTCGAAATACTTTTCGATGAACTCGCCGCGCCCCGGAAAAACGCACACGGTGCCGCGCCGGGGCGCCCGCGTCGGCTCCCATCGCGCAAAGCGCAGTTCCGTGCCGCCGTGGCCTTGAAACATGCCGGCTACGGCCCCGCTGGGAACAGGATTGCGCGCGAGCGAGACGAGGTCGGTGCTCATGGCGATGTCCCTGTTGTCGTTCCCGAGGTTGAGTGCGTGCGGCGATCCGCTTGCATCCGCTATATCACGCTGCGTCCGATCGAACAGTGTGTGGAGCGCGACCGTGCCTTCGCTCGCTCCGAGAAAACCGGCGGGCACGCCTCGACGGCGTGCCCGTGGTATTGGTCTCCTGGTTATCGTGGTGGCAGGCTCAGGTCCGCGCCCTGGCCACTCTTTCAGTAGTAGGGACGTTGCGGTGGACCGCGCCGGTTGTCCCATGCGTACGGCACATGCTCGTGACGGCGGAGCATGCGGCTTGCGATGATCTCGCCCGTGCACCGGTCGATCTTCAGCGCATAGAGATCGCCGTTCGGACGTCTGGCTTGCAGGCGTGCCAACCCGTTGGTCAACCCGATGTCGCGGAAGTCGCGCCAGCCCTCGTATTCCAGCCGGTCGCGGATGACCGCGTGCGGAACGCACGCGTCGGCATGGCGCCAGTTTCTGCGATGGTGCGGCGCGTGCCCATGAACTCGCTCGCGCGGATAGACCTCCGCCGGAGGAATAGGTGCGCGATCGGCATAGAACGGGCGACGATAATGCTCGCGGGGTGGCTCGTCATCGTGCCCGTAAAGATCCCGGTAGCGCGGATCCTCATAGGCCGACGAGTACCGGTCGAGTGGCATGCGGCCGTAGTCGAGATCGGCTGCTCTGGTGCCGGATGTGGCGGCTCCAAGTGCCGCCGCAACTGCAAGTGCTGCAACGGTCGTGCGTGTCATCGCTGGGGATCCTCCTGGCGCGATTGCGCGGCAAGGCCGCGTCTCCCTCCCAAGGCAATCTGACGTCACGAACATGAATGCAGGTACAAGCCCGCGTTCATCCCGCATTCATAGCGTGTCGCCACGCCCCCCACGGATGAAACGCTAACAGCTTGTAGATCTGGAGAAAAGCGTGCCCCGCCAACTCTCGCGAGGCGTTGCGGCGAGAGCACAGCATCGGCGCGGTGAGCTACGGCTACCAACGCCCCATCCTGAGATCGGAGATAGAAAGTCGCGGTGCGGACCAAGAGGTGGGAAGCGTGCGCCCATCAATCCGGAGCGATTTTCTGCTTGGGGCCGATGCCACGGAAGAACTTCGCAAGGAAGCCCTTGTCGCGCATGTAGGCTTGCGTTTCACTCTTGTTGAAGTCGACGATCTGTCCGTCCTTCAACCCGTAATGCGCGACGCGCTCGACGGTATCGGCCGGCCCGAAGTACACGGCCACCACCTTGCGATCGACCTCTTGCTCCTTGAAGAACGCCGTCTGCTTGTTGGTGCTGGAGATGTAGTAGAAGGCCCGATTCCCGGAGACGCTGGACGTCGTGTCGGGCGTTCCGAGCGT
>VFQT010000231.1_pt1 | contig 89580 bp, 100 predicted proteins | sample 3512381 | NCBI WGS metagenome assembly VFQT01 (sample SAMN10412376, study PRJNA504923) | tailings metagenome | isolation source: Relicate 2 Philex TSF3 active mining site | place: Philippines: Tuba, Benguet | collected 2017-08-29
GCTCGGGCAGGCGAGCCGTGGGATCCAGTGCCGGACAGGCTCACCGCGACACCCGTCAGTGGAAGAAGTGGCGGGTGCCGGTGAGGTACATCGTCACGCCAGCCGCGCGCGCAGCGGCGATGACCTCCTCGTCCCGCACCGAGCCTCCCGGCTGCACGACCGCGCGCACGCCGGCGGCGAGCAGCACCTCCAGGCCGTCGGCGAACGGGAAGAAGGCGTCCGACGCTGCGACGGAGCCCGCGGCGCGATCACCGGCGCGATCCACCGACAGGCGAGCGGAGTCGACCCGGTTCACCTGGCCCATGCCCACCCCGACCGCGGCTCCGTCCTTGGCCAGCAGGATCGCGTTCGACTTCACCGAGCGGCACGCGCGCCAGGCGAACTGAAGATCGCGCATGGTCGCCGCGTCGGCCGGATCACCGCTTACGAGCGTCCACGTCGAAGGATCGTCGCCCTCGGCGCTGACCGTGTCGACGGCCTGGACCAGGACGCCACCGGAGATGGTGCGCACCTCCGGGCGGCGTTGCGCCGGCAGGCCCTCCACCTCCAGTACGCGCAGGTTCTTCTTGGCCGCGAACACCTCGAGCGCACCGGGCGCGTACGCGGGAGCCACGACGACCTCGGTGAAGACGTCGGCCATCGCCTCGGCCATCTCCCTCGTGACCTCGCGATTGGCGGCGACGACTCCTCCGAAGGCCGACACCGGGTCCGTCGCGAACGCCCGGGCGTAGGCGTCGGCAATGTCGGATCCGACCGCGACGCCACAGGGATTGGCGTGCTTGATGATCGCGACGGCGGGCTCGGAGTGGTCGAACGCCGCGCGACGCGCAGCATCGGCGTCGACGTAGTTGTTGTAGGACATCTCCTTGCCCTGGTACTGCCGGGCACCCGCAAGAGCAGGATTGTGATGGGCCGAGCGGTACACGGCCGCCGACTGGTGCGGGTTCTCGCCGTAGCGCAGGACCTCGCCGAGCCGCCAGGCCGCACCCACCCACTGCGGGAACCCGCTCTCGGCCGGGACGACCTCGCTGCCCAGCCATGACGCGACGGCGATGTCGTAGGTGGCCGTGTGAGAGAAGGCCTCGGCCGCCAGTGCGGCGCGCTGCTCGAGGGTGAAGCCGCCGCCCTCGACCGCGGCCAGCACCTCCGCGTAGCGCACGGGTGACGTCACGATCGCCACGTTGGCATAGTTCTTCGCCGACGCGCGCACCATCGCCGGACCGCCGATGTCGATCTGCTCCACGCAGTCGTCGATGCCCGCGCCCGACGCGACCGTCTGCTCGAACGGGTAGAGATTCACGACGACGAGCTCGAAGGGCGCGATCCCGAGGTCCGCGAGTTGCGTGCGGTGGGTCTCCTTGCGCAGGTCGGCGAGGAGCCCACCGTGCACATGCGGATGCAGGGTCTTGACCCGACCGTCGAGGCACTCGGGAAAGCCGGTGACGTCGCCGACCGCCGTCACCGGGACGCCAGCGGCAGCGATGGTCGACGCGGTCGAGCCGGTCGACACGATCTCGACTCCCGCAGCCGCGAGCCCCCGTGCGAGATCCTCGAGGCCGGACTTGTCATAGACGGAGACGAGGGCGCGGCGCACCGGGCGCCGGGTGTCGTCACTCACGGTTTCCTCCAGTCAGGCCCGCCAGGGTACGGACGAGCAGCATGCGTTCGACGGTCTTGATGCGTTCGTGCAGCGAGTCCTCGTCATCGTCGGGCAGCACCTCGACGGCCTGCTGGGCGAGGATGGGGCCGGTGTCGACACCGCGGTCGACGATGTGCACGGTGCAGCCGGTCACCTTCACGCCGTATGCGAGGGCATCGCGCACACCGTGCGCCCCGGGGAACGCGGGCAGGAGAGCCGGGTGGGTGTTGAGGATGCGACTGGGGAACGCATCGACCACCTGCGGGCCGAGGATGCGCATGAAGCCGGCACTGACGATCCAGTCCGGGTCTTCGGCCGTGAGCCGGGCCAGCAGCGCGGCGTTCCACGCGTCGCGGTTGGTGAAGTCGGCAACGGGCAGCACGAACTCGGGGATGCCGGCCTGCCGTGCGCGGGAGAGAGCCGGGGCGCCCGAGACGTCCGATCCGACGGCGGCGATGTCGACAGCCAGCTCACCGGCGTGGACGGCATCGATCACGGCCTGCAGGAGAGTGCCCGACCCCGAGGCGAGGATGACGATTCGCGCGGGCACGGCACGACCCTATCGGCCTTGCCGCAGCCGCCTCAGACGACCGGTTCGCCGTTCAGCTGGCGGTAGACGTAAGCCGTGAACAGCGCCGCGAAGGGCAGGGTCAGCAGCATCGGCAGCCCGAAGAACAGGCCCCCGAGAAGCTCGAGCAGTGCGACCAGGACCGCCACGACAGCGACCGGGCCGAGGTTGCGGGCCGCCAGTGACGCACTCGCGCGAGCTGCCTCGCGCATGCCCATTCCCCGATCGAGGATGAAGTACGGGCCGAACTGGAAGAACACCAGGACGAGGATGCCGGGGAGGACGCACAGGGCCAGACCGACGAAGAAGGCGATCCGGAACACGATCACGTAGCCGGCGTAGGTGCCGAACCTCCGCGACTCCAGCATGTCCGCGAAGCTCGGCGCCTGGCCGCGGGTGCGCCCTAGGGCACCCCGCACGACACCGATATGGGCGATCGCAGCGAGGAAGATGAGGACGACGGACAGAAGCACCGGGGCCATGGCGGACAGGCTCAGCGCCGCCTCGCACGCGTTCTGCTGCCCGGGGGTCTGCGGATTCACGCAGTCGATGAGCACGTTCTGGATCGACGTGGTGCCGATGCCCTGAGCTGCGGTGAGCACCACAGGGATCGCTGCGAGAACGAGAAAGGCCAGGAGGTCGCGGCGCAGGGTCCCTGCCGCCCACGCCAGTGCGGCGCCCAGCTGCACGCGTGGGGCGCTCAGGGGATCGCTCATCGATCAGCGCCCTCGCTCGGGATCACCGCGGCCTCGACACCTGTCGGGAGGTCCTCCGGCATCGCCGTCGCCACCTCTGGGGTCGCGACAGCGACAACGGGCGCTGCGACCTGCAGCGTCGGTCGGGCCGGAGGGCTCGGCGCCAGCGCTGCCGGAATGGAGCCGATCGACACCAGCACGATCGCGAGCACCGCGACGACGGCAGGATCGGGACCGATCGACGACAGTGCCGACGTGCCGAGGGCACCCGCGGAGAGCCAGGCGAGCAGCGCCCCACCGGCTCCGACGATGAACGCAGACGCACCGGCGCACGCCATGCGCACGAGTCGGGGCTCCTGACGAAGGCGGCGTCCGATCAGCAGCCCGGCCAGCACACCGGCCAGCACGCCCGCGATCGGCATGAGCCAGGCCATCGGCGGGGCCTGGGCCGGGAGCGCGGCCAGCAGCGGGAACGGCGGAAGGGTCACCGGCTCACCCGCAGCCAGGAACGGCGACAGGGTCACGTCGGGCCCGAGCCACACTCCGGCACCCAGGAGGTAGGTAGCACCCCAGGTCACGAGCACGGGCACGTAGCCCAGGCCAAGGACAACGAGGCCGATGCCTCCGCCGAGGCCTGCATTGAGGGCCTGCGTCATCGTGACGGCGTCGTCGATGTGCAGGACGAGTGAGGCGGTGGCCGCCACGGCCCCGAGGCCGACAATCAGGGCCAGGGCCAGCAGGCCGGCACGCACCGGGACGAGCACGACGGCGGGGATGCGGCCGTTGTCGAGTAGCCCGGATCCCTTCAGGGCTCCCCCGCCCAATCCCACGAGTGCCAGGACCAGAGGTCCGAGCACCCCGTTCAGCAGATCGACCCGAGAGGAGGGTTCGAAGGTCGCGACGGTGATGACCGCACCGATCGCCGCGTAGGCGACGGAGCCCGTGGCGACGAGCAGGGCGATCCGGCCGGGGTCGTGGGCCCGGGAGCGTCGTGCAGCCCAGGCTCCCGAGTACAGGAGCAGGACCAGCGGAACGAGCATGAAGCCCCACGGGAGCAGCGTCACGGTGACACCCGCGATCGAGATCGAGGCGCCGTTCGCGACCAGCCACAGCAACCCGCCGAGCCGCAGCGACTCGACCGGACCGGACTCCACCGACCCGAGCCAGATGACGAGCATGGGTGCGACAGCGATGAGCAGTCCGATGAGGGCCGACCACAGCGCGGCCACCAGCCCCATGGTCCACGGCTGCAGCACTACTCGACGGGCGGCACCCGACACCGGTGGCAGGGTCGGCACACGCACCGACCCAGAATCTCAGGCCCGACCCCTGCGATCCCGCAGCGCCACGCGCAGCGGCGACGCCTGCCTGCCGACGACATGCGCCGGCTCACGTGATCGGTGACTCCAGATCCGGCTGATCGACGTCACGGTGTCCGGAGCGCGCCGCCGCGATACCGGCCGCCATCACGCAGCCGATGCCGATGACGTCGAGCACCCCCGCCGCCTGGCTGAGCAGCACCGCGCCGACGATCACCGCGAAGGCCGGCTCGAGTGCCATGAGCGTGCCGAACGCCGCCTTGGTCAGGCGTCGGAGGGCGAGGAACTCCAGGGTCCAGGGGATCAGCGGCAGCAGGATCGCCGCTGCGAGGGCGATCGCCAGCACTTCGAGGGTGAGATGACCCCAGGCCTGCGGAACCCCCACCGTCGCGGTGACGACTGCGGCGACCGGGATCGACACGGAGAGCCCGAAGAGTCCGTCGAAGCGATCCCCCACGCGCTGCGTGATGACGATGTACAGGGCCCAGCCGACGGCGGCGGCGAGAGCCAGTGCAATCCCCAGGAGGTCCACCTGCGCCTGCCACGGCTCGGTGAGGAGGACGACACCGAGCAGGGCGAGCACCGGCCATGCGAGCGCCCGGCGGCTGCGGCTGTTGACCGCCGCAACCGTCAGCGGGCCCAGGAACTCGATCGCGACGACAGTGCCCAGGGGCAGCCGCTCGAGGGCCGCGAGGAAGCACAGGGTCATGCCCGCCGACACCACGCCGAGGAGGATGGGCGCCCGCAGTTCCGACAGCGACCACTGCCAGTACTTCGGTCGCACGAGTGCGATGAGCACGATCGCGCTGAGCATCAGCCTCAGCCATGCCGTGCCGGCGACCCCGACGTCGTCGAAGAGCGCGATGGACACGGCCGCGCCCACTTGGACCGAGAGCATGGCCACGACCGCGAGCAGCCACGCCGGAACGCGCTCGAGCATGCGCTATCGCCCGCCCGTCATCCGTGGACCACGAGCCACACGGACACCATGCCGCTCAGAGCCAGTGCGGTGTACGTGAACACCTGCTCGTTCATACGCCGGAATGTGACGACACCCACGAGCGCGCCGATCACGATGAGTGGGCTCAGCCACAGGTCGGCCAGCAGCGTTGCCGGTGTCAGGAAGCCCAGCCCCACGACGATGGGCAGCTTGATGACGTTGAGGATGAAGAAGAACCACGTGGACGTGCCCATGAAGGCGAGCATCGGCACCCGCATCTTGACCAGGTACAGCGTCATCGCGGTGCCCCCCGCATTCGCAGCCATCGTCGTCATTCCGGCGAGTGTGCCGAAGAAGGCGACGCCCGTCCTCGACGTCATCGGCGCCAATGCCCCGCCCTTCCGCTCCTGCCACCTGCGCCAGAGCTCCAGCAGCACCGAACCGAGGATCAGCACGCCGATGATCCGACCCAGCGCCTCCGTCGACAGCACCGCGAACAGGACTGCCGTGATGGCGAAGCCGGCCAGGACCCCCGGCACCAGGCGGCGGATGAGCCCCCAGTCGGCGTGCTGCCGGTAGTACGCCAGGCCGAACAGGTCGCCGAGGATGAGCAGGGGGACGATCAGTCCGGCCGCCTCGGTGGCTCCCAGGGCTGCAGCGAGCAGGGGCCCCGCCAGCACTCCGGCGACGGGCATGGCCGTCTTGGAGAACCCGTACACGAAGACGCCGACGAGGACGGCTCCCGCGACGAGCGGCGTCCAGGTGTCGGGCACGGGGCCATCCTGCCGTTCAGGCACAGGGAACCCGCATGCGGTGCTCGACGACGCACCGACTCATCGGACGGTGACGCCGACCTCCCCGGCAGCACGCGCTAGGGCTCCATCGAGCGTCGCGATGGGCCACCCCCCGCGAATGGCGCAATCGAGGTAGCAGACGTCGTACGACGTGAGATCTCGACCGACAGCCAGCTCCAGGACCGCAACGGGCGAGGGATCGTCCAGGACTGCCACCGGCAGCGCCACCAACTCGGCGAGAATGGCGCGCGCCGACTCGATAGGCAGTCCACGGAATCGCACATGGGACGTGAGCGCGTTCACCACCTCCAGTCGCCAGATGGCTGGTACGACGGGGGCATAGTCGTCGAGCAGATCGACCTTCTCCCAGGCCGGACCGGAGTCGGCCGGGGTGAGGAACCAGTCCAGTGCCACCGAAGCATCGAGGACGAGACCGTTCACAGACGGCCCTCGCGCTTGCTGCGATCGATCTCCTCGTGTGTGGTGGAGAAGTTCGCCTGCTCCAGCGCACGCTGAATCTCGTCTGCGCGCGCCCGCAGGAGGGTCGAACTGGACTGGCGCGTGGGCGGAACCAGCCGCGCCACAGCCCTGCCATGCTTGGTGATCGTGATGGTCTCTCCCGCGAAGGCGCGGGCGACAAGGTCCGACAGGTGGGTCTTGGCCTCGAACAGGCCGACCACGTCGCTGGAGGACTCCGGAACGCGTGCCGCCGTCATGCTGGCACGCTACCCGGCCATCTTCTCGGAATCAACCAGAGTTCTGGTTGATTCACCCGGTCATGATCTCCCGCATGAGGGCAGCCGTGGCGGACGGCGTCTTGCCGACGCGGACACCCACCGCCTCGAGGGCCTCCTGCTTGGCGGCCGCGGTGCCGGCCGAGCCGGACACGATGGCGCCGGCGTGACCCATGGTCTTGCCCTCGGGCGCGGTGAAGCCCGCGACGTACCCGACGACCGGCTTCGTGACGTTGTCCTTGATGAAGGCCGCGGCGCGCTCCTCGGCGTCGCCGCCGATCTCGCCGATCATGACGATCGCATCGGTTTCGGGGTCGTCCTGGAACGCCGCGAGGCAGTCGATGTGCGTGGTGCCGATGATCGGGTCGCCGCCGATGCCCACGCAGGTGGAGAAGCCGATGTCGCGCAGCTCGTACATCATCTGGTACGTCAGCGTCCCGGACTTCGACACCAGGCCGATGCGACCGGCCTTGGTGATGTCGGCGGGGATGATGCCGGCGTTGGACTTGCCGGGGCTGATGATGCCGGGGCAGTTCGGACCGATGATCCGGGTGGTCCCGGCGTTCTGCGCGTACTGGAAGAACTGCGCGGTGTCGTGCACGGGGACACCCTCGGTGATGACCACGGCGAGGGGGATGCGCGCGTCCACGGCCTCGTCGACGGCGTCCTTGGTGAAGCGCGGCGGGACGAACAGCACGCTCACGTTGGCACCGGTGGCGGCCATCGCCTCGGCGACGGAGCCGAACACGGGAATGCCGTCGACCTCCTCGCCGGCCTTCTTGGCGTTCACGCCGCCGACCACGTTCGCCCCCGAGGCGACCATGCGCCGCGTGTGCTTCGTGCCCTCGGAGCCGGTCATGCCCTGCACGATGATCTTGGAGTTCTCGTCGAGCCAGATTGCCATGGTGTGTCGTCCTCTACTTCCCGGCCGCGAGCTGGGCGACGCGGCGGGCCGCATCGTCCATCGTCTCGACCAGCTCGATGAGCGGATGGTTGGCCTCGTTCAGGATCCGGCGTCCCTCGACGGCGTTGTTGCCGTCGATGCGCGCCACGATCGGCTTGGTCAGGGCGACACCCTTGCCCTCGAGCATCTCCAGGGCCTGCAGGATGCCGTTCGCGACGGCATCGCATGCCGTGATGCCGCCGAACACGTTGACGAAGCAGGCCTTGACCTCGGGATCGTTGAGCACGATGTCGAGGCCGTTCGCCATGACCTCAGCACTCGCACCACCCCCGATGTCGAGGAAGTTCGCCGGCTTGACGCCGCCGAACTCCTCGCCGGCGTAGGCCACGACGTCGAGTGTGCTCATGACGAGCCCAGCGCCATTGCCGATGATGCCGACCTCGCCGGAGAGCTTGACGTAGTTCAGGTCGAACTCCTGCGCACGCAGTTCGATCGGATCGGTGTTCTCGCGGTCGACGAAGTCCGCGTGCGACGCGTGCCGGTAGTGGGCATTGCCGTCGAGAGTCACCTTGCCGTCGAGGGCGAGCACGGTGCCGCTCGGATCGAGGATCAGCGGGTTGACCTCGACCAGGGTGGCGTCCTCCTCGACGAGCACCTTCCACAGCTTCTGCAGGATGACCACGACCTGGTCAGTGACCGCCGCGGGGAACTTCGCGGCCTCGGCGATCTCCCGCGCCTTGGCCTCCGTGCAGCCCTCGAGAGCATCGACGCGGATGCGGGCGAGCGCCTCGGGCTTCGTGGCGGCGACCTCCTCGATGTCCATGCCGCCCTCGACGCTCGCCATCGCGAGGAAGGCGCGGTTGGCGCGGTCGAGCAGGAAGGAGACGTAGTACTCAGCGGCGATGTCGCTCGCCTGCGTCACCAGCACCTTGTAGACAGTGTGACCCTTGATGTCCATGCCCAGGATCGCGTCGGCCTTGGCCTGCGCATCGGCAGGATCGTCGGCGAGCTTCACGCCGCCGGCCTTGCCGCGACCACCGGTCTTGACCTGGGCCTTGACGACCACGGCCGACCCGATCTTGCGGGCCGCCTCGTGCGCCGCGTCCGGCGTCGAGCAGACCTCGCCCGGCGTCACGGGGATCCCGTGGGAGTCGAACAGGTGCTTGGCTTGGTACTCGTACAGATCCACGCGATCTCCTCCGGCGCACCCCGAGGTGCACGAACGACTGGGTACTAGGACTTCCAAGTAAGTGACCACGGCGGACGATACTCGCCCCTCCGGAGGGACGATGACCGGCCCTCCTGCTCCATGACCGCTGAACGCTACCGCGCACCCGGGTGCCAGACTCTGGGACGTGACCAAGCCGACACTGCTCGCCCTCGGCGGGAGCACGACCCCGCACTCAGCGTCGGAGCGGGCCCTGCGACTTGCCGTCGACGCCACCGAGCTCGACGTCACGTGCATCACGGGTCGATCCCTCATGCTGCCGATCTACGACACCGAGACTCGTGAGCGCACACCCGAGGCGCGGGCCGTGATCGAGGCCGTGCGCAGGGCCGACGGGCTGATCATCGCCAGTCCGGGATACCACGGCGGCATCAGCGGCATGGTCAAGAACGCACTCGACTACCTCGAGGACCTCCGCCACGACGAGCGTCCGTACCTCGAGGGCCGTGTGGTGGGGCTGATCGGCGTGGCCCACGGCTGGCAGACGGCCGTCGGCACCCTGGCCCAACTGCGTGACGTCGTGCACGCGCTGCGCGGCTGGCCCACCCCGCTGGGCGTCGCGATCAACGACTCCGCCGGCCTCATCGGGGTCGACGCCGAGCACTCGGATGCGCGCGTCGTCGACCAGCTGCAGACCCTCGGTCGCCAGGTCGCCGACATGGCCGCCCACCTGGCTCCCCCGGCCCCACCCCGTTGAGTGGTGAGTTGTGTTCGCGACACCCTGGGGTGTCGCGAACACAACTCACCACTCAACGAGCGGAGGCCGGGGGTCAGAGCTTTTCGACAGGGGCGTAGCGCAGCAGCAGGCGCTTGACACCGGCGGACCCGAAGTCGATGGTCGCCTCCGCCTTGTCACCGGTTCCGGATGTCGACACCACAGTGCCGAGGCCGAACTTCTGGTGCGTGACGCGGTCGCCGGGATCCAGGGACGCCACCGGGCCGGTGCCCACAACCCGATCGCCCAGCCGCAGTGCCGCGCTGCTGGAGCTCGGGGCCGCGCCGTAGCCGCCCGAGGACGCCACCCGGCCGACCGGCTCCTCCCGCCGCCACTGCAGGACGGAGTCCGGGATCTCCTCCCAGAAGCGCGAGGGCGGGTTGAACGCGGGTGCGCCCCAGGCCGAGCGGGTGACGGCGCGCGACAGGTACAGCCGCTCGCGCGCCCGCGTGATGCCGACGTAGGCCAGGCGCCGCTCCTCCTCCAGCTCGCGCGGGTCGCCGAGCGAGCGCATGTGCGGGAAGACGCCGTCCTCCATGCCGGTGAGGAACACCACGGGGAACTCCAGGCCCTTGGCCGTGTGAAGTGTCATGAGGGTCACGACGCCTCCGCTGCCGTCGGGGATCTCGTCGGAGTCGGCCACGAGCGAGACCTGCTCGAGGAACTCAGACAGGGTGCCCTCGGGATTGGCCTCGGTGAACTCCTGGGCCACGGACTCCAGCTCGGCGAGGTTCTCCAGCCGGGTTTCGTCCTGCGGATCTGTCGATGCCTGCAGTTCGGCGACGTAGCCGCTCTGCTCGAGCACCGCCTGCAGCACGGTCGCCGGATCCGCACCCGACTCCACCAGTGTGCGCAGATCGCGCATCAGCTGGACGAAGGCCTCGATCGAGGTCAACGAGCGCGTGGCGATACCCGGTGCCTCGGCCGCACGCTCGAGAGCCGCATTGAACGAGACGCGCTCGCGCTGGCCGAACGCCTCGACCATGGCCTCGGCCCGCTCGCCAATGCCGCGCTTCGGCGTGTTCAGGATCCGCCGCAGCGACACCTCGTCGTCGGGATTGGCGATCGCGCGCAGGTAGGCGAGCGCGTCGCGCACCTCCTTGCGCTCGTAGAAGCGGGTGCCTCCGACCACGCGGTACGGCAGCCCGACGCGGATGAAGATCTCCTCGAGTGAGCGGGACTGCGCGTTCGTGCGGTAGAAGACGGCGACGTCGGAGGCTGACACTCCGCTCTCGTCGGATAGCCGGTCGATCTCACCCGCCACGAATGATGCTTCGTCATGCTCGTCATCGGCGACGTAGGCGACGATGGGCTGACCGTCACCGGCATCGGTCCAGAGCCGCTTCTCGCGACGACCCGCATTGCGGGCGATGACGGCGTTCGCCGCAGTGAGGATGGTCTGTGTCGAGCGGTAGTTCTGCTCGAGCATGATGGTCGTGGCGTTGGGGTAGTCGCGCTCGAACTCCTCGATGTTGCGGATCGTCGCACCACGGAAGGCGTAGATCGACTGGTCGGCGTCGCCGACGACGCACAGCTGCCCCGGCGGCAGGTCGGGGGTGCCTGCGCCGACGAGCTCCTTGATCAGGACGTACTGCGCGTGGTTGGTGTCCTGGTACTCGTCGACGAGCACATGACGGAATCGGCGACGGTAGTGGTCGGCGACGTCGGGGAAGAGCTGCAGGACGGCCACCGTGCTGGAGATGAGGTCGTCGAAGTCGAACGCGTTGGCGAGGCGGAGTCGGCGCTGGTACTCCCCGTAGGCCTCGGCCAGCTGCTGCTCGGCGGGGTTCGCGGCCCGGCTGGAGAACGTCTCGTGGTCGATGAGCTCGTTCTTCAGGTTCGACACCTGCGCCAGGTACGAGCGCGGGGGGAACTTGCGGGGATCGAGGTCGAGATCGCGCAGCACCATCGTCATGAGGCGCAGGGAGTCGGCGGAGTCGTAGATGGTGAAGGTGCTCTGCAGGCCCAGCCGCCCGGCCTCGCTGCGCAGGATCCGCACGCATGCGCTGTGGAAGGTGGACACCCACATGGCCCGTGAGCGCGGCCCGACCAGTTCTGCGACGCGCTCCTTCATCTCGCCGGCGGCCTTGTTGGTGAAGGTGATGGCGAGGATCTCGCCGGGAGTCGCATCGCCACTCGCCAGCAGGTGGGCGATGCGCCGGGTCAGGACGCGGGTCTTGCCAGAGCCGGCGCCCGCCACGATCAGCAGCGGCCCACCGCGATGCTCGACCGCGGCTCGCTGGGCGGGATTCAGGTCATCGACGAGATCGGCCAGCGAGCGAGCCGGCGCACCGTGCACCGGAGCACGCGCCGGGGATGCTGCACCGGACCCCGCACCAGCAGTTCCGCCTGAGCCCACCGGGGGCGGGGGCAGCTGGAAGAGGGCGTCGCTCACCCCCGCATCCTAGGCAGGGTCGACGACAGCGCCGTCGGCCCGAGCACCGGCTCGGATCCGTCGCCGGCACTGCGTCAGCGACGCACCCAGCCCACGATCTGCACCTTGACGCGCGCCGCAACCGAAGGGTGGATGACGACCTTGCCGTCGGTGCCGATCTCGGTCACGACGAGGCTGGACTTCCGCAGCGTCGGCTCCACCGGCGCGGACCTGGTTCCCGGTGCTGACTTGTCCAGGCCGTACACGCGGACACTTCCGGCATCGGGTCCCTTCGTCCGCGTGGTCACCTTCAGGATGACCCCGGTGACGCGCTTGTCGCGCTTGGGCAGGCCGGCGACCCCGGTGAGCGGGCCCACGACGAGCGGTGTCTCCGCCGCGAGCGCAGCCTTGGCGATGGGCTGGCCCTGTGCCTGGCGGACCTTGATCGGCGCACCGTTGACGGAGTAGCCGAGAACATCGACGCGCACCTGCACGGTGCCCTTGCCCGCATTGGCGACAGCGACCTGGCCACCGGTCACGGGCACGACCATGACGGCGGACCTCACCTGGCCCTTCGGATACGCGACTGCGGCCGCGGCGCTCTTGTCCGGTGTGCTCAGCTGGACCTTCCCGCGCTTGGTGGACTCCCGCGTGGTCACCATGACGAGCGCCGCGGTGGCCTGCGGCGGCACCGCGTTGAGTCCGACGACGCGCTCCTCGGCCGGCTGCAGGGCCCCCTGGCCAGTCGACTCGTAGCCGACCTCGGAGCCGAGCGCGATGAACTCGTCGGACGGCTCGGGAGCAGGGGCCGGCGGGGCCGGGGGCTGCTTCGGCGGACTCTGCGGCTCGGGAGCGAAGGTCGGCGCCGGGGCCGGTGCCCCCTCGGCGCTCATCTCCACGGATTCACCCGGTGTGCCGACGGTGGCGTTGGGCACGCTGCCGGCGGGGTACCAGCCCAGGACGTCAACCGCCACGTCCGTGGCACCAGCGCCATTGGCCAGGGCGATCGTGCCGTCGTTGGCCACGGGCACGATGGCCGTGCCGGTGGCGTCCTTGTTCATCGGCATCTTGACGACGATGTCGCTTCGGCCCTCTCCCGGACCCCAGATCCTGATGCGCGACGGCGCATTGGACCCGAGGGCGGCGACGTTCACGGCGACGGCCGCGACTCCCTCGGCCGGGACTCCGCCGATGCCGGTGACCTTCGCATAGATGCGCTTGCTGTCGCCGGAGATGGTGTCCTGCTGCAGCCGGCAGCGCTCGGGAACCCCCAGGGCGAGCCGCGTCGCCAGCACCCGCACCGGCTCGATCGGCACCATGTCGGCCGCGCGGCCCGCGCTGGCGAGGGCGGCCGAGGAGCGGGCGCGGGGACAGTAGGGCGCGTCCATGGCGGTGCCGTCCCAGAAGGAGGTCCGGCCGCTGGCGCCATCCCAGGTCAGCGAGATGTGGATGTGGTCGCGGTGGCAGGTGGTGTCGTGGCCCGAGCTCGGAGTGGCGAAGCAGCCCTTGAGCTCCGTCCATCCACGGTCGATGTCGTAGCCGCGCCAGATGCGGTCATTCCACCCGATGTACATCACGCCGAGGCGCATCGCGTTGCCGTAGGGGTTGCCGAACTGATCCGGGCCGAGCAGCCACCCGAGGAAGGCCTCGGCGTTGGCGCGCTGCTGGGGCTTGCGCACGTCGGTCATCCAGTCGAGGGCACGGCCCTCCTTGTGCTCGCTCTGGCCGCCGACGTCGCAGGCGCGCGGGATCCACACCGTCTGGTCCTGGCCGTAGGTCGCCTTGATGAGGTCGGCGAGCTTCTGCGTGCCCACCTTCGCCTGCGGGTCGCACTGCGCCTGACCCTCGTAGGTCGGCGACACGTCGTACCCCTCCGGAAGCGGCTGCTGCACCGTAGGCGCCACCGACGGCGGCAGTCCGGTCCCGGGCACCGGGGGGCCGGCGACCGGACCGGTCCAGGTCGAGGGCTGCCACGTGTCGCCGCTGGCGCTGGCCGAGGTCAGCGGGACGACCAGCGCCACGGCGCCGCACACGACCAGGGTGACGGCTCCCCCCACGAGGCGCCCCGGCACGCGGGCGCGACGGGTCAGGGCACGGAAACCGTGCCGTCGGGGAAGCACCCGCATACTCTGACACGAAAGGGGCGTGAGTTACCAGCGTGACTCGTGTGATTAAGGAAAATCGGACTTATCGCCCACGTTCGGACAGCCAGCGCCGGGCCCGCGTGCCCAGGCCGGCCGACTCCGACGCGCCCGGCTCACCCGTGCGGGTCGCATCCAGCGCCCCGAGGAGGGCGCTGATCGCCGCGTCGGTGGGCAGCTCCGCCGCATCGTCGACCGCCTCCTCCGGGCCGGTCATGCGCTCCCGCAGGACGGCCGGGTCGCCGACGATGCGCGCTCCGGTGGCCTCGATCCGCGTGACCATCTGATCGGCGATCTCCGCAGCCCGGTCCAGGGCCCACTGCGGGGTCGCCAGCCTGGGCTCCTCCGGCGCGGGCGTGCGGCCCTCCACCAGCTGCTTGACCATCTGCGCCTGGACCCGGTTCGGGTAGGCGCGCCAGCCTGCGGCACCTCCGACGGCGACGTTGAGCCTTCTCAGGAAGGCCGCCTCCGCGAGGGTCATCGACCGGTTCGAGACCTCGCCCCGGCGGTCGTACAGGGTGTCGCGCGGCAGGTCGAGCAGGTCCTCGAAGTGATGGAAGATCCCTTCCCGCACGCGATCGTCGACGACGACCACCGTGACGTGCTCGGCTCCGACGGCGCCGACCCATCGCTCCACGAGCTCGTCATGCCTGTGCCTGCGCCAGAAGATCGTGCTGCGCGTCGCATCGTCGTCGTTGAACAGCATGCGGCGGATCCACGGCAGATACGGAGTCTCGAAACCAGACTTGAGGTTCTGCTGCCACGCCGACGGCAGGATCCTGCCGAGATTGCGCAGGGTGACCACCACCTGCAGGTGATCCGCGCCGACGTCTGTCACGATCCGGCGCACGACCTCCTCCGGCGATTCAGCGAAGAACTCGCTCGAGATGACCGTCGTGCCCCGGTAGGCCCTCGCCTCGGCGACGGTGCGGTCCCACAGGCCCGCCTTGGGCGGCTTGGCGCCATCGGTTCGCCACCCGAGCGGACGACCCATGACGGAGGACGCCACCTCACGATGGGCCATGAGGCGTCCCGGATAGCGAACATTCCAGGTGTCGAGGATGTCGCGCGAGTTGGCCAGCGCGGTCTGCACGGCGGTCGTCCCGGTCTTGTGGACACCGATGTGCAGGAGCATCGATCCTGGCCCGGACGCACCACTCGTCCTGCCACCGGCCACGTCGGAATGGTAGCGCCCGCCCTCGAGCGCGACGGTGCGCCGAACCGCCCAGGGGCAGACCGATCCCGCGACCCAGGTGACGTATCCTCGACAGGCCGACCCCCCGGCAATCCCACGACCCAGCGCTCGAGGAGCCGACGTGACCGAGGTGCCCCCTCGAAAGAAGGCGTCGGTCATCCTGGCCTCGGGGCTTTCCGCCGCCGTCGTCGTCGCCGGGATCATCACCGCAGGCCTCGTGCTTCCGGACTCGCCCATGGTCACGGCGACGTCGGCGGCCGAGTCGAATCCCGCCGCGAGCGGCATCGCCTCAGGCGTGGCCGCGTCCTCCGACGCTGCAGCGTCACCGAGCCAGGATCCGCAGGGGGAGCAGGCACCGCCCATCGAGGGCGACCTCTCCGACATCCGCAATGTCGTCGTCCTCATGGGTGATGACCTCGACTGGCTGCTGTTCAACGGTGTGCCGAGGCTGCGCGAGTTCATGGACCAGGGCACGACGCTGTCGAACTTCGTCGTGACCGAGTCGCTGTGCTGCCCCTCACGGGTATCGATCTACCGTGGGCAGTACGTCCACAACCACAAGGTCGTCTCCAACATGCCGCAGACAGGCGGCGGCTGGCAGACCTTCTACGACCTCGGTCACCAGAAGGACTGCCTGCCTGTCTGGCTCAGTCGCGCCGGCGTGACGACCTCGCACCTCGGCAAGTACCTGAACGGCTTTCCCGGCAAGGAGCTCAAGCCCACCTATACGCCCCCCGGCTGGGCGAACTTCGTCACGACCATCCGCGGCAAGGAGGCCTACACGGGCTACGGCTACACGCTCAACGACAACGGCAATCTGCGCAAGTACGGCAAGGCTCCCGGCGACTTCCTCGAGGACGTCCTGACCGCCAAGACCACGAAGTGGCTCAGCACCGCGAGCTCACCCTTCTACCTGGAGTTCGCCTCCTACCTCCCGCACTCGCCCGCACCCACGGCGCCCCGGTTCAAGGGATCGCATGCGGGGTCGCAGGCGCCCCGAGTGCCGAACTTCAATGCCTTCGGCACCAACGAACCCGACTGGCTGAGGTCAGAGCCGGCTCTCGGGCCGAAGCGCATCGGCAACCTCGATCGCCAGTGGACTCGTCGACTTGAGTCCGCCGAGTCCATGGCCGACTCGTTCCACCGCATCATGGACCAACTCAGGGCATCGGGCCATGACAAGGACACCCTCGTCATCATCACGTCCGACAACGGCTACCACGTCGGCACGCATCGCATCGCATCGGGCAAGCACACGCCCTACCGCGAGGACGCCGTCGTGCCCACGATCCTGATCGGACCAGGCATCGCCAGAGGGGCGACCATCAACGCCATGACGTCCACGATCGACCTGGCACCGACGATCAGCGCGCTTCTGGGCGCCCAGGCACCGGCATGGATAGACGGACGCGACCTCGCACCGCTGCTGCGCGACCCTGAAGGCACACCCTGGCGCACAGGCGTGCTCACTGAGAACCTCGCCGCCACCACGCCCGATGACCCGGACTACTCCGGCTTCGAGGCCCCCAAGTACGAGGCCCTGCGCACCCCCGACTGGCTCTACGTCGACTACGGCACGGAGGGCACGGCCCTCTACGACCTGGTAGCGGACCCGTACGAGTTGAACAACATCGTGGGCTCGACCGACGCCACATCCGTGACCCAGCTGGCCGACCAGACTCGAGCCCTTGCCACCTGCCGCGGCGCGACCTGTCGCATCGCCGACAGCCTTCCGGTCCCACCGCTTCCGCGCCCGCAGCCGACGGAGTCTGCCGAGCCCAGCCCCACGGCGACATCGGCTCCGTAGGAAGCCCTGGATCAGCCGGGCATCATCACCGTGCGGATCACCCGCTCCGCGGCCTGCCCGTCGTCGTACTGACAGAACCGCGCACGAAAGGCGGCTCGGAGGTTCCTCGCCTCAGGCCCATCGAAGGCGCCACTGGCCAGGATGTCGGTGAGCTGACGCTGATTGCGCGCAACGAGCCCCGGGGGCTCGGCCAGCAGGTCGAAGTAGGTGCCCCGCGTCTCACGGTACGCGGGCCAGTCGTCGGCGTAGGTGATCATCGGCCGATCGAGCAGTGCGTAGTCGAACATCGTCGACGAGTAGTCGGTGATCAGGATGTCGGCGGCGAGGTAGCAGGGGACGATCCACGGCACCTTGGATCCGTCGATCACCCGACCCGACTCGATGAGCGCCTTCATGCGCGGCCCCGCCGTTGCGGTGTGATGGGCGCGAACGATCACGACGTGCCCGTCGGGAAGCTCCTCAAGGAGCCGGCCGACGTCAATGCGCATGGACGTGTCGCCGACAGTCTCGCGGAAGGTGGGTGCGTACAGGATGGCCGTCGCCCCATCGGGCACGCCGAGCAGCGTGCGCGCCTCCGAGATGTCGCGGTCAGTGGCGTTGACCAGGGCGTCGTTGCGGGGATAGCCCGACTCCAGCCACGTATACCGGCAGGGATAGGCGTGGGACCACATCTCGGTCGAGTAGGCGTTGGAGCTGATGGCGTAGTCCCAGCGGTCGCTGCGCCGCAGCAGGTTCTCGAACTCCCGCTGGGACTTGGCCTCGTCGATCGGCACGACCCTGCCGCCGCTTCGGCGCGGCTGCCGCACAGGGTCGACCGCCGTGCTGGCCACGGTGCTGGCCATCACATCGAGACCGACCAGCTTCAGCGGGGTGCCGTGCATCGTCTGGATGTGCACCTGACCAGGCCGCTTCACGTACGACCCCGCGAAGTTGACGTTGTTGACGAAGTACTTGGCCCGCGCGAAGACCATCCATCGCTTCCAGCCGCCGGGGGTCACGTATCTCGTGCCCTCGGGCAGGTGGGCAGCCTTGGCCTCGTCGATCAGCCACACACCCTGCAGGTGCGGTGCCACATCGTGCATCCGTTCGAAGATGGCACGGGGATTGCAGCCGTAACCGCTCCCCCAGTACTCGGAGAAGAGCACGAGGTTGTCGTCGATGGGCAGCAGGCGCAGCGCCTTGTAGTAGAGGCGCCCCACCGACCTCACCCGCTTGAGCGCGCGTCGGGTGGGCCAGTAGACGCGACCAATCCCGCGTCGGACGGGCTGCCGCCACTGATCCACGCGGTCATAGACACGGAAGGACGCGTACGACCGCTCGAGGAAGATGCGGGCCCTGATGTTGCTGGCCTTGTTCTGCTTCGCGACCGCGGACCAGTCCCGGGCATGCCTGCGCACGGATGCACGGGCCTGCTCGTAGAAGTCCGGCCGCATCGCCTTCGGGACACGGTCGTTGTGGCGCAGGATCGTCACGTAGTGATTGACCATGATGTCGTAGATGTGCTTGCGGGTCGCGAGGTCGACGTCACGTCGATCGAGTTCGTCGAACACCTCGTCGTAGCGGCCGAAGATGTCGAAGTGCCGAGGGCTTCCGCTGCCGAGGATGCTGCCGCCTCGGCGCTGGCGGTAGAGCAGGACGACCCGGTTGAGGGACACGGCGGTCTCGGCAGACAGCAGGACGGTGTAGGTGAAGTGGATGTCCTCGTAGTAGCCGGGCGGGAAGTCCGCTCCGAGCTGCTGCAGGAAGTCGCGGCGGTACACCTTGTTGCAGGCGATGGGCAGGAGATTGAACAGCCGGAGGTGGTCGCGAGGCACGAACACCGACGGGGAGAGCGCAGCGAGGACCTCGTCGGCCCAGCTCACCGCGGTGCGGCCGTCCCACCACACGCGGGCGTAGTTGTAGATGAGCAGCTTGGGGAACTCGCCCACGGCGAGGCGGTCGGCGATGGCCGTGAGGGATCCCGGACTCAGGGTGTCGTCGCCGTCGAGGAACAGGATGTAGTCGCCGGTCGCAGCTGCGACGCCCGCGTTGCGTGCACCACCGAGCCCGGCGTTCTGCTCCAGGTGGATGACCCTGACCCGGTCGTCGGACGCGGCGATCTCGTCGAGGATGGCACCGCTGATGTCCGGGGAGCAGTCGTCGACCGCCACGACCTCGACGTCGGTGAAGTCCTGGGTCAGGACGGAGTCGATGGCCGCCCGGATGTAGGCCTGGACCCCGTACGCCGGCACGACCACGGAGAGCAGGGGCACGCCTAGCGAGGATACACAGCCCCACGCACCCTCCCCGGCCCCGCGACTGGTGAGTTGTGTGCGCGACACCCTGGGGTGTCGCGCACACAACTCACCAGTCGACGAAGGCCGGGGGACGGGATGCACGGGGGGTAGGGTCATCGGGTGCCCGCAGCCACGAATCCCGTCCTGATCGGCGGCACCGGCCGGAGCGGCTCCACGATCCTCGGCCGGATCCTCGCCCGCCATCCCGACCTCCATCTGACCGACCCGGAGGAGGTGCGCTTCATCGCGAACAACCCGGGCATGGCCACGGCACTGGGGATGCGCAACGCGGGCTGGCCGCGCAGCCTGCGAGCCCGGAGCCTGGCCCAGAAGGCGATCAAGCGGTCACAGGGCGCCTACTTCAAGCGACCCAACAACAGCGGTCTGCAGAAGTGGCTGACGATGGAGGAGATGACGGCTCTAGGCGACCGCTACCTCCAGCGCTTCGGCAAGGAGCCCCTCGAGGCCACCCGGGAGTTCACCTACGCCGTCATGGACAAGGTTGCAGCACCCGCCGAGGGGCGCCGATGGGTCGACGGCACTCCCGCCAACGCCCGCGTCACCGACCTCATCGAGCCCATCTACCCCGACTGCCAGGTGGTGGCGATCATCCGTGACGGCCGCGATGTGGCGGCGTCCTTCGTCGAGCAGACGTTCGGCCCGAACGAGATCCTGGAGTCGGTACGCGAATGGGGGCGCCGCAGTCTGCGCATGCACCAGGCCGTCCAGCGCTGCAGGCCAGGCCGCATCCTGACGGTCGACATGCTCGACATGGTGCAGAACACCCGCGAGGCGAGCCTGCAGCAGATCTGCGAGTTCCTCGACATCTCCCTCGACCCCGGGATGATGCAGTGGTTCGCCGACAACGTCAGCGTCGAGCGCGCCCATGTGGGCCGTTGGCGCACTCAGTTCGACTCCCAGACCACGGAGCAGGTCGATCGGCTCTACAACACGATCGTCGCCGACCTGCGCAGGCAGGGAGTGCCGATCCCCCTCGAGACCTAGCCGCTCCACGTGCACGTGTCACACCGCGGCGCGGTTGCGACACCTGCAGGTGGAACGCTCAGTCCGCGCGCCACTCGTCCCGATCCGAGTCCAGCACGTCGGCACCGTCGTCGACGGCCTCCTCCTCGTCATCCTGCAGCGTGCCTCGGCCCACCAGGTCGAGCGCCTGTGCCACAGTGCCATTGAAGGCGATCGCACCGTCCGCGATCACCACGGCACGCGTGCAGAACCTCTCCATGACACGGGCGTTCTGCCCCGCCACGAGGAAGGTGACGCCATCGGCCTTGAGTCCCTCGACATGGGCCCATCCGATCTCGCGGAAGGACTCGTCTCCCACGATCAGGGACCCCTGCGTGGCGAACGCACGCGCCTGCGTGGCCATTGAGACCGTCCAGACGATGCGTCGGCGCAGTTCGGGCGGGCACGCACGCGCGTAGCCGTCGAGCGCCTTCGCAAGGCCAGCTGTCTCGACGATCCACTCCATCCGCTCGTTGATCTGGTCGGGTGACATCCCGAGCAGGATGCCGATGACGAAGATGTTCTGCCGGACAGTGAGCTTCGCGTTGACCAGACCGGCACGACGCAGGATCGGGACGATGGTGTCGCGGCGCCGGACGTGCCCGTGGTCGGGAATCAGGGTGCCCGCCGCGAGACGCAGGAACTCCACGGTCTCGGTACGTCGATCACGCGCAATGACCGCCAGGGCTTCGCCTGGCTCGACCGTGACGGACAGCCCGGAGAACACGTCCTCGCGAACCTTGCTCGTCTCGCTGGCGAGTCGGCGGAGGCGATCACTGCGCCCGCCGCCCTTCCGGCGCCTCGTGCGGGGCATCTGGAGACGAACGTCCTCGAATTCGACCGCATGTGCCAGGTGCGGACTCAGGTGGATGCGCGCCATCGCTCAGGCCTCCTTCAGGATGCGGTGCTCGAGTCGACGGAACGTGATGACGCCCGCCACCAGGCACACGGTGGCGACGCCGAAGGAGATGGCATAGCCGAGCATCGACACGTGCTCCTCTGGCCACCAGCCCACGCGGTAGAGGGTCAGAATGCCGGCCAGGGGGTTGAGGGCCGCCGCGGATCGGGCATCCTCCGGAATGAGGGCGAGCGAGTACAGCACAGGACTCAGGTAGAAGGCGGCGCGCAGCACGATGCGAACGATGCGGGCGAAGTCCGGGACGAGCACGGAGATCGAGGCCACGAGCATCGACAACCCGTACATCAGCACGAGCTGGATGCCGAAGGCCAGCAGGAAGAACCCGATGTTGATGCCCGGGAACGTCCACGTGACGAGCATCGCGAAGAGGATCAGCGGCAACGAGAACAGGAAGTCGAAGGTGCGGGTGATGAGCACCCGCACGACCGAGAACTGCGTGGGGAGAACACTGACCGGCAGCGTCCGGGAAAAGCCGACGAGGGCACGCGTCGACGACGAGATCCCGCTGGTGAACCACCACCAGGGCAGGATCGCCACGGTCAGGAAGAGGTAGTACGGCTGCTGGCCCATCCTGCGGCCGCCCAGCAGGATCTCGAAGACGAACCACATCGTCACACTCATGCCGAGCGGCTCCAGGATCGCCCAGAGGTACCCCAGCCTGAACTTGCGGTACTTCTGCGAGAGATCACGGCGCACGAGGAGGAACAGCGCCTGCCTCGATCGCCAGATGCTCACCCGGAGCACAATACGGCCCCCGCGTGCGCTCACCCGGCAGCGCGAGCGCTCACCGGGATCGCAGCAGGGACTCCCAGCTGTCGAGCACGACGTCGAGTCGGTAGGGCTCCGCCGCCTCGCGGGCACGGGCTCCCAGAGTGCGACGCAGGCCCGGATCGTCCATCAGCCGAGCCAGCTGCCGCGCGAAGTCACCCGCATCACCGCGCACGGCGAGCAGCCCTGTCACGTCGTCATCGACAAGTTCGCGCACCCCGGCCGAAGCGTCCGACGCCACGATCGGAAGTCCGCACGCCATGGCTTCCATGACCGCCAGGGGAAGCCCCTCGACGAGGGAGGGCAGGGCGAGGATCGAGCTGCCGAGCAGGTACGACTGCGGATTCGCGGTCGGCTCGATGAACTGCACGCGCGGCAGGTTCCGGGCCCGGATCTCATCGACCAGCGGACCCGATCCCACGAAGCGGAGCCGCCAGTCATGGCGCTCAGGTGCCACCGACTCCCACGCATCGGCGAGGATCCCCGGCGCCTTCTCCGACGACAGGCGTCCGAGGTAGGTCACAACGGGGTCACTGAGAGTTGATGGCGCATCGGGCCAGAACGCGATCGGGTTGGGCATCGCCACAGCACGCTCAAGCCCCCAGCCGGCAGCGGCGTTCGCGTCCGCCTGCGTCAGCATCGTGACGACATCCGCGTCGGCGTAGGACGCGACGAGCCGATCGGCGTCACCGCTGAGCCGGGCTGCCTCGGCGGATGAGTGGTACTGGCCGATGATCCGCCAGCCTCCGTGCGGAACGCGGTCGAGGACCTCCTTGCACCACACCTGCGTGGTGATGATCGTGCCCGGATCCAGGTCTGCCAGCCGGGCCGCGAGCCGCTCGTCGAGCAGGGCGTCCGCCGAGGCACGCGCCGCCTCGTCCGACGCGGACGGGATCGGCGAGTCGAGCAGCGTGGTCTGGGTGAACGATGCGTTGGGGCTGAACACGTGCGGCTCCTGCGCCGCCTCGAGGCCGATCAGCTCGACCCTGTGCCCGCGACCGGACAGCCCCTCGGCCAGGACGTGCGCGACGCGAGCCGCTCCCCCGAGTTCGGTGATCGAATTGGCCATGACGACGACGGTGGTCATGCCAGACCCTCCAGGATCGCGAGGACATCCGCGTGTCCGGCAGGACGTCCGTCGTCGGCAAGCGCCGCGAGCGCCGCATGGCCCGATGCGAACGCAGGAGGGATGCGCCAGGACGCGCCCCTCGACTCGTCGACCGCGACGCGGAGTTCCTGCCCACCTCGGACGCAGGGTCCCGGCAGCTCGCCCTGCCAGCGCAGGTACAGGCCCGGCCCCCGCGAGAGCAGATCCCGCAGGTCCGATGCGCACACGATCACCGGAACACCTGCACGCGCTGCCACCGCGGCCCATCCCGACGTGTCGGTGACGACGAGCGAGCTGCAGCCGACGACACGCAGCCTGTCGGTGTCGCTCGAGGCGGCGATCGCGGTGACTGCGTCCATGCCGTCGAGCACCGCCGCCATTGCGTCCGCGTCACCTCGGGACGAGAACACGCCGACCACGTCGACACCCTCGCCCACGCCGAGGTGCAGTCGCGACGACTCCGGGTCCGGCAGCGCATGCGTCAGCACGGATGCCGTCGTGACAGGTGCGGAGAACCCCAGCGCCCGGGCCTGTCCTTCGCCATGGATGACAGACGGGGCCAGCACATGATCGACGTCAACCTCGCCACGGATCACCAGGGCATGCTGCTGGCGGGGGGTCAGCAGCGGCCAGTCGACGATGTCGCGCCCCACGCGCTCCACCGTGGGCTCCACGAGAGCGACGACGACGGTGTCGCGCCCCCTCTCGAGCGGGCGGCCGACCGTGTCTGGGCCGGACACCCGCATGGGCAGGCCGTCGGTCAGCCACCATCGACTGCGTGCCGCCAGCCAGCGATGGCGGGCCGTGCCCGCGCGGACCCCGGTCGCCCATGCCGGCACATTCGACGGATCGGATCGGTAGGCCCACACGACAGGGACACCGCGACGGTGCAGTTCCTCGGTGGCCACGAGCACGCTGCCGGCGCAGTCACCGGAGCCGCCGGTCATGGCGCAGACGCGGCGGCGCGTGCCACCCAGCGTGCGCGCCCATCGACCGGCCCGGCGTGCGAGTCGGCAGTCCCAGCGCCGCCACCACGCCTGCCACCGTTCGGCTGCCACGACCTCACTCTAGGCGTTCGGCCGAGCATCACCGGGCATGCTCAGGCGCCCGCGGGAGCCGCGGGGCATGTCACTACGCTGCGCCGATGCCCACCTCCCGGATCCTGCGTGCCTCGCCCTCGTCCGTCCAGCGCATCCTGGACTCGCGAGTGTGGACGCACGAGGGCATGGAGCTCCACCGAGGAGAGCTCGGACTGTGCCTGGTGGCGACGCAGCCATTCGCCGCCGGCTCCGTCATGTACACCGCCGCCATGTTCACGGACGAACCTGACGGTGACGGCTTCCGCGCCCGAACTCTCGTCGATGGGAGACCGGAGGACGTCATCATCACGGCCGAGCACATGGTGCGATTCCGGGAATCGCAGTGGTGGGACGTTCCCGGGTGCTTCACCAATCACTCATGCCGTCCGAATTCGGCATCGGTCTTCCACGCGCTGGATGAGTGGGGCGCCCCGACGCTCTACGACCAGGTCGCCCTGATCGACATCACCGCGGGGACTGAGGTGACCTGCGACTACACGCGCTTCGACTGGGGCGCCGACGGCTACGACTTCGACTGTCTCTGCGGGGCGCCGGACTGCATGGGTCGCATCGACGGCTTCGGCGGACTGCCGCGCGAGCACCAGGAGAGGACGGCCCACACCACGTCCATGGAGGCCAGACGCCAGTGGGAGCTCCTGCTCGCTGACGAGGGCGCCAGCGACTAGAAGATGCTGCGGTAGGCGAGCCAGCACGTGATGACGAGAACGACGACTCCGCCGACTCGGTACACGCCCGTCATCGACGGTCGCAGGTACCAGCGGACGTCGTCGGCCTGGGGCTCGCGCCCGAGCAGGCCGAGCGAGTACTGGATGAACCCCGGGATGAGCAGGATGAAGAAGGCCATCAGCGCGAACTCGGTGGTGTCCCCGTAGACCGAGGCGAGGACCGCCGCCAGGATCAGATACACGAGCAGCCCGATTCCGAGCGAGGGCATGTCCGCGGGAAGGATCTGCCACAGCCTCGGCGAGTTCCGCCAGCGTGAGCTGAAGGGGTACAGCAGAGTCGGGACGATCCAGATGAGCGCACCCACCCACAGCTGCCACGGCGAGCCGATGAAGGCGGCCGACACGAACAGGAACAGACCCAGCCGGATGAGCGACGACAGGACCTGCTGCAGGGTTCCGGGCCAGTCGGGCTCGGCGAGGATGGTGGCCATGCGCTCGGGGAACCAGCGGGCAGCGATCTCCTCGAGGACGACTTTGAGGACGAGCATCGCGGCGACGATCCACGCGAGCTGGGTGGAGGCATCCGCGACGGGGAACAGCGAACCCCCGAGCGGTGGCATGGCATTGGCGATGTTGTAGGTGGTGTAGGCGCCCAGGAGCGGCACGATCACCACGTCGGCCCCGCGCTCCCACCAGCCGGACAGGCTTCGTGGCGCGGCCCGGCGGATGTCGCGGAAGGAGCTCGCAATGAGCCCCGGTCCGGCGATGAGCAGTGCCACGCCGAGGAGCGTGCGCACGCTTGACCAGTCGAGGATGCCGCCCATGGCGATGACGGTCACACTGAAAGCCACGGCGCCGAGGGCGCCGGCGAGGCCGTCGATGACACCGATCACCATCAGCGCGATGAGGATGCCCAGGACGGGCGGCTCGGCGATGCCGCCTCCGACGATCGCCGACCAGACACCGAGGACGATCGCCGCAATGGGCAGCAGCAGGCTGAGGCTCCCGACCATCGCCCGAAGCGGCGCACCGTCGCCGATCATGCGTGCGAGCAGGGGGCTCTTCGGGCCGACCGCCGCCATCCAGGTGAAGGAGGCCTCGTCGACGAAGGACGTCAGCGGAGCCCGGTGCAGGAGACTCCTGTCACCCCACGCGTCCCCCAGCGAGGAGAATCGCGTACGCCACCCGCGATTGTGGTCGACGTTCACGCCCTCGGCCACCAGCAGGTCGGCGCCGCTGCCCAGGCCCTCGTTGATGCCTCCACCGGCGACACCCGAGCCCGCATCACGTGCCGCGCGTGCGCCACCGGCCATCGCTGCGGCGACTCCGGTGACGGACAGCAGCGCGAGGGCGGCCACGGTCGTCGAGACGACCGCATCCGGCTGGTCGAGAGCGGTGACCGTCGGGTACTGCGGCGCCTTGGGATCGTCGGGGATCGTGGGCACCACCAGTCCGGTGGCGTCGACCCCCTCGGTCACGGCGAGTAGCTCGCCGTTCGGTCCGATCTCGATGCCGTCGGCGAACTCCACGGGTTGACCGTCGGCGTCAGTGCCCTTGAGCAGGACGGTGTGCGAGCCCTCGGGCAGGTCCGCGGGCAGGTAGGAAGAGATCGTCACGGCGCCTTCCGCATCGGCGGTGCCCGTCGCCAGGAGCCGCGGAGTCGAGAAGACCCACAGCTCGGCCCGCGATCCCGGCAGCAGGCCTGCACCGCTGGCCGTGACGGACACACCGTCACCTTGCGCCTCGATGCTCAGGCCGAGGCCGGCACCGCCCGAGGTCTCCTCCTCGACGACCTCCTCGTCCAGACCGTCGTCGACGACCTCCTCGTCCAGACCGTCCTCGTCCAGACCGTCCTCGTCCAGACCGTCCTCATCGAGACCGTCCTCGCCCAGGCCGTCCTCGTCCAGACCGTCGTCGAGACCGTCCTCGCCCAGGCCGTCCTCATCGAGACCGTCCTCGTCCGGACCATCTCCGTCGAGGCCGTCCTCGTCCACGGCGTCCGGGTCCTCGTCCACGGCGTCCGAGTCCTCGTCCACGGCGTCCGGATCCTGACCCGCGTCATCGACAGGCTCGTCGTCAGCCGCCTCGCCCTTGGGCTTCTTGGTCGGCTTGACGGATGGCTCCTCCTCCGGCTCCTGCGAGGTCTCGGGCTCCGGCTCGGGCTCGGGCTCGGACGGTGCCTGCGTCTCAGGCGCCGGCTCGGGCTCGGACGGTGCAGGCTCCGCCGAGGGCGCAGGGTCAGGCTCGGACGGCGCAGGCGCCTCTCCTCCGCCACCGTCGTCCTCCGCCACGACGACGGCCTGAGGGGCAGCGAGTGCGGCGCCCACCATGGGGCCGGCCACAGCCAGCAGGAGGATCCCGCTGACGCCGAGTGCTCGCCGCAGCCGGATCCGTCTCCCCGTCATGGTGGTCCCGTCCTGGTGAAGGCGGCAGACTGCACTCTCCCGCGGTTGCGTCACACTAGCCGACGAATCGGCTGCGACCGCCACCCTTCATCCATCACTATGTCGAGCGCAACGACACCGAGCTCGCCCCTCGGGGCACCATGGGAAGGAACACGAGTGGTCGACGAACGCCTCGCGGAAGTCCAGAGGGCACTCGACCGCGATGTCGTGCTGCCGCCCGAAGGCGTGGCGCTCACGCGGACACGATTCGGATTCGGACTCGTCACGACCCGTGCGGTCCGCGCGGGGGAGGCCATCTACCGGTCCGACTGGTTCACCGTGCCCGACGTCGAGCATGCGCTGGTCGTCCGAACCCCGGTGGACGGCCAGATCGAGACGCTCACGGTCACCCGGATGCACTCGGTGCGGTACCTGGACACCCGCACCTTCGACGTGCCCGGATGCTTCATGAACCACTCCTGCGATCCCACCTCCGTGTCGATCGACCTGGTGGTCGACGGTCAGGACGAGGTCACGGTCTACGACCAGGTCGCCCTGGTCGACCTCTCGCCAGGGGATCCGGTGACGTGCGACTACACCCTCTTCGACTGGGACTGCGACGGGCACCAGTTCACCTGCTCATGCGGTGCCGACGGCTGCTACGGCCGGGTCGCGGGCTTCCAGGGGCTGCCACCCGAGACCCAGGCCCGCCTGCTCGACCGGATCCACTACGCGTCAGCGCTCGGATGGTCCCTGCAGAACAGTCAGTAGCCTTGCGACCCGTGTCCACGCCACCTCCCCCCGACCTGACCGCCAACCTCGACGGTCGCCGGATCGAGCGGGTGCTCGCCGTCATGGCCCATCCCGACGACATCGACTTCGGGGCGGCCGGCACCGTGCGCGCCCTCGTGGACGCAGGTGTCGAGGTGAGCTATGCGATCGTGACCAACGGCGACGCCGGAGGATTCCAGGACGACATCCCGCGTTCGGAGATCCCACGCATCCGCCAGTCGGAGCAGCGCGCAGCCGGTGCCGTTCTCGGGGTCGACGACATCGTCTTCCTCGGGTACCGCGACGGTGAGCTCCACGTCAGCCACGAGCTCCGCCGCGACATCACCCGCGAGATCCGGCGGGTGCGCCCGGACCGCATGATCATCCAGTCACCCGACCGCAACTGGGAGCGCATCGCCGCCTCGCACCCCGACCACCTCGCTGCCGGCGAGGCCGCGATCGAGGCCGTGTACCCGGACGCCCGCAATCCGTTCGCCCATCCGTCGCTCCTGCAGGACGAGGGCCTGCAGGCGTGGAGCGTCCCCGAGGTGTGGATCATGGCGACCCCGACCCCCAACCGCTGGGTCGACGTCACCGACACCTTCGACGCCAAGCTCGAGGCCATCCACGCCCACGTCAGCCAGCTGCCGGATCCCGGCATGATCGAGGAGCGGGTGCGCGGGTGGCTGACGATGCAGGCCGAGGCCGGCGGCCTGCCTGCGGGGCGGCTCGCCGAGGCCTTCATGGTCGTCTCGACCGCCTGAGGGGCCGCTGACTCGCTAGACGAAGACGGCGATGACGACGTTCGCGAGCGTCAGCAGCCCGATGACCAGCCACAGCGCCGTCTGCGGAGGCTGCTTGCGCCGACCGATCGCGGCGAGCACCGCGATGACGAGGACGACGACCAGCTTGATCGCGATCTTGGTGGTGTCGACCTCGGCCTTCTCGGCCTCGCCCATGACACCGCTCTCCAGCATGCCCACCATGATCAGGCCCGTCAGCAGCTGAGTCATCGCACCGTCGAACATCCAGCGCGTGACCGTCTTCTCCTTGGCGGTGAGCTGCACCAGGAAGGCCCCCAGCAGCAGGGCGAGGCCGACGAAGTGAAGCACGACGACGATGTTGTAGACGATGTCCACTCAGGTCACTCCCACTCGATGGTCCCGGGCGGCTTGCTGGTCACGTCGAGCGTAACCCGATTGACCTCCGCCACCTCGTTGGTGATGCGTGTCGAGATCCGCGCGATGAGGTCGTAGGGCAGCCGGGACCAGTCCGCGGTCATGGCGTCCTCGCTCGACACCGGCCGGAGGACCACCGGGTGACCGTACGTGCGGCCGTCACCCTGAACGCCCACCGAGCGGACCTCGGCGAGCAGCACCACGGGGAACTGCCAGACCTCGCGGTCCAGGCCGGCTGCCGTGAGCTCCTCCCGCGCGATCGCATCGGCCTCGCGCAGGATGGCCAGCCGCTCCTCGTCGACGGCCCCGATGATCCGGATCGCCAGGCCCGGCCCGGGGAAGGGATGCCGCCAGACGATCTCCGGGGGCAGGCCGAGGTCGAGCCCGACCTGGCGGACCTCGTCCTTGAACAGCGTGCGCAGGGGCTCGACGAGGGTGAACTGGAGGTCCTCGGGCAGGCCGCCCACGTTGTGGTGGCTCTTGATGTTGGCCGTTCCGGACCCGCCTCCGGACTCCACGACGTCGGGATACAGCGTGCCCTGCACCAGGAACTCGATGGCCTCGCCCTGGGCCCCGGCCTCGGCGATGAGGTCACGCTCGGCTGCCTCGAAGACGCGGATGAACTCCCGGCCGATGATCTTGCGCTTGGTCTCCGGATCGCTCACCCCCGCCAGCGCGTCGAGGAACCTGGCCCTGGCGTCGACGACGACGAGGCGGATCCCGGTGGCCGCGACGTAGTCGCGCTCGACCTGCTCGGCCTCCCCCTTGCGCAGCAGCCCGTGATCGACGAACACGCAGGTCAGCTGGTCGCCCACGGCACGATGCACGAGCGCAGCGGCGACGGCGGAGTCGACCCCTCCGGACAGGCCGCAGATCACCCGGCCGCTCCCGACCTGCGCCCGGATGCGCGCCACCTGCTCGTCGATGACGTTCGCCATCGTCCAGGTCGGCTCGCAGCCCGCGATCTCGAACAGGAACCTCTCGAGCACCCGCTGGCCGTGCTCGCTGTGCAGCACCTCGGGGTGGAACTGGACCCCCGCAAGACGCCGGTCGATCGACTCGAACGCGGCGACCGGGGCCCCGTCGGACTCGGCCGTGATGAGGAATCCGGCCGGGGCACGGGACACGGAGTCGCCGTGGGACATCCACACGCTCTGCTCCTCGGGAAGCCCCGCGAAGGTCACGCCGGGCGTGAGGACCCGGAGCGGGGTGCCGCCGTACTCGCGCAGGCCCGTGCGCTCCACCGTGCCGCCGAGCGCACGCGCCATGGCCTGGAATCCGTAGCAGATGCCGAAGACGGGAATGCCGGTCTCGAAGAGCTCCGCGTCGAGGGACGGAGCCCCGGGCTCGTAGACGCTGGCGGGGCCGCCGCTGAGGATCACGGCCGCCGGGCGCCGGGCGAGGATCTCCGCAACGGACGTGGTGTGGGGGACGATCTCCGAGTACACCCGGGCCTCGCGGACCCGCCGGGCGATGAGCTGCGCGTACTGCGCCCCGAAGTCGACGACGAGAACGGTGGCAGGGGCGTCGGTCACAGGCCGAGCCTATCGACGGCCATGACCGGCACCTTTAGGAGGAGAAAGCCCCCAGGAGCAGCAGCACGGCGAGCAGGGCAGCGTCGACGATCAGACCGACGATGACGGTGGCGACGATCCAGCGGCGCGCGACTCGGGCCCGCCGACGGGCCCGCTCGACGTCGCCCGCCGCGAGGGCCCGCGACGACGCGAGGCCGTAGCCGAGGGCCACGAGCCCGATCGGCAGGAAGCAGAAGGCGCTGACGACCGCCGCCCAGCCCAGGTGCGTGCGCACCGGGCCCCCGTCCGCGGGGGCGTCGGGGGCGAGCGGATGAGGATCGGCGTCGGACATCACCGGAACCCTAGCCCTCCGCCCGGAACCCCCTCATGCCTCGATCCACGGCCCGGCGGCTCGGGAACGGGGCACCCCGTCGGGTCTTCGGCCCTCCACCGGCTGCCCGGGAATTTCGCCGAATCCCCTCCGACGCCCCGACTCCCGGCCTAACGTGACGTCCATCACAGGTCCTCCTCACGGGCCTTCCACGCACGCGAGATTGGGGAACGGATGCAGCACATCTCCGTCACGGTCGACGGCACGCGCTACGACTCGGACGTCGAACCCCGCACCCTTCTGGTCCACTGGCTCCGCAACGACATCGGCAAGGTCGGGACGGTCGTGGGGTGCGACACCAGCAACTGCGGCGCCTGCACCGTCCTGCTGGACGGCCGCAGCGTCAAGTCCTGCAGCGTCCTGGCCGTCCAGGCCGACGGCTGCGAGGTCACCACGATCCAGGGACTCGCGACGGGCGACGACTGGCATCCCGTGCAGGCCGCGTTCAAGGAGTGCCACGGCCTGCAGTGCGGGTACTGCACGCCGGGCATGGTGATGTCGGCCGTCGACCTGCTGGCCGAGAACCCGAACCCCACGGAGGAGGAGATCCGCGAGGGTCTCCACGGCAACCTGTGCCGCTGCACCGGCTACCACAACATCGTCAAGTCCGTTCAGTACGCCGCTGATCTCATGGGGGGCACCAAGTGACCGACATCCTGGAGACCGGAACCGCCATCGGGCGGCCCATCCGCCGCAAGGAGGACGCCAAGCTCCTCCACGGTCGCACGAACTGGACCGACAACATCCAGCTCCCCGGCGCTGTCCACATGGCTCTCGTGCGCAGCCCCATGGCGCACGCACGCATCGCGAAGATCGATCTCTCCGCGGCGCTGGCGATGCCCGGTGTCGTCGGTGCCTACGACGCCGCGAGCCTCGGTGACATGAACGCCAACGTCCTGTGCGTGTGGCCGGTCACCGACGACACCGTCATGCCGCCGTTCCCGGCTCTGACCGGCGACAAGGTGCGCCATGTCGGCGACGTCGTGGCCGTCGTGCTTGCGACGAGTGCGGCACTGGCCGAGGACGCCATCGCGGCTGTCGAGGTCGAGTACGAGCCGCTTCCCGCGGTGGTGAACATGGTCGACGCCGTGGCCCCGAGCAGTGCCCTCGTGCATGACGCGGCCGCGAACAACACCAGCTACGTCTACAACCTCGGCGGCGGATACGACGAGGTCGCCGCCAAGGCCGACGTCATCGTCAAGCGCCGCTTCGTGAACCAGCGGATCATCGCCGGCTACATGGAGCCTCGCGCCGTGGTCGCCGCGCCCATGGGCATGAGCGATGAGATGACGGTCTGGAGCGCGACCCAGATCCCCCACGTCCTGCGGGTCGTCCTCTCCCTGAGCACGGGCATCCCCGAGCAGAACCTGCGCATCGTCGCCCCAGACGTCGGCGGCGGATTCGGGGGCAAGCTGCAGATGTACCGCGAGGAGATCCTCGCCCTGCAGCTGGCCCGCAAGCTCGGGCGGCCGGTCAAGTGGAACGAGACCCGCAGCGAGGACATGGTCGCCAGCCACCACGGTCGCGACCAGATCCAGGACCTCGAGCTCGCCGCCACCAAGGACGGCGTGCTGCTGGGCATGAAGGTGGACCTCCTCGCCAACATGGGCGCCTACCTGCAGATCATCACGCCCGGCACTCCCCTGCTCGGCATGTTCATGTTCCCCGCCATCTACAAGATGGACGCCTACCAGTTCCGCTGCACGGGCGTGTTCACGAACACCACCCCCACGGACGCCATCCGCGGAGCGGGCCGACCGGAGGCGACCTTCGCCATCGAGCGCATGATGGACGAGCTCGCCGCCGAGCTGGGCATGGATCCGATGGATCTGCGCGTCAAGAACTGGATCCAGCACCATGAGTTCCCGTTCACGACCGTTGCCGGGCTGACCTACGACACCGGCAACTACGAGGCTGCCACCGCGCGCGCCCTCGAGCTGTTCGGCATGGACGAGCTCCGCGCGGAGCAGAAGGCCCGTCGCGACTCCGGCGACCCCGTCCAGCTGGGCATCGGCATCTCGACGTTCACCGAGATGTGCGGGCTGGCGCCCTCGCGCACCCTCGGTGCGCTGAAGTACGCCGCGGGTGGCTGGGAGCACTGCACCATCCGGCTGCTCCCCACCGGCAAGGTCGAGCTGGTCACCGGCACGTCCCCGCACGGCCAGGGTCACGAGACTGCCTGGAGCCAGATCGCCAGCAGCATCCTCGGGATCCCGGTCGAGGACATCGACGTGATCCACAGCGACACCGGTCGCGCGCCCTACGGCATGGACACCTACGGCTCCCGATCGCTGGCCGTGGGAGGCCAGGCGATCAAGAAGGCGGCCGACCGGGTCATCGAGAACGCCCGGCCGATCGCCGCTCACCAGCTGGAGTGCGCGGCCTCCGACCTGGAGTTCCGCGACGGTGCCTTCAGCGTCAAGGGCGACCCCGACAAGTCGGTGACCCTCGGCGCCCTGGCCTGGGCAGCCTTCTCCGCCCACAACCTGCCCGACGGCATCGAGCCGATGATCGAGGGGGCGGCCACCGTGGACCCGGAGGACTTCTCCTACCCGCACGGCACCCACCTGGCGGCGATGGAGGTCGACACCGAGACCGGCAAGGTGCGCGTGCGCAAGTACGTCTGCGTCGACGACGTCGGCAACCAGGTGAACCCGATGATCGTCGAGGGCCAGGTGCACGGTGGCGTCGCCATGGGCATCGGTCAGGCGCTCTACGAGGGTGTCGAGTACGACGACGACGGCAACCTGCTCACCGCGAGCCTGGCCGACTACCTCATCCCGAGTGCGGCCGACCTGCCGTCGTTCATCACCGACCGCACGGTCACGCCGTCGACCACCCACTCCCTCGGCACCAAGGGAGTGGGCGAGGCGGGGGCCATCGCCTCGACTCCGGCCATCATCAACGGCATCGTCGACGCCCTGCGCCCGCTGGGCGTCAACGACGTGCTCATGCCGGCGAGCCCGCAGAACGTGTGGAGAGCCATCCAGGCGGCGAAGGGAGCCTCAGCATGATTCCCGCGGCATTCGACTACGTGCGTCCCACCACGGTCGACGAGGCCGTTGCGGCTCTCGTCGCCGGCGGTGACGACGCGAAGGTCCTCGGTGGCGGCCAGTCGCTCATGCCCGTCCTGCGACTGCGCATGGGCGAGCCGTCCGTCATCGTCGACACGACCCGCATCGACGAGATGAAGGTGCTCACCAATGCCGGTGACTCCATCGTCATCGGCGCGGGTGTGACGCATGACGACGTGGCCAAGAGCGCACTGGTGCGCGACCACGTCGCCCTGCTGGCCCTCGCCACGGATCATGTCGCCGATCGGCAGATCCGCCACCGCGGCACGATGGGCGGCGCGATGGCCCATGCCGACCCCGCCGGCGACCAGCCGCCGGTGGCCCTGTCCATGGGGGCCTCCTTCACCATCGCCGGGCCCAGCGGCCGGCGCACGGTGGCGGCGAGCGACTTCTTCGTCGACTACTTCACCACGGCCGTGGGCCCGGACGAGATCCTCGTGAGCGTGAGCTTCCCCAAGCACACCGGATGGGGAGCCCACTACGAGAAGCTCAACCGCACGGCACAGGCCTGGGCCATCGTCGGTGCAGCAGCCACCGTGCGCATGGACGGCGGCTCGATCGCCGAGGCGAGGATCGGCCTGACCAACATGGGAGCGGGGCCGGTCAAGGCATCCGCTGTCGAGCAGGCTCTGGTCGGTGCGTCGTCGCTCGCCGACATCGCTGCCGCCGCGGAGCAGGCCGCCCAGGGCACCAGCCCGACCAGCGACATCCACGCCGATGCGGAGTACCGCGAGCACCTCGCCCGCGTGCTGACCAAGCGTGCCGTCGCGAAGGCCGCCGGCCTGACCTAGCCCTCATTGCTGTGTCAGTGGGTGGGGTTCCGGACACCCGCGAGCCCCACCTGCTGACGCAGCATCGTGGATTGCGCTAGCGTCCGGCCATGGCTCTCTACACGTGTGCGAAGTGCAATATGTCCGTCAACACCACCTGCGGCCACTGCTCGGCCGATCTCGTCGATGCGTCCCTGACCAAGGATGACGGCACCATGGTCGAGATCTCCGAGTGCCCCAACGGCCACGGGAAGATCAAGTCGCCGCTGTGCTGCGGCGCAGACATGTCCTGCTCGGTCTAGCAGCACTGCCCTGCGACTCAGCGCTCATGGAGCGCTGGATCGACGACCAGGTCTCGCCCGCCGGCCACCCCGTGACGAGTGCAGCCTGCACGCCACGGTTGACGGCCCGCTCCCGTGGCGGCTGAGGTCATGAGGATGCAGAGACCTGACCTGCCCCGCCCGTAGCAGCAAGGTAGCGGCGCACGGCAGCCACCCGGAGATTGCCCTCTGCTCGGGTGTCGATTCCGAGTACCTGCGCTGCACGGCTGACGGTGTCCTCGATCGCCTTCACGCTGACCCCTCGCTCCTCGGCGATCTGAGCGTTCGACTTGCCGGCCGCGACGAGCGACAGCACCGCGATCTGCTTGCGGGTGAGGCGGGCAAGCGGGCGCCCGGGATCCTGATCATGACGGAACGCCTCGACGCCGGTGCCCCGCAGAGCTGAGTCGAGCGCGGAGATCAGCGAGTCAACGTCGCCGAGGCTCGACTTGCGGAGGTAGGCGACACCCTGGGGTACCTCGTCGGGAGAGCGGCCGATGAACCGTGAGTCTGGCAGGTTCGTCAGGAAGACGATCGCCAGGTGCGGTGCCTGCCTGCGCAGGACCTCGGCCAGATCGAACCCGTTCGAACCGGGTCCCAGGCTGATGTCGAGCACGACTGCGTCGTGGTCTCCTCTGCTGAAGGACCGCTTCGCATCCGAGGCTGAGGCCGCCGTGTCGACGGAGAAACCGTGGCGTTCCAGAGCCACGGCGAGGAGCTCCCGCAGCAGTGCGTCGTCCTCGACGACGAGCACCGAGCGCGCCAGGTCGCCCATCGCTCGGTGCTCGGCAGGGACCGTCACAGTGATACCTCCGGGACGCTCTCGTGCGGATCGAGCGACAGGAGGGCGGCGATGGAGCGGATGTGGTTGCGCTCGTATGCCCAATCCATATGGTCGCCTCCGCGCCCCTCCTCGACCGCCACGATGAAGGAGGCTCGCAAGTTGAGTCGACCCGCGACATCCTCGACCGAGAGGCCTGCTTCGAGGCGGGCCGCAGCCAGGGCCGCTCCCACCCTCTGCCGCACCTCGAGGCTGGGGCTGTATCGCTCGTCGTCTGCCACCACCGACGCCACGACCTTTCTGACGGATTTCCATCCCCCGATCGCAAGGGTGTCACTCAGTCAGCCGAGCGCGGGCGGCAACACGGGGGAAACCCGGTCATCCGATCGGAGGACATGCCCTAGGAGACGGGCACCTGCAGGGGCAGGCGAAGCTCGCCGGGTGCGCCCGCCGGGACGACGGGTCGCTGCGGCGGCACCGGAGGCACCGGGCGATAGGCGGATTCGGGTGCCGGACGCGGATCAGGCTCACCGGCATTGGGCCACATCGCCATGGCCCGCTCCGCCTGGGCCGTGATCGTCAGGGAGGGATTGACTCCGAGGTTCGCCGCGACGGCCGAGCCGTCGACGATGTGCAGGCCGGGATGGCCGAAGACGCGGTGATAGGCGTCGATCACTCCATGATCAGCATCCGCACCGATGACGCAGCCTCCCACGAAGTGCGCCGTGACGGGTGCGTCCACGTTCTCAAAGACGCTTCCGGCCGCGACGCCGTCGATCTGCGCGGCGACCCGACGAACAACCTCGTGCGCGACCGGCAGGTACGTCGGGCTCGGCGCGGATCCGTCCTGCTCGGTCGTCAGATGCCAGCGCCCGAGGAAACCCCGGGCTCCTCTCACCGTCAGGGAGTTGTCGACGGTCTGCATCACCAGGGCGATGACAGAGCGCTCGCTCCACCCGCGCACGTCCAGCAGGGACAGGAACTCCCCCGGGCGCCGGGCCATCTCTCCCAGCAGCACCTGCCACCGCTTGCGGCCGCGCTGGGGCGTGGTGAGCAGCGACTGCATCAGCCCCATCGAGTTTGACCCTCGCCCGTAGCGGCATGGCTCGACATGGGTGACGTCGTCGGGGTGGAAGCTCGACGTGATGGCGACGCCCCGCGTGAAGTCCTGCTCGGTGACGTCGGCAACGGCACCGACGATCGCCTCGGAGTTGGTGCGTGTCTTGCGACCGAGCATGGGCGACAGGTTCGGCAGCATCCCGTTCGCCTTCATCCGGTGCAGCAGGCGCTGGGTGCCGTACGTTCCTGCGGCCAGCACGACTTCGGCCGCGGTGAAGGTGCGCCGCTGGTTCGTCCCGGTGCGCTCCGTCTGCACGAGGTAGCCGCCGCGCGTGCGCGGCAGCAGCGCCGTGACGGTCGTGAGCGGGTGGATGACGGCGCCCGCCTGCTCCGCGAGGTAGAGGTAGTTCTTGACCAGGGTGTTCTTGGCGTTGTAGCGGCAGCCGGTCATGCACTCTCCGCACTCGGTGCATCCGGTGCGCTCGGGTCCAGCACCGCCGAAGAAGGGGTCCGGCGATGACACACCCGGGCCTGCACCGAAGTAGACGCCGACGGGCGTGAGCCGGAAGGTGTGGCCGACGCCCATGTCGTCGGCCACCGTGCGCATGACCTCGTCACTGGGTGTCATGGTCGGGTTGTCGGCAACGCCCAGCATGCGGGACGCCTGGTCGTAGTAGGGCGCCAGCTCGGCCTCCCAGTCGGTGATGTCACGCCACTGCGGATCGGCGAAGAACTCCCGGCCCGGGGTGTAGAGGGTGTTGGCGTAGTTGAGCGACCCGCCGCCCACACCTGCCCCCGCGAGCACGACCACGTCCTTGAGCAGGTGCATGCGCTGGATCCCGGTGCATCCGATCTGCGGCGCCCACAGGAAGTCGCGCAGGCGCCACGAGGTCTTCGGCAGCTCATCGTCACGGAACCGGCGACCGGCCTCGAGCACCCCGACCCGGTAGCCCTTCTCGGTCAGGCGCAGGGCCGTGACCGACCCACCGAAGCCCGAACCGATGACGAGCACGTCGAAGTCGAGGTTGCTCATGCCCCGCAACCTACTTCAGGCCGAGGCGCTTCATGGCCGTGACGGCCGAGACGAGGACTGCCCCCCATCGCTCGTCGGTCCAGCCCGCCGGGGCGCCGAATCCGAGCGCCCGCTGCGTGACGATCGACTGCGCCTGGGTGTACTTCAGCAGTCCCTCGTCTCCGTGGCGTCGTCCGAGCCCGGACTGGCCCATGCCACCCATGGGCGCCCGGACACTCCCCCAGGCCGCGGCATAGCCCTCGTTGACGTTCACGGTGCCGGCCCGCAGCAGGCGCGCGACCCGCTGGGCCGCGCGACGATCACGGCCCACCACCGAGGCGTTGAGCCCGTATTCCGTGTCGTTGGCCCGACGGACGGCCTCCTCGTCCGATGTCACCGCATGGATCGCGACGACCGGCCCGAAGGTCTCCTCGTCGCAGATCACCATGGACTCCGTGACGCCCGCCAGGATGGTGGGCTCGAAGAAGAGGGGCCCGACGTCGGGTCGGGCGCGCCCGCCGGCCAGCACGGCGGCTCCCTTGCCCACGGCGTCGTCGACATGCGCCTGCACTCGGGCGAGCTGCGCCGGCGAGATGAGGGAGCCGACGTCACTACCCCAGCCGATCTGCGTGCCGAGGCGCAGGGCCTTCGTGCGTCGGACGAACGCCTCGACGAAGGCGTCGTGGACATCGGCGTCGACGTAGATGCGCTCCATCGAGATGCACAGCTGGCCTGCATTCGAGAACGACGCCCGCACGGCGATCTCCGCCGCACGTTCAGGGTCGGCATCTGCTCGCACGACCATGGCGTTCTTGCCGCCGAGTTCCATCGAGCAGGGGATCAGCCGGGCACCGCAGGCCTGGGCCACGATTCGACCGACACGCGTGGAGCCGGTGAACATGACGTAGTCGGCCTCGTCGACGACCCAGGGGCCTACGACGTCGCCCGGTCCGAGCACGACCTGCATGACGTCATCGGGCAGGCCGGCCTCGCGGAATCGATCGAGCACCCACAGAGCGGTGAGGGTGGTCTGCTCGTCCGGCTTCACGACGACGCTGTTGCCGGCCAGGAGCGCCGGGATGGCGTCGCTGGCAGTGAGGGTCAGGGGATAGTTCCAGGGGGCGATGACGGCGACCACGCCCCAGGGGATGTGGCGGACCTCGGCTCCGACGACGACGGGGATGGCGCCGCGGACCCGCCGATCAGCGAGCAGGCGGGGTGCGTCACGCGCGTAGTGTCGAGCCGCGATGAGGACGTCGAGCACCTCCTCGAGCGCGTCACGCCGTGCCTTGCCGGCCTCGAGCTGGAGGAGATCGAGCGCCTCATTGCGCCGACGGGCGATGATGTCGTGCAGCCGGAGGATGATCGAGGCGCGCGCCCTGACCGACAGTGCGGCCCAGGCCGGCTGTGCGGCTCGCGCGCGCCCGAAGGCCTGCGCGACCGACGTGCGGTCGTCGTCGTCGAATGCCCCGATGACCTCCCCGGTGAACGGAGCCCGGACCTGCCTCACCCGGTGACGACCATCTCCACGCGCTGGAACTCCTTCAGGTCGCTGTAGCCGGTGGTCGCCATGGCCTTGCGCAGGGCACCCACGATGTTCATGGTGCCGTCGGAGCTGCGCGAGGGCCCGTTCACGATCTCCGAGAGGGTGCCCACCGTGTCCATGAGATTGCGCTCTCCTCGCGGCAGGTGCGGATGCCAGGCCTCGGCGCCCCAATGGGCCCCACGACCCGGAGCGTCCGTCGCGCGGGCGAAGATCGAGCCGACCATCGCCGCATCGGCACCGCACGCGAACGCCTTGACGAGGTCTCCGCTGCGGCCCATCGACCCGTCGGCGATGACGTGGACGTATCGGCCACCGGACTCGTCGAGGTAGTCGCGGCGTGCAGCGGCGACGTCGGCGATGGCACTGGCCATCGGCACGCGAACGCCGAGGACGTCGGCGGTGGTGTGCGATGCCCCTCCGCCGAATCCGACGAGCACGCCCGCGGCGCCGGTGCGCATGAGATGGAGTGCCGCCTGGTGCGTCGCGCAGCCGCCCACGATGACGGGAGCGTCGAGGTCGTGGATGAACTCCTTGAGGTTCAGGCCAGCGCCGTCACCCGAGACGTGCTCGGCCGACACCGTCGTGCCGCGGATGACCACCAGGTCGGCACCTGCCTGTGCAGCGATCGGGGCCAGGTGCGAGGCAGCCTGGGGCGACGTCGCCACGGCGACTGTGAGGCCCCGGGACCGCAGGTCGGCGATGCGCTGCCTGACGAGGTCGACGTCGACGGGGCGACCACCGTAGATGTCCTGGAGCCGCGCCGTCGCCGCATCGGCCGGCAGTGCGGCGATCTCGGCCAGCAGCGAGGTCGGGTCCTCGTACCTGCCCCAGACGCCCTCGAGGTTGAGCACGGCCAGTACGCCGTTGGCGGCCAGCGTCGCCGCGGACTCCGGGGACACCACGGAGTCCATGGGTGCCGCGAGGATCGGGGTGTCGAACCGGTAGGCGTCGATGGTCCAGGCAGTCGACACCGCCTCGGCATCACGGGTACGACGACTGGGCGCGATGGCCACCTCGTCCAGCGAGTAGCCGCGACGGGCGCGCTTCACGCCGCCGATCTGGATGTCAGTCACGCGTTACCGCCCCGAGTAGTTGGGTGCCTCGATGGTCATCTGGACGTCATGCGGGTGGCTCTCGCGGAGGCCCGCCGATGTGATGCGCACGAACGTGCCCTTGGCATGCAGTTCATCGATGGTCTGCGCACCGCTGTATCCCATGGAGGCGCGCAGTCCACCGACCAGCTGGTGCGCGACCGCGGCGATGGAGCCCCGGTAGGCGACCATGCCCTCGATTCCCTCCGGCACGAGCTTGTCGTCGCTGAGGACGTCGTCCTGGAAGTAGCGGTCCTTGCTGTACGAGCGTGCCTCGCCGCGCGACTGCATGGCCCCGAGCGAGCCCATGCCCCGGTAGGACTTGTACTGCTTGCCGTTGACGAAGACGACGTCACCGGGGGCCTCCTCGGTACCGGCGAGCAGCGAGCCGAGCATGACGGTGTCTGCCCCTGCCACAAGCGCCTTCGCGATGTCGCCGGAGTACTGCACCCCGCCGTCGCCGATCACCGGGACACCGGCCGGGCGGCAGGCGAGCGACGCCTCGTAGATGGCCGAGATCTGCGGCACGCCCACGCCCGCGACCACCCGCGTGGTGCAGATGGAGCCAGGGCCCACGCCCACCTTCACACCGTCGGCGCCGGCATCCACGAGCGCCTGGGCGCCGGCGCGCGTGGCGACGTTGCCGCCGACGACGTCGACCGTGGACTGCGACTTCAGCAGGCGCACCATGTCGATGACGGCGCGCGAGTGCCCGTGCGCGGTGTCGACGATGAGGAAGTCGACGCCGGCCTCGATCAGCGCCTTGGCGCGACGCTCGGCGTCCTCACCCACACCCACGGCCGCGCCGACCACGAGTCGACCGGAGGAGTCCTTGGTCGCGTGCGGGTACTTGTCGCTCTTCACGAAGTCCTTGACGGTGAACAGGCCCTGGAGGCGTCCGGCGTCGTCGATGAGCGGGAGCTTCTCGACCTTGCGGCTCGCGAGCAGCGCGAGGGCGTCCTCCGGTGCGATGCCCACCGCAGCCGTCACCAGCGGCATCGGTGTCATGACCTCGCGGACCGGGCGACGCATGTCCTCCTCGAAGCGCATGTCGCGGTTCGTGACGATGCCGACGAGGACGCCATTGCCATCGACGACCGGCACCCCTGAGATGCGGTAGCGCCCGCACATGCGATCGACATCGGCGAGGGTGTCGTCGGGCGAGCAGGTGACCGGGTTGTTGACCATGCCCGCCTCGGAGCGCTTGACGAGGTCGACCTGCGCGGCCTGCTCCTCGATCGGCAGGTTGCGGTGCAGCACACCCACGCCACCCTGCCGGGCCATGGCGATCGCCATGCGGGCCTCGGTCACGGTGTCCATGGCACTCGACACCAGCGGCATGAGCACTCGGATGTTGCGGGTCACGTAGGAGGCGGTGTCGACCTCGCTCGGGACGACATCGGACTCGGCCGGCACCAGCAGCACGTCATCGAACGTGAGCCCCTGATACCCGAACTTGTCGGGGACGCCGTCGTAGGACAGGTCGTGCGACAGGGGGCGGGAGTCCATGGCGTCTCCGGAAGCTCGCGTGCGGGTCGTTCGGAAGGCCAAGGCTATCGACACATGCCTCGGTGCCACGAGCGCCCGCGGCCCGCGGGTGCCCGGGGGCTCAGCGACCGAGTGCGTGCCGGATGCGGTCGACCGCCTCCTGCAGGCCTGCGACGCGGATCGGGCCGGCGGCGTCGTTCAGCGTGCGCCAGCCGGGGCCGGCGATCAGGACGGTGACCGGTGGCCGGGTCGCGGGCATCGCGGCCAGGGCCCGCGGGTCCGCCGTCTCCTCCATCTGCGACCAGACGAGCACCGCTGCCGGTCCGAGTCGCCGGACGGCACTGGCCAGGGCGTCGTCGGGCAGGTTGGCCCCGAGGATGCGCGCACCTACGCCGACCTCTGCCAGCGCGGAGGACACGGCCCAGAGCGGCAGGGCGTGCTGCTCGCCCGGCGCGCACGCGAGGATCACCGTCCGGCCCTCCGTGGATGGGGCCAGGCTGCGGATGCGCCCGGCGAGGGCGTCCTGGACGGCACCGCTGAGCGCGTGCTCGATCTCCACTCCACGGCCGGTCTCGCGCCACTTGTCGCCGACCGCGTTCATCACCGGGACCATGACCTCGTTCCAGGCCCGGATGGTGCCCATCTCGGTGAGTGCCTTGCTCAGAATCGCCTGGCAGGACGCCTGGTCGAGGGTCTGGGCGGCCCGGGCGAGTCCACGCGCCTGGGGGCTGCCTCCGGGCAGCGCCAGGACGTTGCCGCCGCCCGTGCGCGACCCCGAGGCGGACTCGATCGGCCCGGGTCCGGTGTCCGGGAGGTCGGTGAGCGCGAGGGCCGCCCGAGCGGCCTCCGCCGGGGGCACGCCGTCGATGACCAGGCGTCGCATGTGCTCCAGCCGCGCCACGTCGCCGGGGGTGTAGCGGCGATGTGCGCCCGGGATGTGCTCGGACGGGCCCACGCCGTAGCGGCGGTCCCAGGTGCGCAGGGTGGCCGGCGCGACCCCCATGCGGCGGGCGACGGCGGCCACGGTCAGGGAGGGGCCCTCGGCGGCCCAGGCTTCGTTCCCCACCGTGGTCATAGGCGAATTCTCGCGGTGGATCAGGGATGTCGCGCGCTGGAGCGGTTCCGGCCGGGAAATGTGGGGTGAATCACTCTTGACCAACCTATGCAACGAATTCTATGCTTCCCATGTTGAACAATCTCTGCAACGTTTGATCTGGCTAAGGAGCATGGTCATGGCAGATGTATCGCGACTCCCCGGACCCAACGCCGACCTCTGGGACTGGCAGATGCACGGAGCCTGCCGGGGCGAGGACCCGAGCCTGTTCTTCCACCCCGAGGGCGAGCGCGGCCCGACGCGCGAGGCCCGCATCGCCGCAGCCAAGGCCATCTGCTCCGGCTGCCCCGTCCAGGTCCAGTGCGCCGAGCACGCCCTCGCCGTCCGTGAGCCCTACGGGGTGTGGGGCGGGCTGAGCGAGGACGACCGGGAGACCATCTACCGCCAGCGCCGCCGCCCCGTGCGCGCCGGTCGCGAGGCGGCCGTCGCCAGCTGATCCAGCCGCTGACAACGCTGAGGGCCCGGGAGCATCGCTCCCGGGCCCTCAGCGTTGTCCTGGGCTCTCGCCCGCGCGGCTCAGGCCGCCCTAGTGGCTGTGACCGTGGTGTCCGTGACCGTGGCTGTGCGCCTCGGCCTTCTTCTCCGCCGGCTTCTCCACCACGAGTGCCTCGGTGGTCAGGAGCATGGCCGCGATGGAAGCGGCGTTCTCCAGGGCCGAGCGCGTCACCTTGACCGGGTCGATGACCCCGGCCGCGACCATGTCGACGTACTCGCCCGTGGCCGCGTTGAGCCCCTGGCCGGTCGGCAGGTCGGCGACCTTGGCGGTCACGACGTAGCCCTGCTCACCGGCGTTCTCAGCGATCCAGCGCAGCGGCTCGACCATCGCGCGGCGGACGATGCCGACGCCCGTGGCCTCGTCGCCGGTGAGGCCGAGATCGCCGTCGAGGACCTTGGCCGCCTGGACGAGGGCGGTGCCGCCACCGGCGACGATGCCCTCCTCGATGGCCGCGCGGGTCGCCGAGACGGCGTCCTCGATGCGGTGCTTGCGCTCCTTGAGCTCGACCTCGGTGTGGCCGCCGACCTTGATGACGACGACGCCACCGGAGATCTTGGCGAGGCGCTCCTGGAGCTTCTCGCGATCCCAGTCGGAATCGGTCTTCTCGATCTCGGCGCGGATCTGGGCGACCCGGGCCTCGACATCGGCCGCGTTGCCGCCCCCGTCCACGATCGTGGTGTTGTCCTTGGTGACGACGACACGACGGGCTGATCCCAGCACCTCGGTGCCGACCTGGTCGAGCTTGAGCCCGACCTCGGGCGCGACGACCTGCGCTCCGGTGAGGATCGCGAGGTCCTGCAGGATCGCCTTGCGACGATCACCGAACGCAGGAGCCTTGACGGCACATGAGGTGAAGGTGCCGCGGATGCGGTTGACGACCAGGGTCGACAGGGCCTCACCCTCGACGTCCTCCGCGATGATCAGCAGGGGCTTGCCCTCCTGCACGACCTTCTCCAGCAGCGGCAGCAGCTCCTGCACCGAGGACACCTTGCCCTGCACGAGCAGGATGCGAGCGTCCTCGAGCACGGACTCCATGCGATCGGGATCCGTGACGAAGTACGCCGAGATGAAGCCCTTGTCGAACTGCATTCCCTCGGTGAACTCCAGCTCCATCGAGGTCGTGCTCGACTCCTCGACGCTGATGACGCCGTCCTTGCCGACCTTGTCGAAGGCATCGGCGATGAGGTCACCGACCTCGCGATCCTGCGACGAGATGGTCGCGACGTTCGCGATCTCGTTCTTGTCGGCGACCTCGCGCGCGGAGGCGACGAGGTGCTCGGTGACGGCCTTGACGGCCTTGTCGATGCCCCGCTTGATGCCCGTCGGGGACGCGCCCGCTGCCACCTGCTTCAGGCCCTCGCGGACCATCGCCTGGGCGAGGACGGTAGCGGTCGTCGTGCCGTCGCCGGCGACGTCGTTGGTCTTGGTCGCGACCTCCTTGGCGAGCTGCGCACCGAGGTTCTCGTACGGGTTCTCCAGCTCCACCTCGCGGGCGATGGTCACACCGTCGTTGGTGATCGTGGGGGCGCCCCACTTCTTGTCGATGACGACGTTGCGGCCCTTGGGGCCGATCGTCACCTTCACGGCATCGGCGAGCGCGTTCACGCCGCGCTCGAGGCTGCGGCGGGCGTCCTCGTCGAATTCGAGAATCTTGGCCATGCTGCACTCCTAAGACAGATAACGAGAGCGCTGGACGTCCAGCGCTGCGATTCAGGCGGTCGGATGGCCCACCGCGCGAGTGCGCAGTGGGCCATCCGGAAGACGCGGACCTACTTCTCGACGATGGCGAGAACGTCACGCGCGGAGAGGAGCAGGTACTCCTCGCCGTTGTACTTCACCTCAGTGCCGCCGTACTTGCTGTAGATGACGACGTCGCCGACCTTGATGTCGAGCGGGATGCGCTTCTCGCCATCCTCGTCGAAGCGGCCGGGGCCGACGGCCAGGACCTTGCCCTCCTGGGGCTTCTCCTTGGCGGTGTCAGGGATCACGAGGCCCGAAGCAGTCGTCTGCTCGGCGTCGAGGGTCTGGACCAGAATGCGGTCCTCGAGCGGCTTGATGGAGACCGACACGGTTACATCCTCCGGGATGTCGATGGGCCGCCCAGGCGGACGGCGCGGGTCAGTGGTGATGCTGCAGGGAGCCTGCCTGAGACGAACCCTGCGGTTGGCAGTCCCAGGGTGGGAGTGCCAACGCCAACAGTACGCACCCGTTAGCACTCCGTCAAGTTGAGTGCCAGCACGGCGCGGTCGACAATGGGGCCATGCCGGCCGCCGACCCCGACCTGCTCGGGACCTCCGACTGGCTCCTCTCCCCCGACGGACGCGCGGCGCGCTCGCGCGCAGCCGAGCTCCTGGCCGAGCACGGCGGGGACGTCCTGCGCGCCGGTTCCCGCCTGCGCGAGCAGGGGCTGAGCCCGGTGCAGGCGGCCGCCGCCCTGGACCAGGAGTCCCTGCACCGGCTGGCCCGAGAGCGGGGCATGGAGCCGGGTCCGGACATGCTCCTGACCCGCGACGGTCTCGAGGCGGGCACCGGGCCCGCTGTCGCGCGGCACCGGGCCGACGTGCTTCGCGCGGCCGGGGCCCGTCGGGTGGTCGACCTCACCGGGGGCCTGGGGTTCGACTCCCGCGCCCTGCTCGCCGCCGGGCTGGCCGTCACCGCCGTGGAGCGGGACCCGGTGACGGCGCGCTACCTGGCCGCCAACTGCCCAGGGGCCACCGTCGTGACCGCGGACTCCACCGACGCCGACCTGCTGGCCGACCTGCTGGCCGACCTCGCGCCGTCGGATGTCGTCCTGGTGGATCCGGCCCGGCGGGACCCCGCCGCGGCGCGGGCCGCCGTGACCGCTCGGGCCCGGCCGGAGCGCGACCCCGAAAGGTGGTCACCCCCGTGGTCCTGGGTGGCCGCCCTCCCCCATCCGCGCGTGGCCGTCAAGACCGCTCCCGGGTTCAGGCCCCCGGACGACTGGTTCGCCCAGTGGGTGAGCGTGGACCGCACCATCGTCGAGTGCTCCGCGTACTCCTGGGATGCAACGGGCCACCGCCGCTCAGCCGCCATCGTGCTGCGCGGTGACCTCAGCGCCGTCGTGCCCGCAGGATCGACTGCTGGACCCGACGCCACCGCGGCCGTCGGAATGATGCTCCACGAGGTCGACCCCGCGGTAGTGCGCGCAGGGGCGCTGGCTGCCCTGTCGACCGAGCTCGGACTCTCCCCGCTCGGGGCGGATTCCACCTGGCTCACCGGAGACGAGGATGTCCACCACGCGGCACTGCGCTCCTTCCGAGTCGTCGCACACCTCGCGGGCGCCTCGCGCGACCGTCGGCGTCGACTGCACGATCTCGGGGTCACCCATGCCAGCGTCAAGTGCCGCGACGTCGATATCGAGCCCCGTCAGGTCCTGCACGAGCTCGGGCTGCGCGAGGGAACAGGTCCGGTGGTCATCGTGACGCGCGCCGGCGGCTCGACCCTGATGGTGCTCGCCGAGCCGATTCAGTCCCCGAGCTGACCTGCCACGTCGGCGATCACGCCGGCATCCGTGCCGCAGCATCCGCCGATCGCGGAGACCCCGGCCTCACGCCACTCGTGGACCAGGCTCCGGGGGAACGGCGTGCCGGGCGCGACGTTCCACGATGCGTCCGCGGCATCCCATGTGCCGCCGGCGTTCGGGTACACGATGACCGGCAGCGATGTGACCGCGCGCATGCGCCGGACAAGGCCGGTGACGTGAGCAGGGTCGGTGCAGTTGATGCCCACGGCGACCACGCTCGGGGCTGCTGCAGCGACGCTCACCGCGGCCTCGATGGTCTGGCCCGCACACGTGTGCGCGTCGTCCGCGGCACTGAAGGTCATCCACGCGGGAATGTCGGGATGGCCCGCGAGCACCTGGACGAGCGCCTCGGCCTCATCGACGTCGGGGATCGTCTCGACCGCCAGCAGGTCGGGGCGTCCCTCCGCCAGCACCGAGAGTCGTTCGGCATGGAAGTCGACGAGTGCCTGGTGCGGCAGGCCGTACCGGCCCCGGTACTCAGAGCCGTCGTGCAGGATCGCGCCGTAGGGTCCGACGCTCGCCGCCACCAGGCAGGTCGTGCCGTTCGTCGCCGCACGCGCGGCGTCGATGCTCGCCAGGAGGGCGTCGTCGGCCGCGGCCGCCTCGAGACCTGACGCGACGAACCCTGCGCGCGAGACCTGGTAGCTGGCCGTGACGACGACGCGGGCACCGGCCTCGACGAAGTCACGGTGCGCACGCGTGATCGCGTCGGGATCCTGCACCAGTACGCGCCCGGTCCAGAGCGGATCATCCGTGGAGTGACCGCGCGACTCGACCTGCGTGGAGAGCCCGCCGTCGAGCACGACGACGGGATCGATGAACAGGTCGGTCCATGAGGAGGGCACAGCCCCACCGTCTCATGACAGCGGGCCCGAGTCCCTACTCAGGTAGTCGGCGAGGTTCGCCGGCGTCAGGCCGGCCGTCTCGATCGCGCGCGTCGCCGTGCTCAGGTCGCGGGCGAGGTCTGGCCCGAAGTGCAGCAGCAGGATGGAGCCCGGTCGCAGTTCACCGACGGCCATTCGCACGCGACCCCGAGCGACGGTGGCATCCCACATCACGATCTCGCGGACTCCGCAGCGCTGCGCCATCAGGTGCGTGCCGAAGCGCTCGGCTCCCGCACCGTACGGCGGTCGCATCATCCAGGCGTCCGCGCCCAGCTCCTTGCGCAGCGCCCGCTGGGCATAGCAGATCTCGTGGAACAGGTCGGTCCGCTGCTTGGCGAGACTGGCGTGCGTGGCCGAGTGGTTCTGGATGCTGCCCCAGGCGGTGAGCCGGCGGAAGTAGTCCGCACGATCCTTGATGGTCCATGTGCTCAGGAATGCCGTGACGGGAAGTGCCCTCTCCTCGACGAAGGCGAGGGCGTCTGCGGGCGTGTGCACGCCGTCATCGATGGTGATGAAGGCGACGGGCTCGGCGGTGCGGACGCGATAGGTCACCGGGACGGGACGGTGGCCGATGCGCGGATCCGAGCGGGTCACCGAGAACGGTGTCCCGACCACACCGGCCGCCACGGGCTCATCGGCCCGTGCCTGCGGGTGGGGTGCAGAGAAGGTCAGCAGCACGGCGAGCACCGCAAGGGCCGTCGGCACGCCGAGGGCGGCTCCGACGGTGCGCGCGCGAGGCACCACCATGCGGTTCCTGTCCGGGGAAGACCGGCCGTGAGGCCAGAGTGACGGAAAAGACAAACGAGTCAGATGGTAGCCCTGTAGCGAATGTGACGGAAGGGGTCCAGCGCGGGCCGCGGATCACCAGGACCGCTGGGTCACGGGCAGGTTGGAGGTGGTCGCGAAGTCCAGGGGCGACGGCCGGGCACCCGAGGCGACCAGGCGCGCACCCAGCGCAGCGACCATCGCCCCGTTGTCGGTGCACAGGTCCGGCCGGGGCACCCGAAGGGCGATCCCGGCGGCCGCGCAGCGTTCCGCGGCCATGGCACGCAGCCGGGAGTTGGCGGCGACCCCACCGCCCACCACGACCGAGTCGACACCGTGGTCCCGGCAGGCGCTGACCATCCGGGCGGTGAGCACGTCCGCCACGGCCTCCTGCATCGAGGCCGCGACGTCGGCCACCGGCACAGGCTCGCCGGCTGCCTCGCGGGCCCGGATCCACCGCGCTACCGCTGTCTTCAGGCCCGAGAAGCTGAAGTCGTAGGGGTAGCGCTCCCGGTCCCCGGGACCGGTGAGGCCGCGGGGGAAGTCGATGGCCGACGGGTCGCCGTCGGCCGCCGCTCGATCGATCCACGGGCCGCCCGGGAACGGCAGTCCGAGGAGTCTGGCCACCTTGTCGAAGGCCTCGCCCGCGGCGTCGTCGAGGGTCTGCCCGAGCGGCGTGACCGACGTGACGTCGTCGGTGACCAGCAGCAGGGAGGAGTGACCACCGGACACCAGCAGCCCGATGGTCGGATCCGCCAGGGGCCCGTGCTGGAGCTCGTCGACGACCACGTGACCGGCGAGGTGGTTGACCCCGAACACCGGGACCCCGAGCGCTGCTGCCAGCCCCTTGGCAGTCGCGACGCCGACGATCAGCGCGCCGACCAGTCCGGGTCCCGCGGTGACCGCCACGGCGTCCACGTCCGCGAGCCTGATGCCCGCCGTGGCACAGGCACGACGCAGTGCCGGCTCGATGGCCTCCAGGTGGGCGCGGCTGGCGATCTCCGGCACGACTCCGCCGAACCGCGCATGCTCGTCGACGCTCGAGGCGATCTCGTTCGCGAGGAGTTCGCGTCCCCTGACGATGCCGATTCCGGTCTCGTCGCACGACGTCTCGATACCGAGCACGATGGGCGAGGTCATGCGCCACCTCGTGGACGACGAAGGATGAGCGCATCCGTGCCGTCCGGGTAATAGCGCGGACGCCGACTGATCTGCTCGAAGCCCATCGCCGAGTACAGGCGCAGCGCCGCAGTGTTGCCATCACGCACCTCGAGCAGCGTGTGCGTGACACCCATCTCCTCAGCCTCAGAGATCAGTCGGTCGAGCATGCCGCGCGCCAGGCGGCGACCCTGGTGGGAGGCGACCACGGCCACGGTCTGCACGTCAGCATCCGGTGGGAGCACGAACAGGCCGGCGTATCCGACAACGTCAGCACCGTCACAGACGACGACATAGGACCTCGTGTCCTGAGCAAGCTCGCTCCAGAACTGCTCCGGCGACCACGGATCATCGACGAAGACGTCGGACTCGATCCGGTGGACCTGCGCGAGATGCCACCAGCGCATCCGCTCGATGACCGCGGTCACGACGGCGCTCCGGGATCTCGGGGCACCATGGCGTCCGGACGACGCAGGTACAGCGGACGCGGAGGCAGCAGCGTGGCGCCGAGCAGCGCCGACTCCGTCGCCCCGGTGTCGCTCCCGTGCTGGTCGAGCGGCACGTCGACGTGAGAGGGCGAGACGCCTGCGCGAACGAGCTCCTGAACTCGACGCGCGACCCCGACCGCCGTCGCGGCCCCGCGGACCACATCGGCGTCGACCTCGGGGACGGCGCACACCCGCGGTCCGGCGATTCGCGTGCCGACCGCGTCGTAGCGCGCCCAGTAGATCTCGTTCCGCCGGGCGTCCGAACCCACCTCGACCCCCGTTCCAGGGCGTTCCGCCAGCACCTGCGCAGCGAGCGCATCGAGCGAGCACAGTCCGTGCACGGGCACGTCCCACGCGGCACCGACGGCGATCGCCGAGGCGATCCCCACACGAAGACCCGTGTACGGCCCCGGCCCCACACCGCACGCGATCGCGGTGACGGCAGCACGGTCCACCGACGCGAGGAGACCGGCCAGCATCGGGCCGATCACCTCGGCGTGACGTCGCGGATCCTCGTGCTCCTCGGCGAACAACGCCGTTCCGTCATCGTCGATGGCTGCCACGGACGTGAGCGCCGACGAGGTGTCGATGCCGATGATCACGACCGCCACCGGCCCGGGTCGGCGACCAGTTCGCTCCATCGGGTTCCGCGACCGGAGAGCGCAAGGGTGCGTCGCTCGTCGTCGTCGGAATCGGACCGCGTGATCACGACATCGAGCCCCTCCGGTGACAGCCCCTCCGCGATGCCTCGACCCCATTCGACGACGACGACGCTCGTCGACAGATCCGCCTCGAGGTCGAGGTCCTCGAGTTCGGCCACCGAGCCGATGCGATACGCATCGACGTGCACCAGCGAGACTCCGCCTGTCGGGTTCGGGTGCACCCGGCTGATCACGAAGGTCGGACTCGTCACTGGCTCTGTGATCCCGAGGCCGCGGGCCAGCCCCTGCGTGAACGTCGTCTTGCCCGCACCGAGCTCGCCGACGAGGACGATCACGTCACCACCTCGACAGCATCCACCGATGCCCGCGGCGATCGCGCGGAGGTCGTCCGGGGTGTCAGCGGTGAGGCTCAGCGACACAGGTCACGCCACCGTCGTCGACGTGCCGTGGGCGATGTTGCGACGCACTCGGACGAGGAGCTCGAGCAGGGCCTCATTCACCTCATCAGGCTTCTCGAGCGTGACCATGTGGCCGGAGTCGGCAATGATGACGAATTCCGCGCCCGGGACGCGGGCAACGATCTCCTCACTCTGCTCGCGCGGTGTCAGGCGATCGTCATCCCCGACGATGACGAGCAGTTCGACACGCTCGAGCACCGGCAGCACCGCACGCTTGTCGTGCTCCTGCAGCGCAGGCAGGAACTCCGCGACGACATCGATCGGCGTGGCCGAGACCATGCCCGCCACGAATCGACTGGCCTGCTCCGTCGCGGTCGATCCGAACGAGTACACACGTGTGAGCATCAGCCCCAGATCGGTGTCCTGCCATCGCAGGCGCTCGACGAGCGGGCCCTGACTGGCAACAGCCGCTGCAACCGGAGGGGCAAGTCGATGGAACAGGCGACCGAGTCCCACGGGAAGTCCCAGCTCACCGCTCTCGAGCCCACCCGCGGTGGTGGCGATCAGGGCGACGCCGAACACCCGCTCCACGAACAGCTCCGGGCGCTGATCGGCAAGGGCCATCGTCGTCATTCCACCCATGGAGTGCCCGACGATCATCAACGGCCCGTTGGGAGCGACGGCATCGATGATCTCGCCGAGATCGGTGCCCAACTGGTCGACGTGGTGGGTGTCGAAGTCCGCACGTCCGGAGCGGCCGTGGCTGCGCTGGTCGTAGAACACCAGGCGCGCCCGGCCCCGCAGGGCTGCGCGCTGGTAGTGCCACGAGTCGAGGCTCAGGGCGTAGCCATGGGCGAAGATGATGGTGAGGTCGTCCACGGCATCCGGGGCCTCGTCGATCTCGACATGCAGCACGGTGCCGTCAGACATCGGCACGGCGTACACGTCACCGCGCAGGGTGCCGAGTTCGGTGTCGGGCACCTCATCCGAGCTGACCGACCGCATGAGGGTCCGTTCGGCGATCGCACCTAGGGCGGCTCCGGCGGCGAGGGCACCGGCCGCGAGGAGTCCGCGTCCCGCCAGCCGCAGGGCTGGTGTCACGTCCAGGCTCACGCGCCTCCCACCCCTTCGCACTGTCGGCCGACATACACCCGCGGCACCCGCGGCCCGATCCGCGTGATGACCTCGTACCCGATCGTGCCGATCGTCTCAGCCCAGGAGTCGGCCGTCGCCTCGCCCTGCCGCCCGGGCCCGAAGAGCACCACCTCCGAGCCGGGTCGCGCTTCTGAGTCGGCGCCGAGATCGACCACGCACTGGTCCATGGCCACCGTGCCGACGATCGGCGCCCGCCGACCGAGGACGGCGACCTCGACGGACGTGCCGAGGCGCGGCACACCGGCAGCACGCGGGATGCCATCGGCGTAGCCGACCGGCACGAGGCCCACCCTGGTCGGCGATCCGGCCGTCCAACGCCACCCGTACGACACCGACGTGCCCGGCTCGATCTCCTTGACGTGCGCGAGCTCCGCCACGAGAGACATCGCCGGGGTCAGGCCCAGCTCCGCAGCCGTCCCGAGCACAGGTGCCGGAGTCAGGCCGTACATCGCGATGCCCGTGCGCACGAGGTCGTAGCGGCAGTCCGGATGTGCGAACAGGGCACCGCTGTTGCTCAGGTGCCGGACGACCGGCCGCACGCCCGCGGCCTCCGCGAGCTCGAGCGACTGCTCGAAGCGGGCCCGCTGCTGGCGCACCGAGTCCGCACCGGGGGTATCGCCGTCGGCGAGGTGCGACCACATTCCGACGACCTCGAGCGCACCTTCGTCTCTGGCCGCAATGCAGGCGGCGAGCACAGCGGGCAGATCGTCGAAGGGGACGCCATTGCGGGTCAGCCCCGTGTCGACCTTGACGTGCACACGCGCCGAGGTCGACGTTCGCCTGGCCGACGCGACGATCTCGGCCAGCGCCCAGGACGACGACACCGAGAGGTCGACACCCGCCTTCAGGCACCCGTCGATGTCGGTGTCACCGGGAGTCCACAGCCACGCCAGTACGCGGCCGGTGTCGCCTGCCGCACGCAGTGCGAGAGCCTCGGCCGGAAGGGCGACACCAAGCCAGGTGACGCCCTGGTCCCGCGCCGCTCGGGCGATGTCGAGCATCCCGTGCCCGTAGGCGTCGGCCTTCACGACGGCCATGACATCGGCAGATCCTGCGAGGTCGCGGATGCGGGCGAGGTTGGCCCGCACGGCATCGAGGTCGATCCTGGCGACAGCGCGCATCAGCGCATCACCCCCGATCGCACGGCCCGCACCGCCGTACGCACGTTCGCGGCGATGTCGACTGCGGTGACCGGACCATCCTGCGCGGCCAGGTGACCCGCGAGACCGTGCAGCCAGACCCCCGCTGCCACGATCTCCACGACATCGGCCTCCGGGTCGCGCACCTGCGATCCTGCCAGGAGCGCACCCACGATCCCGGTGAGGACGTCGCCCGAGCCGGCTACGCCCAACTCGGCGCCACCCTCCGTGTCGACGAAGGCAGGCCCCATCGGGCCCGCGACGATCGTCCCAGCACCCTTCAGGACCACGATGCACGACAACTGCTGGGCCGCGGATCGGGCGGCAGCAAGCCGTCCCCGGTGCAGCACGCCGGGACACAGTCGCTCGAACTCACCGTCATGCGGAGTCAGCACAGTGGCGAGCGATGCGCGCGCACGCTCCTCGATGAGCCCGCGCACGCGCTCGGAGTGGGCGACCACCGTCAGGGCACCCGCATCGAGGACGACAGGTCGACGCGACTCGAGCACGGCCATAACGGTCGCCTCGTCGGCCGAGTCGCCGACGAACCCTGAGCCGCATGCCCAGGCTGTCGCGCGGATCTGATCGACAGGAGCCGACCCGTCGACCACCACGTCCGGATACTGCGCCACCACCATGGCCGCCACGCCATCGAGCCGATCCAGCAGGCGCACCATGCCCACATCCGCATGGCGGGCTCCGGCGACCGCGAGCAGCGCTGCACCGCGGTAGGGCGCTGAGCCGACCGCCAGCCCCACGACCCCGCGGGTGTACTTGTAGGCGTCCTCGTCCGGCTCCGGCAGGAGAACTGCGACATCGACGTCGTCGAGGGCGCAGGCCACGGGGTCGGCGTCCGTGAGGTCGAGGCCGATGTCGATCAGGCGGACGGCACCGGCATGGAAGCGGCCCGGCGCGATGAGCAGACCGGGCTTGACCGCACCGAAGGTGACCGTGAGATCAGCCGCGAGGGCCGCGCCGGCCACCACGCCTGTGTCGGCGTCGACTCCGCTGGGCACGTCGACGGCCACCACGAGGGCGCCCGACTCGCGGACGGCGTCCGCGAGCTGCGCAGCGCTCGGACGCAGACCGCCGGAGCCACCGATCCCCACGATGCCGTCGATGACGAGGTCGGCCTGGCCGAGCAGGTCGACCTGCTCGTCGTCCGCCGTCCACTCCACGAGTCGACCGCCATGCGACCGCAGGGCCGCCGCGCCGTCCTCGTGGACCTGACCCGCGAGAGCGAGCGCGTCAACCCGGCAGCCGCGCTGGGCCAGCATGCTTCCGGCCCAGAGTGCGTCGCCTCCGTTGTTGCCGGTGCCCACCAGGAGGACGATCCGGGCTCCGGCCACCGAGCCACGCACGTCAGCCAGCAGGTTCGCGCAGCTGACCGCGAGCGCGTACGACGCACGCTGCATGAGGGTGCCCTCCGGCGTCACGCGGAAGGCAGCCTCCTCGGCCGCGCGGATCTGATCCGCGGAGTACATCTTGATCACGTGGGATCCTCGACTCCGGCGATGACCACGGCCATCGCCATGTCACCATCATGACTCAGGGACACCAGCCATCGCCCGATACCGCGGGCCGCAGCAGCCTCGGCGACACCGGCGCGCACCTCGATCCGAGGCTGTCCCCGGTCTCCCGTGAGGACCTCGCAGTCATGCCAGGCAAGACCCGTGGTGTCGACCAGCACCTTGGCGACGGCCTCCTTGACGGCCCAGCGGCCGGCGAGGGAGAGGGTGCGAAGTCGATGGCCACCCGCGAGGGCGATCTCGCGTGACGTGAATACGCGGGCCACCAGCCCCGGAGTCCGGTCGATGACGGCGGCGAACCGTCGGGTGTCGACGATGTCGACACCGACCCCGACGACCCTCACGGGCACCTCGGGAAGCAGGGTCACTCCACCGTGACGGACTTGGCGAGATTGCGCGGCTGGTCGACATCATGACCTTTGGCCGTGGCCATCTCGCAGGCGAAGACCTGCAGCGGAACGGTGGACACCAGGGGCTGCATCAGTGCGGGGACGGCGGGCACGCGGATCACGTGGTCAGCGAACTCGGCGATCTTCTCGTCGCCCTCCTCCGCCACCGCGATCACGAGCGCCCCTCGGGCTCGCACCTCCTGGATGTTGGAGACGACCTTGTCGTGCAGAACGGCACGGTCACGGGGTGACGGCACCACGACGATCACGGGAATGCCGTCCTCGATCAGGGCGATGGGGCCGTGCTTCAGCTCACCCGCCGGAAATCCCTCGGCGTGCATGTAGGCGAGCTCCTTGAGCTTCAATGCCCCCTCGAGCGCGACGGGGAAACCCACGTGCCGACCGAGGAAAAGGACGGATGACGAATTCGCCAGTCGTCGGGCGAGCTCGCGCACGTGCTCGGTGGTGTCGAGCACGAGGTCGACCTTGCTCGGCATGTCGTCCAGGTCGGCGAGCACTCCCCGGATCTCCTCGTCACCCATGGACCCTCGTGCCTGAGCGAGATACAGGCCCACGAGGTACGCCGCGATGATCTGGGTGAGGAAGGCCTTGGTCGACGCGACCGCGATCTCCGGACCGGCGTAGGTATAGAGCACGGCATCGGATTCGCGCGGGATGGTCGAGCCGACGGTGTTGCAGATCGCCAGGGTGCGGGCCCCCTGCGCCTTGGCATGACGCAGAGCCATGAGGGTGTCCATGGTCTCGCCGGACTGGGAGATCGCGATGACAAGGGAGTCCGGCCCGACGATCGGATCGCGATAGCGGAATTCACTCGCGAGTTCGACCTCGACGGGGATGCGAGTCCAGTGCTCGATGGCGTACTTCGCCACCATGCCGGCGTGCGCAGCAGTGCCGCAGGCGATAACGACGACCTTGGTGATGCCGCGCAGGACCTCCTCGTCGAGATGCGTCTCGTCGAGCTGGATGCGGTGGTCCTTGCTGATGCGTCCCCGCAGCGCGTCGGCGACGGCCTTGGGCTGCTCGGCGATCTCCTTGAGCATGAACAGCTCGTAGCCGCCCTTCTCCGCAGCCGAGGCGTCCCAGTCGACCGTGAAGGGGGTCGCCTCGACGGGCTCGCCGGCGAAGTCGGTGATCACGACCGACTCCGGGGTCAGCACCACAACCTGGTCCTGGCCGAGTTCGAGGGCGTGGCGGGTGTGGTCGACGAAGGCGGCGACGTCGGAGGCGAGGAAGTTCTCCCCCTCGCCCAGTCCGACCACCAGGGGGGAGTTGCGACGGGCAGCCACGACGAGGTCGGGCTGCGCGCGATCAAGGGCGACGAGGGTGAAGGCGCCCTCCAGCCGCCGGCACACGCGGCGCATGGCCTCGGGGAGGTCGCCATCGGCAAGGGGGACCTCCCGGGCGAGGAGGTGAGCCGCCACCTCGGTGTCGGTCTCGGACTGAAGTCGCACCCCGGCAGCCGTCAGCTCCTCACGCAGCTCGGCGAAGTTCTCGATGATCCCGTTGTGGATGACGGCGATGCTGACGTCCTCGCTGACGTGCGGGTGGGCGTTGCCGTCGGTCGGGCCTCCATGGGTGGCCCACCGGGTGTGGCCGATCCCCGTGGTCGAGCGGGGAAGCGGATCGGTGCCGAGCAGCTCCTCGAGGTTGGCGAGCTTGCCTGCCTTCTTGCGCACCTCGAGGTGGTCGTCGCTGATCACGGCGACACCGGCGGAGTCGTAGCCGCGGTACTCGAGGCGGCGCAGGCCGGCGACGACGATCTCCAGCGCCTGCTGCTGGCCCACGTACCCGACGATCCCGCACATGCGATTGAGCCTACCGGCGAGGGCTTGCGCTCGGCCGGTGGGCGACCGAGCATGCAGGCCGCGTCGCGGCCGCCGAAGGCTCCGTGAGGCGGGCACGCGCAGGGGCCTCGTGCCGCTACCCTCGCGGTCATGCTCACCGTGCGGGTCTCGGTGCCAGCGGCCCTTGCCGACCAGGCAGAGACCATCCTGCGTGACGGCCCGAGCCTGGTGACGCTGTCACGCATGCGCGGTGCGAGCCTGCAGCCGCCGGGCGATGTCATCGTGGCGATGCTCGAGCGCGACGCCGTCAACGACGTCGTGGATCGCCTCATGGCTGCAGGCGTGCCGCAGGAGGGCTGCATCCTGATCCAGGATCCGGGCACCTGGGTGTCCCAGCCCGGGCTGGAGGTGCAGCAGGCCTCCCCCGACAGCGACAACGTCGTGTGGTCGGAGGTGATCGAGCAGGCCTACCTGCAGTCGCGCATCACCTCGATGTTCCTCGCCTTCATGGTGATGGCCACGCTGCTCGCCGCCATCGCGGTGATCACCAACTCGCCGATCCTCGTCATCGGCGCGATGGTGCTGGGACCGGAGTTCATGGCCGTGATCTCCCTGGGCCTGGCCCTCGTCAGGCGACGCCCGACACTCCTGCGTCAGGCCACGGTCACCCTCATCGTCGGCTTCACTGTCTCGATTCTCGTGACGATGGCCTTCGTATGGATCGCGCGCGTCATCGGACTCATCAGCGATCAGGACGTCTACTCGCCCCGACCCGACGTCGCCTTCATCTACACGCCGAACTGGTGGTCATTGATCGTCGCCGTGATCGCGGCCGCAGCAGGCGTCCTGGCCATCACGAGTTCGAGGTCCATGGCGATCGTCGGCGTCTTCATCTCCGTCACGACGATTCCGGCATCCGGCAACGTCGCCGTTGCCGCCGTGTTCGGCAACTGGCACGAGGTCGTGGGCAGTGCGGCCCAGCTCGGCATCAACATCGCCGGCATGGCGGTCGCCGGCTGGCTCACCCTGGAACTGCGGCAGTGGACGTCGGAGCGGGTCAGCCGAGCGCTAGCTCGGCGCGGACGGCGGAGGCGATCTCCTCGGCCACCGAGGCAGCCTGCTCCTGCGTCGCCGCCTCGACCATGACGCGCACGACGGGCTCGGTGCCTGAGGGGCGCAGCAGCACCCTGCCCTGGCTGCCCAAGGCGGCCTCCGCCGCTGCAACAGCGGCCGCGACGCCCGTGGCGTCTGCCAGTCGGGAGAGGTCGACATCGCGCACGTTGATCAGGACCTGCGGAAACTTGGTCACGGTGGCTGCGAGATCCGCGAGGCCGCGTCCGGTCTGCGCCATGCGCGCCAGCAGGTGCAGGCCGGTGAGCATGCCGTCACCCGTGGTGGCGTGATCGGTCATGACGACGTGGCCGCTCTGCTCGCCGCCGAGCACGTAGCCCTCCGCACGCATCGCCTCGAGGACATAGCGGTCACCAACCGCGGTCTCGACAACTTCGATCCCGGCGGAGTCCATGGCGATCTTGAAGCCGAGATTGGCCATGACCGTGACGACCACGGTGCCACCCACGAGGGTGCCCGCCTCGTTCATGGCGGCCGCGAGGATGGCCAGGATGTGGTCACCGTCGATGACGTTGCCGTCGGCGTCGACTGCAAGGCAGCGGTCGGCGTCGCCATCGTGCGCTATTCCGGCGTCGGCTCCGTGCTCTCGCACCGCAGCGATCAGGGGCTCCAGATGCGTGCTTCCGCAGTCGCGGTTGATGTTCCAGCCGTCCGGTTCGGCGTTGATCATGATCACCGAGGCACCGGCGCCCTGGTAGATCTCCCGGGCGATGTGCGAGGCGGCGCCGTTCGCACAGTCGACGACGACGGTGAGACCGTCGAGTCGCTGGTCGACCGTCGACAGGAGGTGATGGACATACATCTGCGCGGTCTGCGCCGATGCGTGGATCCGGCCCACGGCCTCGCCGACCGGCCGCTCCCACTCCTCCCCGAGGCGGCTCTCGATCGCATCCTCGATCGCGTCGTCGAGCTTGTGCCCGCCCCGCGCGAAGAACTTGATGCCGTTGTCGGGCATGGGGTTGTGCGAGGCCGACAGCATGACCCCGAGGTCGGCGTCGAGGGCGCCGGTCAGATAGGCAACCGCTGGCGTGGGCAGCACACCGACGAGGTGGACGTCGACGCCTGCACTGGCCAGGCCCGCGACCACTGCCGCCTCGAGGAACTCCCCGCTGGCTCGGCCGTCACGACCCACAACAGCGGACGGCCGGTGCCCCGCGAACGCGCCCGCATCAGCGAGCACGTGCGCGGCGGCGACGGACAGGTCCAGGGCAAGCTCGGCCGTGACCTCGCGATTGGCGAGGCCGCGCACTCCGTCGGTGCCGAAGAGGCGACCCACGAGAGGCCTAGCGCTTGCTATACTGGGGTGCCTTGCGGGCCTTCTTCAGGCCGTACTTCTTGCGCTCCTTGGCCCGCGGATCGCGGGTGAGGAAGCCGGCCTTCTTGAGGGTCGGGCGGTTGCCCTCCTCGTCGATGCCGTTCAGCGCACGGGCGATCCCGAGGCGGAGGGCACCGGCCTGGCCGGAGATGCCGCCGCCGTCGATGCGGGCGATGACGTCGAACTTGCCCTCGGCGCCCAGGGCGGCGAACGGCTCGTTGACCTCCTGCTGGTGCACCTTGTTCGGGAAGTAGTCGTCGAGCGTGCGCCCGTTGACGGTCCACTGCCCGGTGCCGGGCACCAGGCGAACGCGGGCGACAGCCTGCTTGCGCCGACCCGTCGCCGCACCGGGGGCGGTGACGATCTCGCGCGTGATGGTCGGACGGGTCGGGGTCTCGGAGGTGTACTCCGAGGGAGCCTCGAACTCGTCGTCGATGGTCTCGTCGATGGTGGCCTCAGACACTGCCACTAGTCCTCTCGTTGCTTCCGCGCCGCTACTGCGCGACCTGGGTGATCTGGAACGCCTGCGGCTGCTGCGCGGCGTGGGGGTGCTCAGAGCCGGTGTAGACCTTGAGCTTCTTCAACTGCTGACGGCCGAGCTTGTTGTGCGGGAGCATGCCCTTGACCGCCTTCTCGACAGCCTTGCGGGAATCCTTCTCCAGCAGCTCGGCGTACGACGTGGCGGTGAGGCCACCCGGTTGACCGGAGTGGCGGTAGGCCATCTTCTGCTCGCGCTTGGCGCCGGTGAGGGCCACCTTGTCAGAGTTGATCACGATCACGAAGTCGCCCATGTCCATGTGAGGAGCGAAGGTCGGCTTGTGCTTGCCGCGCAGGAGCTGCGCGACATGGGAGGCCAGTCGGCCCAGAACGACGTCAGTGGCGTCGATGACGTGCCAGACGGGGGTGTTGTCTCCCGCCTTGGGGGAATACGTGCGCATGGTGCCGCACCTGTCTCTCACTCGTAGGGACGTGGATTCTGCTCACTCCCCCACGTGGCCGGAGCCCCGGAAGGGAGAGTGCCGTACTGGGAGCCATCCCTGGCCCCAGGCTGCCGTGCAGACAGCAGCGCCCAAGGCTACCGGGGTGCTCTCTCCCCCACCAAATCCGGGGTCCGGCCGGGACGCTCCGCCTTGGCGGACGCCCCGGCCCCCTGGCGCGAGCTCAGCAGCACTTGTGCGACAGGGCTGCCGCAGGCAGATCCTTGTGCTCGGAGGGGTCGATGGACTCGATCGTCGAGATGAACGCGTCGGTGTCGACCTTGCGGCCCCCCATCCAGGTGCCGAGAACCTTGACCTGGTCGGTGAGCTTGTCCGAGTCGGCCGCGTACGGATCGGCGGAGAGCTCGACGAGGTCGGCCAGCTTGCCCACGGCCAGCGAGCCGAGGTCGTGCTCCCGACCCAGCTGGCGGGCCGCATTGACGGTGTGGGCCTTGATGGCGTCCTCCAGGCTCACCTGCTGCTCGGGCCCATGGAGCGCACCGGAGGGGGTTCGGCGGGTCACCATGCTCTGGATGTTGAGGAGAGGGATGGGCGGGCTCACGGAGCCGTCGTTGTGGAAGGTCACCAGGGCCCCCGACCGGAAGGCATCGCCCGCCCGCATCCACTGGCTGCCGATCTCGGGAGGGAACATCACCCCGTCGAGGATGTCGCCCCAGTAGATGAACTGGGCCGGCAGCATCGAGATGGTGACTCCCAGGGAGGCAGCTCGGTCGAACTGGTCCCCACGGCATCCACCGACATGCTCCACCCGCCAGCGATGGTCCGTGCCGAGGAGGTTGTTGGCCACGAGGGCGTGCTCGTAGGCGTCGAGGACGACATCGAGACCGACGTCGCCGTTCACGTGGAAGGCGAACTGGTAGCCCTTCGGCGCATACGTGGCCAGCACCTGATCGAGCTCGGCGCGCGTGTAGTCCATCATCGCCTCGCCACCGGGGCCCAGGGGGATCTGCGCCGCCTTCACCCGAGGAGAGTCCAGGTACGGGAACGACGAGGCGATGGTGCCGTTCCACGGCGATCCGTCCGCCCACAGCTTGATGCCCTGCTTCCACAGCTTCGCCGGATCGGGCGAGGTCACCGGATCGCCACAGGTGCTGTCGATCGACATGTGGTAGAGCGCCACGCGCACAGGGGTGGAGGGAACGGACGCACAGGCGGCGTACGCCTTGAGCATCGAGTCCTGGTACGTGTGCTCGGTCGTCATGGTGATCCCGTGGCTCGACATGAGCGTGAACCACCGGGCCAAGGACAGCAGCGGGTGCGGCACTGCCGTCTTGAGCAGCCTGCCCGCGGCTTCCAGCATGGCAGCCGTCTCGTAGGCGCGGCCGTTCGACGTTCCGTCGTCATTGCGGCCGAATCGGGCTCCCACCGGATCCGCGGGCGGCTTGCTGTCCGCCCATCCGTTGAGGGTGATGACCGCGGTGTTGAAGTAGGCCTCGTGCCCGGAGTTGTCGAGCACCATGACCGGACGGGACGGGAAGAACGCATCGAGATCGGTGTTCGTCAGCTCCGGAGCACCCTGCAGCAGGCGGTCCAGGCCGTTGCAGATCACCGGCTGGCCGGCCGGCAGCTCGCCGTCGATCTTCTTCCACAGCGCCTGGACATCCGCGTAGGTGGCGTAGCCCATGTAGGGGGCGATCCAGTACGACGGCGACTGCGTGACCATCCCGCTGAGAGCCGGGTGGTTGTGCGCGTCGATGAGGCCGGGCATGAGCACGGTCGTGCCCAGGTCGGTCACGGACACGCCGGGGGCTGCCGCCTGGACGTCCGCAAGGGTGCCGACAGCGGCGATCTGCCCCGTCGACGAGTCGACGGCGATCGCCTCGGCACGCGGGTTGGTCTCGTCCATCGTGATGATGGTCGAGGCCTTGAGGATGAGGTCGGCGGCCATGGGGTTCCCTGTCTGCGCGGAGTGCGAACGGTGAAGTGGAGGGGCGGGGCTAGAGCGTGAGCGCGGAGATGCCGCCGCCCGAGGGCAGCGCCGTGACCCGCGACGTCGTGAAGTCCGTCGTCGCCAGGTCGATGGCGAACCACTGGGGGTCGGCGTAGACATTGACGAGGTAGCGGTTGGCGGTCAGGTTGCTCACGGTGGACCACATCGTCAGCTCGGGAATCGCCCCATGAGCACCGGGCTCCTCGATGTCGCCCGCCACGATGTCGAACCCGTGCAGGGTACGGATGGTGCCCAGTTCGGTGGCGTCCCGATCGGCGGGCACGCTGGCGAAGCGCACTGCCGTGAGCGCCCGGATGAAGCGGCTGGGCGAGGTGCCGTCGCCGGGGAGGCCGCGAAAGCCCTGCCCCTGGGCGAAGGCGGCGAAGGTGGTTCCGCCGATGGCCACGGGTGCAGGGTTCTCCGGCGACAGGCTCAGATAGTTCGCGACATTGGTCAGGTGCCAGTCCAGGTACGGGGAGTTCGTCGCCACCTGCACGGGGTTGTCGACGATCCTCATGCCCTCGGGATGGAACTCGGCGACGACGCAGGAGTCCTTGTCGTGGAAGATGAAGTGAAGTGGCAGGGTGATCGGGATCTCCTGCGGCATCTTGTCGACGACGTTGATGGTGGCCAGCGCGGCCTTCGCCTCGGCGGTCGACGCGCAGGTGCCGAGGACGAACCCGATGACGTCGAGAGCGCCGATGTCGGTGCCGTCACCCTTCGGCGCGTAGTAGGTGCAGTGGGCCGGCATGTAGAGGGCATGCGCGGAGAGGCCCGCGTTGTTCATGCCGTCGGCGTACCACTGGGGGTTGCCGAACCCGGAGAAGCCCACGACCCCGTACTTCGCCTGCCACGTCTTGCCGTTCGGCACGACCATCGACTGGCCGGCGTGATTCGACGCGAGCACCCCCATCTGCCACGGCAGCTCGTCAGGGAACTCCATCGTGCGACCGACGCACACGGTGCCGTCCGTTGCCTGCGGGTACTTGAAATTGGTGCACATGGCTACTTCCCCCCGGCAGCACCGGCCGGGGCCGGGGATGCAGCGCTGTCGACCTGGGTCGAGGGATCGGTCTTCGCCGGTCCTTCAGCATGCGCATGGGCCTTGCGCAGGAGCAGGACAGCCACGAGGCCCGCCACGACCATGAGTGCTGCCGACAGCAGCATCACCGTCAGGTACGACGAGCCATAGCTCGTCATTGCGTCAGCAAGGGCTTCCTTGCCCAATTGCGTCGTCGGCTCGTCCTGCGTCTTCACGTACTGGGTGATGGAGCTGGTGGCCGTGCTGATCATGTCGGGCTGAACGCCCGCCTCCACGAGCTTGCTCGTGACACCGCCCATGGTGAGTTTGTCAACGAGAACCGTGGAGATGGCGAAACCGATCGAGTACCAGAACTGTCCGATGGTCGTGCGCGAACTGGTCACCGGGCCGTACTGGGCAGGCGGCGCCTCCTTGATGATCAGGTTTCCGAACGGAATCGAGACGATCACGAGGCCCGCACCGGCCACGACGGATCCCGGAAGGAAGGCGAGGAAGGACTTCTGCGAACTCACCACCGCCAGGAGGACGAAGCCCACCACGGACATCACGGTGCCTATGAGCAGGGCGGCGCGATTGCTGAGGCCCTTGGCCATCTGCCGACCGGTCAACAGTGCCCCGACGATGCCAGCAGCCACCAGCGGCACCTGCCACAGGGCCACTTCCTTGGTGGAGACTCCGGTGACGTACTGCCAGAGGTTCGTGGTCTGCAGGAACGCCACGGCCGTTCCGTAGTTGTAGATGAACCCGGCAAGGACGGCAGCGATGAAGACAGGGGACTTGAACAGGCTAACCGGATAGAAGGCGCCCTTGGACTTGGCCTCGAACACGAAGAAGGCCGCCAGCACGATGGCGCCGGCGACAAGGGGCGCCAGGGTCGCGGGCGAGGTGAGGCTGTTGCCGAGCTGGCTCACGCCGTAGAGGAAGCCGATGATGCCGACGGCGAGGAGAATCTGGCCGACGAGGTCCAGACTCGCACTCTTGATCGTCTTGATCTTCGGCAGGATGAGCGGCACCAGGAAGAAGCACAGTCCCGAGAAGACCGTCAGGACGAAGAAGCTCAAGCGCCAGTTGACGCCCACCAGGATCCCGCCCAGGAACGTGATGATCATCGTGGTCAGGCCGATCGTCGCCCCGAAGACACCCAGCGCCGCGGCCAGCTTCCCCGGCTTGGCGACGGCGTGGATGTAGCCGAAGGCCGCGCCGTAGACGGCTCCCAGGCCCACGCCGGTGAGCACCTGACCCAGTAGATAGATGACCGATACGGGCGCAAGCCCTGACACAGCGCTGCCAGCGGCCCCGAGCACGAGGGCTGCCAGCAGCACCTTGCGTCGCCCGAGACGGTCGGCCAGGAGTCCCGTCGTGATGACCGATGCGGCGATGGCGATGGTCTGGATGCTCGCCGCGAGGGCGACCTCCCCACCCCCCATGTTGAGGTCTCGCGTGAGGCTCAGCAGGGCCGTGCTGTTGATGTTGGGGGCCGAGCCCTGGATCGCGCCCATGACGCCCAGGAAGGGCACCGCGAGGGCGATGAGCTTGGGGGTGCTGGGTGCTGGGCTCGCTGCTGGCGACGCCGCCATGATTCCTCCCGTTGGCTGGACGCCCCACCTAACCACACGAGCACGGGGAAAAACCCTGATTCTGGCCGCGGGTGTTCGCCTCCTCGGATCCCGCCCACCCCTCGAGCGCCTCGCCTTGGGTCAGGGCCGCATGAGCGCCGGGAGCCCGGCGCCGGGCGCCAGCAATGGTCGCTAGGCCACGGCCGGAGCCATCCCCGGGATGACGGCTCGCAGGACGTTGCCGGAGCCCGTGGTCGACCTGCCCCACTCCAGCGTGCAGGCCTCGAGCAGGCTCGTGCCGAGGCCGGCGCGGGCTCCCGGCGTCGCCGGCGTGCCGTTGTCCTGCACGGTCAGGACGACATCGCGCAGCGAGGTCTCCTGAGACACGGACCCGTCCAGCCTGACCTCGACGACGGTGGCCTCCCCGTGACGCACCGCATTCGACACGGCCTCCGTCACCAGGTCCCCGACGAGGGCTGCGGCGACCGGATCAGCACGTAGGAGGTCGCGCGCCGCGTCAGTCACGTCGATGCGCACCTCGCTGAGGCCCTCCCACGTGCCCTGAATCCGGGCCAGGGAGTCCTCGAGCTCCGGCGTCTGCGCCGGATCGACGTCGAGCACGTCGACCACCTCGGCGAGGTCGGCGCGGATGCGCCCCGCGAGCTCGTCGGTGGTTTGGCCGTCGCGCACGGCGGCATCGAGACGAAGGGCGGCCGATGTCACGGCGGCCTGCACCGGACCATGGAGAGCGCGTGAGAGCGCCTGCCCCTGGAACCACTGGGTCTGCCGCAGGCGCACCACCGACCAGTTCAGGTGAGCCGTGTGCAGCGCCAGCTCGCGTTCGGCCTCGCCCTGCTGACGCATCACCGCGCTCGCGAGCGCGAAGAGCAGGACGATGCCCGCGACAACCAGGCCCCGCCGATGAGGATCGTCTGTGCGGATGGGTCGTCGCGGATGACGAATGCGGCAGCACCTGAGGTGAGGTAGCCGACGACGAGGGCGGCGATGACCACCAGTGTGATGGCGACATTCACCGTGACTCGCGACAGCACCAGGCCCAGCACGCGATTGGCGAGCCACGCGAACACTAGAACGGCGCCCATCACCACGAGCATGAGCGGAAGGCCGCGGGCGCCATAGATTCCGGCGGCCATGATCAGCATCATGAACCCCATCATCAGGGCGCTCGGAATCGGACGCATCGGTGGCGTCGACGCCAGCTGAGCCACGAGCTGCTGACGCGAGACATACGGGTCATCGATGACGTCTGATGGTGACTCGACGATCAGGGGCGCGGCGAGTTCATGGCTCATGGGGCGCACGACGTCGCTGGCGAGCCGCTGGAGCTCGGTGACCGACGCATCCCCCGACGCCGATTCCAGAGCCACCAGCTCGTCCGTCAGGCGGGTCTTCACCCGGATCAGGGCCTCCTCGTTGCGCTCGGTGACCTCGGCCACGAGGCGCACCTGCGTGGCTTCGAGGTCACGCTGCACGGCGAGCAGGCGGCTCAGGGATCGAGTGTTCGCGCGGATCGTGCTGACGACCAGAGCGATGACGATCAGCAGCGTCCCCTGAGTGAACACCGACGCCGCGATCCGATACAGCCATAGCGGCTCCTCGACTGCTCCGATCGCGAGCAGGATCCCCGACAGCGCCACCCCCCGGATCACCGTGGCGACCAGGAAGCCGCCGACAGCGACCCATGGTCGGGGTCGCGGTGGATCTCGAAGCAGCGTCAGGCGCAGGATCACGAGCGGGACGAAGGCGAGGATCTGGGCGATCACGACGACCACCACGCGCACCGGGGCCGACGCCGTGGTCTCACCGCCGGAGGTGAGGTGCGACAGGATGCTGGCGCTGAGGGTGAGCCCGAACGACCACCACGTGACGGCGTCCGGTCCCCCGATGCGATCGAAAGCCAGGCGCCAGCGGCTCATAGTCGGTCCGGCAGACTCGACGAGGCGATGAAGATGCGCACGGCCTCCACCCGGGGATTCAGCGTGCCGCGCGAGTCGAGGCCGAGCGCGCGGAACACCTGGATCACCCAGCGCTCGACCGAGGAGATGCTCGCTTCCAAGTACTGGGCCATGAACTCGTTGGTGTAGCCCATCGACATCAGTCGCAGGACCTCGAGCTGCTTGGCATTGAGGACGGCAAGAGGGTTCGTCACGTCGCGGTCGTCGCGCACCTGGTGGGCCCGATCCGTCAGCACGGACTCCAACTGCTCCAGCAGGTACTCGGTGTCGCGCACGCGATCCTTGCGCAGGAAGCCGCAGCCCTCGGGAATCTCCCCGTCCTGCCAGCCGACGGCAGCGACATTGGCGTGCTTCGTCAGGATCAGCAGGGCGATGTCGGGACGCTGCTTGCTCAGCACATGGGCGAGGTCCAGGCCGCTTGGCCCCCCACCGAGGGAGATGTCGATCAGCGCCGCGTCGGGGTCGAAGAACTTGACCACCTGACGCGCCTCGAGAACGTCAGCCGCTACCTCGACCACGAAGTCGTGCCCGCGAAGGACATCCGCCAGCAGGCTGGCCATCAGCGGCTCGTCTTCTACGACGAGCAGACGACGACCGGCTCCGGGCATGGAGGAAGGGTAGGTGTTGTCCCCCAGAACGTGTCCCCGGTTGGCGGATAGCCTTCAGGTCGTGCGGGCGTGACAGGTCAGCTGGCCCAGATCGGATACAGGGTGTTGCTGCTGGAGATGTAGGTCCAGCCACCGGCCGGGATGAAGATCATCCGCATCCCGTAGAAGTAGTCATCGATGGGCCCGTACCTCAGGTCCACGATCTCCTGCGCCACCGCGACCGGGAAGATCGGATCCGTCGCCCAGCCCAAGAGCTTGGCGTTCGGGTTCGCGTTCGGACCGGACTGCGAGCAGGCATCCGCAGCCGGCATCTGGAGCCAGGAGCCGGTGTAGCCGGTGGGGTTCCCGCCCGTGCACGTGGTGTCGCCCGTGGAGGCCGCAAGCGTGAGGGTTTCGAGCGCGGGAGCGGGAGTGCTAGTCGACGACGAGGAAGAACCGCCACCACCACCGCCACCACCACCGCCAGAATTGAAGGTGATGTTGACCGTCTTGGAATTGGAAAACAGTGCTGTTTCGACGACGACATTGACTAGGGCGGACACCCCAGTACCGGTGAAGGTCAGAACGTCGCCGGGGGACACACTAGTCGGCGCGCCACTGCTGAAGGACGATGAATTCTTTGTCGCCGTAACCCCGGATCCAAAGGTGGTGGTCCACTGCGCCGATCCGCAGGAGGCTCCCACCTCGATCGAGTAGGTCGTACCCGCTGCCGTTACGCTCGTCGAAGTATTGCCTCCCGTGCACGTGGCCGTGAGGTCCGCCGCCCGGGCTGGCGCAGCAAGAGCGAGTCCGGCAGCAGCCACCGCTAGCGCGGACAGAATTCCAACGATGCGACGCACGACAATCCCCTTCGACGACTGAGCGACTCTCGGATTCTCTGCGCCGCCGCTTCCAGTAAGGGGATTCGTGGTGGTCATCCCCTTCCGGCAGTCACAGGTGGCGGTCATCCGCCACTCCTGAAGGGCGACATGGCGTCGCCATCGGCTTTGCAACAGGGGGTATCGGATCGAGCCCCCGAACGTCGGTGACGAACGCATCGGTGCCAACCATTTTGTCGCTGACCCATGTGCCCCGCTCTGACCTGATCCGTGAGGTTCGCCGAATCCACCGTGACCATTCCGAGATCGTGACCGCGCCTGAGCTGGAGGACCGCAGGTTCTGCGTGAGCCTTGAAGGCACCTTGCCGAGACACCTGCAGTGTGGGGCCCAGCACCTGCCCTGACCGGCTGCGGCGCGTGGCGCTCGAAAGGTGCCCCGGCAATCAGAGGGATGGGCCTCCCACGACCCGACGTATACACCAACCAGGTGTATGGTCGTCCCCATGTCCCGGACGAACATCGACATCAATGACGAGCTCGTGGAGATTGTCATGGTGCGCTACCACCTGAAGACCAAGCGTGAGGCGGTCGACTACGCCCTGCGTCACCTCGTGGGCCAGCCCATGACCAGGGACGAGATGCTCGCGATGTGCGGGTCCATGCCGGACTTCGACGTGCCAGCCGACCCAACCGACTTTCAGCACGACTGGCATGCCGACCCTCGCTGACACTTCGGTCTGGATCGATGGCCTCCGATCCAAGGACTCGTGGCTGATCTCGACCCTGCGAACAGCGGAGGACGTCGCCTACACCGAGCCCGTCCTCATGGAGTTCCTCATGGGAGCACGCAGTGACTCCGAGTGGGCCACCCTTCGACGATTCATCACCGGTGGCACTCTCATCCCCTTCGACTCGGCATCAGACTTCGATGCCGCAGCAGCGATCAGCGGGATCGGACGTCGCCGTGGACTCACTGCAGGCAAGGTGGACTGCCTCATCCTCGCCGTCGCCCAGCGGACCGATGCCTGGTTCGTCACGCGAGACCTCCGACAGGCGGAACTAGGACGAATCGTCGGCGTTAGGGTGCTGACCTAATCGAGCGACCTCAGACTGCGCGTCTCGCGCTGGCGCGCGGCCCACTGCTCCTCCGGCGGGTAGCCGACCTCCTCGAGCACGAGGGGGAACGCCGGCATCACGGTCACAGCGGAGTCCTTGTCTCCTCGGACCAGGACCTCACCGGGCCAGGTGACCGGCCGCCTGCCCTCCCCCACCGGGAGCATGACCCCGACGAGGGCGCGCACCATGGAGTGGCAGAAGGCGTCCGCCTGCACGGTCATGACGGCCGACCCGGCATCGTCGCGACTCCAGTCGAGGCGCTGCAGCGTGCGGATAGTGCTCGCGAACTCCCGCTGTTTGCAGAAGGGCGCGAAGTCATGCTCCCCGAGCAGTGCCGTCGCAGCCTCGTTCATCGCGTCGAGGTCGAGTGGCTTGTGGTGCGGAAGCACCTGATGTCGATTGAGCGGGTCGGGGCCGCGCGGATCGTCATTGACGCGGTAGGTGTAGCGGCGCCAGATAGCACCGAAGCGCGCATCGAAGTCGGGTGAGACCTGCTCGATCGCTATGACGCGAACATCATCAGGCATGGCGCGGTTGATCCGGCGCACATCGACGTCCTGGGGCCACGCCGTGACGTCCATGTGAGCCACCTGGCCCCGGGCGTGCACGCCCGCATCCGTGCGACCCGCGCACTGGATCTCGACCGGCTGGCCGAACAGGTGCGAGAGAACCCGCTGCATCTCACCCTGGACCGTCCGCAGGCCCATGGGCTCGGGCTGAGCAGCCCAGCCGTGGAAGTCGCGACCGTCGTAGGCGATCCGAAGCCGCAGACGGATCAGCCCGCCACCGGAGTCGGTGGCGGGCTGATCGGTGTCAGGCGTGAGGCTCAGGCCTCGTCCTTCTTCTCGTCGGTCTCGTCAGCAGCCTCGTCACCAGCGTCGTCTGCGACGATGTCGATGACCTCGACCTCCTCCTCGAGGACGGTGCCGTCGGCGTCGACCACGGCGACATCGTCGACGATGATCTCCTCGACCACGTTGCCGTCGGCGTCCTCGATGACCTCGTCGACGACCGTCTCGACGACGACCGGCTCACCGGCGGCCTTGGCCTGCTCCTTGGCGGCCCGCTTGGCAGCTCCCGTCGCCTCGGCGACGACCTGCTCCAGCATGGGCTCGACGAGCTCGATCACGGCCATGGGCGCGTTGTCGCCCTTGCGCGGGCCGATCTTGGTGATCCGGGTGTAGCCACCGGGACGGCCGGCGTACTGCGGGCCGATCTCGGTGAACAGGGTGTGCACGACGGACTTGTCGCGCACGACTGTCATCACCCGGCGACGGGCGTGCAGATCACCGCGCTTGGCGAAGGTGATCAGCCGCTCGGCGAGGGGACGCAGGCGCTTGGCCTTGGCCTCGGTGGTGGTGATGCGGCCGTGCTCGAACAGCGCAGTGGCCAGGTTGGCCAGCATGAGCCGCTCGTGAGCCGGACCACCGCCGAGACGGGGACCCTTGGTTGGCGTAGGCATGAGTTCTCCTTGACTTCCTTCTCGTCGCAGCCCTAGAGCTGCTCGTCCTCGGCGTACGCCAGGTCGTCATCGTCGTCCGAGTAGTAGACCGCGGCGCCGGGATCGAATCCGGGCGGGCTGTCCTTGAGCGCGAGGCCGAGACCGGCCAGCTTGATCTTGACCTCGTCGATCGACTTCGCGCCGAAGTTGCGGATGTCGAGGAGGTCAGCCTCGCTGCGCGTGATGAGCTCGCCCACGGTGTGGATGCCCTCGCGCTTGAGGCAGTTGTAGGAGCGGACCGTCATGTCGAGCTGCTCGATCGGGGTCGACAGCTGCTCGGCCACGAAGGCGTCCGTCGGCGAGGGGCCGATGTCGATGCCCTCGGCGTCGACATTGAGCTCGCGGGCCAGGCCGAAGAGCTCGACGAGGGTCTTGCCGGCCGAGGCCACCGCGTCGCGCGGCAGCATCGAGGGCTTGGTCTCGACGTCGAGGATCAGCTTGTCGAAGTCGGTGCGCTGCTCGACGCGGGTCGCCTCGACCTTGTAGCTGACCTTGAGCACCGGGCTGTAGATGGAGTCGACCGGGATGCGGCCGATCTCCTGGCCGGCCTGCTTGTTGAGCACCGCCGACACGTAGCCGCGGCCGCGCTCGACGACGAGCTCGATCTCGATCTTGCCCTTGTCGTTCAGGGTCGCGATGTGGAGGTTGGGGTTGTGCACCTCGACACCGGCCGGCGGCTGGATGTCAGCGGCGGTGACCGTGCCCGGACCCTGCTTGCGCAGGTACATCACGACGGGCTCGTCGTGCTCCGAGGAGATGACCAGCTGCTTGATGTTCAGGATGATCTCGGTGACATCCTCCTTCACCCCCGGGATGGTGGTGAACTCGTGGAGGACCCCGTCAACGCGAATGCTCGTGACGGCCGCACCGGGAATCGACGACAGCAGGGTGCGGCGGAGCGAGTTGCCGAGGGTGTAGCCGAAACCGGGCTCCAGCGGCTCGAGGACGAAGCGCGAGCGGAACTCGGAGATGGGCTCCTCGGTGAGGATGGGACGCTGGCTGATGAGCACGATGGACTTCCTTCCGGCGACGACCGCTATTTGACGTCGCGCATCTCGGCCCGGCAGGGCCAGGAACGGTTACTTGGAGTAGAGCTCGACGATCAGCTGCTCGTTGACCTGCGTGTCGATGACACCGCGAGCCGGGAGCGAGTGCACGAGGATGCGCATCTGCGAGGGCACGACCTCGAGCCACGCGGGCACCGGGCGCTCGCCGATCTCGGCGTGGGCCACGATGAAGGGCGTGAGCTCGCGGGAGCCCGGACGCACCTCGACGATGTCGTTGGGCGACACCCGGTAGGACGGGATGTTCACCTTGCGACCGTTCACGGTGAAGTGGCCGTGCGTCACGAGCTGGCGGGCCATGTCGCGGGACTTGGCGAAGCCGGCCCGGAAGACCACGTTGTCGAGACGGGTCTCCAGGATCTGGAGCAGGTTCTCACCGGTCTTGCCGGAGAGGCGCTGCGCCTCCTTGTAGTAGTTCGAGAACTGCTTCTCGAGCACCCCGTACATCCGGGTCGCCTTTTGCTTCTCACGAAGCTGCAGCAGGTACTCGCTGTCCTTCGAACGACCACGGCCGTGCTGGCCCGGGGGGTAGGGACGCTTCTCGAAGGGGCACTTCGGCGACTCGCACTTCGCGCCCTTCAGGAACAGCTTCATCTTCTCGCGGCGGCACCGCTTGCAGTCGGCGTCAACGTAACGCGCCATTGTCGGTATCTCCTAGGTTCTGAGTGCGCGCGATCAGACGCGACGACGCTTGGGGGGACGGGTGCCGTTGTGCGGCGCGGGGGTGACGTCGGCGATGGAGCCGACCTCGAGGCCCGTGGCCTGCAGCGAACGGATGGCGGTCTCGCGGCCGGAGCCCGGACCCTTGACGAACACGTCGACCTTGCGCATGCCGTGCTCCATCGCGCGACGCGCAGCGGCCTCGGCGGCGAGCTGGGCGGCGAAGGGGGTCGACTTGCGGCTGCCCTTGAAGCCCACCTGGCCGGCGCTGGCCCAGGAGATCACCGCGCCCGTGGGATCGGTGATGGACACGATGGTGTTGTTGAACGTGCTCTTGATGTGGGCGTGGCCGTGGGCCACGTTCTTCTTCTCCTTGCGGCGGACCTTCTTGGCCGCGCCGCCCTTGCCTGTGGGTGCCATGAGTTGATCTCTCCAGTCTGAGGGGGGACGCGGACTACTTCTTCTTGCCTGCGACGGTCTTGCGCGGGCCCTTGCGCGTGCGCGCATTGGTGTGGGTGCGCTGGCCGCGTACCGGGAGGCCCTTGCGATGGCGCAGGCCCTGGTAGCAGCCGATCTCGACCTTGCGGCGGATGTCCGCGGCGACCTCGCGTCGGAGGTCACCCTCGACCTTGAGGTTCTCGTCGATCCAGTCGCGCAGTGCGACGAGCTGGTCGTCCGTGAGGTCCTTGGACCGCATCTCCGGATCGATTCCGGTGGCGGCGAGGGCCTTGGCTGCCTGGGAGCGGCCAACGCCGTAGATGTAGGTGAGTGCGACTGCCATGCGCTTGTCGCGCGGCAGATCGACACCAACGAGTCGTGCCATGTGGCGTTCTCTCTTCTCTCTTCACGCACGAGGTCTGGGTGCAGTACCAGCCCTGCCCGCCAAGGCAGGTCCCCGGCCTCGTGTCCGGGGGTGGCGTCCCGCTTGGCGCACGCGCTGCTGCGGGGGTCGGGTACTGCGTATGGGTTCGGTCGCGCGGGTTGTCTCCCCGGTGACCGCGTCAGGCCTGGTTCAGCCCTGACGCTGCTTGTGGCGAGGGTTCTCGCAGATCACCATGACGCGGCTGTGGCGACGGATGACCTTGCACTTGTCGCAGATCTTCTTGACGCTCGGCTGCACCTTCATGATGACTCTCTCGGTTCGTTCTCGTTGGATCAGGTCGGTCGTTCGGACTTCGGTGCTACTTGTAGCGGTAGACGATCCGGCCGCGCGTGAGGTCGTAGGGCGACAGCTCCACGACCACGCGATCGTCCGGAAGAATCCGGATGTAGTGCATCCGCATCTTCCCGCTGATGTGCGCGAGCACCTTGTGCCCGTTGTCCAGCTCCACCCGGAACATCGCGTTGGGCAGGGACTCGGTGATCGTGCCCTCGAGCTCGATCGCGCCGTCCTTCTTGCCCATGTCCTCAGCTTCCGTCGATCGGGTGGGTCGATCCGGATTCCGCGCGCACACGACCATCCCGCCGAGGCGGAGGTGGTGTGGAGGCGGGGAAGCCTGAGACCGACCTGCGTACTCTACGCGTCGGGCGACCCCCGGCAAAATCCGGGGGTGCCGTTTATGTCCGGATCAGCCGGCCGGACGCGCGAACGGCTCGAGACCGTCGGCCTGCAGCCGCGCCTCAGCCTTCCGATAATCGGACTCGAAGGCTGCGGGATCGGCCACCCGGGAGCGCCACTTGTCCAGCCCCACGCGCTCGGCGGGCATCTGCTCGTCGAAGAAGGCCCGCATGGCGGGGTCGTCGTCCAGGCCGAGGAAGGCGAGCACCCGCTGGTAGCTGGCGTCGCGGTCCAGGACGACGAGGTCCTCCAGCGACATCACGAGGACCGACTCGGGGTCTACCCCCGCCAGGCCCTCGTGGGCCCGGCGCATTCGGGTCTCCCACCAGGTGATGGCCTCGGCCGGATCGTCCGGGCCCCAGCGCTCGGCGATAACCGAGGCGGCGGTGCTGCGGCCGTCGCGGACCATCCAGATGAAGCGCGCCTCGGGCCAGAACCGGTGGATGCGAGCGGCATTGGCAATGTTCGGCGGCGAGGTGTCGATCCACCACGGCTCCCCCGCGTCGCCGCGCTGGGCGCGGATCATGCCGGTGAGGAAGGCGCGACCGGCCGCGATGGGATCGGCGTCGAGCCCGGCGTCGAGCTCGGCAAGCAGACGCTCGCGCTCGGACTCCTCCATGCTCAGGTGCAGGCCGCTGGCGCGTCCGAGCCGGTTGGTGCGCAGCCACCACGGCCCGCGCATCCCCTCCTCGAACGCAGCGAGCCGCGAGCGGGGGGAGCCCATGCCCCGACGAAGTCGCTTGCGCCCGGTGACCCCGAGCACGAGGTCGAGGAGGCCGCCATCCTTGTTGACGAACTTGACCTCACGGGGCCAGCTGGCGCGCACCTGAGGGTGCCGGTGCAGCAGGCCGGCGATCACCGTGGTGCCGCTGCGGCCCGTGCCACCCGCCATGATCGGCGTGACGGATTGCGTCACGAGATCCCACCGCCCCTGGCCTGTGCGTCCGGCTGCTCGACCGCCGGCTGCCCGGTCTCCGATCCTAGCCAGCCACCCCGGGGCCGCGGGACCCGGCGAGTGGTGAGTTGTGCTCGCGACACGCTGGCGTGTCGCGAGCACAACTCACCACTCGCCGGAGGGGCGGGTCAGAGGCGGACGTCGTCGAGGGCGGTCAGGACCCACGGGCCCTCCTCGGTGACCGCCACCGTGTGCTCCCAGTGAGCCGCGGCGCTGCCGTCCATGGTCGAGACAGTCCACGCATCGTCGAGGAGCATGACCTCCTCGTCGCCGAGGACGACCATCGGCTCGATTGCCAGCGCCATGCCCGCCCGCAGCACCGGACCTCGGCCGGGAGCGCCGTAGTTCAGGATGTGCGGCTCCATGTGCATGCGCGACCCGATGCCGTGCCCGCCGTACTCACGGACGATGCCGTACTCCACGCCGGAGGCGTCCGAGGCCTCGATGATGCTGGCCTCGATCGCGTGGCTGATGTCGGTCAGGTGCGCACCGACGGTGGCGCGGCTCAGGCCAGCCCACAGGGATGCCTCGGTGACCTGGCTCAGGGCACGGAGTTCAGGGGCCACCTCACCGATCTCGACCGTCATCGCAGCATCCCCGTTCCAGCCGTCGACGATGGCGCCGAAGTCGACGGAGAGCAGATCCCCGTCGCGCAGGACTCGACTGCCGGGGATCCCGTGCACGACCTCGTCGTTGACGGAGGCGCAGATGACTCCCGGATACGGCACGGCACCATGGGCCTTGTAGCCGAGGAAGGACGATGTGGCGCCATGGTCGGCGAGCACGTCACGGGCGATCGAGTCGAGCTCTGCGGTGGTGACCCCGGGAACAGCAGCCTCGCCAATGGCGTGCAGCGCACGCGCGACCACGAGACCGGCCTGGCGCATGACAGCGAGCTGGTCGGGCGACTTGATCTCGATCGCACTCCTGCGGCCGAACATGGCGTCAGGCCTGGATGGCGAGCGCGGAGACGATCCGCCCGGTGACGTCGGCGATCTCGCCGAGACCATCGACCTGCACCAGCAGACCCTGCGACCGGTACATGTCGATGAGCGGGGCCGTCTGCTCGAAGTAGACCTCAAGGCGGCGCCGGATGACGTCCTCGGTGTCGTCGCTGCGACCCTGCTCGCCCGCGCGGCGGACCAGACGGTCGACCACCTCGTCAAGATCGACCGTGAGCTCGAGCACGGCATCAAGTCGCTGGGCGGCCGAGCTCAGCATGGCGTTGAGCTCACCGACCTGCTCCACCGTGCGCGGATACCCGTCGAGGAGGAATCCGGGGCGGCAGTCGTCGTGGGTGAGACGATCGCGCACCATGCCGTTGGTCACGCCATCGGGGACGTACTCCCCCGCGTCCATGTACTTCTTGGCCTCGATCCCGAGCGGCGTGCCCTGGGAGACGTTCGCCCGGAAGATGTCGCCGGTGGAGATGTGCGGAACACCGAGCATCGCCGCGATGAGTGCCGCCTGAGTTCCCTTGCCCGCCCCCGGGGGACCCATGATGACGAGCCTCATCGCAGGAAGCCCTCGTAGTTGCGCTGCTGGAGCTGCGCCTCGATCTGCTTGACGGTATCGAGGCCGACGCCCACGATGATCAGCAGGCTCGTGCCGCCGAAGATGAAGTCAGCACCCACCCCGAGATAGCCGAAGGCGAACACCGGGAGCACGGCGATGAGTCCGAGGTAGAGCGAGCCCGGCGCCGTCAGGCGCGTCAGGACGTAGTCGAGGTACTCCGCCGTCGGGCGGCCGGCCCGGATGCCCGGGATGAAGCCTCCGTACTTCTTCATGTTGTCGGCGACGTCGACCGGGTTGAACGTGATCGACACGTAGAAGTAGCAGAAGAAGACGATCAGGGCGAAGTAGATCGCGAGGTACCAGGTGCCGGTGCCCGTGCCGAGGTTCTGCTGGACCCACAGGGCCCACTCGGCCTGGCTGCCGGTCAGCTGCACCAGCAGCACGGGGAGGAACAGCAGCGACGAGGCGAAGATGACCGGGATGACGCCCGCCATGTTCACCTTGAGCGGGATGTAGGTGGATGTGCCGCCGTACATCCGGCGCCCGACCATGCGCTTGGCGTACTGGACGGGGATTCGGCGTTGGGCCTGCTCCACGAAGACGACGAATGCGACGACCGCGAGACCGACCAGCAGCGTCATGGAGAAGGCGAAGATGCCCTGGCTGCCGTAGATCGAGGCGAACTGGGCCGGGATGGTGGCGATGATCGAGGTGAAGATCAGCACCGACATCCCGTTGCCGACGCCACGCTCGGTGATGAGCTCACCGAACCACATGATCACGGCCGTTCCCGCCGTCATGACCGTGATCATGACGAGGATGACCCACACCGAGTCATTGGGGATGACGGCCTCGTTGCAGCCGCTGAAGAGCGCACCGGGCGTGCGGGCCAGGGAGATGATCGCGGTGGACTGCAGGATGGCCAGACCGATGGTCACGTAGCGCGTGTACTGCGTGATCTTCGCCTGGCCGGCCTGGCCGTCCTTCTTCAGCGTCTCGAGCCGCGGGATCACCACGGTCAGCAGCTGCAGGATGATGCTCGCCGTGATGTAGGGCATGATGCCGAGCGCGAACACCGACAGCTGCAGGAGAGCTCCGCCGGAGAACAGGTTGATCAGGGCGTAGACGGAGTTGTCCTGGACGATGTCGATGCATCGCTGGATCGCGGCATAGTCGACCCCCGGCGTGGGCAGGACCGAGCCCAGGCGGTAGATCGCCAGAAGACCCAGGGTGAACAGGATCTTCTTGCGCAGATCCGGGGTACGCAGGGCAGCCCCGAACGCACTGATGTGCACTTAGCCTCCTGCTGGTCCGTGGGTCAGTCGGTGTCGTCGGGCTCGGGGAGCCCCCACGGTACTAGAGGACCGTGGCCGAGCCGCCGGCAGCGACGATCTTGTCGCGCGCCGACTCGGAGAACGCATCCGCGCTCACGGACAGCGCGACGGTGATGTCGCCCTGGCCGAGGACCTTGACCGGCTGGCCCTTGCGGACGGCGCCCTTGTCGACCATGTCGGCCACGCCCACCGCTCCGCCCTCGGGGAACAGACGGCCGAGCATGGCCACGTTGACGACCTGGAACTCGACCTTCGCCGGGTTCTTGAACCCCTTGAGCTTGGGCAGCCGCATGTGCAGCGGCATCTGCCCGCCCTCGAAGTTGGCCGGAACCTGGTAGCGCGCCTTGGTGCCCTTGGTGCCGCGGCCGGCCGTCTTCCCCTTGGACGCCTCACCCCGGCCCTTGCGGGTCTTGGCGGTCTTGGCCCCGGGGGCCGGACGCAGGTGATGAACCTTGAGAGTCATGATCAGTCGACCTCCTCGACGACGACAAGGTGCGAGACGCGGTTGACCATGCCTCGGATCTCAGGACGGTCCTCCTTGACGACGGTGTCGCCGATGCGCTTCAGACCCAGGGAACGCAGGGTGTTGCGCTGGACGCTCGTGCCGCCGATCTCGGACTTCTTCTGGGTGACCTTCAGCCGTGCCATCATGCATCAGCCCCCGCACGTGCCCGGAGCAGTGCCGCAGGCGCCACGTCCTCGAGGGGCAGGCCACGACGAGCAGCCACGGCCTCCGGGGACTCCAGCCCCTTCAGAGCCGCCACGGTCGCGTGGACGATGTTGATGGCGTTGTCGGAGCCCATCGACTTGCTGAGGATGTCGTGGATGCCGGCGCACTCCAGCACAGCGCGCACCGGGCCACCGGCGATCACGCCGGTACCGGGTGAGGCCGGACGCAGCATGACGACACCCGCCGCCGCCTCGCCCACGATGGGGTGCGGGATGGTGCCCTGGATGCGGGGCACGCGGAAGAAGTGCTTCTTGGCCTCCTCGACGCCCTTGGCGATCGCGGCCGGCACCTCCTTGGCCTTGCCGTAGCCGACACCGACCATGCCGTCACCGTCTCCGACCACGACCAGCGCGGTGAAGCTGAAGCGACGGCCGCCCTTGACGACCTTGGCGACACGATTGATGGCGACGACCCGCTCGACGTACTGCGACTTCTCCTCGCGGGGGGCGCGATCCTTCCGCTCCCGGCGATCGCCACCGCCACCACTGCGGCGCGACGTTTCTGACATCTGGACTACCTCTTCCTGGAAGTTCGTACGTCGTTAGAGGGACAGGCCGGCTTCACGGGCACCGTCGGCGACGGCAGCGACTCGACCGTGGTACTTGTTGCCGCCACGGTCGAAGACCACAGCCTCCACGCCCGCCTTCTTGGCGCGCTCGGCAACCAGCTGACCCACCTTGCGGGCCTTGGCCGTCTTGTCCTGGGACGCGCCACGCAGATCGGCCTCCATGGTGGACGCCGACGCGATGGTCACCCCCTGGGTGTCGTCGACGACCTGCACGACCATGTGGCGTGCCGACCGCGTCACGACCATGCGCGGACGAGCCGTGGTGCCCGACACCTTCTTGCGCACGCGCAGGTGACGGCGCGCACGGCCGACGGCTGTGCGGGTACGGGTGCCCAGTTTCGGGGCGAAGGAACTCATCACTTACCCGCCTTTCCGGCCTTGCGGCGCACGACCTCGCCCTCGTACCGCACGCCCTTGCCCTTGTAGGGCTCCGGCTTGCGGATCTTGCGGATGTTCGCGGCGACCTCGCCGACCTTCTGCTTGTCGATGCCCTTGACCTTGAACTTGATCGGGCTCTCGACCTCGAAGCTGATCCCCTCGGGGGCGGCCACGACCACGGGGTGGCTGAAGCCGAGCAGGAGCTCCAGATCTGTGCCCTTGGCGGCGACGCGGTAGCCCGTGCCGACGATCTCCAGGCCCTTCTCGTAGCCCGTCGTCACACCTGTGACCATGTTGGCCACGAGGGTGCGGGTCAGACCGTGGCGCGCCTTCGCGTCACGCTCGTCGTTGGGTCGGGTGACGACGAGGTTGCCGTCCTCCTGCGAGACCTCAATGGGCTCGACGATGGTCATGCTCAGGGTGCCCTTGGGGCCGGTGACCGTGAGGTCCCGACCGTCGATGGTCGCCGTGACTCCCGACGGGATGGCCACGGGCTGACGTCCGATTCGCGACATCGATGCCTCCTACCAGACGTAGGCGAGGACTTCCCCGCCTACGCCCTTCTGTGCAGCCTGACGGTCGGTCAGGAGACCCGACGACGTGGACAGGATGGCGATGCCCAGCCCGCCCAGCACGCGCGGGAGCGCCGTGCTCTTCGCGTACACGCGAAGGCCGGGCTTCGAGACGCGGCGAAGGCCGGCGATGGAGCGCTCGCGCGACGGGCCGTACTTGAGGCTCAGGGCGAGGGTCTTGCCCACCTCTGCATCCTCGACGCTCCAGCCGGCGATGTAGCCCTCGCGCTGCAGGATCTCGGCGATGCTCGCCTTGATCTTCGAGTACGGCATGGCCACGGAGTCGTGGTACGCGGAGTTCGCATTGCGCAGTCGCGCAAGCATGTCCGCGATCGGATCGGTCATCGTCATGTTCTTGGCCTACGGCCTTCCTCGCTGCGGTTTCCGCTTCCGCGGACCTTCAGCGTCGTGGTTTACCAGCTGCTCTTGGTCACACCCGGCAGTTCGCCGGCATGCGCCATCTCACGGACGCACACTCGGCAGAGGCCGAACTTGCGGTACACCGCGTGCGGCCGACCGCACTTGTTGCACCGCGTGTATGCACGAACCTTGAACTTGGGGGTCTTCTGCTGCTTCTGGATCAGCGCTTTCTTCGCCATGTGACTCAGGCCTCCTTGAAGGGGAATCCGAGAAGGCGAAGCAGGGCGCGGCCTTCCTCATCGTTCTGCGCGGTCGTGACGACGGTGATGTCCATGCCACGGACGCGGTCGATCTTGTCCTGGTCGACCTCGTGGAACATCGACTGCTCGTTCAGGCCGAACGTGTAGTTGCCGTGGCCGTCGAACTGCTTCGGCGACAGGCCGCGGAAGTCGCGGATGCGCGGGAGCGCGATCGACAGCAGGCGATCGAGGAACTCCCACATGCGGTCGCCCCGAAGGGTGACGTGGGCCCCGATGGGCTGTCCCTCGCGCAGCTTGAACTGGGCGATGGACTTGCGAGCCTTCGTGACCTGCGGCTTCTGGCCGGTGATGTCAGTCAGGTCGCGGATGGCGCCCTCGATCAGCTTGGAGTCGCGTGCAGCATCGCCGACACCCATGTTGACCACGATCTTGGTCAGGGTCGGGACCTGCATGATGTTCGCGAAGTCGAACTCCTCGCGCAGGGCGGGGACGATCTCCTCGCGATACCGCGACTTGAGGCGCGGAGCGGTGGTCTCAGTGGTGGCAGTCATGTCAGTCCTCAGGTGTCGCCTTCTAGAGATCTTTGCCGGTGCGACGGGAGATGCGGACGTTGCGCTCCGCCTCGTAGGTCGAGCCGTCGCTGCGGCGCTTCTCGACCTTCTCCTTGCGGTAGCCGACGCGGGTGGGACGGCCGTCCTCGGGATCCACGATCATGACATTCGACACGTGGATCGGAGCCTCTGTCGTGATGATGCCGCCGGTCTTGGCTCCGCGGTTGTTCTGGCCGACCTTGGTGTGCTTCTTGATCCGGTTGACACCCTCGACGATCACGCGCTCGGACTCGGGGTACACCTCGATGACCTTGCCCTTGACCCCACGGTCCTTGCCCGTGATGACCTGGACGAGGTCTCCCTTGCGGATGTTCAGCGCCATGGCTACAGCACCTCCGGGGCCAGCGAGATGATCTTCATGAAGCGCTTCTCGCGCAGCTCGCGGCCGACGGGACCGAAGATGCGGGTGCCGCGGGGCTCCCCGTCACCCTTGAGGATGACGGCGGCGTTCTCGTCGAACCGGATGTAGGAGCCGTCGGGACGACGACGCTCCTTCTTGGTCCGGACGATGACGGCCTTGACGACCTCGCCCTTCTTCACGCCACCGCCGGGGATGGCGTCCTTGACCGTGCAGACGACGATATCGCCGATGCCCGCGTAACGACGGCCAGAGCCACCGAGGACCCGGATGACCAGGACCTCCTTGGCACCGGTGTTGTCGGCGACTCGAAGTCGCGACTCCTGCTGAATCACTTCATTCTCCTGATCGTCTGCCGGTTCTCGCGAGAGCCTGGCGGAACAGTGGGGTGACTACTTGGCCTTCTCGAGGATCTCCACCACACGCCAGCGCTTGGTGGCTGACGTGGGTCGGGTCTCCATGAGCAGCACACGGTCGCCGATGCCGGCCGAGTTCGCCTCATCGTGGGCCTTGAGCTTGCTCGTGCGGCGCACGACCTTGCCGTAGAGCGGGTGCTTGAAGCGGTCCTCGACCGCGACGACCACCGTCTTGTCCATCTTGTCGCTGACGACCAGGCCCTCGCGGGTCTTGCGGTAGCCGCGTGCTGCGTCTGTCACGCCTGCCTCATTCGCGCTCATGCGACACCTGCCGTGCCGTCGTTGATGTCAACCGGCGTGATGCCGAGCTCCCGCTCGCGCAGGATGGTGTAGATGCGGGCGATGTCCTTGCGGACCGCACGCAGCCGACCGTGATTCTCGAGCTGCCCGGTCGCGCCCTGGAAGCGAAGGTTGAACAGCTCCTCCTTCGCCTCACGGAGCTTGGTGGTCAGCTCGACATCGTCGAGGTTGCGCAGTTCGCCGACCTTGGTGCCTGCGGCCATCAGTTGTCACCTGCCTCATCGCGCCGAACGATCCGGCACTTCATCGGGAGCTTGTGCATGGCGCGGGTGAGCGCCTCGTGGGCGACCTTCTCGTCCGGGAAGGACAGCTCGAACATCACCCGACCGGGCTTCACGTTGGCGACCCACCACTCCGGGGAGCCCTTGCCCGAGCCCATGCGGGTCTCGGCCGGCTTCTTGGTGAGGGGGCGATCCGGGTAGATGTTGATCCAGACCTTGCCGCCGCGGCGAATGTGACGCGTGATGGCGATACGAGCGGACTCGATCTGCCGGTTGGTCACGTAGGCGGGCTCGAGGGCCTGGAGGCCGTACGTGCCGAAGGTCACCTCGGTGCCGCCCTTGGCCACACCACGCCGCGTCGGGTGGTGCTGCTTGCGGTGCTTGACCCTGCGGGGAATCAGCATGACTAGCCCTCCTGGCCTTCGGTCACGGGCTCGACGACAGCCTCACCAGTGGCCTCCTCGGCCGCCAGCTCGGTCGCGCCCACTGCACCCTCGTCCTCACGACGCGGGCGGCGCGGACGCTCAGGACGCGCGCGAGGGCCGGACAGCCGGGCCTGAGCCGCGGCCGCCTCGCGCTCCGCGCGGGAGCCGAGTGCCTCGCCCTTGTAGATCCACACCTTCACGCCGATGCGACCGAAGGTCGTGCGCGCCTCGTAGAAGCCGTAGTCGATGTCGGCGCGGAGGGTGTGCAGTGGCACACGTCCCTCGCGGTAGAACTCCGTGCGGGACATCTCCGCACCGCCGAGGCGCCCGGAGACCTGGACTCGGATGCCCTTGGCCCCGCTCTTCATCGTGGTCTGGATGCCCTTGCGCATGGCGCGACGGAAGGAGACACGGCTCGACAGCTGCTCGGCGATGCCCTGCGCGACGAGCTGCGCCTCGATCTCGGGGTTCTTCACCTCGAGGATGTTCAGCTGGACCTGCTTGCCGGTCAGCTTCTCGAGGTCGCCGCGGATGCGATCGGCCTCAGCGCCGCGGCGGCCGATGACGATGCCGGGACGCGCGGTGTGGATGTCGACACGAACACGGTCACGGGTGCGCTCGATCTCGACTCGGGCGATGCCGGCCCGCTCCATGCCCTTGGAGAGCAGCTTGCGGATCTTCACGTCCTCGTCGACGTAGTCACGGTAGCGCTGCCCGGTCTTGGAGCTGTCCGCGAACCAACGGGAGTTGAAGTCCGTGGTGATGCCGAGGCGGAAGCCGTTCGGATTGATCTTCTGGCCCACGTCGGTCAGCCCTTCTTCTCTGCCGTGACGCCATCGGACACGATGACGGTGATGTGGCTGCTGCGCTTGCGGATGCGGTAGGCCCGACCCTGAGCGCGGGGACGGATGCGCTTCATGGTCGGCCCCTCGTCGACGTACGCCTCACTGACCACGAGCGAGCGAGGGTCCATCGCATGGTTGTTGGTCGCATTCGCGATGGCGCTGTCGAGCACCTTGCCGATCGGCTCGCTCGCAGCCTGCGGCGCGAACTTCAGCATCGCCTGGGCGTCGGACGCGCTCATGCCTCGGATGAGGTCGATGACGCGACGCGCCTTCATGGGCGTGACGCGGACGTACCGCGCCTGGGCCCTGGCTTCCATGTCGTTCCCCTTGCTTCCGTGTGGTGCGTGCTGTCTGGTGGTGGTCGTTCCCATGGGCCCGACCCGGAGGTGGCTCGTCGGCGATGATGCCGGCGGCTACCGCCGCTTGGCCTTGCGGTCCTCCTTGACGTGGCCCTTGAAGGTCCGCGTCGGGGCAAACTCGCCGAGCTTGTGCCCGACCATGTTCTCCGAGACGAAGACCGGCACGTGCTTGCGGCCGTCGTGCACCGCGATCGTGTGGCCGAGCATGGCGGGCACGATCATCGACCGACGCGACCAGGTCTTGATGACGTTCTTCGAGCCGCTCTCGTTCTGCGCATCCACCTTCTTCATCAGGTGGTCGTCGACGAACGGGCCCTTCTTCAGGCTGCGAGGCATCTGCTATCCCTAACGCTTCTTGCCGGACTTGCGGCGACGGACGATGAACTTGTCGCTGGCCTTGTTGGCCTTGCGGGTGCGACCCTCGGGCTTGCCGTTCGGGTTGACCGGGTGACGGCCGCCCGACGTCTTGCCCTCGCCACCGCCGTGCGGGTGGTCGACCGGGTTCATGGCGACGCCGCGGACGGTCGGGCGCTTGCCCTTCCAGCGCATGCGGCCGGCCTTGCCCCAGTTGATGTTGGACTGCTCGGCGTTGCCCACCTCGCCGACCGTGGCCCGCGAGCGGAGGTCGACGTTGCGGATCTCACCGGAGGGCATGCGCAGCTGCGCGTAGGGGCCGTCCTTGGCCACCAGCTGCACGGAGGCACCGGCCGAGCGGGCGATCTTGGCACCGCCACCGGGCTTGATCTCGACGGCGTGGATGACCGTTCCGACCGGGATGTTGCGCAGCGGCAGGTTGTTGCCGGGCTTGATGTCGGCGCTGGGACCGGTCTCGATCGGATCGCCCTGCTTCAGCTTGTTGGGGGCGATGATGTAGCGCTTCTCGCCGTCGGCGTAGTGCAGGAGCGCGATGCGCGCGGTGCGGTTGGGGTCGTACTCGATGTGCGCCACCTTCGCGGGCACGCCGTCCTTGTCCGCACGACGGAAGTCGATGACGCGGTAGGCCCGCTTGTGGCCACCGCCCTGGTGACGGGTCGTGATCTTGCCGGAGTTGTTGCGGCCGCCCTTCTTGGGCAGCGGACGCACCAGCGACTTCTCCGGCTCCGACCGGGTGATCTCGACGAAGTCGGCCACGCTCGAGCCGCGACGGCCCGGCGTTGTCGGCTTGTACTTGCGGATTCCCATAGCTGTCTTTCCGTCTCTTGTGTGGAAGGCCCGTCAGATTCCCGGTCAGGAGACCGGGCCTCCGAAGATGTCGATGCGCTCGCCAGCCGCAACGGTGACGATGGCTCGCTTGGTCGCAGCGCGACGGCCGAAGCCGAAGCGGGTGCGCACGCGCTTGCCCTCGCGGTTGTTGGTGTTGACGCTGGTGACCTTGACGCCGAAGACGTCCTGGACAGCCAGCTTGATCTGCGTCTTGTTCGCGCCCGGCGCCACCAGGAAGGTGTACTTGTTCTCGTCGAGGAGGGAGTAGCTCTTCTCGGAGATCACGGGGGCGATCAGGATGTCGCGGGGATCGGCGATCTTCATTCCGCGGCCTCACTCTCGGTAGCAACGGCCTTGACCGACTTGCCCGTCGACGGGCCGGCCAGGAAGGCGTCCATGGCAGCGGACGTGAAGACCACGTGGTCGCTGCACAGGACGTCGTAGGTATTCAGCTGGTCGACATAGAGGACGTGGACCGCCGACACATTGCGCAGGCTCAGCGCCGACACGTCGTCGTCACGATCGATCGCGATGAGCAGTGCGCCCGTGAGGCCGAGGGCCTCGAGCGCCGTGGTCGCCGCCTTGGTGGAGGGCGTCTCGCCCGCCACGAACTCGGTGACCACGTGGATGCGGCCGTCGCGAGCCCGGTCGGAGAGCGCTCCGCGCAGGGCGGCCGCCTTCATCTTCTTGGGGGTCCGCTGCGCGTAGTCGCGAGGGGTGGGGCCGTGCACGACACCGCCACCGGCGTACTGCGGCGCACGGATCGAGCCCTGACGAGCGCGACCAGTGCCCTTCTGCTTGTAGGGCTTCTTGCCACCGCCGCGGACCTCGGCCCGCGTCTTGGTGTCGTGGGTGCCCTGTCGGGCCGCCGCGAGCTGAGCGACGACGACCTGATGGATCAACGGCACGTTCACCGGCACGTCGAAGATCTCGGCCGGCAGCTCGACGCTGCCCTTCGCCTTGCCCGCAGGAGTGCGGATCTCAACCGCGGTCATCGCTACGCCTCCTTCACAGCGGTGCGGACGAAGACCAGGCCGCCCTTGGGGCCCGGCACCGCGCCCTTGATGAGCAGCAGGCCGCGCTCGGCGTCGACGCCGGCGACCTTCAGGTTCAGGGTGGTCTGGCGCACGCCGCCCATGCGACCGGCCATGCGCATGCCCTTGAACACACGGCCCGGGGTGGCGCAGCCGCCGATGGAGCCCGGTGAGCGGTGCTTGCGCTGCACGCCGTGCGAAGCGCGAAGGCCACCGAACCCGTGGCGCTTCATGACGCCTGCGAAGCCCTTGCCCTTGGTGGTGCCGATGACGTCGACCAGCTGGCCGGCCTCGAACGTGTCGACGCCGATCTCCTGGCCGAGGGTGTACTCCGAGGCGTCCTCGGTGCGGATCTCGACGAGATGGCGCCTCGGCGTCACGCCCGCCTTGGCGAAGTGCCCGGCCTGCGGCTTGTTCACCTTGCGCGGGTCGATCGCGCCGAAGGCGATCTGCACGGCCGCGTAGCCGTCCGTCTCCGGATTGCGGACCTGCGTGACGACGCACGGACCGGCCTTGACCACGGTCACGGGGACGACCTTGTTGTTCTCGTCCCATACCTGGGTCATACCGAGCTTCTCGCCCAGCACGCCCTTGACGTTGGTACCCATCAGTCTTCCTTGCCTCGTGGTCTACAGGTCAGAGCTTGATCTCGATGTCGACGCCCGCAGGGAGGTCGAGCCGCATGAGCGAGTCGACGGTCTTCGGGGTCGGGTCGAGGATGTCGATCAGTCGCTTGTGGGTGCGCATCTCGAAGTGCTCACGGCTGTCCTTGTACTTGTGCGGTGAGCGGATGACGCAGTACACGTTCTTCTCGGTCGGCAGCGGCACCGGGCCCGCGACCTGCGCGCCCGTACGCGTCACCGTCTCGACGATCTTCTTCGCCGAGGAGTCGATGACCTCGTGGTCGTAGGCCTTGAGCCGGATGCGGATCTTCTGTCCCGCCATGGTGGCTTGGTGTCCTTACTCGTGTAGTGCCGCTACGGATGTGGCGTCCTGGTCGTGCTCTTGCGGGTGGTGCCTGTCCCGATTTCGTGGGAGGCGGCGGATCGCGCCGCCCCCCACGAAGTACCGGGGGATCGAACTACTTGAGGATCTTGGTGACGCGACCGGCGCCGACGGTCCGACCACCCTCGCGGATGGCGAAGCGAAGGCCCTCCTCCATGGCGATCGGCTGGATCAGCTCGACCGACATGTCGGTGTTGTCGCCCGGCATGACCATGTCCTTGCCGTCAGGAAGGGTCACGACGCCGGTGACGTCGGTGGTGCGGAAGTAGAACTGCGGGCGGTAGTTGTTGAAGAACGGCGTGTGACGGCCGCCCTCGTCCTTGGACAGGATGTACACCTGCGCCTCGAAGTTCGTGTGCGGGGTGATCGAGCCCGGCTTGCAGCAGACCTGGCCGCGCTCCACGTCCTCGCGCTTGGTGCCGCGGAGGAGCAGACCGACGTTCTCGCCCGCCTGGCCCTCGTCGAGGAGCTTGCGGAACATCTCGACACCGGTGACCGTCGTCTTGCTGGGCGGCCCGGGGCGGATGCCCACGATCTCGATCTCCTCGTTCACCTTGACGATGCCGCGCTCGATACGGCCGGTGACGACCGTGCCGCGACCGGTGATCGTGAAGACGTCCTCGATCGGCATGAGGAACGGCTTGTCGACCTCGCGCTCCGGGGTGGGGATGTACTCGTCGACCGCGTTCATGAGCTCCAGGATCGAGCCGGCCCACTTCTCGTCGCCGTTGAGGGCCGGGAAGGCCGCCACGCGCACGACGGGGATGTCGTCGCCGGGGAACTCGTAGGTGGACAGCAGCTCGCGGACCTCCATCTCGACGAGCTCGATGAGCTCGTCGTCGTCGACCATGTCGCACTTGTTCAGGGCGACGACGATCGACGGCACACCGACCTGGCGGGCCAGGAGGACGTGCTCCTTGGTCTGCGGCATCGGGCCGTCGGTCGCGGCGACAACGAGGATCGCGCCATCCATCTGGGCTGCGCCGGTGATCATGTTCTTGATGTAGTCGGCGTGGCCGGGGCAGTCGACGTGCGCGTAGT
>VFQT010000232.1_pt1 | contig 89251 bp, 70 predicted proteins | sample 3512381 | NCBI WGS metagenome assembly VFQT01 (sample SAMN10412376, study PRJNA504923) | tailings metagenome | isolation source: Relicate 2 Philex TSF3 active mining site | place: Philippines: Tuba, Benguet | collected 2017-08-29
GCCGACCTCTGACCTCCACCCCCGTTTCTCCCGCTTAGCGGGAGAAACGGGGGTGAAGGTGCTGCAATCCCCGGGTTGAGCCCCGTTTGTCCCGCTTAGCGGGAGAAACGGGGCGGTAGGTGCTGGAAACCGCAGGTTGAGCCCCGTTTGTCCCAGCGCCAGCGTGGTGGGCACACGTCGACGGATTCGCCCGCGTCTGTTCCCGCGTCAGTGGGAGAAACGGGGCGAAGGGGCCCGGAATCGGGCCCGTGAGCCCCGTTTGTCCCGCTTAGCGGGAGAAACGGTCAGGCGGTGCGGATCCAGGGGTCCTTGAGCTCCACCATCAGCGACTCCAAAGCCAGCTGCGGCGTGACGTTGGCGTCGATCTGCTCCCGGCAGTACGAGATCGCCGCGAGGCGACGCCCGGTGTCGTTCGGCACGCTGCGGGCGGCGAGCTGCCCGACCTGCGGGCGCATCTCCTCGTTGATCAGCGGCACCACGGAATCGAACTGCACGGCGAGCACGTCGCGGTACAGGCCGATCAGGTCGACGAGGGCGCGATCCACCTGGTCGCGCACGGTGCGCGTGCGCCGGGTCTTCTGCCGCTTCTCCAGATCCTTGGCCGCACTCGACATCAGCCGCTTCACCTTCGCCGGCGTCACTCCGCCGGCACCGTCGCCGTACTCCGCAAGCAGGCGGCGCTCCTCCTCGGCGTCGAGGGGATCGGTGATCGCCGCGGCGTCCTCCGTCGCCGACTCCAGCAGGTTCGCGGCCGCGGCGAAGCAGGACGGCACATCCGTGAGTCCGAACGGCAGGCGCAGCACCTCCTGACGCCGGTTGCGCACATGCTCGTCCCGGGCGAGTGCCCTCGCGCGTCCGATGTGGCCCTGCGACGCGCGCGCAGCGAACGCGGCCATGGCACGATCGATGCCGTAGTTGTCGACGAGCAGATCGGCGACATCGGACGTGCTCGGTGTGCGCAGCGGGACGTGGCGCGTGCGCGACACGATCGTCGGCAGCACATCCTCGATACTCGGCGCGCACAGGATCCACACCGTGTGCGGAGGTGGCTCCTCCAGCGCCTTGAGCATCGCATTGACAGCAGAGTCGGTGAGCCGGTCGGCATCCTCGATCACGATGGCGTGCCACGGGCCGATGATCGGCGACAGCGACGCCCGACGGACGAGATCGCGCGCATCGTCGACCCCGTAGCTCAGCCCCGGAGCGGTGATGACGTCGACGTCCGGGTGACCGCCGAGCGGAGCAGTGCGGCACACCTCGCACACCCCGCAGCCGTCCTCCGGACACACCAGGGCTGCGGCGAACGCGGTCGCGGCCGTCGAGCGACCCGATCCGGGCGGCCCCGTGAGCAGCCACGCATGCGTCATGCCGGGGCCCGGCTCGCCCCGACGGATCGCCTCGGCGTCGTCGACCGCGCGAGCCAACTCGGCGACGACAGCGTCCTGACCGACAAGTCGGTCCCAGATCGCGGGTGTCACTCGCGATCTCCGGCATCGAGTCGACCGAGATCGGCGACGACACGACCCAGGATCGCCGTCGCGATGGCGTCGACGTCGTCGCGGGCGTCGAGCACGAGATAGCGCGCGGGCTCCTGCTCGGCCAGGGTGAGGAAGGCAGCGCGCACCTGCTGGTGATAGTCGAGCGGCTCGGCCTCGAGCCGGTCTCGCTGCTCGAACCTGCCCAAGCCCTCCGACGGGTCGATGTCGAGAACGACGGTGAGGTCGGGCAGGAGATCGCCCGTGGCCCAGAGGCTGAGGTCGCGCACCCGCGCCGGCCCCAGGCCGCGGGCGAATCCCTGGTAGGCCACCGAGGAGTCCAGGTAGCGATCGCAGATGACGACCTCGCCACGCTCCAGAGCCGGACGGATGACCCGCGCCACATGCTCGCCCCGCGCGGCGGCAAAGAGCAGTGCCTCAGCGCGCGGATCGAGGCCGGCGAACTCCGGGCTCAGGACGACGCGGCGGATCTCCTCACCGGCCGGCGTGCCACCGGGCTCTCGGGTGCGCACGACGGCCAAGCCCCGACGGGCGAGTGCCTCGGCCAGGAGGCGCTCCTGGGTGGACTTGCCCGCACCCTCACCACCCTCGAAGACGATGAAGTACCCGGACATGGTGAGCCTCAGCCCGACGTCGCCGCTGCCGGAGTCTTCGCCGTCGCCTTCTTGGCGCTCGACTTCTTCGCCGGCTTCTTGGCGCTCGACTTCTTCGCCGTCGCCTTCTTGGAGGTTCCGCGCTTGACCACTCGCGCCGTCGTCTGCTTCGGCGTCAGGCCGTCGAGGACCTCCTTCGAGCGGCGCTCGGACAGCAGGTCACTGGCCCGCTCCACGGTGATCATCTCGGGATCGTCAGCGGTGCGCAGCGTGGCGTTGGTGACGCCGTCGGTGACGTAAGGTCCGAAGCGGCCGTCCTTGATCACCATGGGAAGCCCCGTCGTCGGGTCGTTGCCGAGCTCGCGCAGCGGCGGCTTCGCCTGTCCGCGGCCCCGACGCTGCTTGGGCTGGGCGAACAGCGCCAGCGCCTGCTCGAGGGTGACGGTGAAGATCTCCTCCTCGCTGCCGAGCGAGCGGGAGTCCTTGTCCTTCGTCAGGTAGGCGCCGTAGCGACCGTTCTGGACGAGGATCTCGACTCCGTCGGCCGGATCGGTGCCGACCACACGTGGCAGCGACAGCAGCTTCAGCGCCTCCTCGAGCGTGACGGTCGACGGCTTCATCGAGGCGAACAGCGATGCCGTGCGCGGCTTGGCACCCTTCGGGGATCCCTCCGGCAGCACCTCGCTGACGTACGGCCCGTAGCGGCCCGACTTCGCGACGATGGTGAGCCCGGTCTGCGGATCGACACCGAGCTCGCGATCCCCCGAGGGCTCGAGCAGGAGCTGCTCCGCCTTCTCGGCGGTGAGTTCGTCGGGCGCCAGGCCGATAGGCACATTCGCCCGCTCGTCCTCTCCCCGCTCCACGTAGGCGCCATAGCGGCCCACGCGCAGCACCGCATCGGTGCCGTCGATCGGGAAGGTCGCGATGCCACGGGCGTCGATCGCACCGAGATCCTCGGTCAACGGCTTCACGCCGGGGAAGTCGGCACCGCTCACGCTGTGACCACCACGCCAGAAGGCCTCGAGCTGCTCGACGCGGTCGGTCTCGCCGAGCGCGATGAGGTCGAGCACCTCCTCCATGTTCGCGGTGAACTGGTAGTCGATGAGCGCGGTGAAGTGCTCCTTGAGCAGACGAACGACGGCGAACGCGGTGAAGCTCGGCACGAGCGCCGAGCCCTTCTTCCACACGTACCCCCGGTCGACGATCGTCGACATGATCGACGCGTACGTCGACGGTCGGCCGATGCCGAGCTCCTCGAGCTTCGCGACGAGCGAGGCCTCGGTGTAGCGGGCAGGTGGGTTCGTCGAGTGACCCTCAGGATCGAGACGATCGACGACGACCGGGGCACCCTCGCCGATCGCCGGCAGCTCGCGCTCGCGATCGGCGTCTTCGGAGTCCTCCGTGACGTCCTTCAACGCCGCCTGGAATCCGGCGAACACCGTCACCGTGCCCGACGCAGTGAACTCCGCATCGGTGCCGTCGGCCGTGACCGCACCGAGCTTCATCGTCGTCGTGGCCACCCGTGCATTCGCCATCTGCGACGCGACGGTGCGACGCCAGATGAGGTCGTAGAGCGCGAACTCGTCGGCGTTGAGCTCACCGGACAGCTCACCGGGGGTGCGGAACGAATCACCCGCCGGACGGATCGCCTCGTGCGCCTCCTGGGCGTTCTTGACCTTGCCCTTGTAGTGCCTCGGGGCGTCGGCGACGTACTCGGGGCCGAACAGCTCGCGGGCCTGGTTGCGCGCCGCCGTGATGGCCTGCTCGGACAGGCTCACGGAGTCCGTGCGCATGTAGGTGATGTAGCCGTTCTCGTACAGGCTCTGCGCCACCCGCATCGTGCGCTGACTGCCCCAGCGCAGCCGGTTGGACGCCGCCTGCTGCAGTGTCGAGGTGATGAAGGGTGCCTTCGGCTGCCTTTGACCTGGCTTCTGCACTACGGAGCGGACGGTGAACTGCGCCGGCGTCAGGTCATCAGCCAGGGCACGGGCCCGTGTCTCGTCGAGTACGACGACGTCAGCCTTCTTCAGTTCACCCTGCTGGTCGAAGCTGTCGCCACTGGCCAAGCGCAGTCCGTTGATGCTCGTGAGCGTGGCGTCAAAGCCCGCCGAGGCGTCGTGCTCCGGAGCGAACACCCCGGTGATGTCCCAGTACGAGGCGGCCCGGAAGGCGATGCGCTCACGCTCGCGATCGACCACGAGGCGGACTGCCACGGACTGCACCCGGCCCGCGGACTTGGCCTCGCGACCGATCTTCTTCCAGAGCACCTCGGACACCGGGTAGCCGTAGAGCCGGTCGACGATGCGACGGGTCTCCTGCGCCTCCACCAGCTGCATGTCGAGGTCGCGCGGGTTCTCGACGGCCTCGCGGATCGCCTCCGGCGTGATCTCGTTGAAGACCATCCGCTGGACCGGGACCGTCGGCCGGAGCACCTCGAGCAGGTGCCACGAGATCGCCTCGCCCTCGCGGTCCTCGTCCGTGGCGAGGAGGAGGGCGTCGGCGGACTTCAGCGCCTTCTTCAGGTCGGCGATCGTCTTCTTCTTGGACTCGTGGACCACGTAGTACGCCTGGAAGCGGTCATCGACGTCGACCGCCAGCTTGGCCCAGGGCTTCTTCTTGACATCCGGGGGCAGCTCCGAGGCCTTCGAGCACAGATCCCGGACGTGACCGACGGAGGCCATGACCATGTAGTCGGGGCCTAGGTAGCCGGCGATCTTCTTCGCCTTGGCAGGCGACTCGACGATCACCAGGGTCTTGTCCGCCACACGAATCCCATCTCTTGACTGCGCCGATCCCGATGGTTCGGCTCTGGGGCCGGAGTCTGACGGTAGGGCAGCGCCTCCTGTCAACTCCACCGGCCCCCCCGGACCGTCCGGAGCCGTGCCTCCCCCTACGGGGGAGACCGCCCGGCGTGATGTTCCTTCATGCGGGACGGCAGTCAGAGGACGTTCGCCACCGTGGTGCCCCGGACCCGGAAGACGTGAGTGCCCGACCCCACGAGGGGCCGGGCACTCACGGGAGGTGAATCAGGCGTTCGCCGGTGCGTCCTCGCCGACGGCGATCGGGCGGCGCTTCGAGATGACCACCGCGACGATCACGATGGCGGCCGCCACGAGGGCGATGGCCCACCGCAGCGGCGTGTTCTCGTTGGTGCCGATGCTCATGGCCACGACAGCCGGTGCGATCAGCAGCGCGACCAGGTTCATCACCTTGATCAGCGGGTTGATCGCCGGGCCGGCGGTGTCCTTGAACGGATCGCCGACAGTGTCGCCGATGACGGTCGCGGCATGGGCCTCGGAGCCCTTGCCGCCGAAGTGACCGTCCTCGACGAACTTCTTGGCGTTGTCCCAGGCGCCTCCCGAGTTCGACAGGAACACGGCCATGAGCACGCCCGTGGCGATGGTGCCTGCGAGGTACGCGCCCAGCGCGCCGACGCCCAGACCGAAGCCGACCGCGATCGGTGCGAACACCGCGAGGATGCCCGGGGTGACGAGCTCGCGGAGCGAGTCGCGCGTGACGATGTCGACGACCTTGCCGTACTCCGGCTTCTCGGTGCCCTCCATGATCCCCGGGTGCTCGCGGAACTGGCGACGCACCTCGAAGATCACGGCACCGGCAGCGCGCGACACCGCGTTGATGGCAAGACCCGAGAAGAGGAACACGACTGCGGCACCGATGATCAGGCCGACCAGGTTCGCCGGGGAGGCGACGTCGAGGACACCGAAGTACTGGCTCCAGTCCTTGACGGAGTCGACGATGTCGACGGCGCCCGAAGAGTTGGCAGCGCCGATGATGGCGTCGCGGAAGGCGCCGAACAGCGCGGTCGCGGCGAGAACTGCCGTCGCGATCGCGATGCCCTTCGTGATGGCCTTCGTCGAGTTGCCGACAGCGTCGAGGCGGGTGAGCACCGCCGCACCCTCGCCGTGGACGTCGCCGGACATCTCAGCGATGCCCTGTGCGTTGTCGGAGACCGGACCGAAGGTGTCCATCGAGACGATGACGCCCACGGTGGTCAGCAGGCCGGTGCCGGCGAGTGCGATCGCGAAGAGCGAGAGCAGCACGGAACCGCCGCCGACCAGGAATGCGCCGTAGACCGCCGCACCGATGAGGAGCGCGGAGTAGACGGCCGACTCGAGGCCGACGGAGATGCCGGACAGGATGACCGTGGCCGGGCCCGTGAGCGACGTCTTGGCGACGTCGTCGACCGGACGACGGTTGGTCTCGGTGAAGTAGGCGGTCAGCTGCTGGATCAGCGCAGCCAGCAGGATGCCGATGATCACCGACAGGATCACGAACAGGCGCGGGTTGATGGTGTCGGCCGACTCGATCGCGGCGATGCCGCCCAGCGACTCGATCTCGTCCCAGCTCGCCGGCACCCAGGTGAACACCGCGATGACGACGAGGACGGCGGAGATGACCGCGGAAAGGAAGAAGCCTCGGTTGATCGAGGTCATGCCCGAGCGGTCGCCCTTGCGCGGCGAGACGGCGAAGATGCCGATGACGGCGGTGATGACGCCGATGGCGGGGATCACCAGCGGGATGATCAGGCCGAGGTTGCCGAATGCCGCGACGCCGAGGATCAGGGCCGCGACGAGGGTCACGGCGTAGGACTCGAACAGGTCGGCTGCCATGCCCGCGCAGTCGCCGACGTTGTCGCCGACGTTGTCGGCGATGGTCGCCGCGTTGCGCGGATCGTCCTCCGGGATGCCCTGCTCGACCTTGCCGACGAGGTCGGCGCCGACGTCGGCGGCCTTGGTGAAGATGCCGCCGCCGACTCGCATGAACATCGCGAGGAGGGCAGCGCCGAAGCCGAAGCCCTCGAGGACCTTGGGCGCCTCGCCCTGGTAGACGAGCACGACGAGTGCTGCACCGAACAGGCCGAGGCCGACGGTGAACATGCCCGCGACGCCACCGGTGCGGAACGCGATCTTCATCGCCTTCTGCTCACCGGACTCGTTCGCGGCGGCCGCGACGCGCACGTTGCCGCGCACGGCGAGCCACATGCCCATGTAGCCGGTGATCGCGGAGAACACCGCGCCGACCAGGAAGAAGATGCTGCGACCGATGCGCTCGCTCGTGGTCTCCGCCGGGAGCAGGAACAGCACGAAGAAGACGATGACGGCGAAGATCGCCAGGGTCTTGAACTGCCGGCTGAGGTAGGCCGAGGCCCCCTCCTGGACTGCTGCGGCGATCTCCTTCATGCGCGGCGTGCCCTCGCTGGCGGCCAGAACCTGGCGCACGAGAAGGCCGGCCACGACGAGAGCAGCAAGCGCGATGACGGCAACGATGACGACGATCGTCACGTTGCTCCCGCTCAACTCGATCATGGGTCTCCTTGGTCACAGGCCCGGGCAGGGGCCCTTGCTATGGCGTACGGGGGCGGCCGGCCCAGACGGGCCGGCCACGATCCTGCGGAGTCTACGCAGTCGGAGATCCGATAGGAGGACCCCCGTGTATCGGATGCCTCACACGCGCCCGGCCGGGGCCGGACGGGGAGGGCACGTCAGGCGCCGAGGGCCTCGTCGAGGGTCGAGTGCAGGGGGATCACGACGTCCAGGCCGGTGATGGCCAGCACCTTCAGGACTCGGGGAGCCGCGACCACGAGGTCCAGGGTGCCGCCCGCCTCACGGGCATGCTTGAGCGCGGTCACGAGCACACCCAGCCCCGTGGAGTCGACGAAGGTGACCTCCGAGAGGTCGACGATCAGGGCGCCCCCGGGCCGGGTCGACAGGGGGCCGACCTCGGCCTGGAGGGCCGGCGCCGTATGGGCATCGAGCTCGCCGGCCGCCGACACCACGGCGCGACCGTCGCGCTCGGCGACCGCGACGGTGAAGTCCACGTCCCTACCTTGGCACAGGCCGTCGGACGTGCAGCCCACAATGGGCCGATGGACGAGGCGACCGGCGACCCGCTGCTCGCGCTGCTCGTCGGCCGGCACCCGGAACGGCTCGTGCACGCCCGGCACATCCCCGCTCGAGCCGGTGCGACCTCCTCCTGGCCCGCCTGGCTGCCCGACGACGTCCGCACCGCCTACGCCATGCGGGGCATCGAGCGTCCCTGGCGCCATCAGGTCCAGGCCGCCGACCAGGCGTGGGCCGGGCACCACGTCGCCCTCGCCACCGGCACCGCGTCGGGCAAGAGCATGGCGTTCGGCATGGCCGCCCTCACCCACATCCGCGAGGGCACGCAGGCCCCGAACGGGCGGGGTGCCACCGTCCTCTACCTGTCCCCCACCAAGGCCCTCGCGCATGACCAGCTGCGGTCGCTCGACCGACTCGCCCTGCCGTGGCTGCGCGCCGCGGCCTACGACGGCGACACCCCCGGCGAGGAGCGAGCCTGGATCCGCCAGCACGCCAACTACGTCGTGTCGAACCCCGATCTGCTCCACCACTCCCTTCTGCCGGGGCACGAGGTGTGGTCGTCCTTCCTGCGCCGACTTCGCCTCGTCGTCGTCGACGAGGCGCACGCCTACCGAGGGGTGGTGGGAGCGCACGTGTCGGCCGTGCTGCGCCGACTGCTGCGCGTCTGTGCGCACTACGGCTCCAGCCCCACCGTCTTCGTCGCATCCGCGACGATGGCCGAGCCCGCGGTCGCGGCCGAGCGGCTCATCGGCTCGCCGGCGGTCGCCGTCACCGACGACGCGTCCCCGCGAGCGGCGCTCACCGTCGCCTTCTGGGAGCCACCCGAGCACCCAGCCGCCGTCGACGGCCCACCGGCCGGACGACGCAGTGCGCTGGCCGAGACCGCCGACCTCCTGGCCGACTGCGTCGTCGACGGACGCCAGACCCTCGCCTTCGTGCGCAGCCGGCGCGGCGCGGAGGCCACGGCAACGCTCACCCGCGAGGCCCTCGCCGAGATCGACCCCGACCTCCCTGATCGGGTTGCCGCCTACCGCGGCGGCTACCTGCCCGAGGAGCGCCGAGCGCTCGAGGCCCAGCTGCGCGACGGCACCATCCGCGCGATGGCCACCACCAACGCCCTGGAGATGGGCATCGACATCAGTGGGCTCGACGTCGTCCTCGTCGGCGGGTGGCCGGGCACCCGGGCCAGCCTGTGGCAGCAGTTCGGCCGTGCCGGGCGCACGGGGGCTCCGGCACTGGGCGTCTTCATCGCCCGTGACGATCCGCTCGACAGCTATCTGGTCCACCATCCGGAGTCCGTCCTCGACCGACCCGTCGAGGCTGCCGTGTTCGACCCGCACAACACCCACGTACTTGCGCCGCACCTGTGCGCCGCTGCCGCCGAGCTGCCGCTCGACGAGGCGGGGATCGCCGTCTTCGGCCCCACGGCGCAGGCCGTCGTCGACGCCCTCACCGAGCAGGGATGGCTCCGGCGCCGCGCGCGCGGATGGTTCTGGACGCGACCGGAGCGGGCGACCGACCTCACCGACCTGCGCGGCAGCGGCGGCACAGCCGTGCGCGTGGTCGAGGAGGCCACCGGTCGCGTGCTGGGATCGGTCGATCGAGCATCCGCCCCGGGGATGGTGCACCCGGGGGCCGTCTACATCCACCAGGGCGTCACCCATCTGGTCAACTCCCTTGATCTCGACGACTCCGTCGCGGTCGTGGTCGAGCAGCCGCTCGAGCACACCACCGTCGCGCGGTCGATCAGCGACATCGTCATCGTCGAGACGCACGAGTCATCTGCGGACGGAGTGCTGCATCGAGGTGTCGTCGACGTGTCGTCGCAGGTGGTGTCCTTCCAGCGACGGCTGCCGAACGGACGCACGCTCGGAGACGAGCCGCTCGACATGCCCGTGCAGGAGCTCCGCACGCACGCGGTGTGGTGGACGCTGCCCGAGGCGGCGATCGTCGAGGCAGGCGTCCCCGTCATCGACATTCCCGGAGCGGCACACGCGGCCGAGCACGCATCGATCGGGCTGCTGCCGCTGTTCGCGACATGCGACCGCTGGGATCTCGGCGGGGTCTCGACGGCCCTGCACCCCGACACCGGGCAGCCGACCGTCTTCGTCTACGACGGCTATCCGGGAGGCGCCGGATTCGCCCACCATGGCTTCCGCCATGCCCGCACGTGGCTGTCGGCCACGCGTGACGCGATCGCCACGTGCCCGTGCCGCACCGGGTGCCCGGCGTGCGTGCAGTCGCCCAAGTGCGGCAACGGCAACGATCCACTCGACAAGCAGCGCGCTGTTGTGCTGCTCGACCTGCTGCTAGAGCAGCCCGGTCTCGTCAGCTCCTAGCGGCGGCCCGCTCATCCGTGCGTGCACGGATGTATGCCGAGGAGGCCGAGTTCCACATGAGCCACAGGATCACGGCCTCGACGACGAGCCCGAAGATGCCGCTGATGATCTGGCCGCCGAAGAGCTGTCCGACGCTGACGATCATGTTGAGCACAGACAGCACGGTGATGAGCACGCGGGCCCAGTTGCGTCCACGGCCGAGCGACACCGCCACGATGATGCGCACGATCGACAGCGCGATGACGACGGCGCCCACGATGCCCACGCCGACGCCGATGGCCGCACCCGACACGTCGCTGACGCCAGCGGTGACGAGCGCCTCCTCGATGCCACGGCGGGCGTCAGCGTCGAAAGTGGCGAGGGCGATCATCAGGAAGGCCCAGCCGGCGATGAGGCCGGCGACGGCGGAGATCCACTGGAGGACTACGGCGATGGTGAGGCTCACGGGTCTCTTCATGCGCAGCAGGCTAGCCACGGGTGGTGCTCGTGTCACGCAACGTCAGGGCCCGGCGCGGGCCAGGGCGGAGATCTCCGGAGCGTCCCTGCCGAGCCAGGAGGAGAGGCGCACCAGTGCGTCGGGCGGACGACCCACCACCTGCACGACCGCGTCGGCACCGACCATCTCGCAGGAGCTCACCCGCATCGCGTGCGCACGGGCCAGCGCACGGGCATCCACACAGCCCGCACCCTGTGCTGCCGCGATGGCGGCGAGATCGGCGACCGTCGCCACCCTGAACCTGGTCACGACCAGGCTGCCCATCGCCATGGCGATCAGCGCGACGACGAGCAGCACCTGCATGAGGGCTGCCGCCCAGATCGTTGCGATGCCGCGGTCGCCCGTCACTGCCACTCCCGCGGCACCGAGACCGACTGGCTGAGGGGCAGCCGTAATCCGTCGAGAGCCGGGAACGGCGGCGCCACGTCCTCCCGAACCGTGACCGTCACGAGGTCACCGTTGTCACCGATCGAGATCTCGGCCTCAGGTGCCCGACGCTGGGCCTCGACGACTGCATCGCCGACGCTCACACCGCGGGCGATGTCGCGCGCCGCCTGTCGTGCGGCGTCGGCAAGGGTCATGACGTCGGCGGTGACGGACACGCCCCACGCCAGCACCAGCGCCAGAGCCGCCATCACCGGGATGACGATCGCTGCTTCCGCGACGACCATGCCGCGGTCATCCGCCATCCGGGGTGTCACTGATGGGGCGCTGCGCTGGTGGGGCGGGCCCGAGCCCCACCAGCGCATCATCGGACGAGTGAGCCGGGCCATCAGCCCAGCAGGGCAGCGAACGCGTTCGACAGGACCGTCCAGATCAGGTTGCGGACCTCATCGCTGGTGAGGAGCTTGATCAGGACTCCGCCGAGTCCGGCCGCTGCAACGGTGCCGACCGCGTACTCGGCGGTGGAGAGTCCGTCGTCCCTCTTCATCCGTGCCATCAGTGTGCGCATCGCGCCTCCTTCAGGGTGGAGTCGCCCGTGGCGACTCGTGCCGACCATCGGCACTGCCGACCGGTGAGGTCGACGTGCTCACCGTCGTCATCCGCGGCCAGGCGCAACAGGGTCGCGCCGCCGACTGGGGATGCATCACGTGCCGCGCATGCGATGTGGATGGCGAGCGCAGCGTCAGAGGTCAGCCCGCGATGAGACCACTGGCCAGAGATGCGACGACAGGAACAACCCCGAGAAGCAGAAATGCGGGGAGAAAGCATGCCGCGAGCGGCGCCACCGCGCGAACGCCGGCCGAGCGTGCGGCAACCTCGATGCCACGACGCCTGTCCCGGCGGATGTCGTCCGCGGTGCGCATCAGCACTGTCGACACCGCCGCACCCGAGTCGTGAGACCGGCAGATCGCGTCGACGATCGGGGCGTGGGCAGGAACGATGCCGACGGTGCGCCACGCTGAAGCCGGGTCAGCTCCGAGATCGATCGCCGACACGACCGGACGCAACGCCGTCGAGGTGGGCTCTGGCATCGCGGATGCGGCCGCCTGCAGCGCATCGCGCACCGTGGCCCCGGATGCGAGCAGTGCGGCCAGCAGATCCGCGAGCACAGGCGCCTGGCGCTCCCATTCCTCCCTGCGCTCACGTGAGCGGCGCGGTTCCAAGCGTTCGAGCACACGCGGGATGACGACGAGGCAGGCCACCGCCGCGATGAAGCCCAGCACGCCACCGAGGAGGAGATAGGAGCCAACGCCGGCGGCGACGGCCGACAGCACACCTGCGCGCCGACTCCTCGCCGATGCGTCCTTGACGGGTGCAGGCGTCCGCGCCAGGAACCGGAGCCGGGGCTCCGGTGACGTCGGTACGAGAAGCCACGCGCTCGCCGCTGCCAGGACGGCGGCCAGGAGCATCACAGACGACGCTCCACCGACATCGCAATGCGGCTGGTCCACCACATGCCCAGCGCGGTGAGCCCCACACCGGTGGCCAGGCACAGCAGCCCCGGCGTCGTCGTGAGGAGCCAGGACATCGGATCGGACCCGAGCAGCGTGCCCAGGCCCATGCCGACGAGCGGCAGCACGGCCAGGACGCGTGCCGTGGCCCGTGGACCGGCCAGCTGGCCCTCCATCTCGACGCGGACGTCCTCCGCCGCACGCGCATTGGCAGCCACCTGACGCAGGGAGTCGGCGAGCCCCGCACCCCGGGCTCCGACCCGCCAGCAGGCGGCCACCTGGGCGAGGACGGATGCCTGCGCCGCGTCGAGGTCGAGGGCCCGGGCGATGTCTCCGCCCCACCGGGCGGCACGCAGGGCATGAGGCCACGCACAGGGATCGCCGGCTGATCTGACCAGCGCCTCACCCGGTGGCAGGCCGGCGTCGAGCTCCGCGGCCAGGGCGCCCAATGCCCGGACGACGCGCACGCGGTCAGCGGCACGACGACGCCGCGAGGCGGGCCCCACGCCTGCGCGTCCGAGGACGGCCTGCACCGCGACCCGGGCGCGTGCCGCCCAGGGTCGAGGTCGGGGCACCAGGAAGCGCACCCGCGCATCTGCCGCGGACGGCACCAGCAGCAGCACCGCCGCGACCATGAGCCCTGCGGCGGCGAGCACGGTCACAGCCGGCCCATCCGCGCCCGCAGGTGCTCCATTCCCGGGCCCTCCACATATCCGGCGCCGACCCGGGTCAGCGCCGCCCGTGTCGCGACGAGCCCGCTCGACTCACGCGCCAGCACGTGGATGCCGTCGAGGACGCGACATCCCGTCCGGTCGCGGCGCACATGAACGACGGCATCGATACCGACGGCGACGAGGGCATGCACAGCACCGCGATCCAGACCGGCCATGACACCGAGGGCTTCGAGCCGCGCCGGGACGTCCGTCGGCGAGTTCGCATGAACCGTGCCAGCACCCCCCTCGTGCCCGGTGTTGAGCGCGGCAAGGAGGTCGACCACTTCAGCGCCGCGCACCTCGCCCACGACCAGTCGATCGGGTCGCATGCGCAGTGCCTGCCGCACGAGGTCGCGACACGTCACCTGCCCGGAACCCTCGACATTCGCCGCGCGAGCCTGCATGCGCACCACATGCGGATGCCGCGGCGCGAGCTCGGTGGAGTCCTCGACGATGACGATGCGCTCACTCGACGGCACCTCGCCGAGCAGTGTCGCAAGCACAGTCGTCTTGCCTGACCCCGTTCCGCCGGACACCAGAAGTGCCAGCCTGGCCTGCACCATGCCGCGTAGGAGGTCGGCTCGTGGTGCGTCGATCGTGCCGCGTGCCAGCAGGTCGTCGAGGGTGAAGGCGCGTCGGGGTGGGATCCGAAGCGACAGGAGCGTGCCGTCGACGGCGAGTGGCGGGATGACCGCATGCAGACGCACTCCGTCGGGCAGACGTGCATCGACATGCGGGGCCGCGTCGTCGAGACGACGACCCGCCGCGGCAGCCAGACGCTGGGCGAGCTGACGGACATCCCCCTCGGAGTCGAAGCGCACCGCAGCGCGCTCGAGCCCATCGCCACGATCGATCCAGACCTCGCCGCACCCATTGACGAGGACATCGGTCACACCCGGCTCCATGAGGAGAGGCTCGAGGCGCCCCGCACCGACCATGTCGTCACGCAGCCGGGCGACCAGGTCGAGGACGGCATCGTCTCCGAGCACGAGGCCCTCATCGCGCAGCGCTGCTGCCACTCGCCCTGGGGTCGCCTCACCATCGGCAGTCAACAGTCGCGACCGCACTCGATCGATCAACGCGGCGCTCATCCGGCCCGTCCCCGTGCCGCGATGACGGCGGGAAGCAGGCGCCTGACGGCGCGCGCGTGAGCGTCGCGCAGTGAGGGGCCCTCACCGGCGTCGCATCGGCGAGCCAGACTCGACGAGTGTGGGACCTCGCCCAGGATCGGGTCGACCAGCACCTCGGCCACGGCCTGCGTCGACACCCCGCTCGGCTGGCGCCTCACCACGACCCCCAGCGACGCAGCGCGTTCGCGCAGGGAGCCGCCGATGCGGGCTGCCGCGGCCACACCACGCACAGAGGCCGCTGTGACGAGCACCGTCCGATGTGTGCGGCTCAGGGCGAGGTCCGTGGTGTCGTCGAGTGTGCGCGGAAGGTCGAGCGCGACGACATCGAAGGCGCGCTCCCCCGCGTCGAGCACCGACGCGAGCGCATCGGGGGTGACGTGCGACGAGCCCTCACGTCCCCAGGAGAGGACGGAGACCCCCGACCATGTCGGAAGGGCCTGCTCGAGGGTCTGCGGACTCAGCCGACCTCGGGTGTCGGAGAGGTCAGCCCACCGCGTGCCGGGCGCTCCCTCGAGTCCGAGCAGCACGTCGACTCCCCCCGCCAGCGGATCGAGATCCACCAGCAGGACGCGGCTGTCGTGCGCGGCCAGCCCGGCCAGTGTGACCGCGAGGCTCGATGCACCCGCACCCCCGCCCGATGACACGACACCGACCACGAAGCCGTGTCGCAACGGCCCCTCGCCGCTGTCGGCGATGCGGTCGATGAGCCAGCGCTCTGAGTCCGGGAGGCAGGCCACATGCTCGGCACCGAGCGTCACCGCGCGCTGCCAGTCCGCTTCGCCCATCTGGTGCCCGACCAGGACAACATCGCGTCGCCGCTCCGGGCGCAGGCCCGCCATGCGCCCAGCAGCGTCGAGCCCGACGAGGACGAGCGGCGCTCGCGACCAGTGACCCCGGGCCGATTCCGGCTCAGTCGACAGGTGCAGTTCCACATTGGCGGCGGCGGCGAGTCTCAACACGTCGTCGATGAGCGCAGCGTCGTCGCTCACCAGCAGGGGTCGGCCCATGGGTTCCCCGATCGTCGAGGGCAGGCAGTGAGTCACCACCATGCCGGGATGCAGCGCACCGGTGACCGTTCGATGGCCGTCCTGTGGACACGTGGCGCATCACGGGCAACCTGTGGATGGCAGCAGGTACCGTCCCCTCATGGGTCTCGACGGTGCACAGGGGGCTGGAGCATCGGCCGCCTTCTTCGACCTCGACAAGACGATCCTGGCCAAGTCGAGCTCCTTCGCCTTCGCGCGGCCCTTCTACAAGGAGGGACTGATCGGGCGCAGCGACGTCATCCGCAGTGCGTATGCGCAGTTCGTCTACCTCGCCTCGGGGGCGGACCACGACCAGATGGAGACGATGCGCGAGTACATGTCGAAGCTCGTCGCCGGATGGAAGGTCGACAAGGTGCAGGGCATCGTCGGCGAGACGCTCGACGAGATCGTCGACCCGATGGTCTACCAGGAGGCCATCGACCTGATCCGCGAGCACAAGGAGGCCGGGCGCGACGTCATCATCATCTCGTCGTCCGGCACCGACATCGTCGAGCCGATCGGGGCACGACTGGGTGCTGATCTCGCGATCGGCACGCAGGTGGCGATCGAGGAGGGCGCCTACACCGGCGAGATCCTCTTCTACGCCTACGGCGAGGGGAAGGCCGAGGCCATGCGATCGCTCGCGGCTGAGCGCGGGTACGACCTGGCGGAGTCGTATGCCTACAGCGACTCGCACACCGATCTGCCGATGCTCGAGGCCGTCGGACACCCGGTCGCCGTGAATCCGGACGCGGACCTGCGCAAGGTCGCACTCGCACGCGAGTGGCCCGTCGTGGACTTCGCCAAGCCGGTGGCGATGCGTGAGCAGGCGCAACGACGCTCGGCGGTGGCGGCAGGAGCCGGGGTCGCGATCGGGGCCGTGGCGCTGGGGATCACGTGGTACGCCCGTCGCCGCGGCGGAGGCCGCGCCTAGCGCCAGGCCCGCCGAGACCTGCAGCTGGCGTCACAAGATCCACGTGTTGCGACGGCAGCTGCAGGTCTCAGCGCAGAGCGCGACGCAGGCGCTCGGCCAGCACCGGGGTCCTGAGGTCCGGCATCCCCCACCGGATGAACGCATACCCCTCGGCACGGATGGCATCCTCGCGGCGCTTCTCGGCGTACACGTCGGCCGCCGAGCCGTACTTGAGTCGACCATCGCACTCCCCCACCAGTCGATGCTCATCCCAGAGGAAGTCCACCCGTCCGAGGAACAGCCCCTCGGGTGATCGGATGACGACCTGGCACCGAGGCAGCGGCACCCGCTGTTCGACGAAGTAGGCGTAGGACGCAGACTCCAGCGCGGACTCACGCCGGCCGTCGAGCAGCCTGGCCGCGCGCTCGACACGGCGGCATCCCCGCTGCCCCGCCAGGCCTGGGACTCGGTCCGTGGCCGCGCTCGCATCGAACAGGCCCTGCCGCACGGCGGAGTCTCCCGACACGAGTGCGTCGGCCAGGGCGCCGACGCGCGTGAGGTCCAGCCACGCACGCAGCGGCGATGCAACCGGAACCCGTCCGAGCACCAGGTCCCCGGCGGCGAAGTCTCGTACTCGGAAGTCGATGCCACTCCGCGTGCCTGACCATCGACCCAGAGGCACCCCCAGCTGAACCCGAGGCGGAAGAGTCAGCACGGTCATCCCGTGCAGGATCGCCGCGCTCGCGTCGCAGACCACGCTGCCCGGATTGCGGGACGCGGCCGCAACGGCGCGCAGCAGGTGATCCACCCGGACACGGGCGTGGCTGTCGAGGCCATCCAGTGCCGCCTCGCCCCGTGGGAGGTAGGCCCCGCGCGCGACCCGCTGCCATGCGCCCGAGCGCAGGCGCTGGCGGATCTGGTCGCCCGTGAGGCCCGCACTCCGGGCCTGCGCCACGAGCGCCAGCACCGGCAGCTCGGGATCGGGATCTGCTCGACGTGGCACGCCGCGATCGTGGGACACGAATCCGGGTGTCGACAAACGACTGTCCACAGTCGCGTCGAGACCTGCAGTCACCGTCGCATCCTGTGGATCTTGCGACGGCAGCTGCAGGTCTCAGCGAGTACACCCAGCGTGATCAGAGTGCAGCGCCTGCGGCAACCGCCGACGCGTGCCACACGCACCACTCCGCCACGCCGTCGCGGGATCCCGACGCGTACGCGCGCAGTGCCCGCACGTACGACGAGCGTCCCAGCTCGACCATGCCCTGCTCGGGGATGCTGAAGCCCGACGGATCCACGCCGCGGGCCGCCATGACCAGCCGGGTGGTCGCACGCGCGATGAGGCCGGATCCCCACGCGAACGGGCGAAGCGACGCGACCTCCGCGTGGGCCAGGGCAGCGACGACGAGCGCGGGGGCCGCCGTCGGCGACGTCAGCAGGTGGGCCAGCAGGGCCATGCGGTCGGCGGCAGCTCCGGCGGGCGGCAGCGCTCCCAGGTTCAGCGGATCGTCGGCCACCTCTCCTGCGCGTGGACGTCCGAGTTCGTCGTCGACGACGAATCCGTGCGCTGCCAGGGCATGGAGGTGGGCCCAGGCCTGCATCGGAGCGGTCGCGAAGATGTCGACCTGCGTGGGAACCCCCGCCGTGACCCGCAGGGCCGCCTCGAGGACGCGTCCCATAGGGGAGTCCTCGACCGTCACCACGTCGGCGCCGTCGATCACCGCGGAGTCGCGGGCTCCCCGCTGGATGGACGACGCCGCGAACTCGACCGCAGCACTGCGCACGTCACGGCGCCACAGGAGGGCATCGACCGCCTCACGCGCCACCGCCGCGGAGTCCGCGACCACGGGAATCGCCGCCACGGCGCCAAAGGGGTCGGTGGGCGTCGCGAACACGCCCCCATCCAACCAAGGTCTTTGGTTCACTGGTCCACGTGACCGACGAGACCACTCCCGCCCTGTCCAATCTGTCGTACGAGGAGCGGGTGTTCCCGCCCACCCCGGAGTTCGCCGCGCAGGCCAATGCGCAGCCCGGCATCTACGACCAGGCGAACCGCGACCGCCTCGGCTTCTGGGAGGAGCAGGCGCGTCACCTGACCTGGTCCGAGCCCTGGAGCCAGGTGCTCGACTGGTCCGACGCCCCCTTCGCGAAGTGGTTCGTCGGCGGGCGCCTCAATGTCGCGTACAACTGCGTGGATCGTCACGTCGAGGACGGCTTCGGCTCCCAGGTCGCGATCCGGTTCGAGGGCGAGCCGGGCGATCGGCGCGACCTCACCTATGCCGAGCTCCAGGACGAGGTCTGCCGAGCGGCCAATGCACTCACCGAGCTCGGGCTGGTGGCCGGTGACCGCGTCGCCATCTACATGCCCATGATTCCCGAGGCCATCATTGCCATGCTGGCATGCGCGCGCATCGGTGCTCCGCACTCGGTCGTGTTCGCGGGCTTCTCCGCCGAGGCACTGCGCTCCCGCATCGATGACGCCACCGCGAAGCTCGTCATCACCGCGGACGGCCAGAACCGGCGCGGGTCGGCCATGGCACTCAAGCCTGCGGTGGACGAGGCCGTCGCGGACTCCCCGAGCGTGGAACACGTGCTCGTCGTCCGGCGCACCGGCAGCGATGTCGCCTGGACCGACAAGGACGTGTGGTGGCACGACATCGTCGACCGGCAGTCGTCGTCGCACGCGCCCGAGGCGTTCGACAGCGAGCATCCCCTCTTCATCCTCTACACGTCCGGCACGACGGGCAAGCCCAAGGGCATCCTGCACACGTCCGGCGGCTACCTGACGCAGGCAGCGTTCACGCACCGCAACGTCTTCGACCTCAAGCCCGATACCGATGTCTTCTGGTGCACCGCCGACATCGGCTGGGTGACGGGGCACTCGTACATCGTGTACGGGCCGCTGGCCAACCGCGTCACGCAGGTCGTCTACGAAGGCACGCCCGACACTCCCGGCAAGGACCGCTGGTGGGACATCATCGAACGGCACCGCGTGACGATCCTCTACACCGCACCCACGGCCATCCGCACCTTCGCGAAGTGGGGCGACGAGCTTCCGCAGAGCAAGGACCTCTCGAGCCTGCGACTGCTCGGCTCGGTGGGCGAGCCGATCAACCCCGAGGCGTGGATCTGGTACCGCGACGTCATCGGGGGCGGACGCTGCCCCGTCGTCGACACGTGGTGGCAGACCGAGACCGGCGCGATGATGATCTCGCCGCTGCCGGGCATCACGCCGTGCAAGCCGGGGAGCGCGATGGGTCCGCTGCCGGGCATCGGCGCAGCCATCGTCGACGACAACGGCACACCGGTCGGCCACGGCTCGGGCGGATACCTGGTGCTCACCGAGCCGTGGCCGTCGATGCTGCGCGGCATCTGGGGCGATCCGCAGCGCTTCATCGACACGTACTGGTCGCGTTGGCCGCAGTACTACTTCGCCGGGGACGGCGCGAAGTGGGACGAGGACGGCGCCATCTGGCTGCTCGGTCGCGTCGACGACGTCATGAACATCTCCGGTCACCGCATCTCCACCACCGAGGTCGAGTCAGCACTCGTGTCGCACCCCAAGGTCGCGGAGGCGGCTGTGGTCGGTGCGGCTGACGAGACCACCGGGCAGGGCATCGTCGCCTTCGTCATCCTGCGCGGCGGCGTCCCGGCCGAGGAGGCCGAGGGCGACGCGATCGTCACCGAGCTGCGCAACCACGTCGCGCACGAGATCGGGCCGATCGCGAAGCCGAGGCAGATCATGGTCGTCCCCGAGCTGCCGAAGACACGCTCGGGCAAGATCATGCGCCGCCTTCTGCGCGACGTGGCGGAGAACCGGTCGCTAGGCGACGCCACCACCCTCGCGGACCCGACCGTCATGAACCTGATCGCCGACGGGCTGAAGTCCGGCGCCAGCGAGGACTGAGGCATCGCACTCGCGCGGAATGCCCGCGTCGCGCGGGCTAGGGTGAATCGGTGAGCGGCCCGCACGAGATCCTGTCTCGCCCCTCGCTGGGCGAGCGGATCCGGCTGCTGTCGTACCTGCGCGACGAGACGGTCGGCGGGGTGCTGCTCATCGTGGCCGCCGCGATCGCGCTCGTCTGGGTGAACTCCCCCTGGGGCGACGGCTACCTCGCCCTGGTGTCGTGGCAGGTCGGGCCGGCCGCGCTGGGTCTTGACCTGCCGCTCGGAGCGTGGGCGGCGGACGGACTGCTCGCCATCTTCTTCTTCGTCGTCGGACTGGAGCTGAAGCACGAGCTCGTCGTGGGATCCCTCAGTCGACCAGCGCAGGCCGTCGTTCCCGCAGCAGCCGCCCTCGGCGGCATGATCGTGCCGGCGCTGATCTTCGTCGCGGTCAACAGCAGCATGGAACGCGGAGACCTCACCGGGTGGGGCATCCCCATGGCGACGGACATCGCGTTCGCCCTCGCCGTTCTCGCCGTGTTCGGACGTCGACTCCCGGTCGCCCTGCGCGCGTTCCTGCTCACACTCGCCGTCGTCGACGACCTCGGCGCCATCGCCGTCATCGCGATCTTCTACTCCGACAAGTTCAGCCTGCCGTGGTTCCTGGCTGCCATCGCCATGTTCGTCGTGTACGCAATCGCCCAGAGGATGCGCTGGACGTCACCATGGCTGTACGTGCCGGTCGCCCTGCTCGCGTGGTACTTCATGCACGAGAGCGGTGTGCATGCCACTGTCGCGGGGGTGATCCTGGGCCTGCTGACCCGCGTGCGCCCTGATCCCGGCGAGGCGGTGAGTCCTGCCGACCGACTCGCTCATCGGATCCACCCGCTCAGTGCCGGCATCGCCGTCCCGATCTTCGCCTTCATGGCTGCGGGCGTCGACCTGCGCGCCATCGGCATCACGTCCGCCCTCACCGAGCCGGTGGCGATCGGTGTCGGGCTCGGACTCGTGCTCGGCAAGCCCATCGGGGTGTTCGCCGGCGCATGGCTCACCGCGCGCTTCACGCGCGCATCCCTCGCTCCCGGCATCGCCTGGCGCGACATCGCCGCGATCGGTGTGCTGGCCGGCATCGGGTTCACGGTTGCGCTCCTCATCGCGGAGCTGGCCTACGACGACGACCTCCTTCGCCTGGAGTCGGCCAAGGGAGCGATTCTCGCCGCCTCGCTCGTGGCGGCCCTTCTTGCGGCGGTGGCCCTGCGGCTGCGCGGACGCCATTACTCCCGCGTCTTCGAGGAGGAGAACCGTGACGAGGACGGTGACGGCATCCCGGACGTGTACCAGCAACCCGAACCCCGCTAGCCTGACAGCCTGATCCGGCGCGTCCGTCGACATCGCCGAAACGGAGGAGCCATGCCCCCGCAGTCCCCGCCCAGCATCGCCCAGCTGGTCAGCAAGACGGTGTCGGATGCCCAGCGCCTCGCCAGGGCGCAGGTCGCGCTGCTGCAGGCGGAGATGGCGCAGACCGGCGGGAAGATCGGCATGGGCAGCGTGTTCGGCCTCGTCACGGCCGGGGTCGCCACCTTCGCCGGGCTCTTCCTGCTTCTCACGCTCGCGTTCGTCCTGGTGGCTCTGGGCCTGCCGATCTGGGCCGGCATGCTCATCGTCGCGGGCCTGCTGATCGTCATCACCGCCATCACGGGACTGCTGGCGCGCAAGAACTTCTCCGAGGTCAAGGCACCCACGCTGTCGAAGGCTGAGTTCGAGAAGACGAAGGCGGCCATCACCGGCGCCGCTGCCACGGCCGGCCCCGCCGTGACCGGGGCCCAGACTCCCCCGGCGGCCACGTAGCCGGTGACCGTCCTCGACCCTGATTCGGCCATCCGCGCCCCCGGACCCTGGGCGCATCGCGATGTCTCCGCGAACGGTGCCCGCTTTCATGTCGCCGACATCGGCAGTGGACCTGCCGTTCTGCTCCTGCACGGATTCCCCACCTTCTGGTGGACCTGGCGCCGCCAGCTGACGTCGCTTGCCGATGCGGGCTACCGCGCGATCGCGATGGACCTGCGCGGCTACGGCGGCAGCGATCATCCGCCCGACGGCTACGACCCCCGCACGATGGCTGCCGACGTCGCAGGGGTCATCCGCAGCCTCGGCATGAGCGACGCCGTCATCGTCGGTCACGGCTGGGGCGGCGTGGCCGCCTGGTCCACTGCGGTGCTCGAGCCGGAGGTCGTGCGCGCGATCGTGCCCGTGTCGATGCCGCATCCACGTCGCCTCCGCGCTTCGCTCCTCGGCAATCGGCACCAGCGTCGAGCGATGAACTATGCGCTCGGCTTCCAGGTGCCGTTCCTCCCCGAGCGATCACTGACGGCCGCGGACGGAGCACGCATCGTCGAGCTCATCGCCGGTTGGAGCGGCGACGCATCGTGGCTCGACGACGACACCGCTACCACGTACCGCGCCGCCTTCCTGCGCTGGCCCACAGCGCACACGTCGGTCGAGTACCACCGGTGGGCGGTGCGCTCGATCATTCGCCCTGACGGTCTTGGCTACATGTCGCTCATGGAGGCTCCCGTGCAGTGCCCGGTGCTGCAGGTGCACGGGACGGGCGATCCGATGATCCTTGCCTCGTCCGTCGACGGGAGCGAGGACTACGTGCGCGCCGCCTACTCGCGGGTCGACCTCGACGCCGGTCACTATCCGCACGAGGAGCGCCCAGAGGTGTTCACAGCGACCCTGCTGGAATGGCTGGCGTCTTCGGACCGGACGTGACGAGACCGCGAGACCGGCTCGGGCGCCCCCTGCCCGCCGATGCGCCCGACGCGGAGCGTGCACCCGACGTCCCGTCCGTCGCGGGACTCGACGATGCGCAGGTCTGGCAGGTGGCGTGGACGTGCCTGCAGGACGGCCTGCCCTTCCATGCCCACGAGGTGTGCGAGGAGCGCTGGCGCATGTGCCCGCCCGAGGATCGTGGTCTGTGGCGGGCCCTCGCCCAGTGGGGCGCCGCGGAGACGCATGCGGCCCGCGGGAACACCGAGGGAGCGCGGCGTCTGGCCACACGCGCACTCGCAGGCCTGGCCGATCGACGTGACGAAGGCCTCCCACTGGAGGTGGTCCGGGAGCGCTGCGCATCGCTACTGTGACGCTGAGTCCGCCGAGTGGCGTGGAATGGTCGCGACACGCCGGGGCTGCGCCCCGCGGCGCGACCATCCCACGGCTCTCGGCGGGCAGGGCCAACGAGGAGGTTCCATGAGCGAGCAGCAGGTGCTCGTCGTCGGGGCGGGATTGTCCGGGCTAGCGACGGCACTGGGTGTCGCCCTCCGGGGCGGTCGAGCCGTCGTGCTCGAGTCCAGTGCGCTCGTCGGAGGTGCCGCGGCCTACTCCGGCGGCATGGTGTGGGTGGGCGCCAACCACGTCGCGGCGCGCGAGGGCATCGTCGACGACCTCGGCCTCGCCGAGGAGTACGTCCGCGACCTCACCGCCGAGCATCCGGACCTTCTCGACGAGGTCGCCATGAAGCGATGGCTCGATATCTCGCCGGAGGCCATCGAGTACTGGGAGAACGTCGGCGCCATCCGCTGGGAGATCATCCCCGACCTCGCGGACTACCACTCCGAGGCCGCTGGCGCACTCGAGGTGGGTCGCTACCTCACGAATGCCGTCATCGACGGCTCGGAGCTCGGCCAATGGCGGGAGCTGCTGCGGGTCAGCCCCAACTTCCCGGTGGGCATGACGTACGCCGAGATGCACGTGAAGGGCCGACGCTCCTCGAGTGTCGCGGCCGACGACACCGAGGCGAGTGTGGAGGACGACGAGATCGCCCAGCACGGCGGCGTGCCCGCGTTCGGCAGGACGGACGCAGCAGGCGCGACTTCGCGTGACGGGGATCCGCTCACCTTCGGCACCGGCGTCGTCGCGAGCTTCCTCGCGCGCATCCTGCGCGAGCCGGGTGTCGAGATCCGCCTGTCGACCCCCGTGACATCGCTGATCACCGACGCGGCCGGTGCCGTTGTCGGCGTGCGCGCAGAGTCGCCGGACGGATCCGTCGAGCTCCACGGACCGGTCGTGCTCGCCACGAGCACCTACGACTGGAACCCGGAACTCGTGGAGGAGTTCCTCGGCCTCGGCCCCGATGACTTCAGCAGCCTTGCGCCCACAAGCCTCACCGGCACGGGCATCACCATGGCCCGCGAGGTGGGTGCCGACGTCGCACGCGTACCGGCGACGAGGGTGCCGATCGTTCCGGGCTGGAACTCACGCTCGGACACCGGAGTGTCCAACGGACCGGAGTACGCACTCCCCCACTGCCTCATGGTCGACCGCGCGGGCCGGCGGTTCTGCGACGACTCCTACTGGGTCACGATCGTGCGCGGTGCACTCAATCCCGATGATCGCCACCTGCCGTTCTACCTGGTGTGGGACGAGCAGCACCACCGCAAGTACGGCCTCGGGTTGACCCCTCCCGGCGGGGAGTACCCCGCGGAGTTCGTCATGCAGGCCGGGGATCTCACCACCCTCGGCGAGCAGCTCGGCATCGACGGGGATGAGCTGGCACGCACGGTGGCGCGGTTCAACGAGCACGCAGAACTCGGCGAGGACCCGGAGTTCGGGCGCGGCAGCGTGCCGTTCATCCTGCGCTTCGCAGGTGATCCGTCGCACTCGCCGAGCCCGGTACTCGGGCCGCTGACGGAGCCGCCGTTCTACGGCACGCGACTGAAGTTCGTAGGCACCGGGATCGGCTCCAGCGGCCTTCGCGCCGACGGCGACGGACACGTGCTCAGCACGTCGGGAGACGTGATCCCCGGGCTCTACGCGGTGGGGTCGGTGGCCGCGCTGACGACCATGGGCAGCGGCTACAACAGCGGCTTCGCTCTCGGGCGCGGCCTCACCGTCGCCTACCTCGTCGCCCAAGAGCTGGTGCCCTGAGTCCGCCGAGAGCCGTGGAATGGTCGCGACACGCCGGGGCTTCGCCCCGCGGCGCGACCATTCCACGGCTCTCGGCGGACTCAGTCGCGGATGCGGCAGGACCCGGTGTCGGCGAGCCCCCGACGCGGAGCATCCAGCGCCCGCTGGAGTTCGGGCACGGTGAGCGCGTAGCCCGTGTCGTCGGCCTCGTCGTCCGCCCCGAAGACCATGCCCAACACCTGGCCGCCCTCGTCGAGCAGCGGACCCCCGGAGTTGCCGGGCAGCACGACTCCCCGGAAGGCGTACACCTCACGCTCGACACCTGACTGCCCATAGATGTCATCGCCGACCGCGCGAACCATCGTGCGGATCCGCGCCGGCTCGACGCGGTAGGGCCCCGACTCCGGGAACCCCGCGACTGCCGCGGCCTGTCCCGATGCGGCCGGCGCCTGCACGAGGTCCAGCGACCGCGCCTGAAGTTGGGGCACCGACAGCAGCGCGATGTCGACCTGCGGGTCGAAGTGCACGACGGTGGCACGCAGCGGGCGGTCGCCCTGTCGCACGCGTACATCGGGCTCATCCACTCCCGCGACCACGTGCGCATTGGTGATGACGAGCCCGGGCCGGATGACGAAGCCGGTGCCCGTCACGGCAGACGAGCACTCCGGGGTGTCGCCGCTGACCTCCACGATCGACTCCCGCGCCTCGTCAACGGCAGCCGTGACCGACGCAGGATCCGGAGGCGGCACGTCTGGTCCGGTGATCTGGGCCAGCCCGGAGAACACCCTGGGCACATCGGTCTGTCCGACGAGTGTGCGCAGACTCGTGAAGGCATTGCGCGCCTGCGGCGGCACGACGGAGTCGAGCGCGACAAGCACCCTCGACTGGGTCACCTGCTCCGACACCAGCGACACCGGCAGGTACGCGAGTGCACTCGCGATGATCCAGACGACCGCGGCGAATGCAAACACGTTCAGCGCAGCACCTGCAACGTTGTCGACCAGTCGCACCGGCCGCCACGTGATGCGGTTGCGCAGCCGCTGTCCGAGCATCGAGGCCGCGAACTGCCCGATCAACGCGACGACAAGCACTCCCACGGCGACCGCGGCAACCTTGAGCCACTCCGTGTCGATGAATCTGTCCACGACGCCCGGCAGGATGAACGCCGCCGCAAGTCCGCCGCCGAGGAATCCGACGAAGGACAGCAGACCCGCCACGAAGCCACGGAACCAGCCCGCGACGGCGAAGACGAGCAGCGCACCGATGAGGACCCAGTCGACGATCGTCACGGCACCGGCTCCGGCTCATCGAGCGGGACGACTCGCGAGTCGTCCCAGGGCTGAGCCCATCCGGCACGGTCGAGCAGCCCCGCGATGAGCCCCGCGGTGAATCCCCACACGAGCAGGCCACGCACCTCGAAGCCAGGCCCGACATAGCCGGACGGATGCACCACCCGGCAACGGTGCGCGGGATCGATGAACTCATCGATGGTGATGCGATGAACGCTCGAGACCTCTGCGGGATCACGGGCCCACACAGGTGAAGGCTCGCGCCACCAGCCGAGCACCGGCGTGACGACGAAGTCGGTCACCGGCACCCACAGGTCGGGCAGCTGAGCGAACACGTCGACCCCTGAAGGATCGAGCCCGGTCTCCTCGTTCGCCTCGCGCAGCGCGGCCTGCACAGCGGTCTCGTCATCATCGACGGCTCCGCCCGGCAGGGCGGGCTGTCCCGCGTGGGCCCGCATGGTGCTGGCCCGCTGGATGATGAGCAGGTCGCGCTCCGGCCCGAAGAGCATGAGCACTGCCGAGTGGCGACCCTGCCCATGCGGCGGGACGAAGCGCGTGAGGTCGTCCGCCTGCACGGCAGCCGCTACCTCGGCGACGGGCGCCAGCCAGTCCGGCAGCGCGGCCACGTCGAAGGCTCGCCCCTGGCGCGACCACTGCGTCGTCATGCGCGACCCGAGTCACGGACCAGGCGCTCGGCCTCCGAGGCATCGGTAGGCCCCTCGCCGAACGACGGGCACCAGCGTGACACCGGGCACGCTCCGCAGGCGGGACGCTTCGCATGGCAACGACGACGGCCGTGCCAGATGACTCGATGGCACATGAGGGTCCAGTCCTTGGACGGAAACAGGTCCATCAGGTCGCGCTCGACCTTGTCGGGATCGGTGTGCTGCGTCCAGCCGAGACGACGGGCGAGTCGACCCAGATGGGTGTCGACGGTGATGCCGGGCACGTCGAACGCATTGCCGAGGACGACGTTGGCGGTCTTGCGGCCCACACCGGGCAGTGTGACGAGGTCGTCGAGTCGAGCCGGCACCTCGCCACCGTAGCGATCGGTGAGGGCCCGCCCGATGCCCTGGAGAGTCGCGGCCTTCTGGCGGAAGAAGCCGGTCGGCGCGATCATCGCCTCGAGCTCGGCGCGATCGGCTCCCGCGTAGTCGGCTGCAGTGGGGTACGCCGCGAAGAGTGCGGGAGTCACCTTGTTGACGCGCTGGTCGGTGCACTGCGCACTCAGCACGGTCGCGACGAGCAGCTCGAGCGGCGTCGTGAAGTCCAGTTCGCAGTGTGCGTCGGGGTACGTCTCGCCGAGCACTGCCACGATCCGCCGTGCCCTGCGCCTGAGGGCGGCGGGGTCCTCCCCGACTCCGGTTCCCCGCTTCACCGCCATGCCGGTAGCGTATGTGGCACGGGCACGACGACGGTGACGACGAAGCGGGGCAGACGACATGGACGACGCATTCCTGCAGGCGCCCCTGTTCTCCGCCCTCGATCCTGAGGGGGCTGCCGCCCTTCGCGCCTCACTGGTCGCCCGCGATCTGGCCAAGGGCGAGGTGATCTTCTCCGAGGGCGAGCCGGGCCACCAGATGTACGTCATCGTGGAGGGCAAGGTGAAACTCGGCCAGACGTCGTCGGACGGCCGTGAATCCCTCCTCGGCGTGCTGGGCCCGGGCGAGATGTTCGGCGAGCTCAGCCTCTTCGACCCAGGACTTCGCACCTCGACCGCCACTGCCCTCACCGACTCCATCGTGCTCGCGCTCGGCAATGACCAGCTGCGACCCTGGCTCAGCGGTCGTCCCGAGGTTGCGGCCGCACTGCTCCAGGCCCTCGCCCGTCGCATTCGGCGCACCAACGAGGCCATGGCCGATCTGGTCTTCTCGGATGTTCCCGGTCGCGTCGCAAAGGCGCTGATGGAGCTGGGCGAGAAGTTCGGCGAGATCACGCCGGACGGCCTGCTCGTCACGCACGACATGACGCAGGAGGAGCTGGCCCAACTGGTCGGCGCCTCCCGTGAGACCGTCAACAAGGCCCTCGCCGACTTCGCCCAGCGCGGCTGGATCCGCCTGGAGTCCCGCCAGGTGCTGATCCTGGACGTCGAGCGCCTGGGCAAGCGCGCCCGCTAGGCCCCCGCCTGTCGTTGAGTGGTGAGTTGTGCTCGACACGCCACGGCGTGGCGTGCGCACAACTCACCACTCAACGCGAGCGGGCGGGCGCTCCGTCAGCGTCGCTTGGGCGTACGGACGGCTGACTCCACCGAACTGGTGATCAGGACCTCCGCCGAGTTGGTCGCGAACCTCGCATCACCCGGGGAGCTGAACGTCACGCGGCAACCGCCACCGCCGGCGGGAACGACCAGGGTGGCGCCGTCGAGCAGGCACCGGCCCCGCTGGTTCACGATGACACCCGCTCCATTGCCGGTGGACATGACCAGCGTCACCCGGGTGCCAGCCGGATAGTCGAGGACGTCGTCGTCCGCCCAAGGCGCGCCCGCCACACCGTCGATTACCGGGCTGACGGAGATCGGATTGGGCACGAGACGAGGCTGAACGTCGATCGTCTGGGTGACGAGACGCTCCAGTCGGGGGTGGCGCTCATTCTGCAGTTCCAGCTGCACGTCCGTGAGGCCCGTGTGCAGGGGCACCCAGTCGAAGGTCGCCAGCCCACCGGCGGTCTCCTTGTCGGGCGAGACCGCGCGACCGTCGACCAGGAGGGAGACGGTCCCTCGGTAGATGTCCGGCAGCTGGGCGATCACGAACGCGGGCACGCCGATGCGCATGACCGGGGGCATGAGCAGTTGAACCGCCACGGGATGCGTGACGACGGGGAGGTAGCCGGTGCCACTGGCGGAGGCACCCACGGCCGGCGTGCCCGTCTCCGGGTCGGCAGCGGGCTCGAAGACGGTGTGGAAGGCGTAGGTGCCGGCGTCCGGCGGCGTCCACGTCAGGTTGGCCACCGCATGGCTCTGCCCCTCCTCCGACGCGACCTTGACCTCTCCGATGCGGCCCCGGCTCGCCTCGTAGAAGGTCACGGTGCCGCTCACCGGAGCGCTGCCCTCGGACGTGTGGACGGTCGCCAGCAGGCCCATCGGAATGAACCGCTCGGCCTTGTTGGGCACGTAGACGCGGCTGGTCGTGGGGACGGCATCGACCCGGATGGTGGACTCGCGCAGGTCGAGTCCATCACCGCTGGCGGCCACCGTCCAGGTGCCGGCGGCGGTGGGAACGATGACGGCGCTCCCCTGACCCTTCGCATTCAGGGATGCGTAGGCGACGTCGCTCCCGCGTGCCGAGTAGGCGACCACCTCCACCGTGGTGTTGGCGAGACCTGGCGCGACCACGTCGACCCGCTGCGCGACGCCGGCCACCCCGTTGCCCGCGGCGACGAATCCGGTGGGCGCGCCAGAGTCCGCGCTGGCTGCCACTGCTGGGACGGCACCTGCGATCAGCGCCCCGGCCCCGACGAGGCTCACCGCCACTCCAGCGATCCTGAAGCCCGTCATGGACCGACCCTCCTTCATGGCGCCCGGCACTACTTCGTCCCCTTGAGCGGCGTGGCATTGCTGGGGCAGGTGCCGCCGACGTAGTGCCAGGCGTTGTCCGGCGTGAGGGGCGCGTTGACGTTGTCGAAGGTGATGTAGATCGCCATGTCGGCTTTGCTGCCGCCACTGACGGCGTACCACTGGGTGGACACCGAGTTTCCACCCGAGCCCGCGTAGTCGGCACCGATCTTGTACTGCAGGTCACCGGAGCTGCTGTCACGAGTGCCGCAGATGAAGGTGGGGAACAGCGGTCCCCACTCGCTGTTCACGTACCAATTGCTGTCGTACCAGGCCGACTTGCCCGGGTTCTTGTAGTTCCATTCCGACAGTTGCGCCGTGCAGGCACCAGGACCCATGCCTTGGACGTAGCCGACGAGCGAGAGTTGCTGATTCGACACGTTGCTCGATGCGTCGGCGTTACTCGACGTACTGCCGCTGGAGGACAAGGCACAGGCTGTGGCTCCGGCCGGCACCACGCTGGGCGCGGTTCCTGTCGAGGTGAACGAATACTTCGTGTTCAGCGGCACGACCCTCGTCAGGCCCGTGCCCTGATACGCACTTCCCGAGTCCTCGATGAGGGAGGAGCCTCCCGTGGCGATCTGGCTGACCACGAACGTGTTCGACACCGGCTGGGTCCTGCCGCTGTAGGTGGGACTCGTGATGGTCGCATTGCCCGAGCCCTGCACACCCGTGGTCGACGCGAACCCGAGATTCGGCGGCAGCTGCACCGAGGTGGTGCTGGTGCCGTTCGAGCCGTTGTTCAGCTGCACATAGCCCAGCGGCGCGCACCCGGACGATGGGCACGACGGCTTGACACTCGTCTGAATGGTGCTGGGGTAGGGACCCATCACGGCGTACAGGGTCCCCGTGGTCGGATCGAACTGCGCCCAGGTGAAGGTGGTCTTGCCCAGGCTTGTCTGCGACGTCGCCGTGACGGGAATGTACGTCGTGACGGAGTTGGCGTCCCAGAAGCACCATGCCGAGTAGCTGACGGCCTGAATGCCGCCGAGATAGAGCGTCACCTGCTTGTTGTCGCTCGACTTGTGACTGGGGTAGGCGTCGTTGCAGGTCTGCGGCGGGGTCACCAACTGTGGAGCGGCCAAGGTGCTGGGGTCGGTGACCGTGGGTCCCGTCCCGAAGTTGATCGACGAGGGAAGGCACGTCGTCGCCGACGACCCCTGATTGCTCGCGATGGCATTGGCGCACGCGACCATGTAGGTCGAGCAGGCGGCCGAGCTTACGTTGGCCTTGTTGCAGGTCGTCGCAGCCCAGGTGAGCAGGGTCTTGGCAGTGTTGGCGTAGCTGGTTCCCTGGGTCTTGAGATCGGTCGCTGACATCGTGTACGTGCCGTCGGGCTGGCTGGCGGCGTTGGTGAAGGCAGTCGCCAGGGACTGGTACTGATTCGACCAGCTCTGCGCATTGGTCAGCATCCAGTAGACGCCCTGGCTTGCCTGGCTGACAGATTGGCCCGCAGTGGAATCGGCGATGAGGTTCTCGATGGGCGCGTATGTCACCGACACCACGCCACAGCCGGACGTCGACGTAGTCGAGCACGGCATGCCCGACACCATCGCGTTGAAGTTCGTGTCGAAGGCATTCAGCGCGGTCGTCGGGTCGCTCGACGTGATGGGCTGGTAGCCGGAGACGGCGCCGCAGCTTGAGATCCCCAGACACATCTCCGTCACGTTGACCGAGGTGACGGAGTTGCTGGACGCGACCGCTCCGGAGAAGGTTCCTCCGGCTGAGCTCGAGGAACCCGGCGTGGAGTACGACACGCTCAGGCTCGCCTTGAGGTCCTGCGCTTCGCTCTGGCTCGCCGTCTGCATCTGCAGGACGGCCTTGTAGACCCCGCCTGACGTGTACTGGACGGCGACCTGGTCGCCGCACGCGGCCAGCAGCGGCAGCGCCGTGGTGATGCTGGTGATCTTCGACGTGTCGTAGGTGAGCGAAGGAGCCAGGTTCGTCACCAGACCTGCCGTGGCGACCGTTGCGACGGCGTAGACGCTGGCTGCGTCCTGGGTGCTGGTGCCCGAATAGGAGGCACTGAGGCTGGTCTTGAGGCCGCCCGCCTTGAACGAGGCGGAGGTGCCCGCGTTCACGGACTCAGAGACCTGAGTGGACGTGCTCTCCGTGACCAGGTTGGAGACCACGGCCGTGTTGCCCCCGGAAGAGGTGCTGTAAGGGTCGTATGCGACGCACTTCGGCCTCGTCAGGCTACTGCTCGTCGTGATGGAGGTGGTACCGGAGTACACGGCCTGGGTGGGGCTCAGGATCGGCGACGGCGAGGTCTGGGAGCCGAGGCTGGAGCCGTTGACACCGGCCTCGTACGAGTATGTCGCATTGGTGTCCGCCGCGGTGGTGCGGACCTGCCTGCGGCGCTGAAGTGACTGCGGATCGAAGGCCCCGGATCGGCTGAGGATCTCCGGAATCCGGATGCCCTGAGCAGGTGCCGGTCGACTGCGCGGATCCGTCGCGATGAACGTGACGGCCGCCCGGACATCGGAGACGGGCTGCATCATGCCCAGCGCCTGGAAGCTGATGGATTGGCCCACCGCGTCGTAGACCGGGGCGCTGACGCTGTCCGTGAAGGTCAGGCTCCGCTGGCGCTCACCCTCGCCGTACGAGATGCCCAGTACGGGGTTGGGTCCCAGAAGGGCCGTGAAGTTCTGGGCGAGCTCACCCGCACTCACCAGATACGGGTCGCCGGTCACCGGGACGACCCTCGCATAGGGCGCAGGGGCAAGCATCGTGATGTTCGCGGTGCCCTTGTTGGTCGACTGGATGAAGATGCTGCCCGAGACGAGGCCGATCCGTCGTGCTCCGGCCGCCAAGTTGATCGGCTCGATCGACACGACGTCGCCGAGGCCGGGCAACTGCTTCGCGACGCCACTCGGAGGCTCGCCCGCCAGGGCTGCACCCGAAGCGCTGACACCAGCGCCACCGAGCAGCGCAAGGCACGTCAGGGCCGCGACTGTCGAGCGATGCGTGGAACTGCGAAGCCTCATGACGCACCCCTGCCTGCCGATGGTCTCTGAGCGAGCCAATCAGCAGTTGGCGCGCAGCCCTCGACAGATGTTCAGTATTCGGAACATTTGCGGGGGACAGGGTCAGGCCAGTACGGCGCGCAGTTCCACGCCGGACGACAGCTCCTGCCTCTGCCAGCGGATGCACACCTCGTCGAGCATCTGCGACCCGAGACCGGGCACCGCCACCGGCGACAGTCCGCAGCCGTCGTCACGCACGTGGACCCTCACGAGGCCTGCCTCCACCTCCCCGATCTGCACCGTCACCTCCCTCGCGCCGCCGTGACGCACCGCGTTGCCGACTGCCTCGCGCACGATTTCGATCACGGCCGTGCTGAGTCCGGGCTGCTCGCGCAGTCGAACCGATGCCTCGGGTGCGAGGTCCACGCGCACCTCAGCGACACCGGTCCACAGGGTGCTGATCTCGCGCAGACCGTGCTCGACGCCGGCGGCGGCCTGCTCGCCTAGATCGATCGCTGCGAGGGCCTGGTCGAGTCGCTGCCGGACTTCAGCGATCTGTCCGGGCCCAGTGTCCTCGCGGAGGAGGAGCATGGCCGAGATAAGCGCGGACTGGACGGAGCCGTGCAGCACCATCGACATGCGCCTGCGAATCGACCACACCTCGCGCCGCATCACGGCCAGCTGACGCGCGAGGGCTTCGTTCACTGCCTCGATCCCACGATCCACTTCCCGCTGCTGCTGCTGCACCAGGACCGTCATGGAGATAGCCATGGAGATGATCGTCCGGTAGCCCAGCGACATGAGTGCGAAGTTCTGCCAGTCTCCCCAGATGCGGGCATCCGCGAAGGCGAGCCCGGTCGCGCCGAAGACGACGAGGTAGACGAGGAGGAGGGATGCGATCGCCGTCCTGCCGGTCGCTCTCCGCCAGCGCCGCGGCCAGACCCACCGGATCAGGACCAGGCACAGCGAGGTGACGAGGTACAGGACCGCTGCCGTGAGGTAGGCGCGGCGAGGCGCACCGGCGAGCGGTGCGATGAGAGTGAAGGTCGCGGCCGAGAGGATCAGGATGAGTCCCGGCCTGATCGAGGCCGGCACATCGACCTGCGCATGGAGCACACCTAGGGGTTCGGCCTGTCTACGGGAGCCCCGGGCGGATGGAAGGTCGACGACAGGGAGCTCGCGGGCGTACCGATGGCTCATCGGCCTGATGACATCACTCACGGCAACGCGGAGAGACTCCAGCACTCGATCGTTGCCCGGCTCATCCGACGACGACTCCAGTGCCTTCCTCACGGAGGCGAGGGCAGGGTCGAGGACGGCGTGGGTCTCGGTACGCAACTCCTCCTCGGCCTCTCGAAGTCGCTCGGCCATCGTCGAGCTGGCATCGACCAGCCGCTCCTGCTCTGCCACAAGCAGGCGCCGACGCTCACGATGCTCGCGGCCGCGCGTGACCACGGCGCAGGCGATGCCCACCCCCAGCAGGGTGTACGCGAGATTCGTGAGCGTGCGCTGGCCGACGGGCGCCGTCGATGTGACGTGCAGGACCCACGAGGCGGACACCGGCGAGACGAGCAGCGCGATCACTGCGCTCTTCGTCAGTGCCGCCGCAGCGAGGACGACGAAGGCGACCGTGGTGTCACCGGCCGACGAGTGCGGCAGTCCGAGCAGCGGTCGCGCAGCAAGGATCACCAGCACCCCTGCCGCAGTGGCAGCGGCGCTCGCAGCCAGCCATGCACCCGCGGGACCGCGCTGGGTGAGGATGTCGAACATGACGTTCGGAGACATGGACACGGCGACGAAGACGATGATGGCCGGAGCCGACATGAGCGAGGCGCAGGTCACGAGCTGGATGCGCGCGAGAGCGTCCTTCACGTGCCAAGCATGCACAGGCTAGGCGTTCTCCGTCAGGGGGATCCCGGACGCCAGCATGAAGCTCCGGGCGGCGACGACTCGCGCACTGCCCTCCTCAGCCTGCTCGACGCCGATGGCGGCCAGCGCTCGGGTGATCACGCTGTGCACCGCTCTCACCGTGGTGCCTCGAGCTTCGGCGATCTGCTGGTTCGTCATGCCGAGCGCGACCAAGCGCAGGACGCTGATCTGCGTGCGGGAGAGACCGGCAAGGGGGCGCCCCGGATCCCGGTCGTGTCGGTACCGCTCGTCGGTGACGCCCCGCAGGGTGGCATCGAGGGCCTCGACGAGCGCTCCCGGCTCGGCAAGCCGCTCCTTGCGCAGGTAGGCGACACCGGTCGGCAGCGAAGCAGGATCACGGCCGGCGAACCGTGCATCGGGCAGGTTGGTCAGGAACACCACCGCCAGGTGTGGTCGCGCGGCGAGTAGCGCATCAGCCACGTCGAATCCCGTGGGACCAGGGCCCAGGTCGACGTCGAGCACCACCCCGTCCGGGTCGGCGACGTTGCAGACCCGCCGAGCGTCACTGGCCGACGCGGCGGTGCAGACGTCGAATCCCACCTTCTCGAGCAGATCCGCGAGCAGCCCCCGGGTCATGGGGTCGTTCTCGACGACGAGGACGCCGCGCCCCAAACCCGGTGTGGTCACCACGCCCCCACTCTGGCACGCGGGCCCCGGCTCGAGGCCGGGATGTTCGCCGCACGGAACGTCGCGCTCGACGGACTCGCGTGACGCCCCCCGCCTGTCGTTGAGTGGTGAGTTGTGCTCGACACGCCACGGCGTGGCGTGCGCACAACTCACCACTCAACGACAGGCGTCCAGGTAGGCGACCTGAGCGCGCACGGTGAGCTCAGCAGCCGGCCACACCTCACGGGGCACGTCGGCGTACACGACCTCGACGATGCCCGCCGGTGACGTGATCCCCGACTCGTAGACGGCCCGGACCTGCGCGAGCCGTTCGCGGCGATGCGCCAGATAGCCGTCGATGACCCCGACAGGGTCGCGCAGCACGGGCCCGTGACCGGGCAGGATCCGCACGAGACCCAGGTCGGCTGCGAGGTCACGGAGGCGGTCGAGGCTGTCCAGATAGTCGGCGAGGGTGCCGTCGGGCCAGGCGACCAGGGTCGTGCCGCGCCCCAGCACGGTGTCGCCCGTGAGGATCGATCCGTCGGACGGCACCACCAGGCTCACGCTGTCGCCCGAGTGACCCGGCGTCGCGACCACCTGCAGCACGGTCGAACCGAGATCGACGACGTCACCGTCGACCAGGCCCTCATCGCCCAGCCGGTGCCCGGGATCCAGCGCGCGGACGCCGACACCCAGGTGCTCGGCCAGGGCTCGGGCTCCGGCCGAGTGGTCCAGGTGCCCGTGCGTGAGCAGCACCGCGACGACCCGTTGCTCCTGCGACTCCAGGTACTTGGTCACAGCCGCGAGGTGAGCCGGATCGTCTGGCCCGGGATCGACGACGACGACGTCGTGATCGCCGATGACCCACGTGTTCGTGCCGTCGAGCGTCCAGGCAGAAGCATTGGGCGCGAGCACGCAGGCGGCGACATCAGTGGCGCGCCCCCCGCTCCAGGGCTCCTGCGATCCGGTAAAGGGCATTACTCGACCGCTCACGCGGACTCCATCGGAAGGCCGTCACTCTCCCGCGTGTGGGGCGCTACGTGAGGGTCGCTGATGACCTCGCGAGTGCGGTCGTTCACCAGGATCCACCGCGAGGACCCGGCATCATCCACCACCCGCAGGGGCAGAAGCGGCACGACAGCGCGTGTCGAGCCTGCTGCGATGACGTCAGCCGCCGTCCCGAAATCCGAGATCCAGCGCAGGACCGACTCGGTCGGCGGGAGCATCGGCAGGTCGCCGGCCGCGAAGGATCCGAGCGCGTCGGCAGGCCGAAGCCACCCGCCCCTGTCGGCCTCCGTCGTCGTGAGCCGCGCGTCGTCACCCACGACCATCGCCGCGAAGAACCGCACGTCGTAGCGTCGCGTCTCCCCCTCCGGCGTGACCCAGTGATCGATGATGGGCATCGCCATGGCGTCGACCTGTACAGCCCCGTCGCACGTCACCAGGCCCAGGTCCAGGCCCACCTCCTCGCGTGTCTCACGGACAGCGCAGGAGTAGAGCGCGTGCAGCTCGTCCGGATCGGCGCTCGCCCGTCGTGCGAGCTCATGCACGTCGCCGCCGATGACAGAGACGCGCGCGGCCCGATCGACGTCATCCAGTCGCCCCCCGGGGAACACGTGCATGCGCGGCGCGAAGGCCATGGTCGCCACCCGGCGCATCAGGTAGGTCTCCACGCCCTCCATGCCATCGCGCACGAGGACGACGGTCGCCGCAGACGGGACGTTCGCGCTCACGCGTGCAACCTCGACGCCATCGCGGCTACTCGGCGAGTTCGACGATGAGCTCCACCTCGACCGGTGAGTCCAGGGGCAGCACGGCGACTCCCAGGGACGATCGGGCGTGCCTGCCGATGTCGCCGAAGGCCTCGAGCAGCAGGTTGCTCGCCCCGTTCATGACGACCGGCTGGCCGGTGAAGTCGGGAGCGCTCGCGACGAAACCCGTCACCTTGACGATGCGCGTCACCGAGTCCAGTGGCGCCACGGACTTCACCGCGGCGATCGCGTTGAGCGCGCACACTGCAGCGAGCTCAGCCGCGCGCTCCGCGCTGACCTCAGCCCCCACCTTGCCGGTCTCGAGCAGGACACCGTCGACGATGGGCAGCTGGCCCGAGATGTGGACGTGGCGCCCGGTGCGCACTGCCGGCACGTAGGACGCCACGGGTGGCACGACCTCATGCACCGTGAGCCCGAGCGCAGCGAGGCGCAGCTCGACGGCCGACATCAGGACTGCCCCGTCGGACGCTTGAGGTAGGCGACCATGTTCTCCGGGTTCGGCCCGGGCACGACCTGGACGAGCTCCCAGCCGTCCTGGCCCCAATTGTCGAGGATCTGCTTGGTTGCGTGCACGAGCAGCGGCACGGTGGCGTACTCCCATGTGGTCATGGGTCGACAGTAGACCCACGGGGATCAGCGCACGTCGCCGAATAGGCTGGAGCGATGACCGAGCGACTGTGGCCCGATGTGGCCATGCACGTCGTCTCGGGCAAGGGCGGCACCGGCAAGACGACCGTGGCGGCTGCCATGGCCCTGGCCCTCGCCCGCGAAGGGCGCCGCACGCTCCTGATCGAGGTCGAGGGCCGGCAGGGCATCGCCCAGCTCTTCGACACCCCTCCGCTGCCGTACGAGGAGCGCAAGGTCGCCGTCGCACCCGGGGGCGGTGAGGTGTGGGCCCTGGCCGTCGACCCGCAGGAGGCGCTGCTCGACTACCTGGAGACCTTCTACAACCTCAAGCGCGCGGGCGCCGCGCTACGCAAGATGGGTGCCGTCGACTTCGCGACGACCATCGCCCCGGGCCTGCGTGACGTCCTGCTGACCGGCAAGGCCGTCGAGGTCGTCCGACGCAAGGGCAAGGGGGAGGCCGACGCCTACGACGCCGTCGTCATGGATGCTCCGCCGACCGGGCGCATCGCCAAGTTCCTCAACGTCAACTCCGAGGTCTCCGGCCTCGCGCGCGTTGGCCCGATCCGCAACCACGCCGACCTCGTCATGGGCGTGATCGCGTCTCCGATGACTGCCGTGCACCTGGTGACGCTGCTGGAGGAGATGCCGGTTCAGGAGACGATCGACGGCGTGGCCGAGCTCCGGTCGGAGGGGCTGCCCGTCGGCGGGATCGTCGTCAACATGACGCGCCCCCCGATGCTCACGTCGGAGCAGATGGCGCACGCCACGGCAGGCACGCTGCCCGTGAGCGGCATCGCCGCTGCACTCGAGAACTGCGGCCTGGGCGCCCACGAGAACGCGATCGTGCCCGCGCTCCTCCGCGAGGCCGCCGACCACGCCCAGCGCGTCGCCCTCGAGGAGCGCGAGCGGTCTCGTATCGCAGACCTCGGCCTGCCCACGTTCGAGCTCCCCCTGCTGGGCGGCGGGATCGACCTCGGGGGCCTGTACGAGCTCGCCGGGATCCTCCACGAGGGAGGGCTGTGATGAGCGGCCACCTGTTCGCGAAGGCACCCCGGCTAGACATCGACTCGGTGCTCTCCGATCCGAGCGTGCACATCATCGTGTGCACGGGTGCCGGTGGAGTGGGCAAGACCACGACGGCGGCGGCACTGGGCCTGCGGGCCGCTGAGTCGGGCCGGCATGTGTGCGTCCTGACGATCGATCCGGCCAAGCGGCTCGCCCAGGCAATGGGGCTGACGACGCTCGACAACACCCCTCGCCAGATTCCCGGGGTGTGCGCACCGGACGGCTCCGGCTCGCTCTTCGCGATGATGCTCGACATGAAGCGCACCTTCGACGAGGTCGTCGAGGGTCACGCCGACCCGGAGCGTGCCCAGCAAATCCTCGGCAATCCGTTCTACCAGGCGCTGTCGTCCTCCTTCGCGGGCACGCAGGAGTACATGGCCATGGAGAAGCTCGGGCAGCTGCACCTTCGCGCGGAGGAGGAGGGCACCTGGGATCTCATCATCGTCGACACTCCGCCGTCACGGAGCGCGCTCGACTTCCTCGATGCTCCCGAGCGTCTCGGCTCCTTCCTCGATGGACGATTCATCCGCATCCTGACGGCACCGGCACGTGGTGCAGGTCGGGGCATCGGCCGGCTCGCGGCAATGGGCTTTGGCATCTTCACCAACGTGCTCACCAAGATCCTCGGGGCGCAGGTGCTCTCCGATCTCGGCACATTCGTCTCGGCGATCGACACGACATTCGGCGGGTTCCGCGAGAGAGCTGATGCCACCTACGCCCTGCTGAAGGACGAAGGGACCTCCTTCGTCGTCGTCGCAGCCCCGGAGCGGGACGCGCTGCGGGAGGCGGCCTACTTCGTCGAGCGGCTCCGACGCGACGACATGCCCCTGGCCGGGCTCGTGCTGAACCGGATGCAGCAGGTCGACGATCCCGAGCTGACGGCCGAGCAGGCCGCGGCCGGCGCCCAGCTGCTCGCCGAGCAGGCCGAGCAGGATCCGTCAGTCGCTTCGCGCAACGAGCTGACGGCGGCTCTGCTTCAGCTGCATGCCCAGCGCATGCTGATCGCCGAACGGCAGCTGCGACTCGCGGATCGGTTCACAGCCGCGCACCCGGGGGTGCCGGTCACAGCCGTAACGGCCCTGGCGGGCGACGTTCACGACCTGGACGGCCTCCGTGAGGTCGGCGACCTGCTCGCGCGCCGAACCTAGCTGGCGCGCTCGGACGTGCCGGTGAGGATGCGCTGACGCTCGTACTCGTCGTGGGCGGTCTGCAGCAGCATCCGCCACGAGGTGACGTTCGGGCGGCGGCGGAGCAGGGCCCGGCGCTCGCGCTCGGTCATCCCTCCCCAGACCCCGAACTCCACGCGGTTGTCAAGGGCGTCCGCCAGGCACTCCGTGCGAACGACGCAGCCGACGCAGATGGCTTTCGCCCGATTCTGTGCCGCGCCCTGGACGAAGAGGGAGTCTGGATCGGTGGAGCGGCAGGCTGCTTGGGCGGCCCAATCGGTGTCGAGCGTCATGCTGGTGAAACCCCCTCGATTGGTCAGGTGCCGCCGGACGCTACGCCCCTCGCCACCCGACGTGAAAGGCTCGAATAGGCTATGTGAGCCTAGTGCTTTATAACTATAATTCCCAGACCTGTCGCAGATCAGGCGGCCCCCTCACGCGGTTGTCGTCCCGCGCCCCTCAGGACGGGGACCGCCGTGAGGGCGAGTGCACCCCGGCTCCCGGAACCGCGCCGCTTACCCTGATCGTCTGATGAGCGTGCATCGACCTCCCGGGCAGTGGCCAGGACCGATCGGGATCCTGGCCCGGATCCTCGGGATCCTCCTCGTCGCTGCCCTGGCGGGCGGCCTCGTCGCCCTGGCCCTGGTGCCCTTCATCGGCGGCATCGGGGTCGTCGCCCGCGATGTCGTCAAGGACTTCCAGAGCCTTCCTGACTCCCTGAGCACCCCGCCGCTCGCCCAGCGCTCCCTCATCCTGGCCTCGGATGGATCCATCCTGGCCACGCTGTACTACCAGAACCGGGTCGAGGTCCCCCTCGAGAACATCAGCCCCTTCATGCGCCAGGCGACCGTGGCGATCGAGGATGCGCGGTTCCTCGAGCACAACGGCGTCGACATCCGCGGCGTCCTGCGCTCGCTTGCCACCAACGTCGAGCAGGGGCAGATCGAGCAGGGCAGCTCGACCCTGACGATGCAGTACGTCAAGAACGTGCTGGTCAACCAGGCCACCTCCGCAGAGGACCTCGACGCGGCCCGCGGCGACAGCGCAGCACGGAAGCTGCGCGAGATCCGCTACGCCCTCGGCCTGGAGAAGCTCTTCTCCAAGGGCGACATCCTCGAGCGCTACCTCAACATCGCGTACTTCGGCGCCGGCGCATACGGAGTGGAAGCAGCGGCACGGCGCTACTTCTCCAAGCCAGCCTCCGAGCTCGACATGGCTGAGGCGGCCACCCTGGCCGGCATCGTCCAGCAGCCCACCGCATTCGACCCCCTGCGCAACCCCGATCGCAGCGCTGAGCGACGCAACGTCGTGCTCTCGCGCATGGCCGACCTCGGCTACATCAGTCGAGATCAGGCCGATCGCGCATCGCAGGTGCCGATGCGGGCCATGCTCAAGCCCACCGCGACCAGCAACGGCTGCACGTCATCGTGGGCTCCCTTCTTCTGCGACTACGTCGTGCAGACGATTCGACAGGATCCGATCTTCGGCGCGACTCCCGAGGAGCGCGAGGCCTTCCTGCGCCGCGGCGGCTACACGATCCGCACGACCCTCGACCCCAAGGCCCAGAACGGGGCCTTCGACACCGTCACCGGCTACATCCCCATCCGTGACGACAGCCGACGCGCCGCAGCCATCACGATGATCCAGCCAGGCACCGGCAACATCCTGGCCATGGCCCAGAACCGCGAATGGGGCACTGAAGGGCGCGGCAAGACCACCTACAACTACAACGTCGACCGCGCCATGGGCGGCACCATCGGCATGCAGGCCGGATCCGTCTTCAAGATCTTCCCGCTGGCTGCGGCTCTGGAGGCGGGCGTCTCCCCCAAGGAGTACATCTCCTCACCGAGCCCGGCCACGTTCGAGAACTTCGTGGAGTGCGAGACGGGAGTGCCCTTCCCACCGGTCACCATCCGCAACAGCACCACGTCCGGAACCCTCGACATGGCGCGCGCCACGGCCTACTCCACCAACACCTACTTCATGGCTCTCGCCGAGCGCACCGGCATCTGCCGACCTGCAGAGATCGCCGAGTCGATGGGCGTCTACCTCGGCAACGGGGATCCGCTCATCCGCGTTCCCACGCTCGCCATCGGCACGATGGAGGTCACGCCCTTGGCGATGGCGAACGCCTACGCGACGTTCGCGGCGCACGGCGTCTACTGCAAGCCGGTGTCGATCCTGGAGATCCGCGATCGCGACGGCAAGCCGATTCCCGTGCCCGATGGGGACTGCACGCGCGTCCTCAAGCGCGATGTGGCCGACACCGTGACCCTGATGCTCAACGGCGTGGTCGACGGCAACATCGCTGGGCGCACGGGCGCCAATATGGCGCTCGAGAACCGTCCCACGGCCGGCAAGACCGGAACCACGAACGAATCGGCTGCGGTGTGGTTCGCCGGCTACACGCCTCAGATCGCGGCCGCCGTGTGGGTCGGTGATCCTCGTGGTGGTTTCGCCCATCCGATGAAGGACGTCACCGTCAACGGCGTCTACTACTCGCAGGTGTACGGCGGCACACTGCCCGGCCCGATCTGGCGCGACTCCATGGAGATCGCCCTGGCCGGCACCGAACCGCTGCAGTTCGACCTCAAGGCCGTCGAGGGTCTCACCGCGTCGAACATCGACGCTCCACTGGTGGAGGAGGCCCCGGTCGAGGAGCCCACCTTCGACAACTCCGACGTCATCACGGAGGTTCCCGGGACCGAGCCCGCACCATTCGAGCCCGCCCCCGCTGATCCTGCACCGGCCCCCGTCGAGACGGCACCGGCACCGCAGGGCGAGGTGTTCGGCCCCGGGTGATCCCGGCGGCTACATGCCCAGCGCGGCCTTGACCATCGCGGCCACCACACCGCCGTCGGCGCGGCCCTTGACCTGCGGCTGCACGAGCTTCATCACCTGGCCCATAGCAGCGCCACCCGTCGCTCCCCCCGCAGCGACTTCTGCCACAGCTGCGTCGACGATCTGCTGGACGTCCGCCTCGGACAACTGCTCCGGCAGGTAGCGGCTCAGCACCTGCAGCTCGGCCCGCTCGCGGTCCGCCAGCTCGGGACGACCGGCGGCGTCGTAGGCCTCGGCAGACTCCCGTCGCTTCTTGCCCTCCCGGCCCAGCACCGTCATGACATCCTCATCCGAGAGCTGCCGGGCCTGCTTGCCCGCCACCTCCTCGTTCGTGATCGCGGTGAGCACCATGCGCAGGGTCGCCGCCGTCACCTCGTCCCGGGCCTTGATCGCGGTGGTGAGGTCGGACTGGATCTGGTCCTTCATAGCGCTCATCCCGGCATTCTCGCATCGACCTGGTCCACGAGCTCCGGGCGTACGGGACAAGCGGGATCGGCCCGCGCTGTCGGGCGTGGGACGATGAGACCGTGCACCCCCTGACTCGACTGGCCCTCGGCGCCGCCCTCGCGGGTGCTGCCGCTGTGGCCTATGCCCGATGGGAGGCGCAGTCCTACACCGTTCGCCGAGCCACGGTGGCCGTCCTGCCACCCAGCCAGCCACCCCTGCGAGTGCTGCACCTGTCGGACCTCCACCTCGTGCCCGGGCAGTCGGCGAAGGTGCAGTGGGTGCAGTCCCTGCGCACGCTGCGGCCCGATGCAGTCATCGTCACCGGCGACTTCCTGTCGCACCGCGATGCGATCCCCCACGTGCTCGATGCGCTCGATCCGCACTTCGCCGTGCCCGGGGCGTTCGTCCTCGGGAGCAACGACTACTACGCGCCACGCCCGCTCAACCCGGCCCAGTACCTGCGCGGGCCATCGCAGCTCGAACCTCGCCGCGCCATGCTCCCATGGCAGGACCTCGTCGACGGCCTCACGTCCAACGGATGGAGCGACCTCGGCAACACGCGCAGCACGATCGAGGCTGACGGCCGAGTGATCGACGTGCGCGGCGTCGACGATCCCCACATCAGTCGTGACAACTACGCAGACGTCTCCGGGCCCTTCGCCTCGGACGCCGACCTCGCCCTCGGCGTGACGCACGCCCCCTACCTGCGCGTGATCGATGCCATGGCGAACGACGGAGCGGACCTGATCATGGCCGGCCACACGCACGGCGGTCAGCTGCGCGTCCCCGGCGTCGGTGCGCTCGTCACCAACTGCGACCTGCCGCGCAGCCAGGCTCGGGGTCTCTCCAGCCATCTCGGTGCAGCCCTGCACGTCTCGGCCGGACTGGGCACCTCGCCCTATGCACCCGTGCGATTCGCCTGCCGCCCCGAGGCGAGCCTGCTCACGCTGACATCGACCTGATCTCGTCGACAACCTCGGCGACACGAATCGACACGTCGCCCGGCACGACCCACACGTCCTCGCCACGGATGCGCGCACTGACCTGCTCGAACATCACCTGGTAGGCATCGACGGCCGGAAACTGCTCCACATGATCACCGACCAGCAGGCGTGATGGCTCGCGCCAGCTGGTGAAGGCTTGATCGTCATCGATCCGCACCCGATCCTCGGTGCCGTCGAGCACCAGCCGCTGGGAGTCCGGCATGTCCATGGAGGCCACCAGCGACGCGACGCCCGTCGGCCACGCGAGGGTTGCCCTCGTCGTGAGGTCGACGTCACGCCCACCGCGCTCGCACTCCGCAGCGGTGACATCAAGCGCGACATCAGCCGGTAGGCAGGCGACCAGCACATGCAGGGGGTAGATGCCGACGTCGTAGAAGGCGCCACCACCGGCTGCAGCGCTGTACCGGTAGTTGTCACTGGGTTCCATCGGGAAGGTGAACGTGCCGAGGTAGGCGGTGAGATCACCGAGGTCGCCGCACATCGCGAGGTCCACGATGCGACGGATCCGCGGATGCCAGCGCGTCCACACGGCCTCCACCAGGAGGACACCAGCGGCATCCGCGGCTGCGTAGGCCTGGCGTGCTTCGGCGGCGGACAGTGTGAGCGGCTTCTCGCACAGCACGTGCTTGCCCGCCGCGACGGACTCCAGGATCCACGGCAGATGCGCGTCATTGGCAAGATTGATGTAGACCGCGTCGACGTCGGGGTCGTCGACGACAGCGCGGTAGGACTCCAGAACGCGTCGCGGCTCCAGGGCTGCCGCTCGCACGGGATCACGCGCCGCCACAGCCTCCAGGACGGCTCCCGACGCCGCATGCGCCGCGGCCGCCGTTGCCTCCGTCGCCAGCCACCCCGCGCCGAGGAAGCCCCAGCGGACGTCGTTCACGCTCAGGGACTCATCCCACGAGCAGCGGATCGACTGGTCGACCGAGCTGGCGCGCGGACTCCTCGGCCGCCTCCATGATGGCCACGACGTTGCGCGACTGGACCGCGGAGACCTGCATGCTGGATCCGTCGGCAAGGTGGGCGGAGAGCTCACGGTGGAACCCGTACGGCTCGACCTCGTCGAGGGTGACCTCACGGCGGCTGCCATCAGTGCCGTGCACGAACAGCCGAGCCGGAAGGTCGGCCACCGCCGGCTCCGCAGCAGGATCCCACTCGCCCACGATCGCGCCCGTCGTGCCCAGCACCATGTACTTGGGTCGACGGGCCGCCGAGAGGTCGGAGTTGGTGAACACCGCCTGGGTGCCGTCGGTGAAGGTGATCGTGACCGTGGCGTGGTCGGCGTTGGTGACGTGGTCCCAGTGCCGCTTGTGGTTGACGCCCGACACGTGTGCCACGGGCTTCGTCAGGATGTCGAGGATCTGGTCGATGTAGTGCGAGCCCCAGTCGAAGATGGCTCCACCCGAGACGGCCGCGTCAGAGTGCCAGTAGTCGCACGGGCGCGAGTATCCGCCGACGAAGCTGTCGTAGTGGAAGACGTCACCGATCGCACCTTCGCGGATGAGTCGACGCATCGTGACGAAGTCGGCGTCGAACCGGCGGTTCTGGTACACGACGAGCGTGCGCTGGCGCTCTTCGGCGAGGGTCATCGCCTCGTCGCATTCGTCCGTCGTCAGGGCCATGGGCTTCTCCAGGACGACGTGCAGGTCGCGTTTGAGGGCCGCCACCGCCCACTCGTGGTGGGTGTTGGGGGGCGTCGACACGATCACCACGTCGATCAGCCCCGACTCGATCATCTGTGTGGCATCGGAGAAGGGCTGGGCAGTGGGGGCCAGCTCGAGGGCAGCCGCGACTCTCTCGGGATTGACGTCGCAGACGGCGGTGAGCTCCAGGCCCTCCGTCGCCTGGACGGCCAGGTTGTGCTCATGACCGATCGCTCCGTACGCCAGCAGGCCCACACGCATGGCTGCGACGCTACCGAAGGATGGGCGCGTCAGCCCGCCCGGGTGCGAAAAAGGACGAGGGCCAGTCGCGTGACGGACCCTCACCTGCAGAAGGGAAACGAGATGACTCTCGTTTCCCGCTCGTCGTCGGGGTATTCGGCGCTACGCGCCTCCTACCCCGTCCTCCTCACTGGAAACGAGATGACTCTCGTTTCCCGCTCGTCGTCGGGGTGACAGGATTTGAACCTGCGGCCTCTTCGTCCCGAACGAAGCGCGCTACCAAGCTGCGCCACACCCCGAAAGCCTCGCGGAGTCTAACGGACCCACGCACCACCGTCGGTCGGCGGGGGATGCACGCGTCCGCTGGTGCCATTGCTGGCTACTCTGCGCCCATGAGCGTGCCTGATCGCCGCCCGGCCCGTGCCGACCTGGGGCCGGTCACCGGGGCCTGGGTGGCATCCATGGGGTGGCGCTCGATCAACCTGCACACCCACATCTCCCTCGTACACCGCTACGTGTACGTGGAGGTACCCAAGGCCGGGTGCGGCACCATGAAGGCCACCCTCGGCGGCCTCGAGGCGGCCCGCAACAACCCCGGCATGGTCGAGCGGTTCCAGGAGTCCCCGCACAACCGGCTGGCCGCCACCCCCTTCGTACGTCCGTTCCAACTCCCCGACGCGATGCTCGAGGAGGTCCTCACGTCACCCGACTTCCGACGTTTCACCGTGGTTCGCGAGCCCGCCGCCCGGGCACTCTCGGGATTCCTGGAGAAGGTGGGGCAGGGGCTGAAGCAGAGCGAGCCCATCGTCGAGGCCCTGCGCGAGCAGACCGGTCAGGACATCGCCCCCGCCGACATCACTCTCGCCCAGTTCCTCGACGTGATCGGCTCCCTGCCGTCACGCAAGCAGGATCCCCACTGGCGCCGCCAGGCCGACCACATCGGCGTCGGCATCGTCGACTACGACGCCGTGGTCCATCTGGAGGACCTCGATGCGTCATGGGACCTGATCGGCGAGCTCACCCGTACGCCGGACCTCCGCGGGGAGTTCTTCTGCCGCAACTCGACCGGTGCCAGCACCCGCATGGGCGACTACTACACGCCGGAACTCCTGGCGACCGTGGCAACCATCTACGCCCGGGACTACGCCGACCTCCACTACGCCCGGCCATGACCCATCGCACCCACCGCCGAGTGCCGTGGAATGGTCGTGAAACCACGGCCCAAGGGCCGGTTTCACGACCATTCCACGGCACTCGGCGGAACAGCGGGGTCCGGCATGGCTGAGCCGACCCGGTGGGTCACCGACAACCCCGACACCCACTCCGACTGGTACGTCGAGCACTTCCGCCAGCTGCGCGCCGAGGCGGCCGACCTCGAGGGCGAAGCCCGGCTCGTCGACGCGATGCTGCCGCGCGGGGCGCGGGTGCTCGATGCCGGATGCGGGCAGGGGCGCACCGGAGGTGCGCTGCACGCCCGGGGTCACACGGTGGTCGGAGTCGACGCCGACCCGGTGCTGCTGGCTGCAGCCCACACCGACAATCCCGGCCCCACCTGGATCCTCGCCGACCTCGCCGATCTCGACCTCGCTGACCACGGCATCGTCGAGCCCTTCGATGCGGCCGTGCTGGCCGGCAACGTCATCTCCTTCGTGACGCCGGGCACCGAGTCGACCGTGCTGCGCCGGATCGCCGACCACCTCGTGCCGGACGGTTTCCTCGTGACGGGCTTCCACACGGGCATATGCGATCGCAAGGCGTTCGATCGTGCGGTCGAGGACGCCGGTCTGCGCATCGAGCACAGGTTCGCCACGTGGGATCTTCGCCCCTGGCCCACCGACCAGGACGCAGAGTTCTGCGTCACGATCCTCCGCCGAGTGGCGTGAAATGGTCGTGAAACCACGGCCCAAGGGCCAGTTTCACGACCATTTCACGGCACTCGGCGGTCAGGGTTCGCTGCGCACTAGCGCGAGGCGGCGACGAGCTCAGCGATCTGCACGGCGTTGAGCGCCGCGCCCTTGCGCAGGTTGTCGTTGCTCACGAACATCACCAGGCCGCGGTTGCCGTCGACCGACTGGTCCTGACGGATCCGGCCCACGAAGGACGGGTCTGCGCCTGCGGCCTGCTGCGGGGTGGGCACATCGGACAGCTCCACGCCCGGAGCCGTCGCCAGCAACTCGGTCGCGCGCTCGGGGGTGATCGGCCGCTCGAACTCGGCGTTGATCGACAGCGAGTGCCCGGTGAACACCGGCACCCGCACGCACGTGCCGGAGACCCGCAGCTCGGGGAGCTCGAGGATCTTGCGGCTCTCGTTGCGCAGCTTCTGCTCCTCGTCGGTCTCGCGTGAACCGTCGTCGACGATGCTGCCCGCGAGGGCCACCACGTTGAAGGCGATCGGCGCCACGTACTTCTTCGGCGCCGGGAAGTCCACGGCCGAGCCGTCGTGCGTCAGGGCTGCGATGTCCTGCGTCACGGCAGCGCGCACCTGGCCATCGAGCTCCTCCACGCCCGCGAGCCCGCTGCCGCTGACCGCCTGGAAGGTGCTGACGACCAGGCGACGCAGTCCGGCCTCCGCGTCGAGCACCTTCAGCACGGGCATCGCCGCCATCGTGGTGCAGTTGGGGTTGGCGATGATGCCCTTGCGCATCTCGGCGATGGCGTGCGGATTGACCTCGCTGACGACGAGAGGCACGTCGGGATCCATGCGCCAGGCCGAGGAGTTGTCGATGACGACGGCGCCGGCCTCGACGAAGCGCGGCGCGATCGCCTTCGACGTCGCGCCACCGGCTGAGAACAGGGCGATGTCGATGCCCGAGACGTCAGCGGTCGCGGAGTCCTCGACCACGATCTCGCGTCCGCGCCACGGCAGCGTGGTGCCGGCAGACCGCGCAGAGGCGAAGAAGCGGATGTCGGACATCGGGAAGTCGCGCTCGTCGAGCAGACGGCGCATGACTGCGCCAACCTGACCCGTGGCGCCGACGACGGCGACGACAGGTGCGCTCATCGGCCCGTACCCCCGTACACCACGGCCTCACCCTCGGCGTCGAGCCCGAATGCGGTGTGCAGGGCCTGAACAGCCTTCTTGGCGTCGTCGACTCGCGTGACGACGGAGATGCGGATCTCGGACGTGGAGATCATCTCGACGTTGATGCCCGCCTCAGCCAGGGCGTCGAAGAAGGTGGCGGAGACGCCCGGGTGCGAGCGCATCCCAGCACCGACGAGCGAGACCTTCGCGATCTGGTCGTCGACGATGAGGTCCTCGAAGCCGATGTCACCGCGCTTGGCGTCCAGTGCCTTCATCGCCGCTCCGGCAGAACCCTGCGGGCAGGTGAACGTGACGTCGGTGCGGCCCGTCGCCGCGGCCGACACGTTCTGCACGATCATGTCGAGGTTGATGTTCGCATCCGCGAGCGTGCGGAAGATCGCCGCAGCACGGCCGGGCTTGTCGGGCACCGAGACGACGGTGACCTTCGCGTCGTTCACGTCCGCGGCGACCCCGGAGATGATCGGCTGTTCCATGGCTTTCCCTTCCGCGATGGCGGCTTCGATGGCTTCGGGGGACATCACGAGGGTCCCGGTGCGGTCCGAGAAGGACGAGCGGACGTGGATCGGCAGGTCGAAGCGACGCGCGTACTCAACGCAACGCAGGTGGAGCACCTTGGCGCCGACGGCAGCGAGTTCGAGCATCTCCTCGTACGTGATGTAGGGCACCTGGCGCGCGGCGGGCACGACGCGCGGATCGGCGCTGAAGACACCGTCTACGTCGGTGTAGATCTCGCAGGTCGCGGCACCGAGTGCGGCCGCGAGGGCGACGGCGGTGGTGTCGGAGCCGCCGCGCCCGAGGGTCGTGACGTCCTTGGTGTCCTGCGCGACACCCTGGAAGCCGGCGACGATCGGGATGGCACCCTGCTCGAGGGCCTCCTGGATGCGACCCGGCGTGACGTCGATGATGCGGGCCGCGCCGTGGGCGGAGTCGGTGATCAGACCCGCCTGCGAGCCCGTGTAGGAGCGGGCCTCGGCCCCGAGGTCGTGGATGGCCATGGCCAGCACGGCCATGGAGATGCGCTCTCCGGCCGTGAGCAGCATGTCGAGCTCACGGGCCGGGGGCATGGGCGAGACCTGCTCCGCCAGGTCGAGGAGGTCGTCGGTGGTGTCGCCCATCGCCGAGACCACCACGACGACCTCATGGCCGGCCTTCTTGGTCTCCACGATCCGACGCGCCACCCGCTTGACGCTCGCCGCATCGGCGACGCTGGAACCGCCGTACTTCTGCACAATCAGGGACACGACGCGAAAGTCTATCGGCGTCCGGGAAGGGCGCTCGCACGGTCACGGGGCGGGCGACCGGGCCCCACGATCAGGGTCAGATGCGGCGTCGGCCCTCGAAGGCGCGGCCGAGGGTGACCTCGTCGGCGTACTCCAGGTCACCGCCCACGGGCAGGCCGCTGGCCAACCGCGAGACCGCGATCTCCATGGGCGAGATGAGTCGGGCCAGGTAGGTCGCGGTGGCCTCGCCCTCGAGGTTGGGGTCCGTGGCGAGGATGACCTCGGTGACGGTGCCGTCGGCGAGCCGGGCCAGCAGCTCTCGGATGCGGAGATCGTCCGGGCCCACCCCGTCGATGGGTGAGATCGCGCCGCCGAGCACGTGGTAGCGGCCGCGGAACTCGCGAGTCTTCTCGATGGCCAGGACATCCTTGGGCTCCTCGACCACGCACAGGATCGCCGGGTCTCGACGGGGGTCCTGGCAGATGCGGCACTGCTCCTCCTCGGCGACGTTGCCGCACACGACGCAGAACCGGACCTTCTCCTTGACCTCGCGCAGCACCGCAGCAAGCCGCTGCACGTCGGCCGGATCGGCCGCGAGGATGTGGAAGGCGATGCGCTGGGCACTCTTCGGGCCGACACCGGGAAGCCGGCCGAGCTCGTCGATGAGGTCCTGGACGATCCCCTCGTACATCAGTGCTCGATCTCCCCGATCTGGGTGGCGCCGAGTTCGCGCATGGCCAGATCGACTCCGGAGGCGCCGTCGAGATCGGCGTCGTCCATGCTCGGAGCATCGGGCTCCCCGGAAGCAGCCGCGACGGGAGCAGCGGGTGCCTCGGCGGCCTCGGACGGCGCCGGGGGTGCGCCTGCCGAGTCGGGGGCGAACACGACGTCGATGCGGACGTCGACGCGGACGACGTCGAGCACTGCCTGCCGGAGCCGTTCGTCGTGTCCGCTGGCCTTGACCCCCTTGACGGTGCCCGCGTCGCGCACCGCGACGGCGAGATCGCCGTTGCTCCACGAGAGCGGCCGAGAGGCACTGAAACTCATCCACGCGACCTTGGAGTACGTCTTCAGGGCCTCCAGGACGGCCGGCCACAGCGACACGAACTGATCCAGCGTCGGCTGGTAGGCCGTCTCACCGGCGGTTGGCTCCGCCGGTGCCGGCGGGGCAGCCTCAGCGACGGGCGCCGTGGCCTCGACCGGCGCCTCGGCCGGAGCATCACCGGCCTTGCGGCCCCGCTTGGGTGCGGCAGCGGGCGTCTCGGCGACCTCCTCGGCAGCGGGCTCGGCCGACGACGGCGCCACATCAGACAGCCGCGGCGGTCGTGGTCGCGTCGGTGCCGACTCGGCTGCTGCGGCGGGGGCGGCTGCTGCAGAAGCTGGAGCAGCAGAGGCCGCGGCAACGACGGGGCCGGACGCGACACGTCGCTCCAGTTGGTCGAGTCGCGCACGCATCCCCGCCTCGTCAGCATCGGCGGCAGGCAGCAGCAGCCGGGCACCCATCAGCTCCAGGTGCAGGCGCGGCGCCGTGGCGCCCTTCAGCTCGCTCAGGGCCGCCGACGTGACGTCAGCCGCGCGTGCGAGCTCGGCGGCGCCGAAGCGCTGCGCCTGGGCGATCTCGGCCGAGAGTCGATCGTCCGGGGCATCGATCAGGCCGAGCTCTGCAGCGTTCGGCACCGACTTCAGGATGATGAGGTCGCGCAGGCGCTCCAGCAGATCGCTCACGAACCGGCGCGGATCGTGTCCCGCCTCGATCACGCGGTCGATGACGGTGAACATCGCAGCACCGTCATGGTCGGCGAGCGCGGCGACGGTCTCGTCGAGCAGCGCGGTGTCGGTCATGCCCAGCTGCAGCACAGCATCGGCGTAGGTGACTCCCTCGGGCCCGGAGCCGGAGATGACCTGGCCGAGCACCGACAGGCTGTCGCGCACACTGCCGGCGCCGGCGCGGGCGACGAGGGCGAGCGCGGCCGACTCGAATGGCACACCCTCCTGCTCGCACACCGAGGCGAGATGCTCCTGCAGAGACGTGGTCGGCACGAGCCGGAAGGTGTAGTTGTGCGTGCGCGACCGGATGGTCGGCAGGACCTTGTCGGCCTCCGTGGTGGCGAAGATGAAGCGAACGTGCTCCGGCGGCTCCTCAACGAGCTTGAGCAGGGCGTTGAAGCCCGCGGTCGAGACCATGTGGGCCTCGTCGATGATGTAGACCTTGTAGCGGGAGCGGGCCGGCGCGAACATCGCGCGCTCACGGAGGTCACGGGTGTCGTCGACCCCTCCATGGCTCGCCGCGTCGAGTTCGATGACGTCGAGGGAGCCGGGCCCGTTCGGCGCGAGGTCGAGGCAGCTCTGGCACTCGCCGCACGGCTCGGGCGTCGGGCCCTGCTCGCAGTTCAGCGAGCGGGCCAGGATGCGCGCGGTGGACGTCTTGCCGCACCCACGCGGACCGGAGAAGAGATAAGCGTGATGCACGCGGTCGTTCTGCAGAGCCCTGCGCAACGGCCCCGTGACGTGATCCTGGCCGACGACCTCATCGAGGGTCGCGGGCCGGTACGTGCGGTACAGGGCCATGGACACGACCGTCACCCTATGTCCTGGGGCAGACGCAGGGACCCCCCGCGCACCCGCCAGAGCACGCTTATCCTTGCTGCCTTCCGGCCCTGGGGAGGTTCACGCGATGACGCCGCACGAGGGGTCGGTCCCACTGTACGGGGTGCGCGTCGCAGCCCTGTAGCCTCCTCCGCGGAGGATTCGCCTAGTGGCCTAGGGCGCACGCTTGGAAAGCGTGTTGGGAGCAATCCCTCAGGGGTTCAAATCCCCTATCCTCCGCCAGCGATCGAGGGCGGCCCGTCGGGCCGCCCTCGTCTGCTTGTACCCTTCTCCGCGGTGGCGTGTCCGAGCGGCCAAAGGAGCGCGCCTCGAAAGCGCGTGTGGGGGCAACCTCACCGTGGGTTCAAATCCCACCGCCACCGCCATTGACCAGGGAGTGCCCCGCAGGGGTGCTCCCTGATCGATTTCGAGGGTGCGGGGATTTGGGAGGAAGGCACGCAGTGCCTGACGGGTCCCACCGCATTACAGGGCCTCGCGGTCGGTCGCCAACGGCCGCGAGTCGGGAGCCTGCGACCGAACGGACTGCGCGACATCATCGGTCGGCAGTGCCTGGGACGCGCGCTCGCGTTCGACCCGCTGCAGGTAGGCGGTGACCTCCTCCTGCTCCTGCTCCGCTGACCAGCCGAGCAGCGGTGCCACCAGAGCGGCCACCGCGGGTGCCGACTCCACTCCTCGGTGCGGGGTGTCGACGGAGATGCGCGTGCGTCGTGCCAGGAGGTCGTCGAGGTGGAGGGCGCCCTCGTGCGTCACGCCGTAGCGCATCTCCGCCATCAAGTACTGCGGAGCACCGGGCACAGCCTCCGCCAGCGTCGTGTCTGCGAGCGTCGGCTGGAGGACCTCCTCGACGAGACCACCGTAGCGGCCCACCATGCGCGACACCGCCTCAAGAGGGACATCGAATCGAGCAGCGAGCGCAGCCTCGCGGTTGCGGGTCGCGCGGTAGCCGGTGGCGCCGAGCAGCGGCACATCCTCCGTCACGGAGACGGGCACGACGAGCGGGAGGTCCGTCGCAGCCGCGTCGATCGTGTCCACCGCCATGACCCGGTATGTCGTGTACTTGCCGCCCGCGACCGTGACGAGTCCGGGCACCGGATGGGCCACCTGGTGCTCGCGCGACAAGGTGGTCGTCAACTGGGCATCGGAGTTCGCCGGTGCCAGCAGTGGGCGCAGGCCCACGTACACGCCGACGATGTCGTCGTCCGTCAGCGGCTGCAGGAGCACTTCGTTCACGTGGTCGAGGATGTAGTCGATGTCCGCGCGAGTGGCTGCGGGGTGCTCGAGGCTGAGATCCCACGGCGTGTCCGTCGTCCCTACGACCCAGTGCTCCCCCCAGGGAATCACGAAGAGCACCGACTTCTCCGTGCGCAGGATCAGGCCGGTGGAGCTCTCAATGCGGTCGCGCGGCACGAGAAGGTGGACGCCCTTGGAGGCTCGTACGTGGTACGGGCTGGGAACACCCGCCATCTCGTGGAGGAAATCGCTCCAAACACCCGTGCATCCGACGACGACACGGGCGCGCACCGATCCGATGCGTCCACTCTCGACATCACACACATGGGCCCCGACGACATGTGCATCCTCGATCACCAGTCCGGTGACCTCGGTCGATGTCAAGACACAGGCGCCATAGGCAGCCGCGGTGCGCGCAAGCATCATCGTGTGGCGGGCATCGTCAGTGGCAGCGTCGTAGTACTGCAGAGCTCCGGTGAAGGCTGACGAACGAAGGGCCGGCGCCCGCCGAAGGGCCTGCTGACGTGTCAGGTGTCGATGACGTGGCAAGGGCGATCGGCCGGCGAGAACGTCGTAGAGCAGCAGTCCCGCACCGACATAGGGGCGCTCCCAGACGCGATGCTTGAGGGGGTAGAGGAACGGTACCGGGGTGACGAGGTGCGGGGCCAGCTTCTCCAGCATCAGGTCGCGCTCATGCAGCGCCTCACGGACCAGTCCGAAGTCGAGCATCTCCAGGTATCGCAGGCCCCCGTGGAACAGCTTGCTCGACCGCGAGGATGTGCCACTCGCGAGATCCCGGGACTCAACCAAGGCAACTTTCAGGCCGCGAGTGACCGCATCCAGCGCGACTCCCGCACCGGTTACTCCACCACCGACGACGAGGATGTCCCACTGGTCGGTGACCAGGGCATCCCAGGCGCCGTTGCGCTGCGCGGGATTGAGCGCACCACGTGCGCCGGCCTCCCGATTCGTGTTCATCACCGCTCCTTCGTCTGCCTCCAGAGTGCCATGCTTCGACGCGCCCTGCCCGAAGTCGCACGCGCCCTACACTGGCCAGCACGGGCGACGGCACAGCCGTCGTCATCTGGTCCGGCAGAGGAGGTCGACCTGACCGCCTACCGGCTCACCCGTGCGCAGTACCTCGGGTACGGCCTGGGCGCCGCAGGCTCGTCCGGGTTCGGCACCGTGCCGGGCCTCATCCTCGCCATCTACCTGACCGACACCCTCGGCGTCGCAGCCGGCCTCGCCTCGTTGGTCGTGCTCCTCCCGAAGGTCTGGGACATCTTCTTCCTGGCCCTGGTCGGCAACTGGAGCGACACAGCAGCAGCGCGGCACGGCAACCGCGCCCGATTCCTGGTCATCGGTGCGGTGGCGATGCTGCTGTCGTTCCCCGTCATGTTCGCGGTACCGGAGGGCACCAGTCCGAACGTCGCTGCCGTATGGGTGCTCGCCGCCTTTCTGATCGCCGCCTCCGCCTTCGGCCTCTTCCAGGTGCCCTATGTGGCCATGCCCGCAGAGCTGACCGACGATCCAGCCGAGCGCACGACCATGTTGTCCTGGCGGGTGGGCCTGCAGCTCATCGGCACGCTTCTCTTCGGCATCGGCGCACCGGAACTGGTGAATCGCTTCGACGAGGAGAATCTCGGCTACCTCGTCATGGGCGTGCTGGTCGCGATCGTGATCGCGGTCGCCATGATGATCTGCTGGTCCACGGTGCGCCGCCTGCCCCGCTACGTCAGGGGAACCTCGTCAGCGGGGGGATCGATCCGACAGCAGTTGCGGATCGGACTGCAGGCGCGAGCGTTCCGCATCCTGCTTCTGGTGTTCGTGCTGCAGGCCCTCGGAGCCGGTGCCACTCTCGCTGCCGTTCCCTACTTCTCGGTCAATGTCCTCGGCATCGCCAACTTCGGAATCCTCTTCGGCATCATTCTCGTGCCGGGCGCCCTGTCCATGCCCGTCTGGTCGGTCGTCGGACATCGCCTCGGGAAGCGCAAGGGATTCCTCATCTCGTCATCCCTGTTCGTCGCCGCGCTGCTCTGCACGCTCTTTGCCACGTTCGTGCCACTCGCCGTGGCAGCACTGACCATCGCCCTGGCGGCCGTGGGTTACGCGGGGATGCAGATGTTCCCCCTGGCCATGCTGCCCGACGCCATCGAGGACGATGCAGCGCGCACAGGCGAGCAGCGAGCCGGGGCGCTCACCGGCCTCTGGACTGCGGGCGAGACGTTCGCATTCGCTCTTGGCCCTGCACTCGTCCTTCTGATACTCGCCTTCAGCGGCTACATCTCGTCCGTCGCCGACGACGTCGCCGTGCAGCCCGCCTCGGCCATCACGGGCGTGCACGTCGCCTTTGCCGTGCTGCCCGCCCTTCTGGTCGCTTCGAGCATCCCCGTCGTGCTGCGCTACCCGCTCCGGGATCGCTGGTCGCGCGGGTCACGCCACCAGCCCGCATGAGAGATCATGCGCAGGTGCGCATCAAGACCGACTCGGTCGACCTGGACACCGCTCTTGCCCACCTCGTCGAGGTGATGCACCGGGCAGGTGCGACCTTCCATCCGGGGCTGCGCCTCGTCGGAGTCGCTGGGCAGATCTCTGCCTGGGCCGACGGTGACGATCCCTGGCTCATGAAGATCCCGCACAGCACCCTCGTGCCGATCGATGACGTGACGTGGTCGGACGATCCACCCCTGCGCCTGGTGGGCATTCCCGACGGCCTCACTGCCCTGCAGGTCGAGGTGCTCGAGGCATGCACCGCCGTCATGGCCGCTGCGGGCACCTGGGAGCACTTCCGGGCGACGCATCCGCGGGCCACCATCACCGATCCCGAGGCGATCGAGGTCATCCGGTCACTTCATCCGACCTTCGCTCCAGCCACGAGCGCTGCCGCGATGCTGAAGACCCGCACGATCAAGCTCTCACTCGACGGCGGCGAGCCCACGTCGTACCTCATGCCGATGCTCGACCTCGCCAACCACCATCCGGATGCACCCGCCTACCCGCACGACGGGGACTCCCTGTGCATCGGCACATGGCGTGCCGTCGAGAACGGGGAATGCTTCGTCTCCTACGGCTCGACGCGCGACGTCCTCGGCATCGCCCTCGCCTACGGCTACGTCGACACGAACATCACGCGCGTCAACGCACTGCCCGGCGAGTACCCCATGCCCGGTGGGGGCACTCTCCGCCTGCTGCGCGCATCGCGCCTCGACATCACCTACGACACCGACACGTTCACGATCATCGGCGCGGCCTGGGATTCGACGCATCCTTCTGTGCAGGTGCACACCATGCTCGAGCCGGTCGAACGCTACCTGCGAGATCGTGGGATGCCTGCCATGCAGGCACGTCATCAGGCACGCGTGCTGGCGCACCGCATCAGCAAGTCCGACCAGACGCGCATGCACCTGGCACAGGAACTGTTGAACGCCCACTCGGGCACATCGATGGCCAGAGAGTCGCTGAGGATTCAGCACGAGATCTTGCAGCGCACATGAAGATGCCAGTGGTCGGGTCGGTGATCAGAAGAGCATCATGCCCCTCTGACGCATGAGGGCACGCTGCTTCTGCTCAGCAGCAACCGCATCGAGTCGACGCCACTCCCCCTTGGCGTATTCCGACTCCCCGATGTATCGGGGCGGCCGTTCCAACTCCTTGCGCTGATAGGCGTCAAATGCGCTCCGTACGACGTCAGCGCGTGCCTGCTTCGCCCGCGCATACGACTCCTTGGCGCTCTTCCCGGACAGCAGGCCAGGCTTGTTGGGTTTGGCATCCCAACCAGGCGCAGGAACCTGGAGAACCCTCTCCGCAGGAATGGCGGGACCATGAAACTCCGCGTACGGGGGATTGTCCCGGGCGCCGTGGACGGTGGCGTCCTGAACCCTCTGACCCGTGTCAGCATGGCGCCAATGACCCCCGAAGGGTCGATCAGCATCCTTGTCGCGATTCGGATACTGCGGATAGACCTCGCGGCCGTCCACGGTGATGGGGCCCGAATGTTCGAGCGCATCGGGTGTCAGGGAACCAGCCGTGTCCAGGACCCGCTTGTCGTCCAGGTAGTTGGACGGCAGAGCAGCCTTGCGTGCCGCGCGTGCCTGCCGTTTCTCGTGAACCTCGTTAGCGCTCAGGGCCTGGTAGCCACCTGAAGTCGCCCCCTCGGGGGAATCGGCGATGTCGAGTTCGCCACCAGGTCCCGAGAAGCTCGAGACCCAGTCCGGCAGGTCCTCTGACTCCTCGGGCACGTGCACATATGCGGACGGCAGATCAAGATCCTCATGGCGTGTCGAGACATCCTGGAATCCCTCTGCACGAAGGTCTGCCTGATACTTCGCAGGTTCGTCGTCGTAGACGTCGTAGGCCGGTGACACTCTGTTGGCAAAGGCTGCATCGTCGTAGGGCACGACCGGAGAACGCCCGCGACGGAAAAGGTCATCGATCTTGCGTGCGCTGGGGAGATTCGCCGCACCATCCCCAACCTCCCCGGCCCGACCCGTGTTGGCGTCGGGGAGTGGACGCGCTCTGCTGACCTTCTCCTCCTCATTCGCCTGCTGCGCCCCCTGAACGGAGGCAGGAGGCTGCTGGGGAGCCTGGTGCTGGGACGGGGGCTGCTGCAGCACGGGCGGCGGATTTCCCGGGAACACCCGCTTCTTCTCCCGCTCGTGCACGAGCTCGCCCGCCGCCTCCATGCCCGCCCATACGTCTGGGTTCTGCATCTTTGCTTGCTCGCCCGCAGCACGGAGCGCGGAACGCTTCCTGAGCTTCTGGGCGTGATCGTGCTGCTGCCGCACCGCAAAAGGCCGATCGGGAGGGCGCTGGTCCATCGGCACCTGCTGATCGGCCGAGTCGTCGAACCGCACCTTCCTGGAGTGCGTCGCCTGACGGGTGGGATTCGGGTGCTGGATCTCCTGGTTCCAGTAGGCGTTGAAGAACGGCGCACGGAACACCTCGGCCCCTGGCCTGAGGCCTGGCATGGGCATGGCGAGGTCTCCCTGGTCGGCACGCACCTGCTGCCCCGCCTGATGCATCCTTGCCCGCTCCGCCGTATGCGAGGAGTCCATGTTCGACGTCAGGGTCGTGAGGTCCTCTAGAGCCGCGGTCGACACCTGAGGGCCCTGGGCTCGCGGTGCGCCGAAGAGCATGTTGCCGACGCCCACGCCGCCCGCGGCCGAGGCACCCTCGAGCCTTGGCACGGCCTTGCCACCCTGCGAGCGATCGTGGCTGGCATCGAGTTCTCCCGCATAGCGCCCACCCGCTGAGCGCGAGAACGGCTGGCTGCTCGCGCTCTCCTTCTCGACGGCCTCGGCGACCCTCTGCTCGGCCGCCACCGTCTCCGGCAGCCGACCCCCACCAGAGAGGAGGTCCGGCATGTGATCGCGGACGTACACCTGGCTGAGCGTCTCCCACATGAGACCGCCGAACGCGGACTTCCGAACGGCCTCCGGGGCAGTGACATCCCGGTCGGCAATGGCCTGGTCGAAGGCCCCGGTGATGGCATCCCGAGTGACCTTCTTACGGGACGCATAGGCATCGACACCACTTCGATGCGCGTCGAGGGCGGCGGAATGCTGACGATCCTGCTGGGCGAGGGCATCGGCCTTCATGGCCTCCACCTGGCGCGATCGAGCCAACTGCTCCTGGCCGTATCGAGCCCTCGTCTTGCTGGAGGCGAAGAAGCCAGGCTTCTTGGGCGGCGGCGGAAGTTGCAGCCCGGCGAGGGCATCGGACTCCGCTGGACGCCGCGGCGCCGCGCCCGGCACCTGCCACGGGGAGTTCAGATCCGCGGGCAGCTCGACATCCTCCTCGCGGTCAGCCTCCGCGATGTCCGCCAGAGGCCCAGCGGTTCTCGAATCCTGATCCAGAGTCACTTGCGCCTGCTGTCTCATCCTGTCGACATCCATGGCCGCGATCCCCACGGCCCGCTCCTCCTCCGTCAGATCGTCGAGGCGGCGCCCCTGGAGCGGGAGAGCCTTGTCGAAGAGCGCCTCGACATTCGACGGTCGTCGCGGCTTCGCTGCACGAAGCCTCTCGCTGGTGCTGGCGTCGTCCTGAGCGGCGATGGGGACCTCGTTCTCCCCGAGCGGGTACTCCCGACGTCCGCTGGATTCCAACGCGCCATTGCCGTTCATCGACGGCCGCGCGTTGAAAGCCGGCCTGTCGGCCGTCTTGGGTATCGAGCGACCGGCAGCGTCCTTCCTGGCTTGGGCACGAACGGAGGCTTCCCGTGTCTCCGCGCTCTTGCGCTGCTGCCTCAACCACGCACCGTCGTGGACCGACCTCCTGGCGGGAGAGGCATCCTTCTTCTGAAGTGCAGAGGCGTCCTTCACTGGTTCATGGCGCAGGGGATCTTGATCCTTGACCGGCGGGGAACCAGTCCCAGCGTCCTCCCTCGCCACCCCCTTGGGCTTGAACGCACTCTCGTCGTACTCGAAGTAGTCGTCTGGACCCGGGCCATAGTGGTGACGCGTGCCCTTCCAGAAGTCCTGGAAGGGGGCCTTCTCGTCGTTCCCTTTGCCCGAGCCCTGCGGGACGGGACCGGAGCCCTTCTCCTCCTCGGGCTGCTCTTGCCACTGCCCATTGATGAGCTGCTTCATCACGGGCCCCTGACTCGGCGAGGAAGCCTTACTCACCGAGGCAGGCTTATGCCCCTGCGACTCCATCGCCTTGGCGGGGCTACCCCCAGCGTCCACCGGAAGGCTGTAGTCCTCCTTCTCGTCGAAGTCGGGAAGGTTCGGACGGTCCGTGGGGAAGGGGTTGGCCTGAAGCCAAGGGTCCTCGGGGCCCATGATCAGACCCATTCGGGCGGCGTCGGCCTTGGCCTGCCACTCCTCGACCCGCCGGCCATAGGAGTCCCGTCGCTTGGCAGGGACTTCCTGCCCGCCCCGCTGTCCACTCGACGGCGCCACGCCAGGATCCTGGGCCTGCTTCTGGGGCTCGGCGGGCATCTTCTCCACGCTCGAGTCGGATTCGTCGAAGAGGGCATTCTTGAACTTGCGGTTGTTGGTCACCTGAGCAGGAACCACGCCACCCGGGGGATTGTTGTTGCCGGGGTCCGGCCCGGGTCCTTGGATCGGACCCTGCCCCGGTGCCTGTCCCTGGCCGCCACCGACCGCTGCTGCTTGGCGAGCATTCCTCACTCTCGCCTGAAGCTGCTGATAGGCGAGGTCGATGTCGCCGTCCTTGCGTGCCACCTTCTCGTTCGGGTTGGAGCCCAGTTCCGCGCCGAGCAGTCGGCGCATGGTCGCTGCACTGTCACCCTCGGCAGCAGCCTGTTGCGCGTCTGCCGACTGCATGCGCTGAACTGCGGGGTCCTTCAGCTTCTGCGCCTTCTGCTGGCGTTCTGTCTCGAGTTCCGCCGCGGTCTTCGGGGCTGGTGCCGGCGCCTTCTTGGTGAACCGGCTCTTGAGTCCCGACCCGGCCCACTTCAGGCCCTTCCACACCTGCTTGCCGAGCCAGCCGATTCCCTTGAGCCCCCACGCGGCGAGCTTGAAGGGGGCCTTGACCGCGCCCACGAGCGCCTTGCCGACTCCCTTGGCCAGCTTTCCGGCCAAGCCGAGGGTGTTGTCGAAGGCGAACCGACCCCACGTTCGCTTGCGCCGGCCGAGCACATCCGCACTTCCCTGCTTCTCCGGCAGGTAGCCGCGCTCCAGCACGTCATCCATGCGTGCGGAGACCTTCTCCGGAGCCTGACCAGCCTGGCTGTCATCGCTCTCCTGCGACGCGTCTTCCTCGCTGATCGACGACAGGCCGTCACTCTGCGAGTCGTCCTGAGCCTCGTCGATCAGCTGCTTGAAGGAAGTGTCGACGAAACCGCTGGCGTCGCCCTTGGGCTGGATGCCCTCGTCGTCCTGACTGACGTCAAGCAGCTCCTTTGCCGCAAGGGGATCGGGCTGGAACCCGCGGTCGTTCTCGTCGTCGTAGCGCGCCCACTCCTCGATCTCCGACCCCGTGCCGGAATGCCGATTTGCGTCGCCTACCCCCGCGCCGTCCCTCGTGCCCGCAAGCGCACGCTGCTGGTTGGCGACACCGGGCGTGATGGCCCGGAGTCGCGCGTTCGTCGTGACGTTGTCTCCAGCCAACTGGGCGGCCTTCAGCTCGCTCATTTGACGGTCGTTCTCCTCGAGGGCTGCCTTCTCGTCCAGATCCTGGCGGAGGTCATCGAAGGACTCGGAGGTCTCGGTGGAATCCTGTGGCCCTCCCTGGGCATCCGGGTCCGGCACGTCGACGTTCGCTTCGGGAGCAACGTCCGGGCGGGAGTGACCGTAGAAGGCATTCCAGGTGTCCTTGTTGTCCTGCGCCTTGCCCAGCCCCTGCGGATCGATCCTGTCGCGAATGAACTCCGCACCGGTCTGGACGCCGCGCCCGAGCTCCTCCTTCGCGTGGAGCACCGCCTTCTTGCCCACCTCGCCGATGCTGATGAGGGGGGCGGCAAGCGGCCCGGCAGACGCCATGAGGCCTCCCTGCACCCCCTTGATGCCCATTCCCATGCCCGTGTTCACGGCGAAGTCAGCGACCTTGGCTCCGTATGCGGCTCCGTAGCGTCCATCCCGCACCATGCGATCGGTGTTGAGGGTGCCCTCCAGCAGGCGACCGGTGCCCGCCATGAAGTCGACGGGCTTCAGCTTCTTCTGCATCGCGCGACCCTCGTCGGTCTCCTCGCGATAGCCCTCGCCTCCGCGTGCCGCCTTCTCCTCAGGGGTGAGGTCGCGCATCCCGGCAGCATCCGGCTCCACATAGTCCTGCCTGCCGAACGCGGCGGCGAGCTCCCTGTTCGCGTCGGGGTTCTCCAGGGTGTTCACGCGCGTGATGTCGCGGCGCTTGGGATCGTTGCGGAGGATGTCGTCGCCCTGGACCTGATCACCCGGATCGTCGTTGTCGGGATCTGCCGGCCGGGCACCATGACTGCGATCGGCCGCCATGGTCAGACCCCAAGCGTCCTTGCCGACCAGCATTCCCTTCTTCGGCACGAATGCCGGCGTGCTGGACGTGCCGTTGAACAGGCCCAGGGGCTTCTGCGGGACGAACCCCTTGTCGTTCAGGTAGGCCGTCTTCTCCATCGACAGCTCATTCAGGGGTCGGACGCCCTTCTTCTGGTTCGCCTTGGCAAGACTCTGGGCCCCGAGCGCCGCGCGAGCGCCCCGCTGCCACATCTTCCCCAGTGCCTGCTTGCGCATGCCCTCAGCCGCAGCATTCATGGCCTGGATGTCGGACGCCGCATCCTCGTCGTTCCGGTCGTAGCCCTCGGACCCGATCCGGCCCTGCAGCAGCTTCGCTCCCTCACGTTCACGACGACTCTGCTGGAACAGCAGCAGCTGATCGCGCAGGTTCTCCTTCTGGTGCCTATTGACGCCGGAGATGTCCTTGCCCTCATTGCGCTGGTACTGGCGGATCTTCAGCAGGCCGCTCGCCAGCTTGATCGCCTTGGCCGTCTTCACCGGGTTGTCCTTGATGCCGAGGGTGTCGAACTTCTTGTGGACATCGGAGATCCCCTTGGCGACGTCCTGCATCACCGCCTGCTCGGGCGCGTACTGCTCGAGGAGGTTGTCCATTCCGTGGCGCATACCCGGGATCTCATTCCCCAAAGCATCGGCGAATTTCGGGAGCTCCGTGCCCAGCGCGACACCTGCGTCCTTCACGTCCTTGAACTTGTCGAGACCATCCACGGCCTGATCGAGGACTTCCGTCGTCCCGTCGATGAACTTGCTGCGCGACGGCCCGGCCTTCTTGTTCGCCGGCGCAGCCGGGGCCTGCGCCACGCGCTGGGGTGCTTGCGGTACCTGCTGCTGGGCCGCAGGCTGAACTGGCTGCTGCCGTGAGGGCGGAGGCAGTAGCCCGCCGCCCTCATCCGAGGAGTCGAGGATCAGACCTCCTGGCTTCTGCCCAGCAGGCGCGGGAGGGTTTCGGCGCATGGCGCGACGTTCCGCGCGCATCTCACGTGCACGTTCTTCCTCAGGAGCGACAGCGACGTGCGGATCGATCATGCGGGCAACTTTTCGGCCCCGGGAGTCCTTGTAGTAGCCGAAGGTCGCTTCGTCGTCGGCGGGATAGGAATCGCGGCCATCGGACTGGCGATCCGCGAGCTTGTCCTCTTCCAGGTCAAGGCTCATCTGCGCCACCGGTCATCACCTCCCTCCTGGCGGCAATGCGCGGCCAGACGCCCCCAGCCTAGGTGGCCCGAGCCCACCCCTCACCCCCCTGAACGGATGTGCTCCGCCACCACCCGGGGACCCCCGGATCGGGGGGTTCGCGTATGAACCGACGCCGCCTACCCTGAGGGGGCCGATGCGCCACGGGGCGGGTCCGGGCGGCCGCCAGCACTGGAAGGGGAATCGTGTCCTCCGTGCGTCCGTGGGCTGCCCGCACGATGACCCTCGCCCTCGGCGCCGCACTGGCCGGCGGGATCCTCTCGATAGCCCCGGCCGGCAACGCGGCTCCCGACGACGAAGCCGGCACGCAGCGCGCGACCGTCACGTTTCCGGCCCGAACGACGACCCTGACCGATGACGCCCAGGCCGACCTCGCAGCCCTGATAGGTCGCGTACCCCCGGACGCCACCGCCACGGTGACCGTGTCCGCCGCTGTGCCCAGGGGCCGTACCGGTCCCCAGGTCGAATTGCTCGCGGCGAGGCGCGCCGAGGCCACCGCGCGCGCCCTGCGTCGCATGCCGGACCCGGACGACCGGATCGGCCGTGTGCGCGTCGCGCCGCCGCGCACCGTGGCACGTCCTGTGCTCGCCGATCGCGTGCGCATCGTCGCCAGGTGGGGCGAATCGACCCAGCGGCCGTCCGTCCCCACCGACGTCAACGCGTCCGGCGCACTCCGCTCGATCGTCGTGGCGTGGGAGCGTCCGGAGCGACCAGGCACCCGCGGCTCACTCGCCTACCGTGCATACGCGATCACGGGCCGGGAACGACCTGCCGACTGGGAGCCGACCGCCAGCACGCCTTCGTGCACGGTGATGGACGCACTCGGCTGCACGATCAGCGGGGTCACCGTGGGCAGTGCCTACACGGTGGCCGTCTCGGCGGTGAACAAGGCCGGGGAGTCCGACCTGTCGCCGTGGCCCTACGGGCCGGTCGTGCCGTACGGCAGCGACGCCTCCGGCCAGTCGTCCGGTGGCGCCGTCGCGCTCGCCCTCCCCGGACCTCCCGGCCGGCCCACAGGCACGGCTGCGGATCGCGAGGTCGACGTGTCATGGACGGCACCCAGCACGGGCGGGGGGTCGATCACCGGCTACCGCGTCACCGTCGCCACCAGCAGCTCGGGTCCGTTCGCCGACGCGGCCGGCACGTGCGCTCCCGTGACCACCACAGCCAGCACAGCGCTTTCCTGCACGGCGAGCGAGCTCACCAACGGGGTCGCGCACTACTTCCGGGTCGCCGCCGCGAACGCGGCCGGCACCGGCGAGGCATCGGCCTCCTCAGCAGCCGTCACGCCCCGCGGTGTGCCCGGCCAGCCGGCCGCACCGAGTGCAACCGCGGGCGACACCGACTCCGTCCTGACCTGGTCGGCCCCTTCCGACGGCGGAGCCGCGATCACCGGCTACGCCGTGCAGAGATCACTCTTCGGCGGCCCGTTCACCTCGCAGCCCGGATGCACCTCTGCCGCCTCGAGCACTGCGGTCACCTGCACCGCCACCGGCCTGGTCAACGGCACATCGGTGCGCTTCCGCATCGCGGCGATCAACGCCGCGGGCCAGAGCCCCTGGTCGGACCCGAGTGCGAGCATCACCCCCTACGGCGTGCCGGGCACACCGGACCAGCCCGAGGCCATCGCCGGAGTCACGAGCGTGGTCGTCACCTGGAACCCCCCGTCGAGCAACGGGTCGGCCATCACGGGCTACACCGTGTCGCAGAAGGCAGGGGCGGGCGGCAGCTACTCCGATGTCACCGGCGCCTGCGGCGAGAGCGCCGACTATCCCGCCACCACCGCGTGCACGCTGACGGGCCTGACGGCCGGCACGGAGTACTTCTACAAGGTCAAGGCCACCAACGCCCGCGGCTCAGGCAGCGACTCGGCCGCCTCGCTCGGGGTGACGCCCACCTCAAGCAGCAGCGCACCCGTCATCACCGTCGTCAACGAGGGCAACACGCAGCTCGCCATCGAGTACACGGTCACCGCCTCCGCAGGAGAGACCGTGTGGTCGCGGTATTCCGCCAACGACGGCGGCGTGTGGTCGTCGTGGGCCAACTCCGGCAGCACGTCTGGTCCCGTGACCATCACCGGGCTGACCAACGGCACCACCTACGAGGTGCAGCTCGGCCTGGGCACAGCAGATCCGCCCACCTACTTGGGAGGCACTGCGTCCGGTCGTCCGCGCACGACGCCCGGCGCGCCGGCGAGCGTGACCGGCACGGCGAACGACGGGTACGTCGCCCTGTCATGGACGGCACCCGCGAGTGATGGCGGTGCGCCACTCCTGGGCTATCTCGTCGACATAGGCACGAGCGTCACCGGGCCGTGGACCGCGGCCAACGGCACCTGCGCGCCGAGCCGCACGTCCTCGACGACGAGCACGTCGTGCAACGCGACGGGGCTGACGAACGGCACCGCGTACTACTTCCGCGTCGCCGCCACCAACGACGCCGGCACCGGGAGCGCTCTTGTCTCGTCGGTTGTGACCCCCGTCGGTTCGCCCGACACCCCCGCAGCACCAACAGCCAACGGCGGCCTTTCCAGCATCACCGTCACGTGGGCGGCTCCTGCCACGAACGGCTCTGCGATCACCGGCTACCGAGTGCAGCGCAGCACCAGCGACCTCGGCCCCTTCGCGAACATCACGATCGGCACCTGCGCGGCCGCCACCGTCAACGCAAGCACGAGCACGTCGTGCGTCGACAACGACAGCGCGCTGAGCACGAGCAGCACGTACTACTACCGGGTCGCCGCCATCTCCGCTGCAGGCGACAGCCTCTACTCCGACCGTTCAGGCGGCGCGACCCTGATCCCGGATCCCACCGCTCCCGACATCACGTCGATCACGCCGGGCGATCGAACCCTCAGCATCGCGTTCACGAACTCGGGCTCGCCGACCAACGTGTCGTACTCCCTCGACGGCGGCACGACGTGGTCGGCCCGATCACCCCTATCAGTCACGAGCCCGCTCGTGCTCACCGGCCTGACGAACGGAACCACCTACGCCGTTCGGATCCGCATGGTGCTCGGCAGCGGCTTCAGCAACGAGTCGGACGTCGTGCCCGGCACACCACGGACCACACCGTCAGCGCCCGCAGCGCCGACGGGCACGGCGGGCAACAGCTCGGTGTCGCTGGTCTGGAGTGCACCAGCCGACGACGGCGGTGCGTCGATCACCGGCTACACCGTGCAGAAGTCCACCGACGGCACGACCTACACCGACCAGGCCGGCTGCACGAGCCTCGGCGTCGACTTCTCGTGCACGGCCACGGGCCTGACGTCCGGGACGGCCTACACGTTCAAGGTCGCCGCCATCAACGCGGCCGGCACCGGTGCGTACTCGCCCGCCTCGTCGGCCATCACGCCGGTCGCGACGACGTGCGCCGCGGGCGGCACCTGCCAGGTCGGCGACACTGGGCCCGGCGGCGGCATCGTGTTCTACGTCGCAACCTCGCCACAGTCCTGGGGGACGTACCTGGAGACGGCGCCAAGCAACTGGAACGGCGGCGCCGAACCGCGCCAGGCGTGGGCCACAGCGGTCACCACGGCAGCGTCCTACACCGGCGGCGGCCTGACCGGCTGGCGCCTCGGCTCGAAGGACGAGCTGCAGTCCCTGAGCAGGTCGGGGCAGGGCGGGCCGTTCCAGACCCCCGGCTACTGGACCTCGACGGAGGCCGGCGGCAGCGACGCCATCACCGTGACGATGACGAACGGCGCCGCGACAACGTGGGCCAAGACGGCGACCCGCTGGGTGCGCCCGATCCGCGCCTTCGGCCCGACCTCCTGAGCCCGCCGCCATGGGCGGAGTCGTGACTGACCCCTGTTCAGGGGGGTAGGGCGGCCGCCGCCGGGGGCCTAGGGTCAGGCCTCATGCCGACGAAGCGGCCCGCCGCGGGGAAGTCCCCCCGTCCTGCCGCGAAGAAGGCCCCCGGGAAGAAGCCCGCAGCACGGCCGGGCGCGGCCAAGAAGGCACCCGCCCGCAAGCCGAGCCCGCCGTCCTCGGCGCGGCCGGCTCCCGCCGCTGAGGTGGTCGCGCCGGTGGCGTCCGTCCCTCCTCCGGTCGTGGCACCGGACCCGGGATGGGTGCCGGCCCTGGAGGTGCTGTACGCACGGGCCCGCGCCTTCGCCGAGGGCCGCGCCCATGAGGCACCGCGCCTGGGCGTCGACGACGTCCCCGGACCTGTTCGCGAGCTCCAGGAGGCCCTTCCGCTCGACGACATCGACCTGTCGATCCTCATGATCGCCGCGGCACCCTCCCTCGACATCGCCTTCGAGGAGGTGTTCGCCGCCCTGAACCGCGAGCCCGACGCTGTGGGACCCACGGTCGACACCGTCATGCAGCTGGCGGGTCTCGACCCCCTCGACGGCGGCGATCGCTCACGATTCGCCGACACGTCGATCATGCGCGTGCTCAACCTCATCGAGACCGGGCCCACCAACCGAGGACTGCTTCGCCAGGTGGTCAAGGTTCCCGAGCAGGTCGTGCGCTACCTGCTCGACGACTGGCGCCCGGAGCCGACCACGGTCCGCGCCCTGCGCGTGCCCGAGCGCGACCCCCTGCCGTGGCAGCTGCTGCCCGAGGTGGAGATCCCCGATGCCCTGCCTGCGGTGCTGCGCGCGCGCGCAGGAACGGCAGCCCTCGACCATGTGCGCCTGGAGACCTTCGCCGCACTCGACCGCGAGCCGATGATCTTCGACGCCTCGATCCTCGATCTCGGAAAGGATGCGCACGAGACGACCCTGCGAGTCTGCGCGCGCGACGCGTCGATGCTCGGCACCGTGCTCGTCTTCGACTACCGCACCGCATCTCCCGACGTGTCCGTCGTCGACGCCCTGTCCTTCTTCACCCACATCGGTGCGCCCTTCATCGCGATCGTCGACACCCGCAGGCACCTCGGCCCGTGGGAGAAGGCAGCCGTCACGATTCCCCTGCCCACGCTCGCCCAGCGCGAGGGCTGGTGGCAGACCCTCGCACCGGGCAGCGACCTCGAGCTGGCCCGCACCGCGACGCACCTGGAGCCCGAGGACATCCTGCAGGCCGGCGCGACCCCGCAGCAGCGCGTGCTCGCCAAGGCGAGCGGCTCCGTGCGCCGCAGCCGCGTGCAGACCATCGCGCCCGAGGTCAGCCTCGACGACGTCATCGTCGAGGACCGCATCCGCGAGCAGCTGTCGTCGCTCGCCGACCGGGTCCGCTATCGCACCGTCGTCATCGACGAGTGGCGCATGCGTCCCGGCGGGGGCCGAGGTCGTGGCGTCACCGCTCTCTTCGCCGGCGCATCCGGAACCGGCAAGTCGATGTCGGCCGAAGCCCTCGCCGGCGAGCTCGGTGTCCCGCTGTTCAAGGTCGACCTCGCCAGCGTGGTCGACAAGTACATCGGCGAGACGGAGAAGAACCTCGAGGAGGTGTTCCGGTCCGTCGAGAACGACGACGGCGTGCTGCTCTTCGACGAGGCCGACGCCCTCTTCGGAAAGCGCTCGGACGTCTCCGACGCGCGTGACCGCTACGCCAACATCGAGGTCGCGTACCTGCTGCAGCGCATCGAGCAGTTCGACGGTCTGGCCATCCTCACGACCAACCTGCGTGCCAACCTCGACGAGGCCTTCCAGCGTCGCCTCGACGCCATCGTCGACTTCGAGGAGCCCGACGCCGATGCACGCCTGACGATCTGGGCACGGGCACTGGGCCCGTTCGAGGGTACGGTCGCGAAGGCGGACCTGAAGAAGCTGGCCGGCCTCGACATCACCGGTGGGTCGATCCGCTCAGCCGTCGTCTCCGCCGCCTACTACGCCGCAGCCGACCACTCGCCCATGAGCCGCGTGCACCTGCTTCGCGGACTGCAGGAGGAATGGCGCAAGGCCGGTCGCCTCAACTTCCCTCTCGGCGACTTCGACGGATGGAGATGACGGGATGGTGAGTCGCGTTCTGCTCGTCGGAGCCATCGCCCTCGGCCTGGCCTCCGCGGTCACGCCCCCGGCAGTCGCAGCCGAGCCGACGTACCTGGCCGTGATCGATGCCGGAAGCAGCGGCACACGCCTGACCCTCTACGCCGACGACGCGACCACGCTCATACCCCGCGAAGTGACCAGCGCCCAGAAGAAGACAGCGGGGCTGTCCTCCTACGCTGCGACCCCGAATGAGGCCGGCCCCAAGGCCGTGGCCCCGCTGTTGGCCCAACTCGACGACTATCTGACGGCACAGGGAATCAGCAGAGGTGACGTGCCGGTCGCGCTGCTCGCCACCGCCGGCATGCGAAATGTCCGACGCGACGACCGTGCAGCGGCCCAGGCGATCTTCGACAGCACCGCCGCGTCGATCGCCTCCTCGGGACACCCGGTCGCCGACAACCGGATCCTCCCCGCAGTGCAGGAGGCCACCCTCGCCTGGCTTGACGCCAACGTCCTCGCCGGAACGCTCGACAAGAAGACCGGCAGTATCGGCATCGTCGAGGTCGGCGGCGCATCCGCCCAGGTCGCCTTCCGCTCACCGGTCGACACGGGTCGGGCCGTGCGGCAGCTCCGCGTCGAAGGGCAGGCGATCCCCGTCGTCGCCGTCTCCTACCTTGGTCTTGGCGGCAACGACTCACGCGCCCTGATGCAGGCCGCGAACGACGCTGGGGCCTTCTGCTTCCCCAACAACGCCACCGGTGCTACTCCCGACACCTACGTCGGCCGTTCGGTGCGCCCGGTCGACGCGAGGACCGCCCAGTACTCCTGGACGCGCTGCGCGACGGCCTACGACGGCACGATCGCCACGGTGGGTGCGCAGCGCACCGCCGCCGCCACCGTTCCGCCGTCGCGACTGCGCGACCTTCCCGGCTTCGACGCGGCCGACTTCGTCGGGCTCGGCAATCTGCCCTTCACCCTGGGCGAGCTCGGGGTCGCCGACGCCGCAAACGAGAAGACCGCCCTGCGCGGCGCCACCACCAGCACATGCAGCGGTGACGACGCATGGGCGAAGGTGCTCGCCCGGTACGCCGGGGGATCCAGCACCTTCGCCGACATCCTGTGCTCCAACGGCACCTACGCGTACGAGCTGCTGTTCGGCACCGCCGGGGTCGGCGTGAACCACCGCCGGTTCACCGTCGACGATGCCGCCTTCCCGCGGTCACCGGCGTGGACCTCCGGCTACGCCATCACCGTCCTCGACCCCTGAGCCGCACGGGCACCAACCCCACGCACCGTCGAGTGCCGTGGAATGGTCGCGTAACGACACCCGCGAGGGTGGTTACGCGACCATTCCACGGCACTCGACGGGATCACGGGACGGGGTTGGAGGAACCTGTTCCCGCTGAAGCCTTCGCCTGCTGCTTGAGCCTGGCCTCGTCCTCCAGCTTCTGGAGCAGCTCGGTGATCGCGTCCTCGCGATCCCGACCAGCTCCCGAGCCAGCCTGCTTGTACAGCTCCTGAAGGCGCTCCTTCTCCTTCGTGGCAGCCACGGCTTGCTCCTGCGACGGCGCCTTGGCAGCGACGTCCTGCAGCAGGCGCTCCCGGTCCCCGACGATGCGATTGCCCTGTGCGTCCTCCCGCTTGCCATCCGCGCCGATGCCGTACAGCCGCTTGTGCCGCTCGAGGCCCTTGGCGAGTTCATCGCGCTCGGTGGTCGACAGGGCATTGCGCTCCGAGAGGTACTTGGCATCGGGGGCGTCGAGCATGCCCAGCTTGCCCCTGAAGGCCCCCTCGGCCGGCATCTCACCATCGGAGACGTCCTGGTACTGCCGCAGGAGCTCGAGGTCCCGGCGGGCAGTGTCGCCGTCCCGCTCCCCGCGCATCTTGTTCCACAGCCAGCTCGCCCCCTGGCCCACCTTGCCGCCCGCCCACTTCGCGCCCTGGTACAGCCCCTTGCCCACACCCCACAGGGCACGTGCGCTGCCCGTGACTGCCTTGCCCGCAAGGCCGATCGTGTTGTCGAACATGGCACGCCCCCAGGTGCGCTTGCGTCGGCCGAGGACACTGGGATCGCGCTGCTCCTTGAAGTCCACCCCGTACACGGCCGCGCGCTCCGCTCGTGTCATCCCCTGGGCAGGGCCCGCGGCTGCAGCAGGCCCTGGAGCACCCGCCGCCCTCCCACCTGCCGGCTGGGCGGCCTGCGGCGCGGGATCCTCGTAGCCGAGCCACTTGTTGCGGTGGTCCTTGAGGTCCTGCTCCTTGGCCAGGCCCTTGGAGTCGATCATGCCCTCCAGGCCCTCGCCGACACTGCGCAGTCCCCGCCCGAGCTCCTTCTTCACGTGACCGACCGTCTCCTTGACGGCACCGGTGACCCCGAGGATCGGGGCTGCGATCGGCCCGGCCGCAGGAGCAACGGCCGAGATCGCGTCCGCCCCCGCCGTGGTTCCCACGTTGACGGCAAAGTCGGCAGCCTTGGCAGCGTAGGCCGCACCGTAGCGACCGTCGTTCACCATGCGATCGGTGTCGAGGGTGTCGTCGAGCAGCTGCCCGGCCCCCTGGATGAAGCGCGCCGCCTTGACCTGGCCCTGCTTGGCACGCCCCTGCACCGTCTCCGGCCGGTAGCCCAGGCGCCGATCGTTGAAGACCCCCTCGTTCGCACCCAGCCCGGCGCGGGATCCGTAGTCCCCAGCAGTGAGGTTGGCCACTCGGTTCTCCTTGGCCTCAACGGCCGCGCGCTCGGGTGAGCCCTTCTTCCCTGCGGTGATGGCCTCGCCCTTCACCCGAGTCGGCATGCCTGTGGTGTCAAGGACGATGCGTCCGTCGGCGTCCGTCTCGAACATGCCGGTCTCGGGCTCCTTGGGGCCACCGAACTCCATGCCCACGGGAGCCCGCTTCTGGAACTTCTTGTCCTGGGTGTAGGCGCTCTGCTCCATGCTGGACTCGTTCTCCATGCGGTATCCCGCGCCCTTGGCAATTGCCTGGAGCCGCTTCTGCTCGATGACGCCCTTGCCCACGGCCTTCCAGCGACCCCGGTTGGCAGCTGACACCTGCGCCTCCGCCTCGTCCTTGACCTGCTGGTCGAGGCCGCGCCTCTCGGCCGCGGATTTCAAGGCGATGGCTGCCCGCTGCCGATCCTGGGCCCTCTCCCGAGCGCGGAGGTTGAACTTGGTGGCCTTGACGGCCTCGCGATCGTTGTCCTGGTCGATCTCCCGCGCGTTGGTGCTTCCCGCCAGGGTCGTGCCCTCGTTGCGCTGGAACCGGCGAATGTTGAGCAGTTCACCGGCGGTCTGGATGATGTTGTTCGTCTCGATCGGCACGGGGGACACGTCCTTGAGCGGGTTGATGTAGCCCCCGACCTGCTCGGCTACCTTTCCGACCGACTCTCCGCCCGCGACGACACCCTCGCTCACATTGCCAATCAGGTTCGCTGTCTTTATCCCCGCGGTGGCTCCCGTGTTGACGAGTTCGGCGGCGTTCTCGACCGTCTCGAAGGCCTCACTGCCCACTCCCAGGGCGTCCACGAGGCCCCCGAGTTTGCCTCCCCCGGACCCCTTGCCGTCCGGGCGCCAATTCTTGGTCGGCGCCAGGTTCTGCTTGGCCGGCTGGGCAGGCGACGGCTGGGCAGGCGACGGCTGGGCAGGCGCCGGCTGGGCAGGCGCCGGCTGGGCAGGCGCCGGCTGGGCATTCGCGACCGGCGCGGGAGGGGAAGGGGCCATCAGGCCCGACAGGGACCCTCGCGCCCCCAGCACGGGAGCCGACAGGCGCGCTGACCTAGCGGGTGCGGGGGCAAGCTCCGAAGAGGCGACGTTCTCCGGAGCAGCCACGTTCTCCTCCTCCGGCTCCGGGAAGAGGTCGGCCAGTCCGCTCAGCCGTGCCGATGGACGCGTGAACCCGGCATCGGCCGGCTCTCCGTTCCTGGAGGCGGCGGAAGCGCGAACGAATGCATCAGCCGGGTCGGACTCAACCTCCTCGCCGAACAGGGACCGCAGCCCCCAGTCCTCGTCTCCCTCGAAGGCCGGCGCGCTCACTGCCCCTCCCGCCGATCGAACCTAGAGGGCTTCCCGCGTGCGCGTGCGTCCGGCGGGGGAGTCCGTCCCCGCCCGATCGCGTCCGGCACCGCTGATGGTCGAGGTCGCGCCAGACTGGGTGTCGCCGAACACGAACTTCGGCGGCTCGGTCTGCGGCGGACCGGCCGGAACAGGCAGACCAGCCGGCACCATGCTCGACACGGTGATGGCGATGACCGGACGGAACTCCCCCCCGATGGCCGTCCAGAGCTCGGTGACCAGGCGCTCGGAGTAGAGCACGCCGCCCACGCGGATCATGGCCGGTCGCCCGAGGCGGGCCAGCTCCGCCAGCGTGCCATCGCAGAGGTCCTCCGGCAGGTACTCCCGCCGCAGCAGGGCACCGAGGGCGGCACCGAGGAGGGCGTGGTCGTCCTCCGGGCGCGAGGTCCAGGCCGACAGGGCGTACGAGAACAGGAAGGTCCGCTCCGAGGGCCGGCGGGCGACGATGATGCCCTTCTCGTCACGGATCTCGACGATGTCGGCCGACCTCTTGTCGGTGTCCTCGCGGACGTCGTTCAGGAACAGGTTCAGCACCGGCCCGGTGCGGCGGGCGGCCCAGTCCTTCGTCGGGGGGTCGAGGTCGACCCGGACCCGCTCGTCGGCATAGGTCTGGGTGCTGAGCAGGGCGATGAGCGCCCGATCGATCTCGGGGATCACCTAGCCCGCCTTCACCGTCACGGCGGGCGACATCGCCGCCGTGATCTGGCCGCCCCACGTGCACAGGCACTTGGAGTCCTTGGTGATCATCGGGGCGCCCCCGACCATCACCCGGGAGGTGGAGATCCAGGGCGCCGGGGTCATCGGCACGCAGGGCATCGGGGTGAGCACGCCCAGTGCCGCCGCGGTGGCCGAGGCCACGACAGGGTTGGCGATCGACCGGCACATCCCGAAGGGGGCGATGTTGACGATCGGCTTGTTGTCCATGATGTTGCCGGCCGGGGGGCCCTGGGCCATGACCCGGTTCAGGGGCAGCACGTTGAGGGGGGCCGGGGTCAGTCCCATGCTGCACCGCAGCAGGCTCCCGCTGACCAGGGGATTGGACACGGCCGGACGCTACCCGCCTCTCCGCCCCCCCGCACCCCTCCGATCGGGGGGGTATGCACGGGCCCTCCTCATGACTAGCGTCGCGGGCACCCAGACCCAGAAGGGATACCTGCATGCCCAGCTACCTGTCACCCGGCGTCTACGTCGAGGAAGTCCCCGCGGCCACGCGGCCCATCGAGGGTGTGGGCACCGCGATCGCCGGATTCGTCGGCTTCGCGGCGTCCGGCCCGTACCACCAGCCCGTCCTCGTCACCAACTGGTCCCAGTACGTCGAGACGTTCGGTGACATGGTCGAGAACTACGCCCTCGGCAAGTCGGTGTACGGCTTCTTCAACAACGGCGGCGGCCGCGCGTACATCGTGCGCATCCCCACCGACATGCGCCCGAGCGCGGCGCCCATGGCTGAGCTGCCCTCCAAGGCCGACAAGAAGGTCATGGCCGTCAACGTCATGGCGCTCTCGGACAAGGCGAAGAACGTCAGCGTCGACGTCAAGGAGTCGGGCGAGACCGACGGCCAGGCCGAGTACACCATCGTCGTGACGGCTGATGGTGCCGCTGACGAGACCTTCACCGGCACCCTCGCCGCTGGCCCGAACAACGTCGTGACGCAGGTCAACACGAAGTCCAAGATCGTGCGCATCTCCCCCGTCGCGGTCGACGAGGCACTGGTCGCGTCCGGACTCAGCACCGGCAAGGTCGCCCTGTCGGCCGACGCCAAGGCTGCGCCCGCGAAGGTCGACTCCGCCGAGGTCATCGGCGACTCCTCCAAGCGCTCGGGCTTCACCGCCTTCGAGACTCTCGAGGAGATCACGATGATCGCCGCGCCCGATGTGGTCGTGGCCCACCAGGCCGGACTCATCGACGACGGCGCCGTCAAGGCGATCCAGGCCGGGATGCTCGCGCACTGCGAGCTCATGGGCAATCGCATGGCGATCCTCGACACGCCGGCCAGCATGAAGGCCCAGGAGGCCAGCGACTGGCGCATGAACACCACGGGGTTCGACTCGAAGTTCGGTGTCATGTACTGGCCGTGGATCCAGGTGTTCGACCCCACCGTCGGCAAGAACGTCTCGTTCCCGCCGTCCGGCCACCTCGCCGGCCTGTGGAGCCGCAACGACGACAGCCGCGGTGTGTTCAAGGCACCGGCCAACGAGGTCATCCTCGGAGCCGTCGGCGTCGACTACCCCGCCACCCGCGGTGAGATGGACATGCTCAACCCGATGGGCGTCAACTCGATCAAGTCGTTCCCGGGCCGCGGGATCCGCGTCTGGGGCGCCCGCACCCTCTCCAGCGACGCCGAGTGGCGCTACGTGAACGTGCGCCGCTACTTCAACTACCTGGAGGAGTCGATCCTGCAGGGCACGCAGTGGGCGGTGTTCGAGCCGAACGACGCGAACCTGTGGGGCCGCATCCGGCGCACCATCTCCGCGTTCCTCGTCAACGAGTGGCGGTCCGGTGCCCTGTTCGGCTCGAGCCCGCAGGAGGCCTTCTTCGTCAAGTGCGACGGCGAGAACAACACCGCGGAGACGATCGACCTGGGCATGGTGATCGTCGAGATCGGCGTCGCGCCGGTCAAGCCCGCGGAGTTCGTCATCTTCCGCCTGTCGCAGTTCTCCGGTGGCACGTCCATCGCCGAGTAGACCCGTCAATCAACCGACATACCTAGAGAAGAGGAATCATGGCCCTTGTCGAGGGTGAAGCCCTAACCGCCTATTCGTTCGAGTTCTCGATTGACGGTCAGAACATTCCCAACGTGATCGAGGTCAACAACATCGCCCAGGAGACGGCGACCATCGAGCTGAAGTCGATGTCCCCCTCCGGGCAGTACGTCATCCAGCAGATGCTCGGCCCACGCCAGTCGGGACAGCTTCAGGTGACCGTCCTCGCCACCGGCGACGACGGCATCACGAAGTGGTTCCTCGACGGACTCCGGGGTGACTTCAAGGGTGCCCGCAAGACCGGCAAGCTCGTCTACAAGGACACCTACGGCACCCCCGTGCGCACCATCGAGTTCACCGGCCTCATGGTCACCAACGTCTCGTACGGCGCACTGAAGGCCGGCGAGGCGACGGGCATCAACATCACGATCAGCATGGCGTTCACGGAGATGACGACCGGCTGATCGGCCACTGAAGGGACCACCAGCACATGAGCGTGTCGGACGCAGGCTCGCTGCAGACGACGTTCGACTTCGTCCTGCCGCGCGGGTACGTCGACCCCGATGGGGTCACCCACCGCGAGGGCACGATGCGACTGGCGACCGCACGCGATGAGCTGATGCCCCTGCTCGACCCGAAGGTGCGGCAGCACGAGGCCTTCATGAGCCTCGTGCTGCTCGCCCGGGTGGTCACTCGCCTCGGCACCCTGCAGGTGATCGACGACCAGGTGATGGGCGGCCTCTGGGCCACCGACCTGTCGTTCCTGCAGGACCTCTACCGGCGTATCAACACCGAGGGCACGACGGTGGCCGAGGTCTCCTGCACCAGCTGCGGGGAGACCATGCTGGTCGACGTCGGAGGTGGTGCGCCGGGGGAATAGCGACGGTCGGGACCGATCGCCTCTGGGAGGAGATCGGGTTCCTGGCCTACTACCTCCACTGGCCCATGGACGACCTCATGGACCTTCCTCATGACGTGCGACGACGCATGACATCCATGGTTTCGAACTTCAATCGCATCGGATCGGAGGGCGCTCGATGACCGAGCCGGACGCCTCCGACACCGCGACCTCCGTGCCCTACCGCGGCGACTTCATGCTGCTGCCGCCGCTGCAGCCGACGTTCGGCACGATGGCGATGATCCAGCAGTCCTCGCGCGACTACCTCGTCACCCGACGTCCCACCGCGGTAGCCGACACCGAGCTCACCCACACGGTCGACATGCAGGTCGCCGGACGTGTCAGGAGTCGCGCCCGGCGGCAGCTGCGCCCGTCCGCGCCGCAGCTCGACCACCTGATCACCCCGGCCGACGACTTCGACGACCTCGACGACATCGACGAGCCGTCGCGGCCTGCGCCTCTGCCGCCCGCACCCCGGCCCCGTCGCATGGCTGCGAAGGCGAGCACGGCCGCCCGTCCTGCTCCTCCTGCGTCGACCCTGCCCACGCCGGACGCGGTCCGTCGCCGTGTCTCTAGCCCGGCCTCGGTCGGCGCGCTGCGTCCGGTCGGATCCGCAGCCCAGACCGAGCCGACATCCATCCCGGAGATGCCGCCGTCGTCGTTCCCCGGAGTCGACAGCACCACGGTCGTGCGCCGTCGTGGCGGTGGCCCGGCCATCGTGCCCGGCGAGGTGGTGTCCCGGTCCGCACCGGGTGCGCCGGTCGAGGCTCCGTCGGGCGAGAGCCCCGGCGCGTCTGCCGAGCAGTCGGACGTGCGACCCACGGCTGCTGCCCCGTCGCCAGGTCCGGCCTCGACCCAGCCCAGCCGCCCTTCGCTGCCGGCGACCTCGACGCCAGCGCCCTCGGGTCTGCCGGCACCCGACGAACCCGGTGCTCCTTCGGCCTCCGCGGAGTCGACGCCGCCCGCGGACCACCCGGACCTGGTGCCCCTTCGCCCGAAGTCGTCAAGCCCGGCGTCGTCCAGCCCGGCGTCGTCCAGCCCGGCGTCGTCCAGCCCGGCGTCGTCCAGCCCGGCGCCTTCCAGCCCGGCGCCTTCCAGCCCGGCGCCTTCCAGCCCGGCGCCTTCCAGCCCGGCGACGACCGCTGCACCCATCGTCCGTCGTCGCTCGCGGGGCCACGTGTCATTGCCGCAGGGGCTGGACGACGACGATGCGGGGGACGACCGACCCACTGCCGCACTGACATCGTCGACCTCGCCGTCGCCGACACCACCGGCATCGTCCGCGAACGCTGCATCCGTGACCGCGTCGTCCTCACCGCCCGCGAGCGGCCCGACAGCCTCGTCCCTCGCGCCGGGTGCGGAGCTGTCCGGCGAGCGGGCCACGCCATCGAGCGTCGGTGGACCTGGCAGTCGCGTCACGGCAGAGGCGCCGACGGAGCCGATCGTCGATCTCGTCCATCAGATCGAGACCGCCACGCCATCGACGCCTCCACCGACGCCCGCTCCTCCGGTGACATCCGCCCCCGCGCCGTTGCCCTCGTCATCCGGTTCCTCGTCTGAATCGTCAACGCCGTCGTCCCCGTCATCACCGTCATCACCGTCAGCGCCGCTGTCATCACCTTCGTCCCCGTCATCACCGTCAGCGCCGCATTCATCACCGTCGTCATCGCCGCGCGGAGCCGGGCCCGGTGAAGCAACGAGCCCCTCACGACCCCTCATCGGGGCCGCCCCACCGTTCGATTCCGACGCCTCGCCGATCTCTTCGCCAGCGGAGCCGTCCCCCACGGACGCGCCGGTGATCACGCGTGCGGAGGTCGAGGCCCTGCTCCATCGCGGGAGCAGCAGTCCCTCGCCGTCGCCCATCGGTGACACGCGCGCCCAGGGGTCGTCGCCGTTCGACCAGCCCGCACCGGGGGCGCGACCGTTGACCTCGTCGTCGTCCAGCTCGACACCGCCGAGCATCGACCTGGCCCCGCTCGATCACGCCCCTCCAGACGCACCTCCGGCACCCCGTCCGGGAAGGCCGGCCGGCTCCGGGCCGATCCCGTCGTCCGGGCCGATCCCGTCGTCCGGGCCGATCCCGTCGTCCGGACCCATGCCGTCCACGAGCCCGACGAGTACCGGCTCCCCCGCCCCTGCCCGACCCGTGCTCTCCGGCCGCACCGGTATCCAGCGCCGCGCCCGCTCGACCGCGCCTCGCTCCTCCTCGCTGAGCGACACCGTCCCGGGCGGGCTCGCGGGAGTCCAGGGAACCGCCGACCCGCGCACCGCAGGGCCGCGTCGAGTGCAGGTGCCCGAGCGGGTCAAGCAGGCGCTGCGCGCCACCGGCAGCGAGCCCCCGTCGCACGTCACGGTGCACGAGGGTGCCGGCGCCGCATCGCAGTCCGACTCCGTCAACGCCGAGGCCTTCACGCGCGACGGTCAGATCTACCTCGCCGCCGACGCCCCGCTCTCCAGTGAGCGCGGCCAGCAGCTCCTCGCCCACGAGCTCACCCACGTCGTGCAGCAGGGGGCACGCAGCAGCACCATGCCCGGTGAGCACACACACGAGGGCAAGTCCCTGGAGCAGGCGGCCCTCGCCGTCGAGCAGGCGATGATCTCCGGTCGTCACGACACCGTTGCCCCCGTCGTGACGCCGCGTCCGCCCCGGGAGCCGGACGAGCCCGAGCTGCACCATCGACCCACGATGCCGTCGATGTCGTCGATGCCGTCGCCGTCGCAGGAGTCATCCTGGACTCGCGGATCCTCCAGCGGATTCGCGCCATCGTCGTTCGCGTCGAACGGGGCCTCCTCCCCGACTCAGCCGTCCGCACCGGTGCAGTACAGCGTCGACACCTCGATCCAGCGTCGCGAGCGCGACCTCAGCGGCAGCGCACTGAACTCCGGGCTCGGTCGCTCGATGGTGGGCGGTCTGCAGAACGCCCTGCTCAGCCAGTTCGAGCAGGAGGTCAGCGGGCCGAGTGGGCCCAAGAAGGACAAGGACAGCCGGTTCAAGCAACTCGAACGACAGGCCGCCCAGCTGTACCCGTACATTCGAGCCCGGCTGCGCGCGGAGCTGGTCCGTGAGCTCGAGCGGCGCGGCCGCATCTCGCAGGAGTGGAGGTAGTCGTCGTGTCCCTGATGCCCTTCGGTGACCTCTCGGCCCTCCTGGGCGGCATTCCCGGCATTCCCGGCATGGGTGCTCTCGGTGCCATGGGGGGCCTCGGTGGCGGTGGCTTCGGGCCGACCCGCTGGGACCCCGAGAACCCAGCCGGCTACTTCTCGGGCTTCACCATCGCCGTCGACGCCGTCCGCGACCCCTCGCTCGGGGGAGGTTGGCAGATGATGTCGCTCGGCTCCATGGAGATGAACGCCAACGATCTCCCGGCCGGCGGCTACATGCGCACCACGTTCCGGCAGATCGAGCGGATCACCTACGGACGCGTGACCCTCGCCCGCCCCTGGACACCGGGCACGAGCACGCACATCACCGAGTGGTTCAGCTGGGCCAACAAGAACGGCCCGACCGACGTCGCGATCACGGTCGAGGTGCCCGACGGCAGCTCCAGCCGCAAGTACAGCATCGTGTTCCGCAACTGCCTTCCCGAGACCTGGAACGCACCGAGCTTCCAGGCCGGCCTCGTGAACTCGATCGGCACCGGTGTCATGCCGCCCACGACGATCGAGAACCTCAGCTTCACCTTCTCCGGCTACAGCGTCGAGGCCTTCGGTGGCGCGACGCCGATGGTCGACACCTCCATCGCGAACGAGGAGAAGGTCGAGCCCTGCAAGCTCGTCATCATCCCCAACACCGGAAGCGTCACGCGGAAGATGCTCGCGAAGATGAGTTCCTGGACGCTCGGCTCGTCCGCGATCGGCGGCCTGCTCGGTGTCGGGTCCCTCGGCTCTGCCATCGCGCGCCAGGCCGCCATGCTTGCTGCGGAGTACGACTCCGTGGAGTTCTTCCTCCCGCCCGCGAGCATGAAGATCAAGAAGGGCGCCAGCTGGGAGGTCACCGACTCCACGTCCTCGGAGCAGTCCGGCCCGCTGGAGTGGAACGGTCCCCAGCCGATGAAGCTGGAGTTCGAGTTCCTCATGATGACGCAGTCCGCGAGCCTGCGACCGACCCGCTCCATCGGCTACGGACGCTCGCGCGATGTGATGGGCGAGCTCAAGAAGATGCTCATGCTGGTCGAGAACTACTCCAACTCCTTCTGGTCCACCGCCACCACGCCGCCGCTGGTCATGCTCCTGTGGGGCTCATTCATCTCCCCGCTGTCGGTCGTGTCGCAGTTCTCGTCGCAGATCGTGAAGTTCAACGCCGACGGATCACCGTCCAAGGCGATCGGCAGCATCGAACTCACCCAGTACCCGTCGACGGGCTCGCTCACCAACCCGACCTCGGGTGGCCTGGCGCCAGAGCTCACCGAGACGCTGCTGGAGAGCGACACCCTCGCGCACATCGCCTATCGGGCCTACCAGTCACCGCGCCACTGGCGCGACATCGCCGAGCACAACGGTGTCGACGACCCCCTGCGTATTCCTGCAGGACGCACGATGCTGCTGCCAGCACCCTCCGACCTTCCCAAGCGCGGCGAGGGCGGCACCGTGATCCTGGATGAGGACGCCGAGGACGACATCCCCGGCGTGGAGGTGGACTGATGGGGCTGCTCGGCAACTCCTACGACGCCCCCGGCGGCAATCTTCGGCTGCTGTGGGACCGCAGCCACATCACCGACGAGGAGCAGGCCCAGATCGCGCGCGTGAGCGTCGAGGCCGCCCTCGGTGCGCCCCGCGTGTGCGAGGTCGAGATCAAGGGCGGCCCCAAGAAGCTCATGGACTACGGCGGCTACAAGTCGCAGATCGGCAAGACCATCTCGGTGTTCGCCTACGGCCTGGGCAACCTCACCGGCGACATCGTCTTCCGCGGCACGATCGCCAGTCGCGAGTTCCGCACCGATCCCGGTCACGGCTCCCGACTCGTCCTTCGCGCCTACGACGGCGCCTACGAGATGATGGCGGCGAAGCGCACGCGCTCGTTCAAGGACATGTCGTACGGCGAGATCGCCAAGAAGATCGCCGGCAACTACTCGCTCGACAGCCTGCTGGGCAGTGACATCTCCACATCCGGCACCTCCCACCCCTTCGTCGTGCAGTCCAACGAGACCGACTGGGACTTCCTCGTCCGCCTCGCCAGGGAGCAGGGCTGGGTGACGTTCGTGCGGGTCTACACGCAACTGACCGTCGGCAAGACCCAGCTGTTCTTCGGACCTCCCAAGAAGGCCACCGGAACGGTGAGCAGCGACACCAAGTTCAAGCTGGGCGACCGTCGGGTGCGCTCGGTGCGTGCCAGCGTCACCAGTGCCGGCATCCCCAAGGCCGTTGCAGTGCCGGGCTGGGACGACGCCAAGAGCAAGGACGTCTCGGGTGACGACTCGATCAGTTCGAGCGACCTCGTCACGGCGAAGATCGACAAGTTCCAGTCGTCGAAGAAGGCCGGCACCGTGACGACGCTCGAGACATTCGCTTCCACCAAGGCGCAGGCCGACAGGGCGGCCAAGGGCGCCGCCACCCGCATCGCGGGTGGAGCGATCGATGTCACCATGGTCGTGCGGGGCAACCCGCTCGTGAAGCTCAATCGCCTCATCAAGGTCGAGGACTTCGGGGATGCCTCGGGCATTCACACCGTCAGCGCGATCTCGCACATATTCGACCCGAGCGCCGGCGGCTTCACCACCGAGATCCTCTGCACGGGGCTCGACGACCGCACCCTCGGCAGCCTGGCCATGAACGCCCCGCCACCGCAGCGCTTCCATGGCGTCTATCCGGCAGTGGTCAGCGACATCGACGACCCCAAGAAGCTGGGCCGCGTCAAGGTGTCGCTGCCCTGGCTCGACTCCAAGTACGTGACCGACTGGTGCCGCGTGCTGCAGCTGGGTGCGGGCAAGGACGTCGGCCTCCAGCTCATGCCACGGCCCAAGGACGAAGTCGTGATCGCCTTCGAGAACGGCCAGCTCGACTCGCCTTTCGTGATCGGGAGCGTGTTCGGCAAGGAGTCGGGGAAGATCCCGAACTCCAAGCTCATCGAGCAGGGCAAGCCCATGATCACGGCCCTGACGACGAAGGCCGGGCACCAGCTGATCTTCGACGACAGCACCGACTCCTCCTCCATCACCCTGCAGGTCAAGAACGGGAACACCTGCTCGATCGTGATGTCCGACAAGGACGGCATCGTCATCACCACCAAGGGTGACCGTTCCCTCACGATCAACAGCGCCCAGGACGTCGTCGTCAAGGCCGAGCGCAACGCGAAGGTCACCGCCAAGGACGTCTCGGTCGACAGCCAGGGTGCCGTCAAGGTCACCGGCAAGAGCAAGGTCGACGTCTCGGCACCGAACATCAACATGTCCGCCTCGTCCGCCCTCAAGCTCAAGGGCACGAACGTGTCGATCGACGCCACCGCCAGCCTGACCATGAAGGCGGCCGGCACCACGTCGGTCAAGGGAGCGGTGGTGAAGCTGAATTGAGCACCTACCACGTCGACTCCGGCTTCACCGGCCGCGGCTTCGCATTCCCCTGGGCTATCTCCCCCCAGGGCGGCATGCGCATGGTCGACGGCTACGAGAATGTCGAGCGCGCGATGCGTCTGATCCTTGGAACGGCCTACGGGGAGCGCCCCATGCGCCCGGAGTTCGGGTGTGCCATCCATGACATGCTGTTCGAGCCCGGCACCATCGACCTGCTGAGCAGGATCCAGGTGGAGGTGGGCGACTCCCTGGGTCGCTGGGAGCCGCGCATTGACGTTCTGGAGGTCAAGGCGGAGTACGGCGACGACCCCTCGCTCGTGAACATCACTGTGCGGTACCAGCTCAAGGGCACGTACGACCCCCGAAACCTCCTCGTCCCGTTCTACGTCATCCCAACCGAGGTGGAGCCGTGACCCTTCCTGCACCGAATCTCGATGACCGCGGTTTCCAGGACCTCGTCGACGAGGCGAAGCGACTCGTGCAACTGCGCAATCCCAACTGGACCGACCACAACGTGTCGGACCCGGGTGTGACGCTCATCGAGACATTCGCCTACATGGCCGATCAGCTGATCTACCGGCTCAACCGCGTGCCGGAGCGCCACTACATCAAGTTCCTCGAGCTGCTGGGTGAGCGGCTTATCCCACCGGCGGCAGCGACCACTGACATCGAGTTCCGGCTCTCGGTCTCCCAGGAGCTCGATGTCGTCATCTCCCAGGGCACCCTCGTGTCCACGCCCCGCACCACCCCAGCACCACCCGTGACCTTCTCCACCCTCAAGGACCTCGTCATCCCCACCATCCACGTCGTGGAGGTGCTCTCCAAGACCTTCGACGGCCCGTTCGCCGGCCACGACGAGGAGAAGGCCGGCGGACGCGACTTCCCCGCGTTCTCGGAGACCCCCGTACCCGGCGATGCCGTGTACATCGCCCTGTCGGCGCCGGCGCCCCGCTGCATCGTCCGGCTGTCGTTCTCCGGTGACCCCGCCATCGAGGGCATCGGCGTGGACCCACGCAACCCGCCCTACGTCGTCGAGGCATGGGACGGCAGGGATTGGGCCGCAGTCGATCTGACCCTGGACGAGACCGGTGGCCTCAACCGCAACGGCGACATGGAGTTCCTGATCGAGGAGCACGTGCCGTCCATCGTCGCCGGGGTCCAGGGTGCCTGGATCAGGATTCGCGTGGTGGAGGCCAGTCCGGGACAACCTCGCTACCGAGTGTCGCCGGCGATCGGCAAGGTGACGTCGAGCACGATGGGCGGCATCGTCTCCGCTCAGCACTGCGAGCCGGTCATCGGAGAACTCGTGGGTCCCTGCAGCGGCACCCCGGGAGATCGCCTGAGGCTCTCGCGGTCGCCGCTGATCGCGGGCCAGATCTACCTCGAGATCGAGGTGAGCGGTCCGTACGGATGGGAGACCTGGGAGCGCGTCGAGAGTTTCGTCAACTCCGGCCCGATGGACCGCCACTACACGATCGACGAGGTGGCCGGGGAGATCCAGTTCGGTCCTGTCGTGCGGCAGCCCGACGGCAGTGCGCGCCTGTACGGAGCGACACCGCCGGCCCAGAGCATGGTGCGCGTCCCCCGCTACCTCGTGGGCGGCGGGCGCCAGGGGAATGTCGATGCGGGCACACTCACGGTCCTGCGATCGAGCATCCCCTTCGTCACCAGCGTGACGAACCCACGCGCGGCCAACGGCGGCTCAGATGCCGAGACCATCGACGACCTGAAGGCCCGAGCGGCCATCACCGTTCGCACGCAGACCCGCGCCGTCACCGCCGCCGACTACGAGATGCTCGTGAGGATGGCCGCTCCGTCGATCGCGCGGGTCGCGTGCCGTGACGCCACCGAGCTCGGCCGACCCGGTCACGTTCTCGTCCAGGTGGTGCCGTGGGTGCCGGCGGACATCCGGGACTTCGCCCTCCTGCTCCCGTCACCCGAAGTGCTCGCGGACATCGAGGCACTCCTGGCCCCCCGCCGCGTGCTCGGCTCGATCATGCACATCGAGCCCCCGTCGTACCTGGGCGTGGTGATCGCCACACGCCTCGTGTCCCAGCCCGGCGTGGACGAACGAGAGGTCGCCGAACGGGCGGACCAGGCCCTGCGGGCGTTCCTCCATCCCGTGACGGGGGGACCACGGGGCGACGGATGGCCCTTCGGGCATCCTCTGCTCATCGCCGAGGTGCACTCCGTCCTGCAGCGTGTGCCAGGAGTGGCCTATGTCGACCTCGTGCGCCTCATCCCGGCCGACGTCGTGACCGGAGTTCGGGGCATGCCTGCCGACATCATCCAGCCGAACCCGCAGTCACTGCTGTTCTGCGTCGGCAACGAGATCGAGGTCCGCGAGTGACCGCCGACATCTCCATGCAGCAGCCGGGGCGCCAGGGCATACCCGGCGCACGCAGCCCGTTCCCGCTCTCGGAGCATGTTCCTGCGATGCTCTCCGACGATCCCATGATCGTGGCCTTCCTCGATGCGCTCGACGAAGTCTGGGCCCCGGTGATCACGACGCTCGACTGCTTTGACGCCTACCTCGACCCGCGACTGGCTCCACCGGACATGGTCGGATACCTCGGCTCGTGGATCCGGGCGCTGACGGCTGACGCCCGCGACGAGGAGCAATTGCGCCACGATGTGGCGATGGCATTCCGCGTCGCGGAGTGGTGCGGGACCGCCACAGGACTGCGTGAGCACATGGTGCCGCGCGGGGCGGAGGACATCGAGGTCAGTGATCCGGGCAGCATCCACACCAGCAGTGTCGCGACGGATCCCTCCTCGTGGACCGAGCCGGATGATCGGACGGTGACCATCACGATCATCGGCCCGCACCTCGGCGGCAGCCGCGGGGACGAGCGTCTGCGTCGGATGGTCCGCGACCTCGTGCCCGCTCACATCCCCATCGATCTGCAGGTGCAGTAGGCCGCAACGATGACCTACACCACGATCCAGTGCACGACGTGCACCTCGACGGTGCCCTGGGGACCCCACTGTCCCGAGTGCGGCGCGTACCTGGAGTTTGCCGGGAATCCGCCGTGGCGCCCCGTGCCCGAGGGTGTGCAGGCAACCCCGGTTCTGGATGAGGTCGGCGCCGTCGACCACACGTCAGACCTGGCATCGTCGGACGACGGCGCCGTGGTGGACGACATCGGCCCAAGACCGGCAGTCTTGAGCGTGCGCACCACGGGGGCCGTGCCGGAGGCCACAGCGCCCGCGGCGCCTCCGCGACGATCCTTCGCCGGCATCATCGGTGTGCTGGTCGCCGGGGCCATCGTCTCCCCGCTCATCTGGTGGGCCGTGGGCCCCGTGCTCGGCGTCGCCACCGCCGTCGTGTTCGTCGTGTGGGCGCTGGTGCTGTGGCCGCGTCGCATCCCTGCTGCACCGGCTGCGGTCACCCCCGGCCCGCCTGTCGAAGTCGTCGAGGTCGTTGAGATCACCGAGGCGGAGGCGGCGGAGGCGGAGGCGACGCCGCCGGAGATCCAGGCCCGGCCACCACAGTCGCTGGCCCGCCGCACGGTGGAGCCGACCCGCCCGCTGACCCCGCAGAAGAACGAAGGCGACGTGCCATGCCTGACGTGCGCCCGACTCAACGCGAGCGGACGCTCCTACTGCGCGTGGTGCGGTGTGGCGATGGCAGACGCCACTCTCGCTCCCGCCACCATCCCGGTCATCGCGTCGACAGTGCCGGACGAGGTCAGGCGCACTCAGCAGAGGCAGGGACGTCGTGGCCCCAGCCGAAGCTGGTACGCGCCGATCATCGTGATCACCCTGGTCGGGGTTCTGGTCACGAGCATCGTCTTCACGGTGTTTGGACCAGGAGCCTTCCGCGTCAGGTTCGGCATGACGACCGTGTACCAGCTGATCAACCAGTTCATCGACCCCTACGCCGGCCGGAACGCCATCATCGACACCGTGACGGCCTCCTCGTCGCTGCGCGGCACCCGTCCGGAGGATGCGGTTGGCGGCGACGCCACGACGTTCTGGGCGTCCGAGCCCTCCCCCCAGCAGGGTGCGGGCAGCGAGCTGACGTTCACGTTCTCCGGCGAGTCCACGATCAACCGGCTGGTGATCTTCCCGGGGATCCAGAATCGCATCCTCGACAGTCGAGCAGTCGCGACACCACGGGACATCACGCTGACGTTCGACGACGGCTCGACCGTGTCGGAGCGGCTCGAGCCGCTCGACAGCCAGAGCGACCTGCAGCAGCTCGTGCGGTTCCCGAAGGTGACGACGAGGACGGTTCGCCTGACCATCGACTCGGTCTACCCGCCCCGCGCGACCCCGGACGACGTTGAGACCGAGGTGGCGATCAGCGGTATCCAGTTCCTGATGCCACCGGACCCCCCGACGGTGCTGAACCTGCCGACGGACGTCCAGCCACGCACATCGCTGCCCGGCATGGTCTCCTGATCGCTCCGCGACACCTCACATCATGAGGTCGTCGCACCTCCGCGACACCTCACATCGTGAGGTCGTCGCACCTCCGCGACACCTCACATCATGAGGTCGTCGCACCTCCGCGACACCTCACATCGTGAGGTCGTCGCACCTCCGCGACACCTCACATC